>Ga0210389_10002427_pt1 | contig 14696 bp, 12 predicted proteins | sample IncBWH28OmetaG_FD_160127 | JGI IMG/M metagenome (GOLD analysis project Ga0210389, IMG submission 160127) | Forest soil microbial communities from Barre Woods Harvard Forest LTER site, Petersham, Massachusetts, United States - Inc-BW-H-28-O ...
GCCTGCCTCAGCTGGGTTTCCCCCGCAACGCCTGCACAAGCCTCACCGCGACACCGGCCTGCCAGACCGGATAGAGCACCGAGGTCAGATCGAGGTCGAGCGCATTATCCAGCGCCAGCAACGCGCCGCCGAGCGTGCCCGTCAGCACCATCGGCAGCCACGGCAAGGCATCGCGCGGACCGGCCGGCAATAGCGCGATTCCGAGCGCCATGATGGCGGTGCCGGTAAAACCGCCGGCCAATCCGGACAGGATATTGCGTACGACCTTGCTGGAGTCGGCGACCTGGCCGTCGATCCAGATCGCCGCGTTCACCGCGCAGACGAAGGCGATCATGGTGACGAGCGCCGCCAACAGCGCCGCCCACCACGGATTCAAGCTACATCGCCGCACCACGATCAGCACGAGAGCCGCGAACGGGATCGCCACCAGCGCGATCCGGAAATCGCCCGAGGTGCCGTCGATAGTGTCAATCAGCGGCACCAGCAGCGGGGTGACAATGCCTGACAGCACGCCGGCGGCGGCGACCTTGAGCAAGCCGTCGCGGGAGTTGTCAGGAGAGATGATCGCTTCGGTCAACGCCCGCTTCCCTTCCGGCTGCGCACGCTGGTCTAGCACGGAGAAGGCCGAAGCCGAAATCACCGCGGCCGACGCGGCTCGATGGCCAAAACAAAGCCGCGCCAACCCGAGGGCTGACGCGGCGATGAAGCTTCTGTTGCCAGGTGCTCCGGACCCCGAACAGGTTACGCCGCGAGGCGCACTTCGTTCAATGCAACGTTATCGTTTGCATTTAGGTTTTTGACCCGATAACGGCGGTATCATGCCGGGCACAATTCGGAACTTCTTCGCGACCATCGATCCTGTTTCGCCCCCGCCTCAGCAGCTCCGGGATTTGGCCTTGCGGCCAAATCGATCTCACCGTGATGAGACCTTTAAGCTCGAGCTGCTCAGGTGGAGGCGCCGGGTACTGCCCCCGGGTCTGCCCGCGGTCCGCTCCGAGTTTCAGCGCCATCGTCTTGCGACGAGGTGACCCTACGCGCGATCGGTGGCGAAAGATAGGCTGGTGTCTGGCGGCGACCGGCCGGGACTTGACGCAAGGTTTGGAGCGGGCGAAGGGAATCGAACCCTCGTATGCAGCTTGGGAAGCTGCCGTTCTGCCATTGAACTACGCCCGCAACATGCTGATATGGCTAGATAAGCCGATTAAGCGAATTTGTCTATTCTCCGATATTCTCCGGAAGCCGCTGTCGTGAGAATGTCCTGTGCCGATGACAGTTAGAACAAACGACATCGCATTTCGCAAGCTCGTCTTTCACAACTTGCAGGCTCCCCCGCAACCGGCTTGAAAAACAGGTCATGCGCCTCGTGCAACCGGACGACGACTAACGGGCGAGCTCGCGAACAAAGTATCAGAGGTCTTTCCGGCTGGATCGGCAACTCAGCGCGCAGCGGCGCGTTCGGCAGCGGCTTTCGCTTTCGCCTGCTTGATGGCTTCCATTCGCGCGCGATTTATAGGCGCCCAGTGATCGATGCAGGCTTGTAACGTCTGAAATTCCGGACCCGGAACATGGGACCTGCACTTGCCAACGCAACCGCTCTCCAGCGAGCAGCCGACCCGTAGGACGACTGCCTGCGCGGGCGTCGAATTGGTGAAAGCGATCGAGAAAACTGCAAATGCCGCGAATGCGGCGGGCGGAATAAGAATCCTTAACACATTTCCCTCCCATGATTGCTTGATGGTGCAAGGCGAGGTTATACGCTCCCAAACTCGCTGCGAATCCCCTCGCGCGCCGGTTGTGAAGAAATATTTCTCGTTGACCGCGGACTCTGAGTGCGCGAGTCTTTGAGCCGTCGGCGGTCGAGCTGACAATTTTTCTCACGGACATATTAGGAGGGAAATTATGCGGTACGTTTGCCTAGCTATCTTCGCGCTTGCCTTTTCGCCTTGCTGTTACGCGACAACATGTAAAGAAATACTCTATTACTATAATGCCGGCCCTCCCCCCAAAGCTTACGCAGAGTCGGGGAAGTATTGCGGTTCTTCTACCGCTAATACTGCATTTTCTCTTGAAGACGCTAAGTTCAAGGCGATGAAATTTTGTGTGCAAGGAGGCGGCCGGGACTGCCACGTCACGCGCTCACAAGGGAAATAGCATCCCGGATCATAACTTCGCAGAGTATACATTGTGCGAAGAGTCACGCAGTTCTTTTGACGACTGGATGGCTTGGGAAGCTGCCGTTCTACCATTGAACGACGCCCGCAACTTATTCAATAAAATCAGGTACTTCTAGAACTTTTTAGCCTGATTTGCGTCTCGCATCGTTGTGTCATCGTGATGTCGGTTGAATACCCCGAGACGCTTTTTATAGACCGCTCCAGCGCCGCGTTCAAACCGTTTACAGCCCGTTAGGTCGAGGCGGAGCGTGCCTGCTTAGGAGGGAAGGCCGGAAGTGGTCGGCGGAGGGTCAAAACGACGCGATTGACCCACAGCGGTCATCGCAGCGGCTGTCAATTGGCAATGCAGCAAACGTCGCGACGCGCTTACTCGATCACCTCGTCGGCAAGCGCGAGCAGCGTCGGCGGCACGTTGATGCCAAGCGTCTGGGCGGTCTTGAGGTTAATGACCAGCTCGAACTTGGTCGGCTGCACAACCGGCAAGTCGGCAGGACTCTCTCCCTTAAGAATCCTGCCTGTGTAGATGCCTACCTGGCGATATGTATCGGCAAGTCGACTTCCATAGCTGATCAATCCGCCGGCTGCGGGAAATTCGCGAAATGGATAAATCGTTGGAATCGTATGGCGTGCCGCCAATCCGATTAATTGATCGCGTTGACGGTTGAAAAATGGATTAGCGCCGACAAAGAGACCGTCGGGCCGATCTCGATCAACCGTCTCGAAGGCCGCTTCCAACTCGCTCACCGTGCCCGCATTTGCGATACGCAGGTGCAGTCCGAGTGTTTTCGACGCCGCCTGCAATGACTCACTATCGAGCGCGGCAACTGGATCGCTTGGATCGAAGAGCGCCATGATTATGACGGCTTTGGGAATCAGCTCGTGCAGCAGCTCCAACCGTTTATCAGCTGAGCGCGCAAACAGGGTCGCACCCGTGAGATTGCCGCCTGGTCGATTGAAACTCGCAACGAGGCCGGACTTGACCGGATCGCCGCCGATGGTGGAGACAATCGGAATCGACGACGTCGCCGCTTTGGCTGCCATTGCCGAAACGTCCCCGCCGCTGGTGGCGATCACGGCGACCTGACGTTGGACCAGGTCGGCCGCCAGCGACGGCAACCGATCAATCTGACCTTCCGCCCAACGGTATTCGATCGCCACGTTCCGCCCTTCGACATAGCCGGCCTCACCCAGGCCATCGCGGAACGCCTGCACGGGATGTTCAGATGAGCTCGCCGACGCGCTGTTGAGGAACCCAACCACCGGCAGCGCTGCCTGCTGCGCCCGCGCAACCAGCGGCCATGCGACTGCCACGCCGCCGAGCGTGGATATGAATTGCCGTCTTCCGATCTCGATTGCCATTGACGGTCCCGACCAGGGCCATGCCCTGCTCAATGTAGTGCAGGATAGCACGCCTCGAACTGGACTTCTGTGACCGACTTAACGACCCGAGCGAAAAGGCTCGCTGTTTTGTGCACGGCGGGAGGCTCGCAGCACGTCTTGATTTCGTCAGCGCGTAGGACGGGTTGAGGGTTAACTACGGACAGTAGCGTCTGCAGGTAAGAGCGTTTTCCCTCTTTGTCTTTCCTTCCATCTGAAGCATCTTCCGATTAATGCAATCTCTGAACGCGGCGATGTTCGATGTCTGCCAGTGTCTGCCGTGCATAATGGACCACCCGCCGTTTTCTCTGGCGCATCTATCTCGCTCCGCATCTGCCCAAGCGGCGGCAAAAGCAGGCTCCAAAAAAATGAGTGTTCCGATGGCGAAGACAATCAATGTTTTCATGACAGCCACCTCCGGCGCATCGCCTGCCCCATCACCGGAGTCTCCGTGTGGCTAGGGGAAGAATAAGAGGACTGGTGAGGCTAGGAATGCTCGAAGAAGTTCGGCGTCAGTTAGCAAAATGTTGGTGGCAGTACGATATTCTCTGATCCATGCTATAGCCGAGACTGTTGCCGAATTTTATGCACTCAGCGTAATTGTGTGCGCGTCGAGTGGTAACAGTTTGGCCTGCTGCATTTGTTATTTGTGTCTGCTGGTTTGCGTTCAAAGCGGACCATTTTCTTTCGCAAGCGGCCTGTGTTGGTTCTCGCCCCTGTGAGACTGCGTTAGCACATTTTTGTTTGCAAGAATCGCCACAAGCGGCTGAAGCTAAGGTAGGCATGCATAGCAGTAAGGCAAAGGTTGCGAGAGTAATGTTTAATGATTTCTGCATGATAGTCTGCTCCTTTGAAAATAGGCGGAGATTAACACCGTCGTTCCAGTTGGCGCAATCTCTGATTGTCCTGCCAGCACCTTTTCGTCCAGCCCGCTGGATGCTTACTCACTTCATCGGGTTGCCGCTGCGTGCCTGGCCATAGTCTAATTCAAGCTGCTGCAGTGCGGGCTTGGCAACTAGTACCCAGCGAGTAGTTTTTTGTCGGTGCGAACGTGCCGGCTTAATTCTCTGAGATCGAATATTCGCGCGTGAAGTCCGGGTCTGGCACCAAACGGAAGTGGCGAGATGTCCGACTTGAGTCCGGTTTCGGCGTCAAAGCGGAAGTTGGGTTTCGGGCTGTCGGGGCAGCTTTTGACCCGATTCGGACATCAGCTCGGAAATGCCCTGTGGCGGCTGGCCGCTCTGATGAAAACGCCTTTCAGCCCGGCTCCATGCCCTGCGATTTGATCACGCGGATTGCAGAAGGGCTGGTGAGGAAGTTGAGCAATTCTCGTGCGGCGGCGGGTGCTTTCGAATTGGCACTGACGCCACTGGCAAACTGGAATTGGTATTGTATGTCCGGCGGAAGCGGCCCGACGAATTCGACGCCTTGCGTAGTTACAATCTGAGTGATGACGACGATTCCGAGTTCTACCTCGCCCTTCGCGACAAGCTCTGAAACGATGTCGGAATTCGGCACGGTGACCTTCGATTGAATGGCGTCTTTCAGTCCAAGACGTTCAATCAGGTCCTGCACTCTGTTCGGCGCGATATAACCGATCGATTTGGCGTTGAGTAGCGCGCGTTTGAATGCTTCGACCGTGCTGATGTCGGGCCTGGGTGCACCGGCCCGAACCTCCACGCCGATGCCTGAGTGGAAGAGGTTGGTGCGCGTATCGGCCGGAATCTTTCCGTCCTTGAGTAGCGCATCGATGAACGCAGACCCGCTGATAATAACATCGAACGGCTCGCCCGCATTCATTCGTTTCAAGTATGCGCCAATTACATCATCGTAGACCACGTTTAGCTTGTGACCCGTCGCACGCTCAAACTCGGGCCTAACCGCTTCCAGGACTGTGTAGCCCGCCCTTGCGGTGAAAATCTTTATCTCCGCGGCCTTTGCCACCGTGATCTCCAGGAACGAGGAAAATAGAGCAAAGCTGATGCTGAGTATCTCGCAACGCTTTCGCACGATAGCCTCCGTGCCCGCGATCAAACAGCGAGAAGCATATCGGACCGCGGATTGAAGAGGAAGTTCCTCAATGGATCGAATCGAACAACCGCCGTCGATCGACTACAGCCGCCGCGATGCGGCGAACCAGGCGGACAACGATGCCGCCGCATGTCGGACATGGCGTGGTGGTCGGAGGAGGTCCGTTGTCGGGCGTAAAGCAGACCTCACGATTGCGACCGCCGACTTCGGAGCTTGACCCAAGGCGGACATTGCCGCGTCAATTTTGCTGTGATGCACAACAAGACCTCTGGCTTCGATGTGGTAGAGTGGTTTCAGTGTCGATCCGCGCAGGGGCGGCGGTGTGAAGAGACGTGAAGTTATCGCACTGTTTGGTGTCGCGGCAGCGTGGCCGCTGGCGGCGCTTGCGCAGCAGTCCGAGAAGATGCGGCGTATCGGCGTTTTGAGTTCGCTCGCCGAGACCGATGTTGAGGCTCAGGCCTGGGATGCTGCTTTCCGCAAGCGGCTCGTTGAGCTGGGATGGATCGATGGTCGCAACATTCGAATCGATTATCGCTGGGGCGCCGGAAGCGTGGACCGCTTGCGCCTGTTCGCGAGGGAACTGACCCAGCTAAACCCGGACGCGCTCGTCACCATAAGCACTCCAGCGACCGCAGCGTTGCAGACCGAGGCTCGCACAATTCCGATTGTATTTGCGTGGGTGTCCGATCCGATTGGCAGCGGATTTGTTTCAAGCCTGGCACATCCAGGCGGTAACATCACCGGCTTCCTCAATATTGAAGCCTCAGTGATCGGAAAGTGGCTCACATTGATGCGTGAGATTGCACCTCAGGTTTCCCGCATCGGGTTCTTGTTCAATCCACAGACAGCGCCCTATGCTCTGTACTATTTGGATACGTTCCGTTCAGCTGCATCGGCGCTCGCAATAGAAGCGATCGCCGCGCCTGTTCACAGTACTGAGGAGGTTGAAGCCTTCATGGCGAAGCTTGGTCGCGAAGCCAACGCTGGCCTTTTCGTCATGTCGGACACCTCAATGATTGTTTATCGTAAAACGATCTATTCGCTTGCAGAGCGTTATCGCTTGCCCACAATGTACCCGTATCGTGTCTTTGCCGCCGAGGGCGGCTTGATGTCCTACGGTGTCGATGTAACCGATCTGCTTCGGGGCGCGGCCTCCTACATCGACCGCATACTTCGCGGTGAAAAGCCGAACGAACTTCCAGTCCAGCAGCCGACGATATTTGAACTGGTCGTCAACGCAAAAACGGCGAAGATGCTCGGCCTTACAATCCCGACATCGATGCTCGTTGCCGCCCACGAGTTGATCGAATAGCCGCTGGTTTGCTGCGATGCGCTTTGTCTGCTTCTGGCACCTTTCGGACATGGCGTGGTGGTCGGAGCAGGCGCAGCCCGGCTGAGCCAACGGGGCGCGTTCGCGCGACCCGTTGGCTCATGCGGGCTCGTTGCTTCGAGGATCAGCCGCGTGATTTCGTCGGGATGAGAGATCAGCGCGCGATGGCTGGCCTTGATAGCGAGTTCCGATGCACCCGCCATTTCATGCAGCGGCATCCCATTCCGGTGCGAAGGGTGGCCGGACGAAGCGCTGGTCCTTCGAGAGAGCGGCGATCATCGCGCGATCCTCATCGTCGAGCCGGATGCCGAGTGCGTCGATATTGGACTTCTGGCTTTCGGGGCGCGCGGCCTTCGGGATCACGATGACGTCCTCCTGATCCAGAAGCCAGGCGATGGCCACCTGCGCGGCGCTGCAGCCATGCTTGCGTCCGAGGGACGCGAGCGTTGCGTCGCTCGCGGCCCGGCCCTGGGCGAGCGGTGCGTAGGCCGTCAAGGGGATGCCGTGGCCCCGCAGCCAGGACAGCATCCGGTCCTGCGACAGGAACGGGTGGTATTCGACCTGTACGCTCGCGATCGGCGCGCCGATCTCCTCCACGGCGCGACGGATCATCGGCAGGTTGAAGTTGCACACGCCGATCGCGCGTGCCAGGCCACGCTCCCGCAGCGACATCAGCGCCTCCAGCGTCGCCACCATGTCCATGTCACTCGACGGCCAGTGGATCATGTAGAGATCGACATGGTCGAGCCGCAGCTTGCCGAGGCTGGCCTCAAAGGCCCGGCGCAGCGCATCCGGCGCGAGCTGGTCGTGCCACGCCTTGGTCGTGACGAAGAGCTCGTTGCGGTTCACGCCTGATACCGTGATGGCGGCGCCGACGGCGGCTTCGTTGTCGTACATCGCCGCGGTGTCGATATGCCGGTAGCCGAGCGCGATCGCGCTCTCGACGACCGGCTGGGCATCGGCTCCCGGCATCCGGAAGGTGCCGAAGCCGAGGCGGGGAATCGCAATACCCTGTGTCGTGATCGTCTCCATGATGTTTTCCTTTCTCGCGTTTGACGTCGGCAGGCAGCCGCGCTCACCCTTTAGCTCCGCCGGCAGTCGGCTGGGTTCGGTGGTTCGTCTGCCGCTGCTCACTAGAGAACTCCGATGGCCAGGTGCGCCCCGAGAAGTGCCAATCCCGAAAAGAACCAGCGCCGAAATGTCTCGGGACGCATGACGCGCAGCAAGCGTTGCCCCGCAATCATTCCAGCCAGAGCGGGGACGAGGGCGAAGAGCGAATATAGGCCGGTGCCGGGATTGAGTGCCCCGGCGCTGACCAATGACCAGGCAAGCGCGATGGTGGCGACGGTGAAAGAGAGGCCGAGCGCCTGCATGAACTCTTCGCGCTCGAAGCCGAGCGCCTGAAGGTATGGCACCGCGGGTATTACAAACACACCGGTAGCGGCGCTGATGAATCCCGTTGCGCCTCCGGCAAAAGCGCCCAGCCACCACTCGGCGCGGGCCGGCACATGCGGGACGGTCACATTCATCAAACCAAAGACTGCGTAAGCGATCAGCGCGATGCCGAGGGCGGCCGATGCGAATGCGGTCTCCGAGCCGGCCATCAGAGTAGCGCTGGCCCAGGTCCCGAGACATATCGCCAACTGCATCGGCCAAAGCCGTCGCACCAGGCGCCCAAGGCCCGGCCCGCTCATCATTTGCCAGACGTTCGTTATCAACGCCGGTACGACGATAAGAGCGGCGGCGTGGGCAGGAGGCATCGCCAAACTCAGCAGGCCTACTCCGACCGTCGGCAAAGCGAGGCCGGTGACGCCCTTGACCAATCCCGCGAGCAAGAATGCGGCGGCAACGACGACAAGATAGACGATCGGGTTCGACATACGGACAAAGTTGTCTCTCGGTTCGAAAGGCGCAATAAGGGATTTTCATAACCCTGCCTTTGTCTGCACCATAGGCAGAATGGCAACGCGTCGAGGATTTGCGCCGTGCATTTCGATCTTACCGACTTGCGCCTGTTCGCCGCCGTAGTGGAGGAGGGCAGCATTACAGTTGGCGCTTCACGCGCAGGCATCTCTCTGCCGTCGGCAAGCGCACGCATGAAGGGGATGGAGGAGATGCTCGGAACGGCTTTGCTGGAGCGGCATCGTCGAGGCGTGCGCCCGACCCCCGCCGGTCAGGCGTTGTTTCACCACGCTCAGCTCGTTTTGGCGCAAATGGAGCGACTGCGCGGCGATCTGCGCGAGCATGCGCGCGGAGGCGTGCGGGGACACATCAGGTTGATATCGAATACCACTGCGCTGGAAGAATACTTGCCGGATGTTCTGGCCGGCTGGCTTGCAACCAATCCCGGCGTCGATATCGCACTGGAGGAACGCCTCAGTTACGAGATAGCTCCGGCCGTAGCGCAGGGCCACGCCGACATCGGCGTGCTGGTGTCCGCCGACTCGGCCGGCGTCGAGGGACTGGAGACCTTCCCCTTCCGGATCGACAGGCTCGTCGCCATCGTGCCGCGCGGCCATGCGTTGGCGGGGCGGCGCAACATCGCATTCGCTGATCTGCTCGATGAGGAGTTTGTCGGCCTCGCGGCCGGCAGCGCGCTTGCCGAGCATCTCGCATGGCAGTCAACGCGTCTTGGCCGATCCCTGAAACCGCGAATTCGGCTGCGGGGACTGGATGCCGTTTGTCGCATGGTGGAGTCTGGTGTGGGGATTGCCGTCGTGCCGGAAACGGCCGCTACGCGCTGTCGGCGAACCATGGCGCTCAGTATGCTTCGACTCACGGATCCATGGGCAGAGCGGCGATTGATCGTTTGTGTACGCCGCAAGAAGGAACTGCCGGCACATACACGCCGATTGGTCGAGCACCTGGCCGGTACAGCCAAAACAGACGCGTAATCTGCGAAGCCGCCTCGAACACCTCGCGAAAAAAGCGTTCGGCGAGATCGCGAAGTCATGTCTCAACGTCATTGCGAGGAGCACTTGCGACGAAGCAATCCACTCTTTCTTACTTCCTTGCTGCGCCATGGATTGCTTCGCTGCGCTCGCAATGACGGTCGCCGCGCCGCCGCGCGCCTCCCTACCGCCGCCACAGCACCACGATCAGCGCCAGCGCCAGCAGCGCGGCGATGCCTTGCCAGAACCGCAGCGGGTTGCGTTCATAAAGCGTCTGCGGCCGCGGCGCCGCGAGCGGCGCGCGCGCGGGTCCCGCTTCCATTTCGAGTGCGAATTCGGCCATGTCGCGAAACCGCTCGGCGGGATCTTTTGCGATCGCCCGGGAGAGTGCGGCCTGCAGCCAGGCCGGCAGGTCCGGCCGCAGCGCCGAGAGCGGCGTCGGCCGAAGCCGGCGCGGTGGGCTAACGGCGTCGGGATTGCCGTAAGGGTATTCGCCGCTGAACGCGCGGAACATGGTGACGCCGAGCGCATAAATATCGGTCGCCTCGTTGCCGGCTTCGCCCTCGAACATTTCCGGCGCCATGTAGGCCGCGGTGCCCGGAATATCCTCGGGCGGGGCCTCCTCCAGTCCGGGGATCCGCACCACCCCGAAATCGATCAGCTTGAGCGATCCCCCGCCCTCGAGGATGACGTTGTCCGGTTTGATGTCGCGATGGATGATGCCGGCGCGGTGCAGCGCGCCTGCCGCCCGCGCCAGCTTGATCGCGATGTTGCGCCCTTCCTCCAGCCCGAGCCCGGGGCGGCGCGTGAGCCGGGTCTCCAGCAGTTCGCCCTGGTACAGCGGCATCACGGTGTAGAGGCTGGTCTGCCGCCCCGGCGGCAATTCGATGACATGGCCGAGCCAGGGGCTCGACACCCGCGCGCCCACCCAGGCCTCGCGGACGAAGGCGGTGCGATAGGTGTCGACGCTGGCCACCAGCGGCTTTGGGAATTTCAGCGCCACCTCGCCGCCCTCGATCTCGTCCTCCGCGCCGAACAGGCGGGTGTAGCGGCCGTCGGACAACAGCACCTTGAGCACGAAGCCGTCGACGGTCTCGCCGCCCTGCGGCACCGGGACCAGCGGCCGCTGCGCGATGCCAGCGCCGATGTCGGTCGCATCAGCGGTCTCCAGCCCAACCACGTCGAGCACCAGCGCGGTACAATTGTCGGTACTGCCGGCGTCCAGCGCGGCCGCGACCAGCGCGCGCGCGGTATCCTCGGACGAGACGCGCTCGCGCATGATCCCGGCGATGGCCTCCGGCGCAAGCGACCCGTGCACGCCGTCGCTGCAGAGCAGGAAGCGGTCGTGCGGAGCCACCGGCTGGGTGGTGTAGTCGAGCCGCACTTCGGTCTCGACGCCGAGCGCGCGGGTCAGGATGTTCGACCGCCCGGTGCCGCCCTGCCGCACATGGTCTGTCGTCAGCAAGCTCAGGCGGTCGCGCGAGAGCCGGTAGGCGCGGGTATCGCCGACATGCAGCACATGGGCGATGCGCCCGCGCAGCACCAAGGCGGTGAAGGTGCATCCCATTCCCGAAAGCCCGGGGTCGCGGGCGCCTTGCGAATGAATCCAGCCGTTGAGCGCATTGAGCACGATGGCGGCGGCGCGCCGGACTTCCATGGTCTCGGGCAGATCGCAGAAACCATCGAGGAAGCCGCGCACCGCGATCTCGGCCGCCTCGCGGCCGCCTTTGGTGCTGCCGATGCCGTCCGCAATCGCCGCCACCAGGTCACGGCGCGGCTCGGGCAGTTCGGGGCCGAAAACGGCGCCGGCAAAGTCCTCGTTGCGCTTGCGCGGTCCGGTCTCGGAGACGAAGCCGACACTGACCTTGACGCCGGAAACCCGCTGAGCCATTCGCGCCGCTCCAGTTTCCGCGGGCAAATCGCGGTCTCAATGCTCCAGCTTGCACTGATGATAGAAGAACGAGCCGCCGGTGCTCGACGCCAGGATCACCGTCAGTTTCCCGGACTTGCGGTCGAGCGTGTAGTTGCCGCCGTCGCTGGCGTCGCGCCACGAAATCTGCGCGTCGCTGATGCGGGCCGGATTGGAATCGACGGTGGCCTTGCCGTAGTCGATCCTGATCTGCCAGTTCGAACCGCTGTAAAGATTGGTGCAGGTCGTCGCGCCCTCGCCCGGCTGCGGTTCGGCGCCGATCGCGGGCGCCGCGATGGCCATGGCCAAGCCAATGGACAAGCCAACGGCCGCCGTCAGTCGGGTCAGAATCACTGGCGCATCCCCGCGCATCCCCTGCCTATTTCGTATGCAAATGCAAAATTATTGATCACTCAACTCAAGATCAGCGCGTCAGCTTTATGGAAATTTATTAACCAGTCAACGTCCGGATGGATTTGGGGCGGCTGGCATAATCCTTGCGTTTTTCCGGCCACTGGTCTGTGCCGCCAGTGCACGGATTGCGCTTCGTTCAAAACCTGGAGGAAGGCTCATGGCACTTGTACCCTCACCACAATGGCTCGATACCGGCAATAATGCGTGGCAGCTTGCCGCCGCCACCTTCGTTGGCCTGCAAAGTATTCCCGGGCTGACGGTTCTCTATGGCGGCATCGTCAAGAAGAAATGGGCGATCAATTCCGCCTTCATGGCGATGTACGCCTTCGCGTCCGTGCTCGTCGTCTGGATCCTGTTCGACTACAACATGGCGTTCGGGGAGCAATGGTTCCCATTCCTCGGTAAACCGGGCCTCGCCACGGGGGCCGCCTTCACCACCGGTCAAGCCATCGTTCCGGCCGCGGCCGCGGGCATGCCGCCGCTGACCTTCCCGATGGCGACGTTGATCTTCTTCCAGTTCGTGTTCGCGGCCATCACGGTCATCATCCTCGCCGGCTCCGTGCTCGGCCGGATGAACTTCACGGCGTGGATGATCTTCTGCCCGGTGTGGATGACCTTGGTCTATACGGTCGGGGCATTTAGCCTGTGGGGCGGCGGCTGGCTCGCCGGCATGGGCGTCGCCGACTTCTCGGGCGGCTATGTCATCCATCTTGCCGCCGGCACCTCCGGCTTCGTCGCCGCATGGGTGATCGGTCCACGACTGCAGGCCGATCGCGATCACTTCCCGCCCAACAGCCTGTTGATGACGCTGGTCGGCGCCGGAATCCTGTGGCTCGGCTGGAACGGCTTCAACGGCGGCGATCCCTATTTCGCCAACGCCGATGCCGGCGCCGCGATCCTCAACACCAACACCTGCACCGCGGTGGCGCTGCTGGTCTGGACGCTGATGGACAAGATGGCCTATGGCAAGCCGTCGGTGCTCGGCGCCGTCAACGGCATGATCGCGGGCCTGGTCGCCATCACGCCCGCCGCCGGTTATGTCGACGGCATCGGCGCGATCGTCATCGGCGTCGTCGCCGGCATCATTCCGTGGCTCGCCATGAACAAGCTGCAGAAGACCAGGTTCATGATGAAGGTGGACGATACGCTGAGCGTGTTCTCGACCCACGGCGTCGCCGGCCTCACCGGCGGCCTGTTGACCGGCATCCTGGCCAACCCGGACATGCTGATGTATATCGGCACCGACAAGGAAGCGCCGGGCGTCAACGTGACCGGCCTGCTCTATGGCAACGCCCAGCAGCTGTTGCTGCAGGCGGAAGGCGCGGCGTTCATCATCGTCTACAACATCATCATGACCTTCATCATCCTCAAGGTGATTGGGCTCATCGTGCCGTTGCGGATGGATGAGGCGACGCTGAAGGTCGGTGACGACGCGGTTCACGGCGAAACCGCCTATGCGATCGGGACGGAGGGCGAATAGCCCGCCACCCGCCAACGGCATCAAGAATGGCTCCGGTGCACTGCACCGGAGCCATTTCGCTGCTGCGGCCTTAACCAGACCTGAATTTTCCAGATGCGAAGGTTCATGACGGTGTTATGATGCCCGCCGGGGTGGGTGGCGTAATGGCGGGGCGTGGGTATACGATATTCGATACGGGCATCGGCCGATGCGGCATCGCATGGGGTCATTTGGGCATTCTGGGTGTGCAGCTGCCCGAGCCGCGCGAGATCGAAACCCGCAAGCGGCTGTTCCAACTCTATCCCGACGCCCGCGAGATGCGCGCGCCGCTCGATATCGAGACCGCGATCGAGGGCATTGCCGCGTTGCTGCGCGGCGAGCCCAGCGACCTTTCCAATGTCCTGCTCGACATGAGCGGCATTCACGCCTTCAATCAGCGGGTTTACGCGCTCACGCGCGCCATTCCGCGCGGCGAAACCCGCACCTATGGCGAGGTCGCCGCCAGCCTTCGGGCTTCGGGCGCCGCGCATTCGGTAGCCCAGGCGCTGGCCCGCAACCCCTTCATGATCATCGTGCCCTGCCATCGCGTGCTCGAAGCCGGCGGCTACGCCGACAAGATCTCGCCGAACGGCGGCGCCATCTCCAAGCGCCGGCTGCTGTCGATCGAAGGCGCGCGCGGCACCACCGCGAGCAAGACCCTGTTCGACGTGCTGCTGCCCGTTGCTCCGCCGCGCCCGCAGGGCTAAAATTGCGGGCATGATCCGAACCACGCTGTTGCAGCGCAATTCCATCTCCGTTTCCGAGTTCCGCTGCAGCGCTCGTGCGGGCGATCGACCGTTTGCGGAACAATACGCCAGCCATTCGATCTCCTATGTCCGCAAGGGCTCGTTCGGCTGCCGCTGCCGCGGCGGCTTGTTCGAGCTGGTGGCAGGATCGATCCTGGTCGGCTATCCCGGCGACGAATTCACCTGCACCCACGATCACGTCTGCGGCGACGAGTGCCTGTCGTTCTTCTTAAGTCAGGAGCTGGTGGATGCGATCGGCGACCGCGCCGAAGTGTGGCGGATCGGCGCCGCGCCGCCGCTGCCGGAATTGATGGTGCTGGGCGAAC
>Ga0210389_10002428_pt1 | contig 14693 bp, 16 predicted proteins | sample IncBWH28OmetaG_FD_160127 | JGI IMG/M metagenome (GOLD analysis project Ga0210389, IMG submission 160127) | Forest soil microbial communities from Barre Woods Harvard Forest LTER site, Petersham, Massachusetts, United States - Inc-BW-H-28-O ...
CCCACACAATCGAAACCCATAAAAGCACTTCGTCTCGATCCATCCATCCCCCGAAGCTAAACGTAATAGGGCGAATGGGTTGCTTCGTGAAAAGCTCAACAACTATCCACTTTTGGAAAATTTGAACGCTGGGACGCGTTGTCCTCGTTGTGCCCGGCCCGTCCACAACCGCAATCTGTAGCGGCTTGCCTGTCGCGCCCGGCGCAGCGATCCTCTCTTGCATGAGCACCAATCACGCGAGGTCATCTACGGTTCGGCGATCCGCTATTCGGCGGAGCGCGCCAAGGAAGCGCGCAAGGTGGCCGACCGGCTCGCCGGTTGATACAGGCCAAAAATCGGGATCACGGCGGCGCGTCGTTTGCGACGCGGCCTTTCCAAGGCCTGTCATGCTTCGTTCCTTCGAAATGCGATGAAGCGCATCAATGTCCGCTGAGCACTAATGTCTTGATCGGCAGCACCAGCGCCTGGATCCGCAATAACATGGCGTGTACCAGACCAACAGCATCGATCGCATGCAACACGAATCGCTTGAAAGCGCCGGTGTCTTTCGACGCAATCACCTCGTGATTGCTGGTGTAGGCATTGACGATGCAACTGCTGCCCGCAGTCACATCGGCAAGGCCATTCTTTTCGAGGGGCTCGAGGAACGCGAGGATGGTGCCGGGCTTGGCCGCGTTCGCGTCGATGAGCTGCTCGCCGCCGCGAAATTGCCCGGCCGCAATATAGTCCTGCACGCTGGTCACGACCATCGGGATGATCGTCCAGGGCAGCGAGGTGCACGCCGCTTCGGCAATCATGCCGGGCTTTAAGACCTGAGCTTCGATCTGGCCGAAACCTGCCTGCAGCCCACGCTGGCCGGCCCCCTCCGGAATCAAGATGCCGGCGGGCCGCATCAATGGATTCACGATATCTCCTGGGCGCAGAAGGAATTGCTCGACCCGTCCATCCACACCGGCGCGGATGATCGTCTTGTCCAATTCGACTTGAGCCTGATCCAGCGCAGCTTGCGCGCTTGCCTTGGCCGCGGGAAGAAGCGTCGTCGCTTGGATCTCCTCCGATTGCTTTGCCGCGTTCGCAGCATCAATCGCAGCCTGCCGGCCGTCGACAATCACCTGTAGCTTCTCGATGTCACGCGGCGGCACGATACCGGGACTGCGCCGCTGCAACTCGGTCTTCACATCGAGTTCGTCCTTGGCTTGTTTGTAGTCGCTGTTAGCCTGCTGGAGTTGCGCCGCTGCCTTGACCACGTCGACCTTCGCGGCAACCATCTGAGCATCGACCTCGGCGATCTTCCGTTTGGCCGTTTCGGCCGCGGCGCGCTGCTTCGAGCTGTCGAGCGTGAACAGCACCGTACCCTTCTTGACCGGCGCGCTAAAGTCGACAAAAACCTCGGCAACACGCCCTATGGTTTCCGGCGCAATCGGCACGGTCCTGAAAAACAGCGCGGCGGAGCTGGTTGACGGGTGATAGTAAAAGATCAAGGTGATGAGCAACACCGTGAGCATCACGCATCCGGTAATTCCCCACCGAAGCTCATACCACATCGAGAACAATGTGATCTCTTTGCCGATCCGCTTGCCCTGCCCGTAGCGGCGATACAGATAATCCGGCACCAGGGTAAATAGTGAGCAGAGCATCAACTCAAACATGGCCGCGAACCTCCTTCGCAGGCGCACTCGCCGGCCTTGGAGCAGCACGCGCGGTACGTTCGACCGCTCGAGCCGCTTGAGCCACCGCTGTTTCATCTGCGGGCGACTTGGTCGGGGGAGTTTCGTTGTCTGCTATTCTCTCTACCGATCCCGCGATACTCGACAGCGGGGTGGTGAAATCGGGCAGATCGACCAGGGCGAGCAGCAGCCCCGCGATCCAGAAGATGTGGATGTGGGTGAAGAGCGAGAGCAGCCCGAGCACGGCGACGATCTCGAATTGCAGCTTTTGACCCTTGTGCGCCATTCGCTCCGGAAGCGAATGCAGGCGCAGGTAGATGTTGCCGATGCCGAGCACGGCAAGCACCAGGAAGACGCCCATCACGATCATCAGGACATCCGTCTCGCCCGGCTTGGCGATGTAGAACGGCAAATGATGAGGCGTCATCGCATGAAGCTGCTCAGTCACTACCCGTCTCCCGCCGTCGATTTACCCGCTTCGGCGGACTGTGCGGCCTTCGGATAGCCGAAGCTTGATCTGGATCAAGACGTGGCTTCTCCGCGTCACCGTAGCCTTCATGAACAGGTGTGGTGACGGTTCGAAAGACAAGGAGCGACCATGTCCGGGAAAATCGACGACCTGATACCAAGTGCGAAGGAACTCAGGAAGCAAGCCTCGATCAAGGAGGCGGAAAAGGCCGAGGAGCATCTTCGGTGGGCGGCCGCCGCGGACGCCGAAAAACGCGCCTTGATCGAGAAGCTGAGCAAACCTTCGGGCCTTTCGGAGGACAAAAAGATCGAGCTGGCCGCGACCGTCATCCAGCGGGCAGTCCGCAACGGACTGAAGGAGGTTCAGGTCTATCGCTTCCCGAATTCCTTGTGCACAGACCGTGGCCGCGCCATCAATCAGCAGGAGCCAGGTTGGGAAAAGACGCTTACCGGTATTCCACTCGAGATTTTTCAGCTCTGGTCCGATTACCTGAAGCCCCGCGGCTATCGCATCAAATACCAGATCGTCGATTTTTCCGGCGGCGTACCCGGCGATATCTGCATCGTCATCGCGTGGGACGATTGATGCCGAAAAATGAAATGACGTCGCGAATGAAACGCAAGGCCTATGAGGGGTAGCTACGCAAGCTCCAGGTCGAGCTCTGTCATCCTCAGCAATAGGTCAAGGAGAAGAAGCTGCGGGCCATCATCCTGTTCGAAGGTCGCGATGCCGCCGGCAAGGGCGGCACCATCAAGGCAATCACCGAGAAGGTCAGCCCGCGCGTGTTCCGGGTCGTCGCCCTTCCCGCTCCTTCCGATCGGGACAAGACCCAGATCTTCCTCCAGCGCTACATCCAGCATTTCCCGTCCGGAGGCGAAATCATCATCTTCGACCGCAGCTGGTACAACCGTGCCGGCGTCGAGTATGTCATGGCTTCTGTTCGCCCGACGAACATCGGCGCTTCCTTGAGCTGTGCCCGCAGATCGAAAAATATATCGTCGACGCCGGGATCATCCTGATCAAGCTCTGGCTGGAGGTCAGCAAGGAAGAACAGGAGCGGCGCTTCAGGGCGCGGATCGATGACCCCTCGAGGCAATGGAAACTGAGCCCAATGGATACGGAATCCTACCGGCGATGGTACGACTATTCGCGAGCCCGCGACCTCATGCTGAAGGCGACGAACTCTAAACACGCTCCGTGGACCATCGTTCGCTCCGACGACAAGCGTCGGGCGCGGCTGAACTGCATCGCCCACCTTCTGGGAACAATTCCCTTCAAGAAGATTTCGCGCGACAAAGTCCGGCTGCCGAAAAGATCAGACAAGGGGCGGTACAACGACCAGGCCGGCCTGCGCGGGCTGAAGTTCGTCACGGCACGATATTGAGAACCTCAGCCCGCGCGATCTCGACCGCGCTCACCGAAGCGCGACCGTGACTCCGCCGACCGCAGCCGACAATTCGACGCCGACCTTACCGCCGGCCAACTCGAGGATCACACCCTTCTCGTTCTGTAAAGTGACGCCGCCAGCGCCGCCAGCGAGCGCCGCGCCCGCGCCAAGAACACCGTAGTGCCCCGCGAGGTCACTCGCCGTGCGTAGATTCCGGGCTCTTCCGACCAAGTTGCTAGTCGATGCACCGATCGTGAAACCGACGCTCATGCCTGAAACCTCGAATGGATAGCGATGGCCGCGGAAATACAATACGCCGTGACCGCCACCGACGCCAACGATGAAGCCGCCTTTCGTAAAGACCACCCGGACTTCTCCGGTTTCGGCTCTTGACGGTGAGGCAACTCCGCATGCGAGCAGCATGGCCAGGGCGGCTCCGAGCAACCGGGTCTGGTAGTTTCTCATTCGCTGTTCTCCAATGTGGACGTCAGTCCGGGGGTGGAACGGGATTGATCAAAGGTGATCACCACCTTGATGATGTTGGCCGGCGCTTCGACACCAGCTGACTTATTCCGCGGCGGGTCGAAACGATGCTGGCTGATGGCGATCGCCCAATTCCGCCAGAGCTTCGGGCCGCACCAGCTTGAGGCCTTGCACCGCGTTGTAGCCGTGGATCTCCTTCACATCGAGCTTGCGCATGAAGTCGATCGTCTCCTGGGTGACGACCTGTCCGGGCACCATGATCGGGAAGCCTGGTGGATAGGGGATGACGAAATTCGCCGAAACCAGATCGGGGCCGTTCTTCAGGCGCCGGTCGATCTCCGGATCGTTGAGGCGGAGATATTCGCAACCCGCCGCATCGTAAGCGGCAAAGAAGCCGGTGCGGATGTCACCCTCGTTGGTCCTCTCTCCAGCATCGCCGCGGAAGCCATCATGGAAGTGCGAGAAGTTCGGCAAGTCCGGCACATCCGTCATCAGGCTTTTCACCCGCGCATCGAATACGGCACGGGCATTGGCGCCGCCCTGGGCAAGGTCACGCTCGACTTCGCTTGCGATCTCAGCCAGCACCCGGATCAGATGGGCGACGTCGCTGCGGGTATTGTTGATGTTGGATTGTATCAGCACGGAATTGCGTGAGGTCTTGTTGACCTGGATTCCGTAACGCGTGGCCAGAAGACCCTTGAACTGCGTGCCGTCGAAGGCGGCGGTGCCGCACACCAACGTCAGCCGCGTCGGATCAAGGCAGAACTCGTCCTCTTTCAAGGATTGCAGCACCTGGCCCCAGTTGACACCTTCAGCCAGGTAGTCGGTAAAACCGCTGGCACGATATGTGGCTGGTACCATCTTGTCGGCGCCAAGCACGCTGAAATATCTGGAGATCAGCGGATTGGCGGCAACTGCCTTGCGGATTGCGAAGGCGATCTCAATGGCGTTAGCGACCAGGCCGTAGCCTTCCAGTTCCATCTGCCGCCGCGCGACGTCAAGGCTCGCGATCAGTTGCTGGTTCGGGCTGGTCGAGGCGTGGGTGAACACGGCCTCCTTGAATTGCGCTTCCACGGTGTGGAAATCCACGTCCTTGACAAACAGCATGGAGCCTTGCCGGATCGCCGACATCGATTTGTGCGTGGAGTTGGTCTGGTAGACACGTAGCCTGATCTGCCGCGGGTCAGGCAGCAACCTCGTATTCAGTAGGGTCTCGTCGGACGGATCGTCGCCCAAGGCTGCACGATGCTTCTCGTAAATCTCGATCGACTTGGGATCATGCATCCACGCACCGATATCGTCCGCGGCACCCATCGCCGTGCGCGGGCGCAGGAACGGCGAAAAGCGGGCAAAACCGAACCATGCCTCGTCCCAAAGGAAGATCAGGTCCGGCTTGATCGCGAGGCACTCCTCCATCACCTGGCGGGTGTTGTAGATGTGGCCGTCAAAGGTGCAGTTGGTGAGGTCAACCATCTTCACCCGGTGCAGCCGGTGGTCGGCCTTTAGATTCAACAGCGCCCGCTTGATAGTTTTCAGTGGCACGGCGCCGTACATCGAATACTCCGTCATCGGGAAGGCTTCGACATAAAGCGGCTGGGCTCCGGACAGTACCATGCCGTAGTGATGCGACTTGTGGCAGTTGCGGTCGACAATCACGATATCGCCCGGCGACAGCAGTGCCTGCACGGCCATCTTGTTTGAGGTCGAGGTGCCGTTGGTGACGAAAAAAACCTTGTCGGCGCCGAAAGCGCGAGCGGCCTTTTGTTGGGCTCTCATGATGTTGCCGGTCGGCTCAAGAAGGCTGTCGAGGCCGCCCGTGGTGGCGCTGCTTTCCGCGAGGAACAAGTTCGGGCCATAGAATTCACCCATGTCGCGGATCCAATCCGACCTGAAGACGGATTTTCCGCGTGCGATCGGCAATGCATGGAATGTTCCGATCGGGCGCTGGGCGTATTTTTTCAGATTGTCAAAGAACGGCGTCTCGTAGCGGTCCTGCACGCCTTCCAGGATGGCCAGATGCAGCTCAAGCAGCTCTTCCACCGAGTAGAAGATACGACGGACGGCATCGGCCTCGGGATTGCCGGCGAGTTGCTCCACGTTCCGGTTCGAGATCATGTAGATGTCGAGTTCAGGACGTATCCGTTTCAGCGTCTTGGCGAGCGCTAGCGCAGAATCCGAAGTTTCACGCTGGTCCGCCGACGCCATCAGCGAACGCAGCACAGGCGCGTCATGCCGCGAACGTTGCGCGAATCCTTCGTTGACGACGACGGCCGCGATATCGGGATTGAGCATGGCGGCGCAGAACGCATCCTCGAAACTGCCGGTGAATACGGTTTCGTAAACGAAGGCGTCGAGCGGACGGCGCAGCTTCCGCCACTCCGCGTTCAGGCTTGACCAGTTGGTGGCGGGAACACCGGTGACGATCAGGGTTTCAAAATACGGTCTGCGCGTGACCGTGTCGCCAAACCCCGGCGGCAATAAATCGGGCGTTTCGCTGTCGGCGTCCGCATGCACGTCCCAATCGCCAGCGTGCTGACGGAAAGATCGCGTCTGAAGCGCGTGCGTGATGCGCATGGCAAGTGCCAGCGCACCGGCAGCATCGCCGGCCGCCGAGCGCTCCTTCAGTGCTGCCATCAGGCGCGGGCCAGGATAGGCATGATATTCTTCCGATATCGCGAGCTGGGACAGCTGTTCTTCGAAGTCAGCGCGATCTCCCGCACCTGTCGACCATGCCTTGGCCGCTTCCACCACAGCGCGCCATTCGTCAGCCCTTGCGCCCGGGCCGGAGAAAAATCGATCGATCCGCCGTTCCTGTGCTTCTCGCGCCATGCCCGTCTCCCAAGCTGAACCCTTATCGCCGCGACAGGCTCGGCAGCGACGGCGAAGTGAGTCTTGATCTAAATCAAACCAATGCGATTACGCCCGGACGTGGAACGGTTTCTGCTCACAAAGCAGCAGCACGATCACCAGCAGCAGCACGGGAATAGCCAGGCTATAGTCACGCTTGAGTTCCGTCGCAAAGGCGCCGGCAGCCGCGCCCGAGCCGAAAGCGACGCACATCGTCCCGAACACATACGGCCGGCGAAAGGGTCTTGACTTGGCCCCTCCGGTGAACCCAGCGAACAAGCCTTCGATGGCCTGACGAAAATTGCTGGTCACCATCACGGAGTTGTAGCTCCATCCCTCGACCCGAGGAAAACTGACCATCTGAAATGCTGCAACCAGTGAAAGGCCGAGGGTTCCGGCCAGCTCGGGAAGCCGATTGTGCACGATCGCAACGAAGAACAGGAAAGCGATTTCAATCAGGTTGCTGATCCGCGCGGCTCGCTGCGGCAACGCCCAACGCAACCAGCAGGCCAGGATCACGCCGACGACAAAGAAGAGAAGCGGCGGGATATACTGTACCGCCCTCTCCCATTCTCCGCCGGTCATATAGACCCACAGAAATACCAGGTTGGCGCTCTGCGCATTGGCAAAGACATGATGAACAATCCAGGTATAGGCCTCGAGATATCCGCCAATGAAGGCAAGCAGGCTTGCGATCTGCAGCGTTTCGTCACGGGGAAAAGAAGCGGCGGCAGCTTGCTGCACTGACACGATTTTCCACCCGGTGATCAGTTCAAAACGGAAGGCCGGGCACAATTGGGGAGCGCGGCAGCCGACACTGCTTGATCCAGATCAATACGGCTCTGCCGGAAATGCTGTGCGACCGCATTCTCGCCGTCGTGGAACCTTGACGTAAGAGTTCAGCATGCATTGGTCCCTCAGGCTTCTCTCGCTCGCGGCTCTTGCAACGCTCGCCGGACCGGCTGTGTGCCGAGGCGCTAACGACCAGATCCCGCTGTCGGTACAAGAGGAGATCTGGGCGCTGCCCCTCATTCAACCGACGATTGCTTATGTGGCGCGTCCGACCGGCAGCGGACCGTTTCCGCTTGCCGTGATGAATCACGGTGTTTCGCTCGATGCGCGCGAGCGCAGCTTCTTCCCGCTGGTGGAGTTTCGCGATGCCGCGCTGTGGTTCGCGCGGCGCGGCTACCTGGTGGTGGCGCCTATGGGTTCCTACGGTGGCGCCGCGCTCGATGTACCGGAGCGCGGAATTTACAGCGTGTTCTACTCAAGGATCGGCAACTGCGACAATCCGAACTTCCGGGACGCGGGCCTCGCGGCCGCAGTCCTCGACAAATGGGTCATCGATTACATGACCGAGCAGAAGCTGGCCAAGCCCGACAGTGCAATTGTGATCGGCCAATCCGCAGGCGGCTGGGGCGCGATCGCGCTGTCGAGCGAAAATCTTCCTTCGGTCAAAGCGATCATCACTTTTGCGGCCGGACGCGGCGGCCGGGTCGGCGGCAAGCCGAACAACAATTGCGCGCCGGACAAGCTGGTCGAGGCGGTCGCCGCGTTCGGGCGCACGGCGCGGGTGCCGATGCTGTGGTTCTATATCGAAAACGACACCTACTTCGGGCCGGATTTGTCCAGGCGAATGCATCAGGCCTACACCGCCGCCGGCGGCAATGCCGAATATCATCTGATGCCGCCGTTTGGCGCTGAAGGGCATTTCTTCATCGATTCACCGGACGCCATTCCACAGTGGTCGCCTCTGGTGACCCAATTCCTCGACGAGCATCAATAGCAGCGCGATGGAGGCGTGATGAGCAACAGTCATATCCGACGATACGGCCTCCTCCTCAGCTCGCTATGCACGGCATCATGGCTTCTGCTGCCACCGGGCGCGGCCTGCGCTCAACAGGCTGCACCGTCCGCAAGCGACAAGCCATCGCCAGAAATCCTATCACGCGGGCAGCGTAGTTTAGTGCGCCAGATCAAGTATGGCGATTGGCAGAAATTCTGCTTCAAGACGACGGGCACCAAGCAGGTGTGCCGCACCACCATCTCCGGCAATTTTGACACCGGCCAATCCGCGATCCGCGTCGACCTGATCGAGCGCGAAGGCGAGGAAAAAGCCCGGCTGCAGATCTTCGTCCCTGTCGGCATGTATCTTAAGGCCGGCGTCAAGCTCACCGTCGACCAAGGCAAGCCGTACCCGGTTCCCTATGTCTGGTGCCTGACCAATACCTGCATCGCCGCCGATGTCGCCGACGCAGTGTTGATCCGCGACATCGAGCAGGGACAGAAATTGCAGTTGGAGGTGGTCGATTCCAGCGTCCAGAGCGTCAGCACCACGCTGCCGCTTGACCAGTTCGCCTCGGTTCGCCGGGGCGCTCCGGCACGAACATTTGCGCAGGAGATCGATGAGTGATCGGAACTATGCCACGCCGGTGGTCACGCGCTCGATCGGCCCGATCAGCGATCCGGCAGAGAACGGCTTGGTGAGATAGGCGAGGCACCCGGAGGCGAGCGCGGCCATCCGGGTTGAAGGACTGTCCTTGCCGGTAATAAAAATCACGGGCAGCGAAATTCCGGCAGCCGTCAAACGGCGCCTCACGTCGATTCCCGACGTGTCATTCAAATCGATATCGAGAATCACGCAAACCGCGCTGTCGAAATCATTGTGCCTTTGAAAAGCGTCGGCGGTGGAAAACAGCACGCTTTCATAGCCGTACTCTCGCAGCAAGCGTTTTACGCCCCTGAGCATGCTGGGGTCGTCGTCGACGACATAAACCAATCTTTGCTTCGGCAAGCGCTGGTCCTGTTCTTCCCACCGGCGGGAGCGTTCGATGCCGCCACATCGAAATTGCAAACGGACTCTATCACTGGCCGGTTCGACTTAACCGGTCGGGTTCCTTGTCGTGTTGATGTCATATTGAGCCTCATCGCTAACATTTCCAATTGTCCCCAGGGACAATATCCAACGGAGACGAATCAACCGGATACCGGCTTGTTCTCGTCCGCGCGCAGCATCCGCTCCGCAATCGAGACCAGCTCGGCCAAGCTCCGCACCTTCATCTTTTCCATCACCTGATGGCGATGAGCCTTGATGGTACGCTCGGTCGCGCCCAACTCCCGGCCGATCTGCTTGTTGATCTTGCCCTGGACCACGCGCTCGAATACCTGGCGTTCACGCGGCGTCAAAGTGGCCAGCAGTTCACCCAATTCGCCAAGCTTTTGCTTCAGTCCGCGCGACACCTCGCGACGTGCCATCGCCCGCTCGACCGCGGGAAGCAATTGTTGCGACGATACCGGCTTGGTCAGGAAATCCTCGGCACCCGCCTTGATCGCTTGCACGGCTGTTTGAACGTCGGCGTAGCCGGTAAGGAACACGATCGGCAAGGTTGAGCCAAGCTTGCTTAACCGCTCCTGTAGTTCGGGGCCATTCAAATCGGGAATCCGCACGTCGAGAAGCAGGCAGCCTGGCTCGCCTTCATCGGGCAGATGATCGAGAAACTGCCGGGCAGACGAATAGGTCGCGACGGAATACCCAGCCTTCTTCAAAGACCGCTCGACGGCAGTCCGAAACGACGCATCGTCATCGACGACATGAACCGTGCCGACCAACGCACTCTCCCCTAGTGCAACGCCAATGGCAGGGACAGCCGGAAAACCGCGCCTCCTTCAGCCTGGTTCTCCGCCCATATCTGCCCCTTGTGAGCCTGAATAATCGTCCGCGCGATGGACAGTCCGATTCCCATGCCCTGATTTTTTGTGGTGAAAAAAGGATCAAAAATTTCGTTAAGCTTTTTCAATGGAATACCGGGGCCGAAGTCGGAAATCGAAATAATGGCCGACGTTCCCCCGTTCAACTCGGTGCGGCCGATGACCGCGCGACCATTTGGCATTGCCGACATCGCCTCGATGCCATTGACAACCAGGTTCAGGATCACCTGCTGCAGTTGCACGGCATCGCCCTTGATCGGCAACGCTTCGGGAAACGCATTGAAGTAAAGCGCGACGTTGCTGGATGCCGCTTGCGTGGCAAGAAAATCAAATGCCTCCCGCATGATGTCGTTCAGATCGACATCCCTGAGCTCGAACGGAGTTCGTCTCAGGAAGCTCCGCATGCGGTGAATGACTTCGCTCGCGCGCTGGTCATCGCGCCTGATGTCGGCAACGATATCCTTCAGCTCCGTCAGATCGGGCGAAGGCGACTCCAGGATCAGTTCCGCCGTCTCCGCGTTGGTCAGAATTGCTCCCAGCGGCTGATTGAGTTCATGGGCGATCGACGATGACAATTCGCCGGCCGTGGCTTGCCGGCCGACATGCGCGAGCTCCGCCAACCGTTGACGGGCTTCGAGTTCGGCATTGCTTCGCTTCGTCCGTTCGTGCAGGAGGATCGAAATCAAGCTGGTCTGGATCAAGATGATCGCGGCGATCGTCAAGCCCTGCCAACGATATCTCTCCCATAGTGGCTGGTCGCGAAACCACACTACGCTTCGGGGCGGCAGGTCGGATGTGGCGACGTTCCAGCGCTCCATCTGCCCCCAATTGAAGATCGGCGCCACCGCCTCGATCGCTTTCGGCGGGATGTCGACAGGCTTCTCTCCGCCGATAATCCGCAGCGCCAGGCGACCGGCCTCCGCCCCGATTAGGCTTGGGAGGAGTACATAACCGCCGATTCCACCCGGCGAAAGAAGCGTGTCGGCCGCCACCACAATCGGCCGATTGGCCTTTTCGGCGATGCGCGACAGTGAAGCACCTGCTCTGAGAGAGGTGCCTTCGCCGTCGGAATGCATAGAGGTGTAGATGATGGCGCTCCGCTCGGGTAGCTCCGAAACGCGTTGTCGCAACTCAGCCAAGGTAATGCCCATCAGTTCAACCACGCGCAGATCGCTCGCGGCAGAAGCAACGTCCTCTCTCCAGTTTTTGAAGACGGTCTGGCGGTCCCAGGCGTCGCCGACGATATAGACGCTTGCGAGATCCGGCACGACCGCACGCGCCGCTATGATGGAATCGGCGAGCTTCACGCCGACGATGCTTCCCGTCACATCCGGCGGCGGCTTTAAGCGCCTGAAATCGGCGTCGTCGACCATCGTGAAAACGACTGGAACTCCCGGCCACAGCTCGTCACGCCACCGCAGAACGACCCGCAACGCGCACTCACCGATGACCACCAGAACTTCAACGGGCTTGTCTCGATATTTTGCGCTCAGCATTTGCTGAAGGGTAGATTCATAATCTTCACCGCTGAAGCGTTCCAGATCGAGGTCTTCGGCATAGACCGTGAAATTTGAGCGCGAGTGAGATCCCACTTCCGCCTGAAAAGCTGCGAAGATCTGATGATTGAAAGAGCCCCGCATGTCAGACTGATCGAGCACGAGGATCGAGCGCGACCGCGCATCTGCCGCCGGCAAATCCGTCGGAGCAAGCAACACAAACAGCCCGACAATCAGTCCCCGGAGAACCATGACGAACGCACCGGACTGGACTTTACAAAGACCACCTTGAGTGTTTGTCACAAATCATATGCACGCAACATTACATAACGTCGCAGGGAGCCTTGCGGCATTACCTGCGCGCGAAAGCGTCTTCTCGATCGGGATTTGCACCAAAGTACATTGTCCATTGGAACAATGGCCCTTGAGCCAATGGTTCCGAGAGTGGCCGTTGTCGTAAAAGAACAGTCCGCCGGCCCCGCCGGTTGGGTAAGTAAGACTTACGCATACGAACAGGTTCGCTTAGCGAGCGGGAGGCAACCATGTTTGTGAACATTAACGCAGGTCTCGCCAATCGAGCGAGATTTCTCAGCCAACTCGGCAGCCTGTCAAAGTCCGAGATCACTCCAAGCGAATTCAAATATCATCGCAGCGCCGAGATTTTTGGCGAGGGGGAGCCCGCGGAGTACGTCTACCAGGTCGTCGAAGGCGCTGTTCGCAGCTACAAACTTCTCTCCGACGGACGGCGCCAAATCGGTGCATTCCACCTGGCAGGCGATATGTTTGGCTTTGAAAACGGCGACGCCCATCGGTTTACCGCCGAAGCGATTGTCGAAACGGCCGTGCGGCTGGTGAAGCGCGTGAGTCTCGCTCACGTTGCGGAAAACGATGCCACGATTGCCCACGATCTCCTCAACATGACGGCGAGCAATCTGCGGCACGCCGAAGATCATATGCTGCTGCTGGGACGAAAGACGTCACTCGAACGGGTGGCCGCCTTCCTGCTGGAAATGGACCGCCGGCTGACGGCCGCGGGCGTTATCGCGCTGCCGATGTGCCGCCGTGACATCGCGGATTATCTCGGGCTCACGCTCGAGACAGTTTCCCGAGCGCTGTCCATCCTTCACCACAAAGGCGTTCTGGGTTTTCTGGGTCAATCCCAGCGTCAGATCGTATTGCTCGACCGACCGAAACTCGCCGCACTCGATCTGTAGCGCGGCGTTGTCGCTTGGGCGGGCGACCCCGGTTGCAGGTCAGCCTGGATTCGAGTTCGGCTCCCCTTGATGCAAATCAAGGCTTGCCGTCGCCGTCATTTCAAATTTTCGACGGACGCAAAACCGGTCGCCCACGCCGGCTGGAGTTTCCAGCATGAAATCCGTTTCCGTCGAAGAAGCCGTCGCGATGATTCCCAATGGTGCGTCCGTCATGGTCGGTGGCTTCATGGGCGTGGGGACACCGGAGCGGCTGATTGACGAACTCGTACGGCAGAGGAAAAGCGAGCTCACGATTGTTGCCAATGATGCGGTCGTGCCCGGCCGCGGCATTGGAAAGCTGTTCGACGCCTCGCTGGTTGCGAGCTTCACGGCGAGCCATATCGGGATGAATCCGAAGGTGCAGGAGCAGATGATGACCGGAAAGGTTGCCGTCAATCTGGTGCCGCAGGGCACCCTGGTGGAGCGTATCCGCGCCGGCGGTTGTGGTCTCGGCGGTGTGCTGACGCCAACCGGCGTCGGCACGATCGTCGAAGAAGGCAAGCAGCAGATCGATGTCGACGGCAAACGATTTCTGCTGGAGACGGCGTTGCGTTCCCAGTTCGCGCTGGTGCATGCCTTCCTGGCCGACTATCTCGGCAACCTCTCCTATGCGCTGACCGCCCGCAATTTCAATCCGGTCATGGCCATGGCGGCCGATACCGTCATTGTGACCGCCGACCATATCGTTCCGGTGGGGGTGATCGCGCCCGACCACGTCATGACCCCAGCTCCGCTTGTCGACTACCTCATCGCCAACGGGTAAGCCATGGATCCCCAAACTCTCATCGCCCGACGTGTCGCCCGCGAGCTTCGCCCCGGCAATCTCGTCAACCTCGGCATTGGCATTCCGACGCTGGTCGCGAACTACGTGCCGCCGGAGCTCAAGGTCTTTTTCCAGTCGGAGAACGGCTTGATCGGCACCGGGCCGATCCCCGAACAAGGAATGGCCCACCCCCTGCTGACCGATGCCGGAGGCAGGCCGATCAGCGCGCTTCCTGGCGCTTCCACCTTCGACAGCTCGATGTCGTTCGCCCTGATCCGCGGCGGCCATGTCGATGTGACGGTGCTCGGCGGGTTGCAGGTCGATGCCGAAGGACGCCTCGCCAACTGGATGATTCCCGGCAAGATGGTGCCCGGAATGGGCGGCGCAATGGATCTGGTCTCGGGCGCCAGACGTGTCATCGTCGCCATGCAGCATGCCGCGAAAGGAAAATCGAAGATCGTCCGGAGGTGTGGTCTACCGCTGACATCGACCCGCCCGGTCGACCTCGTCGTCACTGACATGGCGGTCATGGGCTTTGAGAACGGCACGATCAAGCTGTTGGAAACCGCGCCGGGCGTCAGCATCGCAGAAGTGATGGCGGTTACCGAAGCCGAACTTTT
>Ga0210389_10002430_pt1 | contig 14675 bp, 12 predicted proteins | sample IncBWH28OmetaG_FD_160127 | JGI IMG/M metagenome (GOLD analysis project Ga0210389, IMG submission 160127) | Forest soil microbial communities from Barre Woods Harvard Forest LTER site, Petersham, Massachusetts, United States - Inc-BW-H-28-O ...
ACGTCTGGTCGGCGATCTGGATGCTGTTCATCGCCTCAGCTTCACACACCGATCTCAATCGCCGGTATGCAGGCACCCCGGGCCGCGCGGGCACGGCGCCGCAATCGCGCTCGAGGCCCGACGGACCGCCGCCGTGCAGCGCGAATTTGCGGATTAGGCTGGGCGACAGCAAGCCGGCACGAAAAGGGTCAGGCAACGTCACTAGGTCGAACGAGGTCATCAGAGTGCGTGAGTACAGTGTCCCCGCCCGCTTTACCGTCGGCGAGCACGAAAACGTCGCGGCCATGGTCTTCGGGCACGAGCGAGATGACCCCGGCTTTATCATCTTTCGGCGTCAGATCGACGGCGTTTGGACCGACGTCAGCTGCGCCGAGGTGGCCGAGCAGGTTCGCTCCGCCGCACTGGGTCTGATCTCCCTGGGGGTGCAGGCCGGTGACCGGGTGTCCATCTTCTCGGCCACCCGTTACGAGTGGGCGATCCTGGACCTGGCGATCCTGTCCGTGGGCGCGGTCACCGTGCCGATCTACGAGACGTCGTCGGCCGAACAGGTGCGCTGGGTGCTGCAGGACTCGGGAGCGGTGCTGGCGTTCGCGGAGACCGACGCGCACGCCGCGATGGTCACCGAACTCACCGCCGAGCTGCCCGCCCTGCGCCGGGTGCTGCACATCGACGGTTCGGGCCCCAAGGCGCTCGACCAGCTCGCCGAGGCCGGCGCGGCGGTGGAGCCCGCCGAGCTGACCGCCCGGCTCGAGGCGCTGCGCGCCGAGGACCCGGCGACGCTCATCTACACCTCGGGCACCACCGGCCGGCCCAAGGGCTGCCAGCTGACTCACTCCAACCTGCTCTACGAGAGCCGGGGCGCCAAGGAATGCCTGCCGACGCTGCTGCATGAGGGACAGCGGCTGCTGGTCTTCCTGCCGCTGGCCCACGTGCTGGCCCGGTCACTTACCCTGTCCGCATTCGCCTACAAGGTGACGGTCGGATTCACCAGCGACATCAAGAACCTGCTGCCGATGTTCGCGGTGTTCAAGCCGACGGTGGTGGTGTCGGTGCCGCGGGTGTTCGAGAAGGTGTACAACACCGCCGAGCAAAACGCCGCCAACGACGGCAAGGGGCAGATCTTCGCTGCGGCCGTGCAAACCGCGGTCGACTGGAGTCAGGCCCAAGACCGCGGCGGACCCGGGCTGCTGTTGCGCGCCAAGCATGCGGTATTCGACCGGCTGGTCTACCACAAGCTGCGCGCGGCGCTGGGCGGCGACTGCCACGCGTCCGTCTCGGGTGGCGCACCGTTGGGCGCGCGACTGGGCCACTTCTACCGCGGTGTGGGCCTCACCATCCACGAGGGCTACGGCCTGACCGAGACCAGCTCTGCCATCACCGTCAACCAGGTCGGCAGGGTCAATATCGGGACTGTTGGAACGTTGCTGCCCGGCAACAGCATGCGCATCGCCGACGACGGTGAGCTGCTGGTGCGCGGCGGTGTGGTGTTCGGCGGCTACTGGCGCAACGCGCAGGCCACCGAGGAGGCATTCGCCGACGGCTGGTTCAAGACCGGTGACCTGGGCTCGCTCAACGAGGACGGCTTCTTGAAGATCACCGGCCGCAAGAAGGAAATCATCGTCACCGCCGGCGGCAAGAACGTCGCCCCGGCCGTGCTCGAGGACCAGCTGCGGGCGCACCCGCTGATCAGCCAGGCCATGGTGGTGGGGGACGCCAAGCCGTTCGTCGGCGCGCTGATCACCATCGACCCCGAGGTGTTCGACGCCTGGAAGGCGCGCAACCAGAAGCAGGCCGGCGCGTCAGTCGGCGATCTGGTCAACGACCCCGACCTGGTCGCCGAGGTGGACGCGGCCGTCAAGCGCGCGAACCTGTCGGTGTCGAGCGCCGAGTCGATCCGCAAGTTCCGCATTCTGCCGGTCGACTTCACCGAGGACACCGGTGAGCTGACACCGACTTTGAAGGTGAAGCGCAACGTGGTGGCCGAGAAGTTCGCCTCCGATATCGAATCGATCTACGAGAAGGACGACTAGCCGGCCGCGGGCCCGTCAGCCACGCAGAAGGTCGGCCAGCCGGGCAGCCATCGTGTCCCAGCGCCACTGGGACGTCACCCACTCGCGGCCGGCGACGCCCATTGCCTCGGCACGGTCGCGATCGGTCAGCAACCCGGCGACGGCGTCGGCGACCGCGCTCACCGAGCGGCCTTCGACAACGAGCCCGGTCTTGTTGTCCTGCACCGTTTCTGGGGCCCCACCGGACAGGCCGGCGATGACCGGCACGCCGGTCGCGGAGGCCTCCAGGAACACGATGCCCAGCCCCTCGACGTCCATGCCGGCGCCGCGGGTGCGGCACGGCATCGCGAACACGTCGGCCAGGGCGTGATGGGCGGGCAATTCGCCGTCCGGCACACCCTCGGTGAACGTCACGTCATCGGCCACGCCGCATTCCGCGGCCAGCTTGCGCAGCCCTTCCAGATAGGGACCGCCGCCGACGATGACCAACGCGACCCCGTCAACGCGACGCCGGATCGATGGCAGCGCCTTGATCAGCACGTCCTGCCCTTTGCGCGGCACCAGCCGCGACAGGCACACCACCGTGGGCCGATCGCCGAGCCGGTAGCGAGCGCGCAGCTCGGCCCGGGCGGCCGGATCGGGCCGGAACCGCTCGGCGTCCACCCCTGGGGGTAGGTATTCCAACCTCGCGTCGGGGCCGAACGCCGACGCGAACCGTGACCGCGTGTAGCGGCTGACGTAGGTCACCACGTCGGCGCCATCGCCGATGCGCCGCAACACCGACCGCGCAACGGGAAGCATCGACCAGCCCACCTCATGGCCGTGCGTGCTGGCCAGCACCCGGGTCGCCCCGGCCTGGCGGGCCCGCTGGGCCAGCAGCGCCAACGGTGCGGCCGCGCCGAACCAGACGGTGTCGATGCCATGGTCGGCAATCAGCCGCCGCATCCGGCGATCCACCGTCGGCTCGGGCAGCATCAGCGTCCCCGGATGGCGCACCACCCGGTAACCGGCGACGGCCGCCTCGGCTGAGGCGACCCCCGTGTCGAAGGCGTCGGCGCCCTTCCATTGCGGTGCGTACACCAACACGGAATACGCCCCACCGGCTGCCAGTCGACCGACGAGTTCGCTCAGGTAGGACTGGATACCGCCGCGACGGGGCGGAAAGTCATTGGTTACCAGCAGGACCCGGCTCACGTGCGTCAGGCTAGCGGGTCTGGGCAATTCAGCTCACGCCTGGCGACGATGCAGACCGTGCAACGGTCTGATGAGGAGCCGGGCAATTCAGCTCACGCCTGGCGACGATGCAGACCGTGCAACGGTCTGATGAGGAGCCGGGCAATCCAGCTCACGCCTGGCGACGATGCCGACCGTGCAACACCTCTACTGCAGCATCCACTGCTTCCAGCGCGCGAGCACACCACCGTAGTCGGTGCCGAGCACGCCACGGATGGCGTCGAGCACGTCGCCGTGCCCGGCGCCGCAGGCGGCCAGGTAGAACGCGCGCAACTTGGGTGCGCCATAGGTGTCGGCGACGAAGCGGGCGAACCACCACGCCCGGTCGTAGGCCAGCGACCGCTGCGGCCCCGGTGTATCGAGGTCGGCGTCGGACGGCAGCGTCAGGGCGATCGACAGGCCGTCCGCGGGCTTCGGAGTGCTCGGTCGGGCGACGAAATCGGCCACCCCTTCGGTCGGCCAGCGGGGTGCGTCCAGAGCGGTGTCGGCACGTGCCGCGTAATGAAAAAGCTCGTGGGTCAACACAATTCGCAGTGCCCGCTCACTCATGTTGGCCGCCGCGGGTGCGAACACAATCCGTTCGCCGACCACCACCCGGTGCGCGGGATCGACGCGGTCGGCCACCGTCACCGCCGCGATATCGGCCCACTGCGATTCCGGGCCCCCGCCCGCGGCGGCGGCAAACTCGCCGTCGGATGCGGCGGCCACTATCGAGATCTCGCGCGGCCAATCAACTCCCCAGAAGGCTTCCACCGCATCGACTGCGGCGCCGATGTCAGACGCCACGCGCGATAGCAGGCGGTCGCCGGCCGGCCCGCCCAGCGCGATGAGCCGGACGGCACGGTCGCCGACGATCATCGGCGCCGCGGGCGCGCTGACGGCCCGACGAGGCGGTACGACCAGCTGCGCATGCGTGGTGGAGGTATCCCGCTCGACGCTGACCCGAACGGCCGCGGCCACGATCAACTCGAGGACAAACACCCAGGCCAGCAGTATCGGAAGCCAGCGGTGCCGCCGCCCCCAGCCGAGGCGCTTAGTAGCGGCGGGCGTCGTAGATCGGGCCAGACGAGTTCATCGGCACCACCCGCACCGGCACGCCGTAGGTGGAGGAATGAATCATCATGCCGTCACCGACGTAGATACCGGCATGCGACGCGTCGGAATAGAAGGTGAGCACGTCACCGGGTTGCAGATCCGACAGCGCCACCGGCTGACCGCCCTGGGCCAACGCCTGGCTGGAGTGCGGCAGTGAAATACCGGCCTGCTGGAACGCCCACATCACCAATCCGGAGCAGTCGAACCCGCCCGGTGCGGCACCGCCCCACACATAAGCCGAACCGACCTGCGTCAACGCGGCCTGCACGACGGTCGCGCGGTCACCGCCGCCGCCGGGAGGCGGTGCGGGCATAAACCAGGGAGGTTGTGCATCACCTGGTGCGTTGCCGCCCGGTGGTGGCGCACCCGGCGGCAACGCGTCGGGCGCCGGTGCACCGGGTGCCGGGGCACCGGGCGCCGGGACACCCGCCGGGACCTGCCCGGGGTCGGCGAGCGCGGTCCGCTGCTGGGGCGTCAAGGTCACGTATTGCGACTTGACGACGGCGATCTGCACCTGCAACTGGCTCTGCTTGGACTGCAGGCTCGCGCGGACCGCGGCGGCCTGCTCGGCCGCGCTCTTGGCGTCGGCGGCCGACTTGGCGGACGCCTGCTCGGCGGCGGCGGCCTGCTGTCCGGCAACCCGGTAGCTGGCCATCTGCGTGCGCATTTGAGTCGCCATCAGCCGTTGAACAGCCAGTTTGTCGATCAGACCCTGCGGCGATCCGGCGGTCAGCATGGCCTCCATGCCGTCGATGCGGCCGCCCATGTAGGTCGCCGCGGCAAGCTTGTTGACCGCGTTTTGGAAGGTGGCCAGCTGCGCCTTGGCGGCATCCGCGGCGGCCTGGTCATCCGAGTGCTTCTTTTCGGCGGCTTGCTGCGCTGCCAGCTTGTCGTTCAGGTCGAGCTGCGCACTGTGCATCGCCTCGGTCGTCTGCTCGGCCTGGCGGGACAGTTCGCTGAGTTTCGCCAGCGCGTCATCGGCCGGGTCGGCGAGGGAATTTGCGGCAAAAACGCCTGAGAAGACCGCCAGGCTCGCTAATATACCCAGGGCAGAACGTGTAAGGCCACGAGCACGGGGGTACTTAGATTCGAGCCTCAAAATTGCATCCTTAAACGGCCATCGACGAGTCCGGTCGAGGGAGTCGCCGTCGAGCTGGTTTAGGTCTCAAACAGGTTACGAAACGATATCGGCGTTTGTCCAAAGCAGGGCATTAAGAAAATGGGCAGATTTCTGTCATTTCTGTGTGAGTGACAGGGTGTAAACCCAGGCCATTCAGCGGTTTTGGTGTGCAAGGCACCTAAGCGACGCCGAACCCACGATCGCGGCGAATCGGCACCAGACGTAATCGCGGCGCCATTCCCGCATCGGCGAGCGCTTCCAGAGCGGCACATTCGTCCCCCAACAGCGTCTCGGGGATCCCGAGCAACACGCTGACCACACAGTCGCGGCATCCCGGGCCACGCACCGCGCACTCGTCGCAGTCGATCACCACCGGTGCGTCCGCTCGGGACGCGCCTCGGTCGGGATGCGCTGGGTCGTTGTTTGGTGCCATCGGGCGTCCTCTCGGTGTGGCTGTCCGACCGCGGAGTCGGGCTACCCGAACGCTAACCGTGGGCACCGACATCAATCGGTCGCCACATCTCTCCCGGCGTGGGAACTCCGCGACTGTCGGTGGACATGCCTAACGTCACGGCCATGGCTGCCGGCGGCGCGACTCAGCTGAGTTTCGCCGACGTGGGGCAACCGTGGGACCCGGCCGCCACCCCGATCGACGAAGTCTCGCTACGCGAAACCACCTTCGTCGTGGTGGACCTGGAGACCACCGGCGGACGGACGAAAGGCTCCGACGGAACCCCGCCCGACGCCATCACCGAGATCGGGGCGGTCAAGGTCCGCGGCGGCGTCGTGCTCGGCGAGTTCGCCACCCTCGTTGACCCCCAACGCGCCATCCCGCCCCAGATCGTGCAGCTCACCGGTATCACCACGGCGATGGTGTGCGACGCCCCGACCATCGACGCCGTGCTGCCGATGTTCTTGGAGTTCGCCGGCAGTGCGGTGCTCGTCGCCCACAACGCCGGATTCGACATCGGGTTTCTCCGGGCCGCCGCCCAGCACAGCGACATCGCCTGGCCCCGTCCGCGGGTGCTGTGCACGGTCCGCCTGGCGCGCCGGGTGCTCAGCCGCGAGGAAGCCCCCAGCGTGCGGCTGGCCGCCTTGGCGCGGCTGTTCGCCGTGGCCACGCAACCCACCCACCGCGCGCTCGACGACGCCCGCGCCACCGTCGACGTGCTGCACGCGCTCATCGAGCGGGTCGGCAACCAGGGCGTGCACACCTACGCCGACCTGCGCTCATACCTGCCCGACGTGACGCCGGCCCAACGCCGCAAACGAGTGCTGGCCGATGGCTTGCCGCACCGGCCGGGCGTCTACCTGTTCCGCGGACCGGCGGGCGAGGTCCTCTACGTCGGGACCGCGGTCGACTTGCGGCGCCGCGTGGGCCAGTACTTCACCGGCGCCGACCCGCGCGGCCGGATGAAGGAGATGGTGACCCTGACCAGCGCGGTCGACCATGTCGAGTGCGCGCATTCGCTGGAGGCCGGTGTGCGCGAGCTGCGGATGCTGGCCGCGCACGCCCCGCCGTACAACCGCAGGTCCAGGTTCCCGCAGCGGTGGTGGTGGCTGACCCTGACCGACGAGCCGTTTCCGCGGCTGTCGGCGGTGCGGGCACCGCGGCACGAACGTGCCGTCGGCCCGTTTCGGTCCCGCTCCGACGCCGCCGACACGGCGACGCTGCTCGCGCGCTTCACCGGGCTTCGGACCTGCACCGCGCGGCTGGGACGTTCGGCCCTGCACGGGCCGGGCTGCCCCGAGGTCGTGGTGTCGCCGTGCCCGGCGGACCGTGACGTCACGGCCACTCAGTACGCGGCGGCCGTGGCCCGCGTCGCGGCGTTGATCGACGGGCTGGACAACGGCGCTCTGGCCGCGGCCGTGGACCAGGTCACCCTGCTCGCCGAGCGACGTCATTTCGAGAGCGCGGCGCGACTGCGCGACCGCACCGCCGCCGCCGTCGACACGCTCTGGCGCGGGCAGCGGCTGCGCGCGCTGGCGGCCCTGCCCGAGCTGATCGCCGCCGCGCCGGCCGGTCCTGACGGTCAGGGCGGCTACCACCTCGCCGTCATCCGGTACGGCCAGCTCGCCGCCGCCGGCACCGCCCGACGTGGAGTGCCGCCGATGCCGGTGGTGGACGCCCTTCACGCCGGAGCCCAGTCGGTCCTACCGGCGCCGGCCCCGCTCGGCGGTGCGCTGGTCGAGGAAACCGCGCTCATCGCGCGCTGGCTGGCCGGCCCCGGAGTGCGCATCGTGCGGGTCGCAGACCCGGACTCCCCGGGCTGGGCCTCGCCGCTGCGATCCGCCGGAGCCTGGGCCGGTTGGGCGGCCGCGGCGCGCTCGGCGCGCCTCGCGAGTGAGCAGGCTTGGTCCGATGGTCGTGACTCAGACCTGCTGGCTGAACCGCACCCATCGCGCGAGCAACTGTTCGGCCGCACCCGAGTCGATGGCCGCGCTGGCGCGCTCCAGCCCGATCTCCCACGCCGGCAACCATTCAGCGCGGCTGGATAGGCCGGCATGGGCCACGATCGCTCCGGCGGCATTGAGCACGACGGCGTCGCGCACCGGGCCCTTGGCGCCGGCCAGCACCGCACGCGCCTCCGCCGCGTTGGCCTGCGCGTCGCCACCCACCAGCTCGTCGAGTTCGGCGCGGGCGAACCCGAATCCGGCCGGATCGAACGTCAACCGGTCCACCGTGCCGGCCTGCACCCGCCAGATCGTGCTCGTGGTGGTGGTCGTCAACTCGTCGAGCCCGTCGTCGCCGTGCACCACCAGCACGCTGGACCTGCGCGCCGCGAACACCCCCGCCATCACCTCGGCGAGGTCGGCGAACGCGCAGCCGATCAAACCCGCCCGGGGCCGGGCCGGATTGGTAAGCGGCCCAAGGAGATTGAACACAGTGGGCACCCCGATTTCGCGGCGCACCGCCGACGCCTGCCGGTACGACGGGTGGAACAGCGGCGCGAAGCAGAACCCGATGCCGACATCGGCGAGGCTGCGCGCGACCTGGTCGGGTTCGAGATCGATGCGCACCCCGAGGGCCTCCAGCGTGTCAGCCCCTCCGGACAGCGACGACGACGCCCGGTTGCCGTGTTTGACCACCGGCACCCCGGCCGCCGCCACCACGATCGAGGCCATGGTGGACAGGTTGACGGTGTTGACGCCGTCCCCGCCCGTGCCGACGATGTCGACGGTGTCGTCACGGACCGCGTCGGCGGGCATCTGGCGCGCGTGGCTCAGCATGACGTCGGCCAGCTCGCTGACCTCGGCCGCGGTGGGAACTTTCATCTTCATCGCGACCGCGAAGGCGGCGATCTGGGCTGGGCTCGCATCGCCGGTCATGATCTGGCCCATGGCCCAGGCGGCCTGACCTCGCGTCAGATCCTGACCGTCGGTCAGCCGGCCCAGGACCTGCCGCCACGACGGCGCACGCGCGGGCGAAGGGGCTTCGGGTGACACGGCCACGCGCCGATGGTCCCACGAGCACCAACCGTCGCCGAAAACCGGACGAAGCCGGTGCTACGGCGACGCCAACAAGACGCGCCCAACGCCAATTGCCGCCCCGGGTAGAGTTGGACAACTACAAAGCGTCATACTTGCGGATGTGACCAGTGCTGTGGGGACCTCAGGTACCGCGATCACGTCGCGTATTCATTCGCTGAATAGGCCAAACATGGTCAGTGTCGGGACCATAGTCTGGCTTTCCAGCGAGCTGATGTTCTTTGCTGGCCTGTTCGCGATGTACTTCACGGCACGCGCTCAGGCCGGTGGCAAGTGGCCGCCGCCGCCGACCGAGCTGAATCTCTACCAAGCCGTGCCGGTGACCCTGGTCCTGATCGCGTCGTCGTTCACCTGCCAGATGGGGGTGTTCGCGGCCGAGCGCGGCGACGTCTTCGGGCTGCGCCGCTGGTACGTGATCACGTTCCTGATGGGCCTGTTCTTCGTCCTCGGCCAGGCCTACGAGTACTACCACCTCATGTCGCACGGCACGACCATCCCCGGCAGTGCCTACGGCACCGTGTTCTACCTGGCCACCGGCTTTCACGGGCTGCACGTCACTGGTGGTCTGATCGCCTTCATTTTCCTGCTGGCCCGCACCGCGATGACCAAATTCACCCCGGCGCAGGCAACGGCCAGCATCGTCGTGTCCTACTACTGGCATTTCGTCGACATCGTGTGGATCGCGCTGTTCACCGTGATCTATTTCATTCGATGAAGGCCGGCGCTTTCAAAACGGAGTGAATAGGAGTGCACGGTTGAAGAACCTGGGGTCCATCCGATTCGGCAGGCGACCGGGCCGGGCGCGAAAAGGGCAGAGCGATCGCTCGAGACGGCGTCTTCGCCGGCGATTGTCGGGTGGCTTGCTACTGCTGATCGCGCTGACCGTCGCCGGCGGGCTGGCCGCCGTCCTGACCCCCACCCCACAGGTGGCGGTTGCCGACGAATCGTCGGCGGCGCTGCTGCGCACCGGCAAGCAGCTGTTCGACACCTCCTGCGTGTCGTGCCACGGCGCTAATCTGCAGGGTGTGCCCGACCACGGGCCGAGTCTGATCGGCGTCGGCGAGGCGGCCGTCTACTTCCAGGTGTCCAGCGGCCGGATGCCCGCCATGCGCGGTGAGGCCCAGGCGCCGCGCAAAGAGTCGATTTTCGACGAATCCCAGACCGACGCGATCGGCGCCTACGTCCAGGCCAACGGCGGCGGGCCCACCGTCGTGCGCAACCCCGACGGCAGTATCGCGATGCACTCGCTGCGCGGTGAGGACCTGGGCCGCGGCGGTGACCTGTTCCGGCTCAACTGCTCCTCGTGCCACAACTTCACCGGAAAGGGCGGGGCCCTGTCATCGGGCAAGTACGCACCCGACCTGGAGCCCGCCAATGAGCAGCAAATCCTCACGGCGATGCTGACCGGCCCGCAGAACATGCCGAAGTTCTCCGACCGCCAGCTCTCCTTCGAGGCCAAGAAGGACATCATCGGTTACCTCAAGGCCGTCACCGACGAGCGCCAGCCGGGTGGCTACGGTCTCGGCGGATTCGGACCGGCACCCGAGGGCATGGCCATGTGGATCATCGGGATGGTGGCGGCCATCGGGTTGGCACTGTGGATTGGGGCGCGAGCATCATGAGCGACGACGCGCACGGCGCGCAGCAGCCCGACGAGGCGGCGCTGGCCACGATGTCCCAGCAGGAACTGGTGGCGCTGGGCGGCAAAATCGACGGCGTCGAGACCGTTTTCAAGGAGCCTCGCTGGCCGGTCGAGGGCACCAGGGCCGAGAAGCGGGCCGAGCGCGGGGTGGCGCTCTGGCTGTTGCTGGGCGGTGGATTCGGGCTGGCGCTGCTGCTGGTCTTCCTGTTCTGGCCGTGGCAGTACAAGCCGAAGGAGGCCGCCGGTAGCTTCCTGTACACGCTGACCACCCCGCTGTACGGCGTGACCTTCGGGCTGTCCATCCTGTCGATCGCGATCGGCGCGGTCCTGTTCCAGAAGCGGTTCATCCCCGAGGAAATCTCGATTCAGGATCGACACGACGGCGCGTCTCGCGAGATCGACCGCAAGACCGTCGTGGCGAACCTGACCGACGCCTACCAGGGTTCGACGATCGGGCGGCGCAAGATCATCGGGCTGTCGCTGGGCATGGGCCTGGGCGCGTTCGGCCTTTCCAGCCTGGTGGCCTTTGTGGGTGGCCTGATCAAGAACCCGTGGAAGCCGGTCGTCCCGACCGCCGACGGTTTGAAGGCCGTGTTGTGGACCTCCGGGTGGACCCCGCGTTATCACGGCGAGACGATCTTCCTGGCTCGGGCCACCGGCGCGACCGAGGGGGCGCCGTTCGTCAAATTGCGCCCGGAAGACATGGACGCCGGCGGGATGGAGACCGTCTTCCCGTGGCGGGAGTCGGACGGCGACGGCACCACCGTGGAATCCCACGAAAAGCTCAGTGCAATCAAGATGGGCATTCGCAACCCGGTGATGCTGATCCGTATCCGGCCCCCCGACATGACGCGGGTGGTCAAACGCCAGGGGCAGGAGAGCTTCAACTTCGGCGAGTTCTTCGCCTTCACCAAGGTCTGCTCGCATCTGGGTTGCCCGTCATCGCTGTATGAAGAGCAGACGTACCGAATTCTGTGCCCTTGTCATCAGTCGCAGTTCGACGCGTTGCATTTCGCCAAGCCGATATTCGGTCCGGCGGCCCGCGCATTGGCGCAACTGCCCATCACGATCGACACCAACGGGTATCTGGTCGCCAACGGTGACTTCGCCGAACCCGTCGGACCGGCATTCTGGGAGCGCACCACATCATGAGTCCGAAATTCTCTCCTCCGAAGATCGGTGATGTCCTGGCCAAACAAGGCGAGGACATCGACACGCGGTATCACCCCTCGGCGGCAGTGCGCAGACAGCTCAACAAGGTCTTCCCCACGCACTGGTCGTTCCTGCTCGGTGAAATCGCGTTGTACAGCTTCATCGTGCTGCTACTCACCGGCGTGTATTTGACGCTGTTCTTCGACCCGTCGATGACCGAGGTGACCTACAACGGCGTCTACCAGCCGTTGCGTGGAGTCGAGATGTCGCGCGCCTACCAATCGGCGCTGGACATCTCCTTCGAGATCCGCGGCGGCATGTTCGTCCGGCAGGTCCACCACTGGGCCGCGTTGATGTTCTCCGCGTCGATCATGGTGCACTTGGCACGCATCTTCTTCACCGGTGCGTTCCGGCGGCCCCGTGAGGCGAACTGGATCATCGGCTCGCTGCTGCTGATCCTGTCCATGTTCGAGGGCTACTTCGGTTATTCGCTGCCCGACGACCTGCTGTCGGGACTCGGCCTGCGGGCCGCGTTGTCGTCGATCTCGCTTGGCATGCCGATCATCGGCACCTGGCTGCACTGGGCGCTGTTCGGCGGCGATTTCCCCGGCACCATCCTGATCCCCCGGCTCTACGCGCTGCACATTTTGCTGCTGCCGGGGATCATCCTGGCCCTCATCGGGACCCACCTGGCGTTGGTGTGGTTCCAGAAGCACACCCAGTTCCCCGGCCCCGGCCGCACCGAACGCAACGTCGTCGGGGTGCGAGTGATGCCGGTGTTCGCCGTCAAGTCCGGCGCATTCTTCGCGGCCATCGTCGGCGTGCTTGGCCTGATGGGCGGCCTGCTACAGATCAACCCGATCTGGAACCTCGGTCCGTACAAGCCATCTCAGGTGTCGGCCGGTTCGCAGCCCGACTTCTACATGATGTGGACGGAAGGCCTGGCCCGTATCTGGCCGCCGTGGGAGTTCTACTTCTGGCACCACACCATTCCCGCCCCGGTCTGGGTCGCGCTGATCATGGGCCTGGTGTTCATCCTGCTGATCATCTACCCGTTCCTGGAGAAGCGATTCTCCGGCGACTACGCGCACCACAATTTGCTGCAGCGGCCACGAGATGTTCCGGTGCGCACCTCGATCGGCGCTATGGCGATCGCCTTCTACATGCTGCTCACCCTGGCGGCGATGAACGACATCATCGCGTTCAAGTTCCACATCTCGCTGAACGCGACGACCTGGATCGGCCGCATCGGGATGGTCATCCTTCCGCCGATCGTGTTCTTCATCTCCTACCGGTGGTGCATCGGGCTGCAGCGCAGCGACCGGGCGGTGCTCGAACACGGCGTCGAGACGGGGATCATCAAGCGGCTTCCGCAGGGCGCCTACATCGAGCTGCATCAGCCGCTCGGTCCCGTCGACGCCCACGGTCACCCGATACCGCTCGAGTACGAGGGCGCGCCGGTGCCCAAGCGGATGAACAAGCTGGGATCTGGTGGAACACCGGGTAGCGGCAGCTTCTTGTTCGCCGATCCGCCGTCCGAGGATGCAGCGCTGCGCCACGCGGAGCACGCCTCAGAGCAGCGTGCCCTGACCGCGCTTCGCGACTACCAGGACACCGTCGTCGGTTCGCCCAACGGCGAGCACAGCGAGCACTAGCCCGCTTTCGATACGGGCCGCCACGCGGCCGCCCTGGGCGGCGAGGGGGCGATGCGGAACCGCTACTCGCGCCGGACTTTCCGTGTCGGATAAAAAGCCAAGCCCGCGCGCGGTACGGCTAAGCGGCCACGCGCGCGGAGACCACACTGCGTAGCTGGCGAATATGCAGCCACTCGACCGCCGGCATCGCCGCGGTGACGGCACCGGCCAGCCCATAGACAACCCAGGACGCGCCCTCGTGACCGACGGCCATCAGATAGGTTGCCGTCGCCACTGCGATCAGGGCGGCGCCCATCGTGCCCGTCAGAACGACCGTGCCGCGCAACCAGACCCGATCCACATCCACGCCCGACCACTCGCTCGCCGGCTCCCCCGCCCGCACCACCCGCTGCTGACGCGCCCGCTCCGCCGCAGTGCGGGGCGCGGGCGACATGAGGCGAACCAGCGGCCTGGTCGAGCCCAACACCGACCGCGCGGCCGGGTCGGCGGGGGCCATGCGACGAGCCCGCAACAACACCGGGATCGCTCCGGCGATGATCAACGCGGAAACGATGATGACGGCGTACAACCACGTGGTGTGCGAGTTGCCGGCCATCTTGTGAAAGCCGCGACCCAGATCCACCAGCGCTACGGCGGCGGCCACGCTCACGCCCAACAGCACCAGCCAAATGGCGGCGCACGTCCCAACCAATATGCGGTCGACCACGTCCGGCGGAACGGTTTCCGATCCACGCCGATAGGCAGAATATTTGCTGACCATCAGCAGCTCGTCTGCGGTGAGTCGTTGGTGTTGGAGGACAGCACCGTTCCGTCGCTCGTCGTGATCGAGCAATTGAGCCTGCTGACGCGGAACAGGCTGGACGCCTCCACCGAGCCGACGTCGGATTGCGAGATCGGGGTGACGGTCATCGACCACGGGATGTAGACGTTGTGCTGGGTGCGCCGCCGACCAGAGGCGTCGACGTAGGTCACCGAGATGATGTCGCCCGGGGCTTTGGTGCCGGTCACCGAGTACGTGACCTGGCGCGGACCGGCAGGGGCCGCGGTCGATGGCGGCGCGGCGGCGGCCGGCGTCGACGTCGCCGGAGGTGGCGCAGGCGGGGGCGGCGGGGGCGGAGGAGGAGGTGTCACCGTAACTGTCTGGGTCTCCGTAGCAGTGGGGGTCTCGGTACTGGGCGGGGGCGGCGGGGGTGGTGGGGGTGGCGGGGGCTTGGTCGTCGTTATTTCGTCTTGCATTGGCGGCTGCGACGGGGTGGTGGTTGTCCCGGGGTTGGCGAGCT
>Ga0210389_10002431_pt1 | contig 14665 bp, 14 predicted proteins | sample IncBWH28OmetaG_FD_160127 | JGI IMG/M metagenome (GOLD analysis project Ga0210389, IMG submission 160127) | Forest soil microbial communities from Barre Woods Harvard Forest LTER site, Petersham, Massachusetts, United States - Inc-BW-H-28-O ...
TCAACGAAGCGAACACGCGCTTGCGCGAAGAAGGCGTTCCAGGCTGGATGACCGACCGCGGCAAGGTGCTGCTCGGACTCGGCGAGCCGGATCAGATCTACGAGCAGGGAGGCACAACGGCGAACAACGCGACCGCCTCGCAGCGCCTGCGCTCGCAGATTTGGGAATACCGCAACCTCCAGCAGCAGCTCGTGTTCACCGAGCAGCTCGAGTTCGGACACTGGCGCCTCACGAACAGCAGTGCGATCGCATTCGAGAGCGCGTGGCGCCGTCGCATCTCGCGCTGAGCGGTTCACCGCTTTCGCTTCAGCGGGAGTTCGTTCGGAAGTCGTTGCATCTCGCGGCGGCAGTGTTTCCGGTTGCATACAGCCTCGGTGTCGATCGCGCCGCACTCGTGTGGGTGCTGGCTGCCACGAGTATAATTGCGCTGCTGGTGGAATGGCTTCGTCGCAGTAACATGACGTTTGCGGCGGCGTTCGCGCGCACGGCCGGCACACTGACACGACCCACCGAAAGGGAATCGATGACCGGCGCCACGTGGCTGGCGCTCTCGTGTCTGTTCGCCGTGGCCGTGCTGTCGCGCCAGGCGGCGATAGCGGCGCTCTGGTGCGCAACCGTAGGCGACCCCGCGGCGACGATCGCGGGGCGACTGTGGACGATGCGGCACAAAGCGCGCGATCCGCAGCCGGGACGAAAAACAGTAGCTGGTTCGCTCGCGTGCGCATCCATTTCGTTTGCGGGAGCGTGGCTGCTGGGAGGCTACGTTCCGGTGCTGGCCGTCGCAATCGCCGCGGTCGCGACCATCGCCGAAGGGATGCCGGTTCGCATTGACGACAACATCCGCGTGATCGCCGCATCAGGCGCGATTGCGCAGCTCCTCACGTAAGTCCGGTTGGCCCGCCTCCAACGAGTTAACTTCCCGTCATGCCTCCAGCCCCGAGTCCGCGGCTTTTCCTGGTAGACGGCTACGCGCTGATTTATCGCTCCTTCTTTGCGTACGGCGCCCAGCCGCTCATCAACAGCAAGGGAGAAAACACCTCCATCGCGCGCGGCGCGCATGATTTTCTTAAGCGGCTGATCGAGAAACACAAACCCGAGTACCTGGGCTGGGTGCACGACGCCGGCTTGTCGTTCCGGCACGAGCGCTATCCGGCGTACAAGGCGACGCGCGAGCGGCTCGAGCCGGAAATGCAGGCGGACTTCGACACCGGTGTCGAGCGGATCACGCAAATTCTCGAGGCGTTCAAGATTCCGGTGCTCTCGCTCGAAGGCTACGAGGCCGACGACGTCATCGGCACGCTCGTCAAGCAGGCCGCGGCGAAAAATGTGCACGCCGTCATTGTCTCCGGCGACAAGGATTTCGTGCAGCTCGTCGACGAAAACATCTGGATCCTCAATCCATGGCACGGACGCCCGGGATTCACGAGCGAAAAATGGTACGATCTCGAGAACGCTCCGGAGCGCCTCGGCGTCCCGCCGAACCGCGTCATCGACTATCTCGCGCTCCTCGGCGACACATCGGACAATGTCCCGGGAGTGAAGGGAATCGGCGAGAAAACCGCGCACGCACTGATCGAGAAATGGGGGCCGCTCGAGTCGATCCTCGAGCACATCAGCGAGGTCGAGCCGACGCGCGCGCGCAACGCGCTGACGGAATTCGCGGCGAATGGCATCCTCTCGAAAGAATTAGTAACAATTAGAGAAGATTTGGACATGACGCTCGATCTGCCCGCGCTCGCGATCGAGACGCCCGACTGGAACCGCCTGCGCGATCTGTTTGTGGAGCTCGAGTTCCGCGGGAATGCGCAGGAGGCTGCGGCGCAGGCCGAGGGCACGCCGGCCGCTCCGGTCGAGACGGGGGCCACAACGACAGGAAAGCCCGCGGCACAGCCTGGCGTCGTGAAGAACTATCGCGTGGTCGACACGGTCGAGGGAGTGAAAGCACTCGTCGCGCTCGCGCGAAAGGCACCGTTCATATCCGTCGACACCGAAACCGTGCTCGATGCGGGCGCGCCGCCGATCATCACGCCGCTGCGCGCGAATCTCGTCAGCATTTCCATCGCCGTCGCGCCGGGAGAATCATTCTACCTGCCGTTCGCGCACCGTCAGCGTGAATCGGCGCAGGGTGACCTCTCGCTCGGCGCCGCGCCGAAGGCATCGGAGAAGACGGCTGCATCGAGCATTGCGGCGCGTATGCTCGCGGACGGACCGCAGCCGGTAAAAAACCTGCCGCCGATTCTTTCGGCGGAAATGGAGCCGCTGCGGGCGCTGCTCTCCGACAAGAACATAAAGAAAACCGCGCACAACGCGAAGTACGATCTGCTCGTGCTCAGGCGTGCGGGGGTCGAACTCGCCGGGCTCGACTTCGATTCCATGCTCGCGAGTTTCCTTCTCGATCCCGGCCGTCGCTCTCACGCGCTCGATGCGCTGGCGATCGAGTTTTTGCAGTTGCCGATGACCGGGTACGACGAGCTCACCGGAAAGGGAAAAAACCAGATCCCGTTCGACGAGGTCCCCATTGCGGCGGCGCGCGATTATTCGTGTGCCGATGCCGATCTGACCTTCCGCCTGCGCGAGTTGCTCGAGCCGAAACTTGCCGAGGTTGCCGCGACGGCGGCGCTTCTCCACGAGATGGAGATTCCGCTGATCACCGTGCTCGCGGAGATGGAGTGGCACGGCATCACGATCGACACTCCCTGGTTCCATTCACTCAAGTCGCGCTTCATGAAGGAGCGCGAACAGGTGGAGAAACAGATCTACGAGACGGCCGGCGAAGAATTCAACATCGCGTCGAATAAACAATTAGCCGCGATCATGTTCGGAAAGCTCGGCATGCCGGTGAAGAAAAAGACGGCAACCGGGCCGAGCACCGACGTGTCCGTCTTGCAGGAACTCGCGGACGAAGGCCACGTGCTTCCGACGCTCTTGATGGAATATCGTGAGCTGTCAAAACTCGAGAACACCTATCTCGATATTCTGCCGGGGTTGGTGAATCCGAAGGACGGCCGGCTGCACACGTCATACAGTCAGACGGTTGCGAGCACCGGGCGTCTTTCGTCGAGCGATCCGAATCTCCAGAACATTCCGATTCGTCGCCAGCTTGGAAAAGACATCCGGCGCGGATTCATCCCGCGGACGGGATGGGTCATGATCGCAGCCGACTACTCGCAGATCGAGCTTCGCCTGCTTGCGCACCTCTCGCACGATCCGGCGTTCGTCGATGCGTTTCGCGCGGGAGGCGACATCCATCGTCAGACGGCATCGATCATCTTCGGAGTGCCTATCGACGAGGTGACTTCCGAAATGCGCAGCCGGGCGAAGACGATCAACTTTGCGACGATTTACGGCCAGGGTGCGCACTCGCTTTCACGGCAGATCAAAGTCGAACATGCGGAAGCAAAGGCGTTCATCGATACCTACTTCGAGCGCTTCGCCGGTGTTCGCCGCTTTCTGGATTCGACGGTCGAGCAGGCGCGCGAGCGCGGGTACGTCGAAACAATCTTCAAGCGCCGGCGCTATATCCCCGAGTTGAAGGATCGAAACTTCAATATCCGGGCGTTTGGTGAGCGGATTGCACAGAACTCACCGATCCAAGGCTCTGCCGCCGATCTCATCAAAGTTGCGATGATCAAGATTCACCATGCCTTGATCGCGAAGAAAATGGACAGCGAGATGCTCCTTCAGGTGCACGATGAGCTCGTATTCGAGTGTCCACCCGACGAACTGCCCGAACTTCAGGCGCTCGCTGTGCATGAAATGACCACCGCGGTGGAGCTCGATGTTCCGCTCGTTGTTGACGTCGGAACGGGTATAAACTGGCTCGAGACCAAACTATAGAAGAGCCGGAAGCTCTCTTGCAGACTGCGAGAATCGTCGCGAAAAGAACGCTGCAAGGGCACGTGAAAGCAGCCAATCCACATTGTAAGGCACTGAAAACAAATAACTTACGGCGCACCCCCTTCAACGGCCCCGTGATTGCTTGTATGCAGGGCAGTTGCTGCCAATGCTGACCAGATACAGACTTCTCTTTCGTAGCTGAAACCGCCACGAAACACCAACGAGGTGCCGGATCGCACTATGGCTGTGAAACGCGCAGGCTTTACCCTCATCGAGCTTCTGATCGTCGTCGTAATCATCGGCATTTTGGCGATGATTGCGATTCCGAAATTTCAGAACACCAAGGGAAAGGCCAACGTGACAGCCATCAAGTCGGACCTGCGCAATCTCGCGACGGCTGAGGAAGCGTATCTGTTCGACAACAACTCGTACACGTCGGTTGCGACGGCGCTGACGTTCACGACTTCGCCGGGCGTCGTGCTCAACATCACGAACGCGACTGCATCCGGTTGGTCGGCGACTGCCACACACCCCGCATCGTTTCCACTTACGTGCGGCATCTACATCGGAAACGTGGCTCCGCAGCCGCCCGCCACGGTCGAAGGACTTATCGGCTGTCAGTAGTTCGCGCGACGCAGTTACCGGTTCGCTGGCGTGAGTTTGAATACCGCCGAGCTGGAATGGTACATGCGATGTCCGGCGGGTTGTGGTTGCACCGGCACAACTGGATGGGACGGCCAATGGCGCATCTCGTCTCCAGCAATCGTGAAATCCTGATCGCGTACGGACGATCGGTCGGCCTCAACCCCGAGCGCCTGCAGTACAAACCGTTGCGCGATCCACGCGATGGCGTGCGCCGCGATGCATGGCACTGGGACCTCGTCGGTCCGTGGCTGCCGCCGGTCGCATGATTCGCGGCGCGCTTCTTCTCGCGGGGGTTTTCATCGTCGCGGCGTGCGCGGACACAAAAACGCCATCGTCCGGCAAGTCGACGCCATCAACGGCACTATCGGGCGCCGGAAGTTCACGTGCGAGCGCGAAGCCCTGGGACGATTCACTCGGCGTCGTCCTTGCAACGCAGTCGCTCGATGGCGGGCCGCCGGTGGTGTTCCTGCGCGACTCCGCAGCGGCAGCCGATTTCAATGTCGAACTTTTCAATCACGACGATCACACGTCGAACGCCGTGCTGCGCGCCGGATCTGCGATTCGGGCGTGCGCGTGGACGCGCCACGCATCGGTTACGCAGAGTGATGGACGCGCGGCGCCGAACAGCTGGGCACTCGCCATGTCGCCCGGGATCGCGACACCATTTGGGATCGACGGTGTCGGTGATCTCCTGCCGCGCGATTCCGCGGCGCTCGTTGCGCGCATCAGCCGTCTCGTCAGCGCAATTCCGGAAGACTCGGTGTCCGCTCCGTTTCGCGGCCTGCCGATCGTCGTGAGGGATGCGTGGCGCGTTCAGCTCGCGGACAGCACGCCTGTATCGATTGCGATCGCCACGCGCTCGCTGAACGTCGAATCGAATCCGCGCGCGGAGGCGATTACGCTTATTGCCGAGCCGGATTCATCCGCGGGCGCAGGACAGTGGCGCACGGCGTATTCCGAACGTTCTGCCGGCCCGGAAGACCGGGTGGAGGGAATGGATCTGCTTGCGGCGTTCGCATTGCATCACACGCGGCCGGCGCTGGCGCTCGTCCGCGAAGGCGATGCGGGGCTGCGGCTGGAAATTGTCGAACGCACAGCACCGGGAGTGTGGGCGGTGCGCTGGTCGAGTTCGGCGCTTCCCTGTTCGAAGCTCTAACCGCGATTATCCAGCGCGCTGTCCCAGCGCCGCCGGCGCGGCCGTGCGCGCACGCGTACTCGCGAGCAGCACCAGCGTCAGCACATATGGGAATGCGAGGGGCAGTTGGTATGGCATTGCCCAGCCCATCGTTTGTGCCAACGTTTGCAACGCACTCGCCGCTCCAAACACGAACGCCGCGCCGGCAACGCCGAACGGCGTCCACCGGCCGAGCACGACAATCGCGATCGCGATGAAACCGCGTCCCGCGGACATTCCTTCGGCAAATGTTCCGACCTGGGCGAGGACGAGCGTTCCGCCGCTGATCCCGCCCATCGCGCCGCCGAACAGCAACGCAGCCCACTGCACCCGGCTCGGCGATATCCCAGCAGCGCGTGCGGCCTCCGGATGTTCTCCGACTGCGCGCAGTGCCAGTCCGCCTGTGGTCCGGTAAAACCACCACGCGAGCGCCGGCGCGATCGCATAGAGGGCGTACGTCACGACGGGCTGGTCGAAGAGCGACGGTCCGAGCACGGGAATGGCGCTTAGTCCAGGCACCGGGACCGGCGCGATCGTCGCGATGTGCAGCGAAGCTCCGCCGGTGCCGTACATGGTGCGATATAGCGTCCCGGTGAGACCGAGACCGAGCATGCTCATCGCGGTCCCGGTGATGATCTGATCGGTTCGCAGCGTGACGACAAAGAATGCAAAAATCGCGGAGATCATCATGCCGACCAGCGCAGCACCCGCGAATCCGAGCACAGCGCTGCCCGTGCCCGCGGCAATCAGCGCGCCGAACGCGCCGCAAATGATCGCCCCTTCGAGGCCGATGTTGATGACACCGGCGCGCTCGACGACGAGTTCGCCAAGTGCGGCGTACGCGAGCGGAGTCGCAAACCGAACCCCCGACTCGAGAAACGCCGTAACGGCGCTGCCGCTCATGCTGCGCTTTCTCCAGGGACCGCAGCGCTCCGAGCACCGGCGTATGTGCGCACGCGATCGACGGCGAGCACGCCGAGGATGACGAGCGCTTCAATCACATAGACGAATCCGGAGGGCACTCCTGCGTCGCGCTGCATTCCGGCGCCACCGGCTTCGAGGGCGCCAAAAAATATTCCCGCAACGATCACCGCAAGCGGATTCAACCGCGCGAGCAGCGCGACGGCGATTGCGGTGTATCCGTACCCCGGCGAGATCAGCTCACACAGTTTGTACGTCACGCCGGTCACCTGCACGGCGCCACCGAGCCCCGCGAGCGCACCGCTCGCGAGGAAAGTGCGGAACACGACGCGATCCACAGAAACACGGCCCGCACTTGCGGCCGCGGCGGGGCCGGCGCCGACCGCGCGAATTCGAAAGCCGGCCACCGTCGATCGCATGAACCACCACGCGACGATCGCAAGAAGGACGGCGAGAGTGAAACCGAGATGCAGCCGCTGTCCGGGGATTATCACCGGAAGACGCGCCGATTCCGCCAGCCGCAGAGTCTCAGGATATGTATGGGTCGGCTCCTCGAGCGGACCGCGCACGAGATAGCTCACCATGTAGAGCGCGACGAAGTTGAGCATCAGCGTACTGATCACTTCGAGCACGCCGAACGATCGTTTCAGTACTGCGGCAACAGAGGCCCATGCGGCGCCCGCGAGCATTCCAGCCGCGAGTTCGATCGGAATCGAAAGCCATCCAGGCCATGCAGACAGCGCGAGCCCCGCCGCGACGGTGGCTGCGGCGCCTGCGAGCAACTGGCCTTCAGCGCCGATGTTGAGTACACCGGCCTGAAATGCAACGGCGACCGCGAGTCCAACGATGATCAGCGGCGTCGCTCGTACGAGCGTTCCTGAGAAAAACGAATACGAGCTCCCAACGGATCCGTTCCACAGCGCCGAAGCAGCGCGAGCGATGTCGTAACCGCCAGCCGCTACCACCAGCGCGACGATCGCGAGCGCGAGCAAGGCAGCGATCGCACTCGCCCCGATTTGTGAACGCACGATCCGCGCGAGAACGCTCACGTGAGCCCCACGAGTGCGCGCCCGACGGCGTCGGCGTCAACCGCGGTCTCGGTGGCGTTGCCGCCAAAGCAGACGATCATTCTGTCGGCAATCGACAGGACTTCGTCGAGATCGCTCGAGTACATGACAATGGCCACACCGGAGGCGCGCGCAGACTTGAGCTCCGAGAGCACATGCGCAGCCGCGCGAATATCGAGTCCGCGAGTTGGATTCTCGACCACCAGCGCGTCGGGCGATCCTTCCAGCTCGCGGCCCAGCACGAATTTTTGCTGATTCCCGCCGGAGAGTGCCCCTGCAAGCGCGTCCGATCCGCTCGTCCGCACATCGTGTTCACGAATGGTCAAAAGCGCGCGCGCGTTGTAAGCCTCCCAGTCCAGCGTGCCCCGCGCCAGTCCGGCGTCCTTCAGTGCAAGGTTTTCCGTGAGGGTCATCGCTGGAATGAGAGCGTCGCGAAGACGATCTTCGGGGACAAATCCGATTCGCGACGGCGTCCTCACCTTCCCGCTGTCAGCGCTGAGCCGGCCGGCGAGCACGCGGAGCAGCTCATGCTGCCCGGCGCCTTCGACTCCCGCGATGCCAACGATCTCGCCGGCGCGGACTTCCAATGAAACGTTGCGAACCCGCGCGACTCCACGCCTGTCCATGACGGACACCTGTTCCAGCGACATCACCGACGTGCTCGGCGCCGCAGCTGGAAGCGGCGAAGCGGCGTCGCCTCCTGCGACCGCGACCGAAGTTCCGAGCATCGCAGCAATCACAGCAGACTCATCGAGTTGGTTCGACATGCCGGTCAGAACCGTCCGGCCATGCCGCAGTACCGTCAAATCATCGGCGGTCGCGAGCGCTTCGCGCACTTTGTGCGTGATCAACACAACCGTACGACCGCGCGCGACGAAGGTTCGCAGCCAAGCGTAGAGTTCCTGCGATTCCGCCGGCGACAGCACCGCCGTGGGCTCGTCGAGAATCAGAATCTTGGCGTCGCGTGCGAGCGCCTTCACAATTTCGAGTCGCTGCTGCGCGCCGACCGTGAGATCCCGCGCGCGAGCTTCGGGATCCAGTACAAGGCCGGTCTCCGTTCCGATCTGGCGGACGCGGTCGGCGGCATTGCGTGGATCAAACCCGCGAAATATGCCGCGATCACCGAGCGAAACATTCTCGGCCACCGTCATTGCTGGGACAAGCAAAAAGTGCTGATGTACCATGCCGATTCCCGCGGCGATCGCATCGGCACTCGAACCCCACCGTCGCTGTGCTCCATCAACTTCGATCGCGCCGGCGTCCGCACGCAGCATTCCGAACGCCAGCCGCATCAGCGTTGTCTTGCCCGCGCCGTTTTCACCCAGCAGTGCGTGGAGCGTCCCCGGGCGCACATCAAGCCGCGCACCGTCGAGCGCAACCGTGCTGCCGAACCGTTTGATGATGTCGTGGAGTGCGAGTGCGAACGCTGGGTCCGTCACAGACCAGTCGGCGCGGCGATGAAAGTCCACGGCACGCTAAACGTGACCGAGAGATGTGCTGCAAGCGCGCGTACGCCCGGTGTTTCGGTTGCATAGTGACCGGCGTAGATGATCACGAGTCCCTTCTCTTCCGCGTCCACTGCGCTCCAGTGCGGGCCCTCACCAGTGATCAGCGTGTCGACGCCGAGTTCGACTGCCTCACGGATCGTGTCCGCGTTCGCTCCCGCGCCGGAGCAAATCGCCCAGCGGTTGGTTCGGCGACCGCTGCCGATCGTGTTCGCAATCGCGGAGCCCCCGTGCACGCTCGCGAACGCGTTCAGTTTGGCGAGAAGATCTGCCGTCGGGACATCGCTCGTGCCGCGCACACCACAATCAATCGTTTCGTGGCGCGCGAATCCGGCGCTCGGATCGAGTCCGATCTCGCGTGCGAGCAACAGTGAGTTGCCGAATGTCGGATGCGCATCGAGCGGCAGGTGCGCTGAATACAGCGCAATGTCGTGATCGAGCAGCAGGCGAACCCGTGCGTAGTGCGCACCAGTCAGTGGCTGCAGCCCGCCCCAAAACAGACCGTGGTGCACGAGCAGCATGTTTGCACCGGCGTCCACCGCACCGCGAATCGTGCGCGCGGATGTATCAACCGCCGCCGCTATCTTCGTGACGGGCCCGCGGTGTTCGACCTGGACGCCATTCAGCGCGGGAGAATAGTCCGGTATGTCGCGGACGCGAAGCTGCGCGTCGAGGTGCGCTGCGATCTGCGCGAATGCGACGCCAGAAACATCGCTCATTTCGCTCCAGCGCCTGAAGGCGCGCCTGCGAGTGTGAACTTTCCGGCGAGCATCTGCGTGCGAACCGAATCCACGGCGTGCGCGGCAGCTGCGGGAATCTTCGCGACGAGCGCAGGGTTCGCAGTCCATCGCACGACATCGAGCCGCATGTCGAGTTTCACAACTCTCGGCTTGAACTGACCACCATTTACTTCGCGCGCGATCACCATGAAGGCGTGCGGTAGGTCGATCACAACGCTGCCAAGTGTGACTTCAGGCGCGACTGTGTTTTGATCCGCGTTCGAGCCGATTACGTACGCGTGCTTCGACTCACGCACAGCCTGAAACGCTCCGAGCCCCGCGGCATCTGCGTCCTGGAAAATCACATCGGCGCCGCGGCCGAGCTGCGCGAGTGCCTGTTCTTTTCCAGCGCTCGCGTCTTCCCAGTTGCCGATGTACGACACGAGCACGTTCACTTTTGGAGTGATGCTCTTCGCACCGGCGGTGAACGCCTCGAACGCGGCCTTGACCGGAGGAAGTTCTGTGCCGCCGATGCAGCCGATAGTGCCTGATTTCGTCATCGCGCCTGCGACGATGCCCGCGAGATAAGACGGTTCGTCGAACGAAAAACTCATCGCCGCAACATTCTTGCCGACAGTGTTGCCGCCTGTGGTGATATAAATCGTTTTTGGAAACTCCGGACCAACACGAGCCGCAGCGTCCTGGAATTCAAAACCGTGCCCAATCACGAGCGAATACCCCGCGGCGCCGTACTGCCTGAAGTTCTCCTCGAACTCTGCCGGTGTCTTCGTTTGGATGTGGCTGACCTGTGCGCCGGGGATGCTGTCCTTGATGCGCATCAAGCCTGCGTACGCACTGCCGTTCCACGATTGGTCAGAGATCGGCCCCGGCGTGAGGAGTGCGACTTTGAAGGCGTTTCCTGCACCGGCCGTCTGGTCTGCTTTACCTCCACAGGCTGCAGAGATTCCCACAGCGATGTTGAGAACTCCAAACAGAGCAAATTGAGAGATTGTATTATAGCGTCTAATTATATTATTTAACATGTAGTTACAATAGCATTGTAAACATTAGTTTGCGTGAAATGGAATGTGTGGAATCACGCAAACTAGAGAATCCTGTGGGTCGTTACTGGCTTCTTGATGTCACGCGCTCGTTGCAATTCTTAGCGGTTCTGGACGTCCAGACCTGGACATCGTGCTTGAATCGCTCATCCGAACGACTCCGTTGATCCTGGCGCCTTCGAGCACGATGATCGACTTCGTCTCGATGTCGCCGTTCACAACCGCCGTTCCCTGAAGCTCAAGACGCTCCGCCGCGAGGATCGCGCCGTCGACGACACCTCCGATGACAACTTCGTCGGCGATCACGTTCCCATGAACAGCGCCACCGCGGCCGAGCAAAACCTGCCTGGCGCCGGTGACTGAGCCGTCAATGCGTCCATCGACCTTCACCACTCCGGCGCACTCGAGATCGCCGGTGATCTTCATTCCGCTCGAAATGATCGACATCGGCGCTTCGGCGACTGCGCCGCCGCGCGGATCCGATCGCACCGGGGTTCCTCCGTCCTTTCCGAACATTGTCATTGCTCCTCCGCCTGCGGTGATCGTGCGTTAGGGGCGTACGCCGCGATCGTTCGCGGTATCCGGCTTTGTCGTATCTGTTTTCGCAGCTGCCTTCGCAGGCTGCTTGATCGCATCTGATTTTGCGGTCTTCGGCGCAACCGGCACACTCAACATTCGCTGCACCTGTTCATAGCGCGATTGCAATTGATTCAGCGTTCTTTGCAGCGAGTCGATACGCTGCGCGTCCTGTTCCAAATGTGTGATCCGCCAATTGAGCAGCGGCACTCGCGCGGCTTCCACCGCGAAATATCCCCAGCTCGCGAGTCCGACGGCGAGCGCGATCAAGAACCACTTCGATGTCAGCACGCGCAGTGCCTGAACCTGCCACGGGCGCAAAACCATCGTGTGATGCGCGAGGCCGTTCTCGCGCTGCACGTGCACGTACATCGAACCGGCCTCGCGGGAAAAAATATTCCCGTGCCGAATCGATCTCGATCCTTTCTTCGGTGTCCCGCTCACAACGCTTCCCGTGATGCGCCGAGGACGAGATCGAGCAGCCGCTCGAGATCGTCAGCGGAAAAGAATGGAATGCGCAGCTCACCTGCGTTCTTCGACGTGAGATGCACTTTCGCGTCGGTCTGCAGACGGCGGCGCAGCTCGGCTTCGATTCGCGTGACTTCGGCGGGACGTTTGACTTCGACACGCGGCGCGGCTCCGCGGGCTGCCGCGCGCTTGGTGCCCGCCTCGCGAACTCGGCGTTCGACTTCGCGCACGTTCAGTCCTTCGGCGACAATCACTTTCGCGAGCTCGATCATGCGATGATCGTCGCCGAGCGAAAGCAGCGCGCGCGCGTGGCCGATGGTGAGTTCACCTTCGCGAACCATGCGCCGCACCTGCGACGGCAGCGCGAGCAGACGCAAGGTGTTCGCGACCGTCGAGCGATCCTTGCCGACGACGTCCGCAACTTCCTGCTGCGAGAGCGAGAACTGTGAGATGAGCTGCTGATAGCCCTCGCCTTCTTCGATCGGATTTAAATCGGAGCGCTGCAGATTCTCGACGAGTGCAAGTGTGAGGAGCGCTTTTTCATCGACTTCTGCTTCGTCGCGCACGATCGCGGGAACCTCGCGCCACCCAAGGCGCTGCACTGCGCGAAAGCGGCGCTCGCCGGCGATCAAAAAAAAGTCGCGGCCATTTGCGTCGGCGCGCACCGTGATCGGCTGGAGCAATCCGTTCGCGCGGATGCTCGCTTCGAGATCGCGAAGCGCGGTGGCGTCGAACTCTTTGCGCGGCTGCAACGGATTCGGCTGGATCTGTGCAATCGGGATCGAACGCAGCGCACTGCGCGGGGCGTCATCCCGGCTCTTGCGCGGCTCGCCAGCGGCCGGCCTGGCGGCCAGCAATGCCTCGAGTCCTCTGCCCAAACGCCGCGGCTTTTCAGCTGACATGGTAATCCGGTCGAGGAAGCTTGTAACTCATTATTTTACAACAAGTTACAAGTGTTTACGCCTTGGATCGCGCTGGAACATGATTCCTTTCGATCAGCTCTTTCGCCACGCCCATGTAAGCCTTTGCGCCAACAGAGGCGACATCGTACAGGATGATCGGTTTTCCAAAGCTCGGCGCTTCGGCCAGCCGAACATTCCTGGGCACGACGCTCTGAAAAACTTTGGCTCCGAAATACTCGCGGGCATCAGCGGCAACCTGCCGCGATAGGTTCAGTCGTGCGTCGTACATCGTCAGCAATACGCCGTCGATTCCAAGCGACGGGTTCACTCCCTGCTGAACAAGATGCACCGTATTGAGCAGCTGTGACAAACCCTCGAGCGCATAGTACTCGCACTGCAGCGGAATCAGGACGGCGTCCGCGGCCGCGAGCATGTTGACTGTGATGAGGCCGAGCGACGGCGGGCAGTCGATGAGGATGAAATCGTACGACTCGCGCACCAGATCAAACGCTCGGCTCATAGAGAGCTCGCGGTCCTGCCGGCTCACCAACTCGACCTCCGCGCCAGCCAGGTCCGGCGTGGCTGGAATCACATCGAGATGCCGGAACTGTACCTCTCGTACGATCGCTTCGTGGATCGAGGCGGGCTCAAGGAGAATATCGTAGACGGTGGTCTCGAACGACTCCTTTTGCAGGCCGATCCCGCTCGTGGCGTTGCCCTGTGGGTCTCCGTCGACGAGTAAAACGCGCTGCTCTGCAGCGGCCAGGCTCGCTGCGAGATTCACCGCTGTGGTTGTTTTACCGACGCCACCCTTCTGGTTGGCGATCGCAATGGTACGAGCCACGTTGTCCTGGTCTTGGGGCTGGGTGGTGCCACTCCGTCGCTCCAACTTAGACCCGTGGTTGACTGGTCTGCAACCCGGATTGTTTCACGTGGAACAATTGGCCGTTTGCATGGGCTGGGATCGTGCGGATGGGCTGGGATCTAAAGAAGAATCGCGGATCAGGGCGGATGTAGGCGGATTCTCGCGGATCAAACAAAGGCTTTGGTGGTTCGCTCGCCATTCCATCCATTCGCCGTTTTCCGATAGCTGACAACTTGCAGCTCCCAACCCACCACTTTGGTCCGACAGCCGAGAACCCAAAACCGCTGTTCTGCGATGGCCGTGCATTCACATTTTAGTACCAACAGGATACTAAATAACAAAAATACGACGCACGAACCGGCAACAACTGCAGTGAGAAAAATATTATTTAGTATTCATTTGCTACTAATTGGCAGATCAGCGCTGAATTTACGGCGCTGCACTCCGCCACGCCGCCGCAAGCGAATCCCGCTTCAACGGCAGCCACTCGAACGCCGAATCCGCGATCGCATACTTCCGACGCAGCAAATACACGGGCCGGCCCGGATACTCTGCCGTCATCAGCGAATCGCGCTCCTGCAGATCCCGCGCGTACACATTCCCGCTTCCCCGCTCGAGCAGCAGGGGCGCCAAATGGGTATATCCGCGCCGGTCCTCGTTGATGCGCGCGACACACGTCCTGTCGTACGGCGCATTTCTCAGCAGTTTCTCAGTGCTGTCCGGCGAATACGGGCTCGCGCGAACCAACGCCGAGTCTGCCAGCAGCGGCCCCAGCTGCGCCTCCGCGGCCGCGCCGTGAACGTCACCTGCCTCGAGCTTTCGCAGCTCCTTGTCGAGCAGGCAGGCATCGACGCCATGGTATAATGCTGCCGCCGCACTGCGTGATATTCCGCGCTCCCACATCCGCGCCGTGAGCTGCGCGCCC
>Ga0210389_10002432_pt1 | contig 14664 bp, 10 predicted proteins | sample IncBWH28OmetaG_FD_160127 | JGI IMG/M metagenome (GOLD analysis project Ga0210389, IMG submission 160127) | Forest soil microbial communities from Barre Woods Harvard Forest LTER site, Petersham, Massachusetts, United States - Inc-BW-H-28-O ...
GAGGGCGAGAATTGCGTCGGGAAACGCCGAGAAAGTCATCTCCGTCATCTGCCGGGCCTGTAGAATCTGATCCGCGGTGATCTGACGGTAAGCCCGCAATTTCGCAGCCAGTTTATTGAACGCCGCTGCCAACGCCCCGATCTCGTCATTGGACTGCACGGGAACGACCTGATCCAGATTGCCGTTCCCGAGTTCTTTCGCAACAGCGGTCAGTGTTTGCATCGGCTTAAAAATGGCTCGCCGGGTTGCGAAATAAACGGAGAGAACGATTCCTACCCCAACGAGGAAGACCACAAACATGGTTTGCCTAGCATTAGCACTTAAGACTCGTGCCTGGGGGTCCACCTGGGCCATATCACTAATTCGCGAAAATAACCAAACGGCGTACAACCCGACCCCGATGAAAAGGACGAGAATCGAAGCGAATCCCAGGACGATACGTTGCCTCATAGCTTAAAGCGAACCCGACAATGGTAAATTTAGCGAAAAATCACTCCGCAGCCCAGGTCTCCGAGCCCAGGACAAACTCGCAGTACCACCCGCAGAACGTCCGCGGGCTCGGAGAACCACAAAAAATTTTCTGAGCTACGCCCGACCGACACGCTCTTCTTCAGTAGACACAACCGTCACCTATTAGCTCCATCGGTTAAAAGCTAATCGCGTGCCAAAGCCGCTTTTTCTCACAATTCCTTCGCTTTCAATGTCTTAGGACCCAAAACCGTTTCCGCTACCTAACTAATCCACTCGCATCTCGCGAGTTTTGGCCCCTAGCAAACTGGCAAAATGCGAGTGCGGCCTCTGTCTAAACCATTATTTAAGGCAAACCGAACATCGGCTCGCATTTTGCGAGGGAATTTCAGAGTAAGAATCGCGTTTTGCGAGTAGATACCCCTTCGCGGCCCAGATCATCTTCCGCTGACCCCTCGCAAAGACCGCGTTCTCAAGAACGTCGACCAGGCTGGCATGGGACAAGCTATGGCAAAAACTGCCGCAGTATCGGGTGTCGCCTCTAGCAACAAGTCCAAAGCTAGAAAGGGTTGAAGCACATCATTGACCCTTAACTGGTTGTTAAATTTCCATATTACCGAAAGAAATCAATATGATGCTAGCGCTCTGGTTGCCAGGTTTGTTTCTCTTAGGCCTAGTGGCGATGTGCCTATGCTACCTCTTCATGGAGGGCTGTGAAAAAATATAAATCTGCTTGAAAAATGATCTATTTAACCGCCATCGTCTCGCTTTTGCTATTCATCTATTTGTTTGTGGCTCTGATCCGGCCGGAAAAGTTTTAGTCTAACCGATCACTAATGTTGATCAGGAAATTTGCGTTATGTGGTTTCTACCTATTTCAATAATTCTCTTCACGCTGATTGTCGCGATCCCTCTGAGCAAATACATCGCCTGGATCCTGGAGGGAAAATATCGACCTTGGGCATTTCTCCGGTGGTTTGAATCCCGCCTCGATACCGGGCCGATGAACTGGAAGCAGTATACGGCGGCGTTGCTGGTCTTCAATACGGTCCTGTTTGTCTGGGGATTTATTATCCTTTCTCTACAGCCGGTGATGCCGCTCAATGACCTCGGAAGGGGAATGTTGTTTCCCAGTACTATTTTTAACAGTGTTGTCTCTTTTATGACTAACACCAATCTACAGCACTACTCGGGCGATCAGCATTTTTCGAACTTTAGTCAATTATTCTTTTGTGTTGCGAACTACTTTCTCTCGGCGAGTGTTGGTTTCTGCGCTCTGACAGCAATAATTCGGCTTTTCCGGAAGGACTCGTCTGCGGGAAATTACTTCGTCGACATGTGGCGGGTGGTCATTTATATTTTCCTCCCGGTTGCCTTTTTGCTGTCCATTATCTTTTTACAGCAAGGTACCCCGATGACCTTCAAGTGCGACTATCAGGTGTCGACGCTTGAACCTGGAGCGATGGGAACAGGGGACAATGGTCAACCGAAGCAACAGACGATTGTCACGGGTCCGGTTGCCGCCACGGTGCCGATGGAGCAATTAGGAACGAATGGCGGCGGATTTTTTGGGATGAACTTCGCCCATCCGTACCAGAGCCCGACTGCCCTGACCAATTTCTTTGCTTGTTTCGCGATGATGGTCTTTCCGTTCTCACTCGTGCTCATGTATGGGCGAATGTTAGGCCGGCTACGACACTCCATCGTAATTTTTTCGGTGATGCTCCTCCTTTTCATTGGTACCATCGTCTGGGCAGTTTATTTCGACACCCTGAAGCCGAACCCGGGGTTAACTGCACATTCGGCCGGTCAAACTTATGATATTCCAAGCGCGACCGCGCAGGGAGGCAAAAGGCAGGTAACGATTCCGGCGGTGGCAGGCTTGCCGGTAGATCAACATCTTGGAAATCTCGAGGGTAAAGAGCTCCGCTTCGGAACGTCGGCAGGCGCTACCTGGGGAGCGATCACCACGGATGTGACATGTGGTGCTATTAACTCTGAGCAGGACAGTCTTAACCCACTTGCGGGTTTATCGCCCATGATCGGGATGTGGTTGAACTGTATCTTTGGGGGAAAGGGCGTCGGGATGATCAACCTGCTATTGTTTTTGATCCTGGGAGTCTTCATCGCCGGTCAAATGGTAGGGCGAACTCCCGAATACCTGGGCAAAAAGATCGGAGGACGCGAGATGAAGTTGGCGATGATCGCATTGCTAGTTCATCCAATCATGATTCTTTTCCCTACCGGTTACTTCGCGGCGAGCGACTGGGGTACCAAGGCGGTAAGCAATCCAGGCGCTCACGGGTTCTCTCAGATCATGTACCAGTTCTCGTCTGCCTCTGCGAATAACGGATCGGCATTCGATGGGCTTGGTACGACTGGCGGTCTGATGAGCAACCCAAGTCCGTCTCCAACTTTCGTGCCATGGGATATCGCGACGGCCCTGGTAATGCTTTTCAGCCGGTACCTGCCAATTATCGCGCCTATCGCCATGGCCGCGAGTCTCGGTGCAAAGAAATCTTCTCCGTTCGGTTTGGGGACCCTGCGCGACGACACGGTGACCTTCGGTTTTCTGATATTGGGGACCATTGTCATCATTGGTGCCCTCCTATTTCTCCCGACAGCCGCGCTTGGACCACTCGCAGAACACTTCGGTCCCATTCCGTTCGGTGGCTGAACCGCGGCGGCGGTCGATAACGATCCATGGAGATTCACCAGTAAACCCTGAGAAGGAGCATTTGAAATGGCTGAAGTATTGAAAACAGTCACGCCCTCGGGCGTGGGCACTACACCGCCAACGCGATTCCGGAAGTTCGCGCGGCGAGCCACTTTGCTGGCCCCTGAAACATTCGGGCCAGCGTTGAAACAAGCATTTATTATGTTGCGCCCGGACATTCAATGGAAGAATCCAGTGATGTTTGTCGTCGAGGTAGGTGCTTTTCTGACTCTGTTCTATCTGGTGCAATCGATTTTCGGAAAATCAGAAAGTCAGGTGTCAACCGGCTACTTTGTGGCACTCGATATCTGGCTATTTCTTACCGTCCTGTTTGCCAATTTCGCCACCTCTCTTGCGGAGGAACGCGGCAAAGCTCAAGCTGATTCGCTCAGAAAGACTCGCCGTGACACGATCGCCTATCGCCTCACACGGGAAGAGAAAGTGGAGCAGGTGCCATCGAGGCAATTGAAGCCCGGAGACCGAGTGGTAGTTAAAGCTGGACAGGTGGTCCCGGGTGACGGGGAGATCATTCGAGGCATTGCCTCCATCGACGAGTCTGCCATTACCGGTGAATCTGCGCCCGTCATTCGAGAGGCTGGTGGTGATCGATCCGGAGTCACCGGGGGCACACTCGTGGTGTCGGACCAGATCGTTATACGAGTGACCTCCGGCGCGGGAGAATCATTTCTGGACCGCATGATCGCGCTCGTGGAAGGAGCCATCAGACAACGCACTCCCAACGAAATCGCACTTACGCTGGTGCTGACTGCCTTCACGTTGATCTTTTTGATCGTCGTGATACCGCTCTGGCCGATGGCACTGAACGCCGAGCTATATATCATGAGCTACCTCGGCCTGACGGACCCGTTGAAAAGTCTTGGAACCGATGTCCCTACCCTGGTCGCGCTCCTGGTCTGCCTCATCCCGACCACAATCGGAGCTTTGTTGGCTGCCATTGGGATTGCCGGAATGGATCGCGCCCTGCGGGCCAACGTCCTGGCCAAGAGCGGCAAGGCGGTAGAAACCGCGGGTGACATCGACGTTGTCTTGCTCGATAAGACCGGAACGATCACGGTGGGTAACCGGCAAGCGACAGAATTTCTACCAATTCTTGGAGTGACCAGACTTCAGTTGGCGGACACGGCACAACTTGCGTCGCTGGCGGATGAGACACCCGAGGGAAAAACTATCGTCGTTAAAGCAAAGGAGTTGGCAGCAGCTGCAAAGTTCAGATTAAGCGTTCCGGATGGCGCTGTGTTTGTGCCTTTCACCGCACAAACTCGGATGAGCGGCGTCGATCTGCCAGGCGGGCGAACGATCCGGAAAGGAGCATCGGATGCCGTCATTAAATTCGTCAAGGCTAATAATGGCAGTGTACCGGTCGAGCTCGGTCCGGTGGTCGAGAGTGTTGCTTCAAAGGGCGCGACACCGCTCGTGGTAGCTGAGGGCATGCAAATCCTTGGAGTCGTCGTTTTGGAAGACGTCTTGAAACCGGCGATGAGCGAGCGCTTTGAGCGCCTCAGAAGGATGGGACTCCGCACGGTCATGATTACCGGCGATAACCCTCTGACCGCCAAGACCATTGCCGAGAAGGCGGGCGTGGATGACTTTCTGGCGCAGGCAACCCCTGAGGATAAGCTCGCTTACATCCGCAAAGAGCAAGCGGAGGGCAAGCTGGTGGCGATGATGGGCGACGGCACGAATGATGCGCCCGCTCTGGCTCAAGCCGACGTGGCCTTGGCGATGAATGCTGGTACCCAGGCCGCGAAAGAAGCAGCGAATATGGTGGACCTGGACAGCGACCCGACAAAGCTGATTGAAGTGGTCGAAATCGGCAAACAGCTTTTGATGACTCGCGGAGCTCTGACGACCTTTTCGATTGCGAACGACGTAGCAAAATACTTCGCCATCATCCCCGCCCTCTTCGCCGGCACCTTGCCGTGGCTGAAAACCATCGACATCATGCATCTGCATTCACCGACTTCAGCAATTCTTTCCGCTGTCATCTTCAATGCCTTGATCATTCCTGCGCTGATCCCTGTCGCACTGAAGGGAGTTACTTACAGGCCGCTGGGCGCGGACGCGCTCCTGCGCAGGAACCTGCTTATCTGGGGTTTGGGAGGTGTGATCCTTCCGTTCCCGGGCATAAAACTAATCGACATGATCATGGTAGCTTTCCATTTCGTTGCCTGATCTTTCCACTCACTTACGGAGGCATAAATATGTTTCGATACGTATCAAAGAGCGTTGTACTCCTGTCTTTCAGCGTAGTCATCTGCTGCGTCATATATCCATCTGCGGTCTGGGTGATCGGTCAGATTTTCTTTCCGTTTCAAGCCAATGGTAGCCTGGTCAAAGGTCCGGATGGAAAAATTGTCGGTTCCAGGCTGATTGCCCAACCATTCACCAAGGACGAATACTTCCAACCACGGCCCTCGGCTGCTTCCTACGATGCGTCCGCTTCGGCGGCGTCGACCTACGCTGCCTCGAACTACCTGCTCCGCAACCGCGTCGCCAGCGCTCTCGGACCGATTGTGAAATATAAGAGCGGACCCAAAGCCGGGCAACTGGTTGCTCCCGACATCGAGGCTTGGTTTCAGCAGGACAAGTTCCTAGGTAATCCTCACATCGTGGCTCAGTGGGCGGACCTGCACAACGCCGTCGCCCAAGCCTGGGTGAATGCGGATCCAACTCACGGCCAATATGTCGACGCCTGGACAAAGGCGCATCCGGAGCCCGTTGCGAAATGGATTAAAGATAATCCGAGTACTCCCCAACCTAAGGCGCCGGATTTAGCAGTTCTGTTTTTCGACAACTTTTCTCAGGAGCACCCCGGTATGTTCCCTTCCGCCGTCACCCAGACCGGCGCGGACGGTAAGCCTCAAACCTCCATCCAGCCGGTTAAAGATGGCTCGGACATCCAGTCGAATTTCTTCGATATGTGGCGCCAGGAACACGCGGAGGCCGATCTTCAGGACGTGCCAGGTGATTTAGTGATGGCCTCCGGTTCCGGACTTGATCCCGACATAACCTTGGAAAATGCCGAATTTCAACTGGACCGGGTAGCCGCCAAGTGGGCTGACAACACCAAGCATGATGCGGGAGATATCCGTAAAGAGATCGACGGAATCCTGCAGGCGAATGCTTCCGCCCCGTTTGGCGGTCTGGCAGGTGAGAAGTTTGTTAACGTGCTGGAAGTCAACTTGGAGCTTAGCAAACGGTACGGGGTACCGAAATAGCTTTCACATGAGCGATCGAACACCGCCGGAGATTGTTCTGCAACGTCAGGGGCCGCCGATTATCCACCCAACCTTCTTGTTTAGGCTGATTGTTGGCCTAGTCGCTGTGCTCCTGGTTGCTCTCTTTGCCATCGATTCATACTTCGTTGTCGAACCGACGGAAATGGCGGGCGTGCGGCGCCTTGGGCAAGTCATTACCACGAAACCCCTTGGGCCCGGTCCGCATTTCAAGTTGCCGCTTATCGACCAAGTCGATCGATTACAGGTGTCTTTGGACACTTTCAAGCTCGACAGGCTTACGGTGAACACAATCGATAACCAGCCGATCGCCGTGACTGTCGGTCTGACGTATCGCATCCCTCCTCAGGCTGTGCTGCCGCTTCTCTATGAGGTTGGCCGGGCGGGGAATTTTGATATCACGGAGAACTTCGAGCGAATCGTTGCCGACCGAACCGCGAAAATTTTTGCTCAACAGAATACCACTCGCATCAGTGAAAACCGCGAACAAATTTTAAACGCTCTCAAGACTCTTTTATCGAACGACCTCGGGAACCTCTACCACATCGAAGTCGTGGATTTTCAGATTGCCGGCATTCTCTATTCAGACAGTTTCCGTGCTTCGGTCGAGGCAGCAGTCAAGGCGAAGAACGAGGCCGTTGCCGCCGAGAATACGGTAAACCGGATCCGATTCGAAGCTCAGCAAGCAGTCGAGCGGGCCAACGGCGAGGCCGAAGCGAAACTCAAATTAGCCGACGCCGATCGTCAATCGACGATTTTGAGCGCTCAGGGCAGGGCCGAAGGAATACGGCTGGAGGGTGAATCACGTGCAGGGGTGCTCCGGATGAACGCGGAAATCCTGAAAACGAGCCCGTTGGTGGTCGAACTTGCGAAAGCGGATCGTTGGAATGGCTCCCTGCCTCTCACATTACTTGAGGGCACTGGCAGTATGCCGCTTCTCTCTCTGCCGTCTGGCGAAGTATCCGACAAGAAGTGACGCCAGCCAATACCTACGATTTCATGGCCCGCAGGGGCGGCAAAAATTGACAATTGACTTCGACCGTCCCTCCGGGACGGAGCCTCTCTGCATCGCTCCCCAGGCACTTCGTGCCTGGCTACTATCAGCCTGTCCCTCCGGGACAAAAGCCATTCGCCCATCGAGGCGCCTCCCAATTATCTTAGCGCTTATGGGGATCACCCCTGGGATATACTTCTTTGGCCCGAAGGGACATAAGCTAAGCCCTAAAATTTTTGCGTCGCCCACTTTCTCGAAACGTCCAAACTACGCCCGCAAAAAACCGAGAACGATTGCAGACGACGACTCGTCGATACGTTCGTAGGCTGACCACCATCGCCGACCCTTTGATCGCAATTTGCGAGCCTCGGTTTATCCGATTCTCGCATTCTGCGAGTGAATGCCTTCGCCCGGTGTCACCTGGTTGATCAGCGTTTACCTCGCCGGCACTCGGCGCGCGCCGCCGGATGAGACAAACAGGGCGATTGGCACAGGAATAGCTATCTTTTGACGCGAATAAAAAAATTGGGTTAACAAGGGCTGGATCTAGCAACACCTCCTCCGCCGGATCCATAACTTGGCCTTCCTTTAGCGATCCCTCATTCGCTAGAAAGGGGCCGGTAGTTAACGCCGCTTATTCTGGCGCTAAGTGCCAGATGAGCGTTGTTTCTTAAATCACTTCAAAATCACGCTATTATGTCGCTCGAGATTTGGCTTCCAGGACTATTTCTCCTCGGACTTGTGTCGATGGCCGCATGCTTCCTTTTTATGGCAGCCTGCGAAAACATTTAACCCGGACCTACCTATGATTTACGTAACCGCGATCGTTTCCTTATTTCTTTTTATCTACCTGTTCGTGGCCCTGATTCGGCCCGAATGGTTCTGAGCGAGCATTCTCCACTCTAACCAGGAGCCTTAAACTATGTGGTTATTACCTATTTCAATTCTGATCGTCACCACCCTGCTGGCAATCCCGTTGAGCAAATATCTCTCCTGGATCATGGATGGAAAATATCGCCCTTGGGGACCGTTTCGATGGGTCGAAGTCAAACTAAATAGTGGGCCGCAAAACTGGAAGCAATACACCGGTGCTCTGTTGCTTTTCAACACGGTTCTATTTGTCTTTGGTTTTGTCGTCCTCTCCCTCCAGCCGTTCTTGCCATTAAACGATCTGGGCCGCGGAATGCTCGCTCCGAGTACGATCTTTCACAGTGTGGTTTCTTTCATGACCAACACTGATTTGCAGCACTATTCCGGAGATCAACATTTTTCCAACTTTAGCCAGACCTTTTTTTGCCTGGCGAATTTCTTCCTCTCAGCCTCGATCGGCTTCTGCGGTCTGACTGCCATTATCAGGGCTTTGCGAAGTGATTCCCATTTGGGGAACTTCTTCGTCGATATGTGGCGAGTCGTCATCTACACGTTCCTACCGGTTTCTTTTCTCCTCGCTTTGATTTTCTTGCAACAAGGCGCCCCGATGACTTTTGCCAGCGCGCATCCTGTTTCTACGCTGGAGCCGGCGGCGATGGGGACGGCTGACAACGGCCAACCCAAGCAGCAGACGATCGTGGTTGGTCCGTTAGCGGCGTTTGTGCCGATGAAGCAGTTAGGCACCAACGGAGGCGGGTTTTATGGAATGAACTCCGCCCATCCCTTCGAGAATCCGACTGATTTAACGAACTTTCTCTCTTGCGTAGCAATGATGCTATTTCCGTTCTCATTGGTCTTGATGTACGGGCGGATGCTGAAAAGAAGAAAGCATGCGGCCGTCATATTTTCAGTGATGATGGCACTCATGATCGGCACCGTGGTCTGGGCTATTTACTTCGACACGCTGAAACCTAACCCTGGACTAACTGCGCAAACGGGTGGCCAGACCTATGAAATCCCCAGTGCCACCGCCCCGGGCGGGAAGCGTCAGGTCACCATTCCTGCGGTGGCCGGGTTGCCGGTGGATCAACATCTCGGCAATCTCGAGGGGAAGGAATTGCGTTTCGGCACTTCGGCGGGCGCCACCTTTTCGGCCTTGACCGTGGACGTCACGGACGGGGCGGTCAACTGTGAACACGACAGCTTGAACCCTGTGGCGGCGCTCTCGCCGATGGTCGGGATGTGGTTGAACTGCATCTACGGCGGAAAGGGTGTGGGGATGATCAATCTGCTGCTCTTTTTGATCGTGGGCGTCTTCGTGGCCGGCCAAATGGTGGGCCGAACCCCCGAATATCTCGGGAAAAAGATTGGTGGCCGCGAGATGAAACTAGCAATGATCGCGCTGCTGATTCACCCGATCATGATCTTGATGCCGACCGGGTTGTTCTCGGCAACGGACTGGGGAACCAAGGCCGTAAACAATCCTGGTCCGCACGGATTTTCTGAAATCATGTACCAGTTCTCGTCGGCCTCGGCGAATAACGGTTCAGCTTTCGATGGGCTGGGCGTCACCTATGGTCTGAACAACAACCCGAATCCCTCTCCGACTGCTGTTCAGTGGGATATCGCGACCGCATTGGTAATCCTCATCAGCCGGTTCCTGCCGATCATTGCCCCGATCGCCATGGCAGCAAGTCTGGGTGCAAAGAAGTCCGCTCCGTTCAGCCTGGGGACTTTGCGTGACGACACCTCGACCTTCGGTTTATTGCTCTGCGGAACGATTCTCATCATCGGCGCACTGCTCTTTCTTCCAGTAGCTGCCCTAGGGCCGCTGGCAGAACATTTCGGTCCAATTCCATTCGGTGGCTGAACCCACCATAGATCAATCCTAAGAAAGAAAAATTGATATGGCTACCGTATTAAAACCAATCCAAATTTCGCGTGAGACTGCGCAACCGCCGGGTCGCCATCAAACGGCGCGGCTGCTGACCCCTGGCACCGTCGGACCAGCCTTGAAGCAGGCTTTCGTGATGTTGCGTCCGGACATTCAATGGAAAAATCCGGTGATGTTCGTGGTGGAAGTAGGCGCTTTCCTGACCCTTGCCTACCTCATTCAGGCATTGTTAGGGAAATCTGAAAGCCAGGTGTCAACTGGCTATTTTGTTGCGCTGGACGTCTGGCTCTTTCTGACTGTCCTGTTCGCGAACTTCGCGACCGCTTTGGCAGAGGCGCGCGGAAGAGCCCAGGCCGATTCATTAAAGAAAACTCGCCGAGACACGATCGCCCACCGGCTGACCAGCGGAGATAAAATTGAGGAGGTTGCGTCGACCGTTTTGAAGATCGGCGACCGAGTTATCGTCGAAACCGGACAGATCGTACCTGGCGACGGCGAAATCATCGAAGGCATCGCTTCCATCGATGAATCCGCGATCACCGGTGAGTCCGCCCCGGTGATTCGCGAGGCAGGGGGCGACCGATCCGGAGTCACCGGCGGGACCCTCGTGGTGTCGGACCGGATCGTGATTCGAATTACCTCCGGCGCCGGGGAATCCTTCCTGGACCGCATGATTGGTCTCGTCGAAGGAGCGATCCGTCAGCGGACACCGAACGAAATCGCGCTGACCCTGGTCCTGAGTGCCTTCACGTTGATCTTCTTGATCGTGGTGATTCCGCTCTGGGCCATGGCGCTGAACGCCGAGCAATACATGGTGGGCTATCTCGGGCTTCAGGAACCACTGCACAGTCTGGGAACAGACGTGCCGACTTTGATCGCGCTTTTGGTCTGCCTGATTCCCACCACGATCGGCGCTCTGCTGGCCGCCATCGGAATCGCAGGAATGGACCGGGCCCTGCAAGCCAACATCCTGGCCAAGAGCGGCAAAGCCGTCGAGACCGCGGGAGATATCGACGTGGTTTTACTCGATAAAACCGGCACGATCACCATGGGCAACCGACACGCCACAGAGTTTCTGCCCGTTGGCCGGCATTCAGCTTCGGATGTCGCCCGTTTAGCATCGCTGGCCTCCGCAGCGGATGAGACTCCCGAAGGCAAAAGTATCAAGGCCAAGGCCAAGGAGTTGATCACCATTGACCAACTTCCGCTCAACGTTCCGGACGGCGCCGAGTTTGTTCCGTTCACCGCGCAAACGCGCATGAGCGGCATCAACCTGCCGAACGGCCAAAAGATACGCAAAGGTGCTTCGGACGCCATCGTCAAGCTGATCAAGGAGCAGAACGCGCGTGTTCCGGCCGAGCTTGACGCGTTAGTCCAAAATGTCGCTTCCAAGGGTGCAACACCGCTCGTCGTGGCCGAAGACCTGCAAATCGTTGGCATCGTCGTCTTGGAAGACGTCTTGAAGCCGGCGATGAGCCAGCGCTTTGAGCGCCTCAGACGAATGGGCCTGCGAACGGTCATGATCACCGGAGATAACCCGCTGACTGCCGCGACCATCGCCAAAAAGGCAGGAGTGGACGATTTCCTCGCGCAGGCCAGGCCAGAGGACAAGCTCGCTTACATCCGCAAAGAACAAGCCGAAGGTAAGTTGGTTGCCATGATGGGAGATGGCACGAACGATGCCCCAGCCCTGGCTCAAGCGGACGTCGCCTTGGCGATGAACGCCGGGACGCAGGCCGCCAAAGAAGCAGCGAACATGGTGGACCTCGACAGCGACCCGACCAAATTGATTGAAGTCGTCGAGATCGGCAAGCAACTCTTGATGACCCGCGGTGCGCTGACGACCTTCTCGGTCGCCAACGACGTCGCGAAATATTTTGCGATTATCCCAGCGCTTTTCGCCGGCACTTTGCCATGGCTGAAGAGAATTGACATCATGCAGCTCCACTCGCCGACCTCCGCAATCCTTTCGGCGGTTATTTTCAACGCCCTCATTATTCCACTACTTATCCCGGTGGCCCTGAAGGCAGTCAGTTACCGACCTTTGGGAGCTGACGCCCTTCTGCGCAAAAATCTGCTGATCTGGGGCCTCGGAGGAGTCATCATCCCCTTCATCGGAATAAAGATAATCGATCTTATCATGGTCGCCTTCCATCTCGTTGCCTAACATCTAACTATTTTCGGAGGCATCAATATGTTACGCTCCTTATTAAGCAGCATCCTGTTGCTGGTTTTGACCATCATTATCTGTTGCGGGGTTTACCCCCTAACAGTCTGGGCCATTGGCAAAGTCTTTTTCCCGTTTCAAGCGGACGGTAGTTTGTTAAAAGGTCCAGACGGTTCCATTGTTGGTTCGAAGTTAATCGCCCAACCGTTTACCAAGGACGAATACTTCCAACCGCGGCCTTCGGCTGCGTCCTACGACGCCTCCGCTTCGGCCTCCTCAACCTATGCGGCCTCGAACTATCTGTTGCGCAACCGCGTCGCCACCTTGCTGGGACCAATCGTGAAGTACCAGAGCGGGCCCAAAGCGGGTCAACTGGTGGCGCCGGATCTTGAGTCCTGGTTTCAGCAGGACAAATTCCGGGGTAATCCGCACCTGGTGGCACAGTGGGCCGACTTGCACAACGCTGTCGCCCAGGCCTGGGTGAATGCAGATCCCACCCACGGCCAATACGTGGATGCGTGGTCCAAGGCACATCCGGATTTGGTGGCCAAATGGATCAAGGACAACCCGAGCACACCTCAACCGAAGGCGCCGGATTTGGCGGTTCTCTTCTTCGAGCACTTTTCCGCGGAGCACCCCGGTATGTTCCCTTCAGCCGTCACCCAGACCGGAGCGGACGGTAAGTCTCAAAGCACCATTCAACCGGTCAAGGATGGATCAGACATTCAGTCGAATTTCTTCGATATGTGGCGCCAGGACCACGCCGATGCCGATCTGCAGGACGTTCCAGGTGATCTGGTGACGGCGTCCGGCTCCGGCCTCGACCCGAACATCACACTGGCAAACGCGGAATTTCAATTGGATCGGGTCGCCGCGAAGTGGGCTGACGACACCAAGCATGATGCCGGAGCGGTCCGGAAAGAGATCGGCCAAATCTTGCAGAATAATGTTTCCGCACCGTTTGGCGGACTGGCTGGTGAAAAGCTCGTCAACGTGCTGGAAGTTAATTTGGAGCTTTGTCGGCGGTACGGCCTGCCAAAATAGCGTTCATGACAGCATTTTTCACTCACCTCTTTAAGCCGAGCGTTCATCGGATCGTTAGGAGGGCACTGGCCCTCCCAGCTCGCGGTGCCGTCCCAAACGATGTGCTGATTTTGCACAGCCTGTTGCTCTCGGGCCGTTGTTTAAAGCTGGAGTGGCGCGCGCGAGATATTCATCCCTGGGATCGTGACCTTCCGCCGGAACAGCAAGCCGAGTTGTTCAGCAAACAAGCGTTGCAAGACACAGACGCAGCACTCATTCGACTCTTTCAAGGGCTCTCCGAAATCGAGGAGATCGAGTTTCAGGTACTCCAACCCGATGGTTTCGGTGATATCATTCTCGGCGGGGTCGTGGACCGCGCAAGAGTTCTCGATCCCGAACAACCGCTTTCGCTACGAATGAGGCTACTTTTGCTGGGTGTAACCTATCAATTGGCCGATGATCATTTAGTGCGTCTCCCGGCCAATTCATGGGTCAGCCCTCTCGCTGGACCAGGTCACCGAATTCAAAAAATTTCACGGCCAGCCTGTCACCCACTTTCCATGGGCGGTCCTTCGGCACGATCCACGCAAACTCAAACCGTTCGCCGATCTCCTCAGGCAACGGGTCCGGCGGGATAACTTTTGCGAAAGTGATCGAGACCCTCGCACAGTTGAGAGGATAAACGAAAAATCCTTCAATCTTCTCGTAACCGTCTTTCGGGTGGGACAAGATTCTGGTTATTGTGCCGTATCCTACGCGCATTAAGGGACCTTACGCCCCTTTCCGAAATGCGGCCACTGTCGATTTGTCCCGCTGGCCAGGTCAGTCGCGCTCCGAAATACGCAACCGACGAACAACCCCGCCGCCGGCCCATTTTCAACGCAGCCCTTCGGGTCGCGAAGCTCAAGGGATCTAGGAGACGGTACACTAGCAAAAACGACCAGGTGGCTCGATGGATAAAGATTACATAGGGTGCTGGCTGCTAGGTATCTGCGTTGCCCTTTCGTTTCTCATCCCCCTCATAGGATTGGGATTCTGCATCTACCGAATAGTAGAACACTTTCTCAAATGAGCCCAGGACACCAAAGACACCTGCCCTGAGACAGCTTCGTCGATTCCCAAGCGCTCGACTTTGCGCGGTTGATAGTTGTGAGGGTTTACCCTGGGTTAAGCCCAGGGTTGAATGGCGCGAAGATAAGCAAGATTTGAGGTAGTTTATTGCCCCGGAGGGGCTACAGGATTTTAGCCCAGGGTTTCAACCCTGGGAACCGCCCA
>Ga0210389_10002434_pt1 | contig 14662 bp, 7 predicted proteins | sample IncBWH28OmetaG_FD_160127 | JGI IMG/M metagenome (GOLD analysis project Ga0210389, IMG submission 160127) | Forest soil microbial communities from Barre Woods Harvard Forest LTER site, Petersham, Massachusetts, United States - Inc-BW-H-28-O ...
ATCCTTCATCTATCGCGAGCAGAATTCGCGCTACATCGGCGTGCAATACAGCATCGAAGGCCGCGACCTCGCCGGAGCTGTCCAGGAAGGCAAGCGCGCCATCGCGGACGTGGAAAAAACGCTGCCCGCAGGCTATCGCCTCGCCTGGGGCGGCGAATACAGCGAATTCATCAACGCCATGAGCCAGGTCTCGATCGTCGCGCCTCTCACCGTGCTGCTGATTTTCATGATCCTTTTCGCGCTCTACGGCAACCTGAAATTTCCAGTCACCGTGGTTCTCAGCGTGATCCTCACCGAGCCGGTAGGAGCGTTGCTCGCCTTGAAGCTCACGCACACGCCGTTCAGCGTCTCCTCGCTGCTCGGCCTGCTGGTCCTGATGGGCGTCTCGGTGGAAACCGCGGTCATTGACGTCTCGTATATCAATAAACTACGCCTCGAGGGCTTCAGCATCGAAAAGGCCACCTACGACGCGTCGCTCGTCCGCTTCCGGCCAATCATGATGACCGCGCTGGTTGCGTGCCTCGGCTTGCTGCCCGCGGCGCTTTCCACCGGCATCGGTTCCGATTCCCAGAAACCCTTCGCCATCGTGATCGTCGCCGGCTTGCTCTCGCGCCTCCTCCTGGGCCGCATCGTCAGCCCGGTGCTTTACAAAATGGTAGCCCGCGAAGGCGACGTCTTGCAGGTGTGAGTTTCACTCACGCGAAGAAAATCGCGGGACTTCGATTAATTTGCACCGGCAGGTGCTTGTGAAAGAATCCCGCGGACGAATTGGTTGGCGGACGATACTGGCGGTAGCAATCTGGCGGAATTCAAGATGAACGCCATTTCGGACGAGACGTGAATGAAAGCTGCCAGCAGAGGATTCAGAAAACCAAAAGCCGCAAGGCCCACGCCGATCGTGTCCACCACCAGTGTCCCCACGAAGTTCTGCATGATCGTCCTGCGGCAACGCCGTGCGGTCTGTAAGGTGTCGGCCAGCTTTGATAAGTCGCTGCCAATCAGCACTACGTCCGCGCTTTCGCGCGCGACGTCTGTTCCAGATCCCATCGCCACGCCAACCGACGCCTGCATCAACGCCGGAGCGTCATTGATCCCGTCTCCGACCATAGCCACTTTGTTGCCCTGCTCAATCAACTTTTGCACGTAGTGCAACTTATCCTCGGGCAAAAGGCCGGAGACAATTTCGTCTACGCCTAGTTTGCCGCCCACATCTTCCGCCACCGTCTTCGCGTCGCCCGTCAGCAGCACCGTCCTCAAACGCATGGCCTTCAGAGATTGCATCGCGCCTCTCGCCTCGGGCCGAAGCGTATCCGCAACCTGCAACGTTCCCAGAAACCGCCCACCGCGAGCCACAAAAATCTCTGAGCCTGCGGCTCCGCTGGCCGCCAGATCGCATTGCACCCGCCTCTCCAGCAAGAATTGCCGTTTCCCCACAATAATCTCGTCACCGCCGCTGCTGGCGATTATTCCCTGGCCCGGCGTGTATTCGAATTGGCCAGGATCCTCGTATGGGACCCCCAGTTGCGCCGCCTTCCTCAGGATAGCTTTTGCGATGGGGTGCTCGGAGCGAGACTCAGCAATCGCAGCGGTTTTCAGCAGGAGTGCGGCGGGAATATCCCGGGCCGGGTAAATCTCCAGAAGTTCAGGAGTTCCATAAGTCAGCGTCCCGGTCTTATCGAGCAGTATAGTATCCACTTCCCAAAGCTTTTCCAGATACAACCCGCCTTTGATGACGGCGCCGTCCTGGGCTGCGCGGCCGATGGAGCCCAGAATCGCCAGTGGCGTTCCCGCCGCGATTCCGCATGCTCCGGCCACGATGATCACGGAAATCGTCGAACGAATGTTGTGGGTGAGCAGAAAAGTCAGTACGGCCGCTCCCAGCGCAAAATAAACCAGGTAGCCCGCCAAGCGGTCTGCAATTCCTTGAATCGGCGCTCGTGACTGCTCCGCGGTCTCCACGGCCTCGATAATCTTGCCGAACGTCGTTTCGCGCCCTACGCGCTCCACGCAGACTTCCAGCGCTCCGGATTGATTTATCGTCCCGGCATAGACAATGGCGCCCGAATGTTTTTCAACAGGCATGGACTCGCCCGTGATGGGCGCTTGGTCAACGAACGAATGTCCTCCGATAACTCTCCCATCTACCGGTACGCGTCCGCCCGGCCGCACCAGAACTTCATCATGGATTGCTACTTCCTGAATTCCTACGTCAATCCATGTTCCGCTTCGTCGTACTGTTGCTGTGCTCGGCAGCAGTTCAATCAAATGCTGTATCGCTCGACGTCCCCGGCCAACCGTGAGGCCCTCCAAAATCTCCGCGACCAAAACGAAAAGCGTGATGATTAGTGCCGTAAATATTTCACGAATCGCGAGAGCTGCAACGATGGCGATGGCCATCGAGAGTTCCATGGTCATGCGCCGCTGCGTGATGTTCTCGTATGCTTCATGAAATATCGGAAACCCGCCAACGACGGCGCAGATCACGCCAACTGCGGTGATATAAGGATTTCGCGCGCCACCTAGAAACCAGATCGCCCCGGCCGCTGCAGCGGTGAACAGCACGCGGCTAATCTCGCGCCAGTTCAAGGGATTTTCATGCTCGTCTTCGTGACTTTCGTGTTCAGCCGAACTGCTGACTGGATGAGACCCGGCAGTCTTCGGTGTTTCTGCATCGGTCCAATTCGTCTGGTTCATGCTCAGTTCCTCTGCCTGGACACCCGGGATTCACGCCGTCACTTCACTTCAAATAGGCCCGAACGATGCCGATCAACTCCTCGGCGGCTTGCCCCTGTGGTGAGTCCTTGCCCTTCTCCGGAGAGAGCACGTGAAATCGAACGTGCCCTTCCATGACTTCGGCCATCAGGCCGTTCAGCGCCCCACGACAAGCCGCCATCAGTTGCAGCACGCCGGCGCATTCCTGCTCGGATTCCAGAGCGCGCTCGATCGCCTCCACCTGCCCGCGAATCCGGCGCACGCGTTTCAGAAGCTTTTCTTTATCTTTTGAAGTGTGGGCCATGGCGAGTGTCCTAATTACTATACCCCAGTATAGTATACAGTCAAACGAAATTTTACTCCTGAACGCCGCTAGCCTTTGAGCGTTGCCAAATGGACATATTTTCCGGAACGAATACGCTCGAAGACGCATCAGAGGTATGATACTGAGCGGGGGTTCTACAGCTTCTCATGTCCAAGCGAATAGCCCTACGAATGCTGGCAGTGGCCCTGATTCTTTCCGTGGGCCTCTTTGCCATGCAAGCAGCCGGGCACTGGCATGGGCACTCCTCCGACGAACAGCATTGCCAGGTCTGCCACACCGGGCACGTTGCCGTGCCGCAGCCCGCTGCGCAAATAGCAACGCAGTCGCCCGTCGCGGTCGCCCGTTTTGCGGCCGCCGAAGATCCGAAGCTCAGCCTCGACCCCGTTTGCAGTCATAGAATCCCCCGCGCGCCTCCTGTTTAACTCTTCATCTCAAAAATCGTAATCCCTTAACGCGTGCCGTTTTCATCGCGGCGGGCGTCGAATTCCATTTTCCTTTTGCAATTCATCCGCGGCCCGCGCTGCGCAGCGCACAGGCCGCCATTCATAAAGGGAGATTCACTAATGAGATCCATGAAGGCATTTCTGGGAGCTTTGTTTTTCCTATTAGGCGTGTTTTTAGCTGTACCCGCGAGCATCGCACAGACCGGAAACTCGGCGAACGTCTCGGGCACCGTGACGGATCCTTCCGGCGCCGTTGTCGCCGGGGCCAACGTAACCATTCACAACCCCGTAACTGGATTCGAACGCTCCGCCACCACGGACGCGTCCGGGAATTTCAGTTTCGCCAACGTGCCATTTAATCCTTACCACCTTTCAGTGAGCTCTACGGGATTCGGCCCATACGCACAGGACATTGACGTTCGCTCGTCGGTCCCGCTCTCCCTGAAGATTCCTCTAACCGTGGCCGGCAGCTCCAGCACCGTTACCGTAGAAGGCGGCGGCGACTTGGTGGAGAATGAGCCGACGTTTCACACCGACGTGGACCGCGCTCTGTTCGACAAACTTCCTTTGGAGAGTGCGTCTTCTTCCATCAGTTCCCTGGTGACGCTTTCCACCCCGGGCGTCGCCGCAGACTCCAACGGCCTGTTCCACGGGCTCGGCGATCACGCCGAAAATTCGTTTTCCGTGGACGGCCAGCCCATCACCGATCAGCAGAGCAAGGTGTTCTCGAATCAATTGCCGATTGACGCTGTGCAATCACTGGAAGTTATCTCGGGAGCCCCGCCCGCCGAATTCGGAGACAAGACCAGCCTGGTAATCAAGGCAACCACACGCTCCGGCCAAGGTGTCACCACTCCTCACGGCAGCGTCGTCGCCTCGTACGGCGCGTTCGGCACCGCCAATGCCGGCTTCGATCTTGCCTATGGCGGCCAGAACTGGGGCAATTTCATTTCCGTCAACGGATTGAACAGTGGCCGGTTTCTCGACGGTCCGGAGTTCACCGTAATGCACGACAAAGGTAACGAAGAAAACATTTTCGACCGCGTGGATTATCAATTCAATCCCGCAAACTCCATCCACCTTGATCTGCTTTACACACGCTCCTGGTTCCAGACGCCCAATTCGTTTGATGGACAATTTGCCTCGCCGTGGTTCGGCGTGGTCGTCGCGAATGGCGGTCTCGACCCAGACGGCAATCCCGTAGGTCCCACGGACCAACGTTCGAAGATCGGTACCTACAACATCGCTCCCACCTGGACGCGCTTGATCAACTCTTCCACGGTGCTCACGCTCGGCGGGTTTGTCCGTCGCGACCAGTTCAACTACTACGGCAGCGACAATCCTTTCGCCGACCTCGGCCCTTCGAACCTTCAGCAGGAGGCCGCCAGTCAATATCGCACGCTGACCAACGCCGGTGCTCATTCCGAACTCTCCGTCGTGAAAGGTATTCACAACATCAAGGCTGGGGTCCTGTACGAACAGACGTTCCTCACCGAGCACGACACTTTCGGAATCGTGGATCCCACATTGAACGCCGTGTGCCTCAATGCCGATGGATCTCCGAACACGAATCCGGCTATCACCTCCCAGACGCAATGCACCGGGGCGCTGACGCCTAATCTCGGCCAAGGGTCCGTCGGTGCGTTTGTTCCCATCCTCGGTTGCATTGACTTGACCAGGACCGCGCCGCTGCCGGCCAGCGACGGTTGCTCCGCTGGGCAGACAAATAGCGCTCAGTTTCTTTTTCCGGGTCATACGGACGTGAAACAGTTCGCGATGTACGTTCAGGATTCCATCACTTGGAAGAATTGGTCGTTCAACCTTGGTATCCGCGGGGATATCTATGAAGGCCTCTCACATGCGACGCAAGCTGAGCCACGCCTCGGTGTCGCCTATAACATCAAGCAGACCAACACGGTTTTGCGGGCTTCCTATGCGCGAACTCTGGAAACTCCTTTCAACGAGAATCTGGTGCTTTCCAGCATTGGATGTCTGAACCCAGTTGTCGGCGCCCTGTTCGCTGCGGAAAATGAAGGCTGCACCTCCGGCACAGCCACTCCTCTTTCTCCAGGATTTCGCAATGAGTTTCACGCCGGCCTGCAGCAAGCCTTCGGAAAATATTTAGTGATAAACGGCGAGTACATCTGGAAGTACACGCACAACGGATACGACTTCAGCATCCTCGGCGCCACGCCGATCACTTTCCCCATCGAGTGGAACAATTCGAAAATACCCGGCTATGCCATCAGTGCGAATGTCCCGAATTACCACGGGCTCACCGCGCTGGTCGTTATGTCCAGCGTCGCCGCCCGGTTCTTCACTCCTCAAATCGGTGGCGTAGGCGCCGTCCCCATCACACCCGGAAGCTTCACCCCATTCAGGATTGACCACGACGAACATTTCAATGAGACAACCCACTTGCAATATCAGCCGAAGAAGTTGTGGCCCTGGATTGGTTTCAACTGGCGCTACGACAGCGGTCTGGTCGCCGGTCCGGTCCCGTGCGATGGCGGCAATTGCGCAGGCACGCAAGTGCCCGGCTTTGTGGATGTCTCTGGCCTTTCGCCCGATCAGCAGTTTCAGGCTGGCCTGTCGTGCGCGGGAGTGTTCGCAACCCCGCCAAGCCCCACCAATCCCACCGGCACTCCGATTATTGCATCGGGCTTGTGCCCCTCGTCGCAATATCGCTCAAAGTTCTTGCAGATTCCCGCTCCGGGAACCGAGAACGACGATCACAATCCGCCGCGTGTCGCTTCCCGCAACCTGTTCGACGTGGCTGTCGGTGACGACAATCTTTTCCGCGGCGATCGTTACAAGTGGAGTCTCCGCTTGACTGCCATCAACATCGGCAACAAGGAAGCGGTGTACAACTTCCTCTCCACGTTCAGCGGCACGCACTACGTGACGCCCCGAGCCTTGTCCGCGGAGGTCGGATTCCACTTCTAGCGAAAGAGCAATCTACGATCGTCTTCCGCTGAGTCCCTCGGGACGGCGTGAGCGCGGGCAGCCAAGTCCGCGCTTACGCCGCCGCAGTCCGCGAATTTCCACAAGTTAGCCGGCGAATTGTAACCAAATTCTTACAAAACTCCAGTTGACACCCATTTACAACTAACCTAAACTCCATTTTCCAGTTGATAATGGATTGCAACTAGGAGACTCATGTTTCGCGCTCGTCCCGGCTCTTTCGGTCGCATCTTCTCGCTCCTCGCGGCTCTTTTCATTCTAACCTCCGCCGCACGCGCCGGCGTCGGCGGACGCATCTCTGGCACCGTGAAGGACGCAACCGGCGCCGTGATCACCAAAGCCACCGTCTCCATCACCAATGCAGAAACCGGCGTGCAGCAGGTCCTAACCACCGACGATAGTGGCGCCTTCTCCTTCCTCAACGTACAAGTCGGCCGCTACAATCTGGACGTAGTAGCCGATGGCTTCAGGCCGTATCAACGCACCGGAATCATTCTCGATGCCAACAGCGCATTAAATATCGACGCGGTCCTTGAAGTGGGTGCCAGGTCCGATGCCGTCACGGTCGTTGACAACCAGCTCCATGTGGACACCACCAGCACGCAGATCGGCGAGGTCATCACCGGTACGCAGATGACCGCCGTGCCCCTGAATGGGCGGAGCTATACCGACTTGCTGGCGCTGCAACCAGGAGTCGCGCCTGTCACTTCCGTTACCTCAGACACAGTGCAAGACGTCGGCGCGAGCGTGCTTTCCCCCTCCGGCGATTTGAATCCCGGCACGATTTCCATCAACGGCCAGCGCGAATTTGCCAATGCCTTCATCGTCAATGGCAGCGACGTGGAAGAAGACGTCAACATGGGCGCGGCGATCATCCCCAACCTCGATTCCATCGCCGAATTCCGCATTCTCACCAGCAACTTCGACGCCGAGTACGGCGAGTTCAGCGGCGGCCAGATCAATGTCGTCACCAAGTCCGGCGCCAACGCCTTTCACGGCGATCTTTTCGAATTCCTCCGCAATACGAATCTCGATGCGCGCAACTACTTTTCTCCCACACGCGGAGCCTTCGATCAGAATCAGTTCGGCGGCACCGTCGGTGGCCCCATCCGCAAAAATAAAATTTTCTTCTTCGCTGATTATCAAGGCACGCGTTCGACCCAGGGCGTGGACACCGGCCAAATTCCCGTGCCGTCCGTGCAGGACCGCACCACCGGCAACTTCTCCGATCTGCCGCTGAATTCCAGCGGCTTCAATCCATTCGGTTTTTGCGGAGTGGCGGCGGGCAATCTGGAAATACCCTGCGTAGTAAGCGGACCAAACATCGCGACGACTCTTTCGAGCAAATTGGGATACACCGTCCAGCCCGGCGAGCCGTATTACTTCAGCGGTCCCACGCAGCAACATCCCGCAGGCGGCGCCTGCACCAGCAATAACCCCGCAACCGGCTGCGTCTTTCCGAGCGCGACCGTCCCAACAACCTCTTGGACGGCGCCGGGGACCAATCTTCTGCAATACATTCCCGCGCCCAACAATTCCAATGGCACTTTCTCCACCTCAGCCTTCAACGAAAACTTGCGTGACGATAAGGGCGCCTACCGCCTCGATGCCAACACCCGCTTTGGCCTGTTCACCGCTTACTACTTTCTGGACGACTGGTCGCAGAACAATCCCTATCCGGTCGCTCAAGGCGGCGCGAACGTCCCCGGTTTCAACGCGCTCTACACCGGGCGCGCGCAGTTGCTCGATCTGGGATTCACCAAGACGCTCGGCACGTCCGCCGCGAACGAGCTCCACTTGAGCTACTTGCGCAACGCCGCTGACCTCGGCAAACCGGTGGGAGGAGTCGGAGTAAGCCTCGCGTCGCAAGGCTTCGAAGTTGGCCCGGGGACTCCAGGTATCGTGCCGCTGTCGCCGAAGACCGAAGGAGTCGAAAGCGTTGGCTTCAACAGCTACACAATCGGCACGAATACCAACGAGTTGAATCAGGTCGGCAACACTTTTCAATGGCTCGACAATTTTTCCAAAGTGATCGGCGCGCACACGCTGAAATTTGGCGGAGAAATTCACTACGATCAGGTGAACGTCAACGCCATCGCGCAATTCAATGGCAGCTTCCTGTTCTTTGGCACCGAGACGGGCCTGGACTTCGCCGATTTCCTGCTAGGAGTTCCCAGCCAGTACAATCAAAGCCAGCTGCAGCCCTTCTATGGCCGCAACAAGTACGTCGGTCTATATGGTCAGGATAGCTGGCGCATCAATAGCAGCCTCACTCTGAATTACGGCTTGCGCTGGGATCGCATCGAGCCGTGGTACGAGAAGTACAACCAGATCGCCACATTCATTCCGGGCCAACAGTCGCTTGTTTTCCCCGGCGCTCCAGCTGGCATCCTTTACCCTACCGATCCGGGTGTTCCGCGCACGCTTGCGCCTCCGGGAAATCGTGATTTCGCACCGCGCATCGGGCTTGCGTACTCGCCCAACGTATCGGGCGACGGCCTGCTTGCGAAAATACTCGGCGCGCCCGGCAAGACCAGCATCCGCGCCAGCTACGGAATGTTTTACACTGCGATTGAAGCGCTAACCATCGGCGTGATGAGCGCGAACGCGCCCTACGGCACCACCTACACCAGCCCGGCGCCGCCGCTCTTTGCCACGCCCTTCGTCACCGCCGCGAGCGGCCAGAATCTCGGCCAGACTTTTCCGGTGGCGCTCGCTCCGCTGAATTCCAGCGCAAAAAATCCCGACAACAGCATAGATTGGTCGCAGTTCGAACCTATCACCGGGCTGCCCAATTACCTGACTACCAATCGCATTCCTTACACCGAAGATTACATGCTCTCGATCCAGCGCGGTTTCGGTAACAACACCGTGCTCAGTTTGAATTACGTCGGCACGCAGGGCCACCGCCTTCTGGTGATCGAGGAAGCGAACCCGGGCGACCCGGCGCTCTGCTTATTCTTGAGCAATCCGGCCAATCTTGCGCCAGGACAAACTCCTTGCGGCCCTTTTGGTGAAGATACGCAGTACACCACTTCCACGGGCCAGGTTTTTAACGGCACGCGCGGGCCGCTCGGCTCGAACTTCGGCAGCAATGCCAATCAGGCGACTATCGGCAACTCGAATTACAATGCGTTGCAAGTCACGCTGCGCCACACCACCAGGCGCCTCACCGTGCTCGCCGGATACACCTTCAGCAAATCCGAGGACCAGTCTTCGAACCTGGGCGAGGCGGTTAATCCGCTCGATCCCGCGCTCAGCAAAGCGCTGTCCGCTTTTGACGTCAAACACAACTTCGTAGTCAGCTACAACTATCAGCTTCCCATCGAACACCTCTTCCGCGCTTCAAACGCCTGGACCCGCGGTTGGGAACTTTCCGGGATCACCCATTTCAGCAGCGGCCTCCCCGTGACCCTCGTAAATTTCGGCGACAATTCGCTGCTGGGCTCCGAACCCAATGGCATCAATAATTTTGGCGTGGATGAACCGGACTATACCGGCGCCGCGCTCAACCTGAATTCCAATCCGCGCAACGGCCGGGCTTATTTCAATACCTCTGCGTTCACTGAGAACGCCCTCGGCACGCCCGGCACAGCCAAGCGCCGCTTCTTCTACGGACCTGGGCTGAACAACTACGATCTGGCCCTGCTCAAGAACGTGCGCCTCACCGAAGCGAAGTCTCTTCAGTTCCGCATCGAAGCCTTCAACGCCTTCAACCACGCACAATTTTTTGGCCCACAAGCAGTTGACGGAAATATCGACAGCTCCACGTTCGGCAACGTGATCGGCGCGACCCCGCCCCGCCTCGTCCAACTAGGATTCAAGTTTCTGTTCTAGCGCCGGCCTTTCATTTCGGTAGCGCCGGCGCCGCGCGCCCCGCCGATATTTCCTGCTACAATATCCCGTGGAACCGGCCTGCGACGCAGGTGACGTCGCGATGGTCTTTTGAACCAACACTGGATCCCAGGGAGTCCGCGTCGTCCTGCCCTTGTGCACGTCCATCGGTTTCGGCCGGTGGATAGCCTGAAAGCAGGCGCAGGGCACCCACCTATTCGTGGGGTTCAGGACCTAGCTGCGCACGGCGAAGTGGACCGCTCCACATCGGCACGCTACAGATTCGCAACTCAATCGCGGTTCGAAATGAGAAACCTCCAGCATGAAGATTCTCTTTATCGGAGATATTGTCGGCTCGCCCGGACGCAAAATCGTCCATGATCGCCTTGCGGACATCCTCACGCAACGCTCCATAGACCTGTGCATCGCCAACGGTGAAAATTCCGCTTCCGGCTTCGGCATTACTCCGCGCCTCGCTGAAGAAATATTCGCGGCAGGCGCGGAAGTGATCACCGGCGGCAATCACATCTGGGACCGCAAGGAGATCATTGATTTTTTTCCACACGAGCCACGCCTCATCCGTCCCGCGAATTTTCCCGTCGGCTCGCCGGGAAAAGGGCACTACGTCGGCCAAGCTAAAAATGGCGTTCGTTACGCGGTCATGAATCTGCAGGGCCGCACGTTCATGGCGCCCCTCGAAGATCCCTTCCGCACCGCCGAACGCGAACTCGCCGCGCTCCCTCCCGATGTGAAAGTGATCGTCGTGGACATGCATGCCGAGGCCACTTCCGAAAAACAAGCGATGGGTTGGCATCTCGACGGCAAAGTTTCCGCCGTGCTCGGCACGCACACGCACGTCGCCACTGCCGATAATCGCGTGCTGCCCGGCGGCACCGCGTATATCACGGACGTGGGCATGACCGGCCCGCACGATTCCGTCATCGGCATGGAGAAAAAGCCCATCGTGCAGCGCTTCCTCGATGCGCTGCCCGCAAAATTTGCGGTAGCTGAAGGCGATGTGCAGATGAACACCGTTCAAATTGACGTGGACGAAACCACCGGCCGCGCGCGCTCAATCGATCGCGTGAATTTCCGCCTCGACTAATTTCACGCCACGCCGGTCACGGTTTTGCCTTTGTAGCGGCCACCTTTAGGTGGACGCCTTTGCGTTTGCTTGCCGTTGAGTTTGTAATGCCGGCTCTTTTAGTTTTTGGTTGATCCGCCGTGTACTCGATGCGCCGATTCCGGACTCAGCGCCGTAGGCGCGGCATAACTTAGCCCAGACCGGAAGGTCTGGGTACGCATGTAAAAAAATCCAGAGCGCCGTAGGTGCGACACGAGTTTTGCACTGACCGCGTTTGCAATGCTTCGACACTGAATTCGCTCCAGAGAAAATTTTCGCGCACGCAATTCCGTCTCTCGATTTTTATTTTTTACAAGTGCAAATATTAAAATTCGTCACTGTGGAAATCCTGTGAATTGTTTGTGGAGAGCACCGCTGGTACCAACACAGTTTTCTCTTGCTACCAGCGTTACGTTTAGGCAGAATCCCGCCTCACGTCTCTGATGATCGTAAGGCACGGGGATTCATTAGAGCTAGCAACGCAGGGCGCGCTGCTGCGTCATCGTACCTGATCCACCAGACCAAATTTCACCAGCCGGTAGGGGTGGCGTTTTTCCACAGCATTTCCACATCGATGGAAATTGCGGTAAGGGTTGACTCGCTTCATGAACCTTTGGGATAAGATTCTCCAACATACAGAGCGGCGCGTTAATCCACATAGCTTCGCCACCTGGTTTAGACCCACTCGCTTGGATCGTTCAGAAGACGATCGTCTGACTGTCCGCGTTCCCACTCGCCTTTTCTGCAAGCGTCTGACGGAAACCTACGGCGAGCTGCTGAAAGCGGTGCTGGTCGAAATTGGCAAGCCGCAACTGCATTTGGATTTTGTGTGTGCCGAAGCGGAACCTCCTGTTGCCGTCGCGGCGAATGTGCCGGCATCGCCGCAAGCCAAGCTGGATTTTGATGCGGTCGCCAATCAGCTGAACCCGCGCTACACATTCGATTCGTTCATCGTCGGCGCTTCCAATCAATTCGCGCACGCCGCGGCGCTGGCGGTCGCCGAGCAGCCTTCGAAATCTTACAATCCGCTTTTCCTCTACGGTGGTGTGGGATTGGGCAAGACGCACCTGATGCAGGCCATCGGCCACACGCTCAAGCGCAGAAATCCGGCGATGCGGCTCACCTACGTCAGCGCCGAAAAATTTACCAACGAAGTGATTTCCTCCATCCGCTTCGAGCGTATGGCCGCCTTCCGCGACCGTTTCCGCAATATGGACGTACTGATGGTGGACGACATCCAGTTCATTGCCACCCGCGAGCGGACCCAGGAAGAATTCTTTCACACATTCAACGCGCTCTACGACCAGCAGAAACAAATCGTCATCTCTTCCGATTGCCCGCCCAAGGAAATTTCCTCCATCGAAGAGCGCTTGCGCTCGCGCTTCGAATGGGGCTTGATCGCCGATATTCAGCTGCCCGACCTGGAAACGAAAATCGCCATTCTGCAGAAAAAAGCAGAGAGCGAACGCGTCCAGCTTCCCGATGAGGTCGCGGAGTACATCGCTCGCGCCATCAAATCGAATATTCGCGAGCTGGAGGGCGCGCTCATCCGCCTGATGGCCTACGCCTCGCTCACCGGCGCGGAGCTGAATCTTTCCACCGCGCAGCAAGTCCTGAAAAACATTATCGAGACGCAGGAAAAGAAGGTCACCATCGAGCAGATCCAGAAGCGCGTCGGCGAAATCTTCGGACTGCGCGCGCAGGATCTGAACGTCCGCAGTAATTCCCGGCAAATCGTGCTGCCGCGCCAGGTGGCCATGTTCGTAGTGAAGCAGCTCACCTCTGCGTCGCTTCCCGAAATCGGCCGCCAGTTTGGCGGCAAGCACCACACCACCGTGCTGCATTCCATCAACAAGATCGAAACCGAGCGCCAAACCAACAAAGATTTGAACAAGAAAATTAACAGGTTACTCGATTCATTTGGTTAGACTTAGTCATTGGAAATACTCAGCCCTCCCCGCCATCTGTGGATTTTCGTGCGCCCGTGTTAAACCCGTCCTGCGAACGCCCAACGCACCGCGTGGGTGTGTCCTATGCCTGTGGATATGTGCCACCCGCGTGAACTGTGCATCGCCTGTGAACGTCCTGTGAGTGCCCTGTGAACGAACTGTGCATCGCTTCCAGCCACGCCGCGCGCTCCGCGTTTCTCCAGGCTTATCCTCGCCGCCGTGCCCCGTTGCACAGCACACTCGCGGCGACAATCGCAGCACATCACTCCACTTGCGTCGTTTTCCGAAGTTTCCACAGATGCGGCGACGGCGACGGTTTTCTTATATATTTATATACATAAAGAAAAGCAGTACAGTAGCCGCAGCAAAAATCAGCTCGAAAATTGCGAGGACCGCCCCAGATGGAATTCAGCGTAAAAAGATCGGACCTGCTCGACGAACTCGAACTGACGCAAGGCGTCGTCGAGCGCAAGACCACCATTCCCATCCTCTCGAATCTTCTGGTGGAAGCCAAAGGTAGCCGCCTCACTATCACGGCCACCGACCTCGAGCTCAGCATCCGCACGTCCTGCGATGCCAAGGTGAAAAAAGAAGGCGCCGGAACGATCCCCGCCAAAAAACTTTTCGAGCTGCTGCGTTTGCTGCCCGAAGGTGAAGTGAAATTCAAGCTCCTCGAAAATCATTGGGTGCACATCATCAGCGACCGCCGCAATTACAAGCTGGTTGGCATGTCCAAAGATAATTTCCCCGCGCTCCCGGCTTTTCCGCACGCGCTGGTGAAAATTCCTGCGAAGCTTCTCGCGGACGCTATCGCCAAAACCACCTTCGCGATCTCGCTCGAGGAATCCCGCTACACGCTGAATGGCGCGCTGCTGGTGCTGAAACCGGGCTCGCTCGCGATGGTGGCCACCGACGGCCATCGCCTCGCCATGGTCGAGACCGACCACAAATTCGAAGGCTTCAACAATGAGACGCGCGTCCTCATCCCCAAAAAAGCCATGACCGAAGTCCAGCGCCTCGTCGGCAAATCAGGCGACGACGTCCAGATCGAATTCGGCCAGGACGAAAGCCATCTCTTTTTCCAGATCGGCCGTCGCCTCCTCACTTCGCGCAAGCTCACCGGACAATTTCCGAATTACGAAGCGGTCCTGCCGCGTGATGCGAATAAAACCCTGTCGCTCGAGCGCGTCGAATTGCAGGATGCTCTGCGCCGCGTCGCGCAGCTCGCCGATCAGCGCTCCCACGCCGTGAAGTTCACGCTCACCACCGAAGGCCTGGAAGTTTCCTCCTCCAGCCCCGAATACGGAGAAGC
>Ga0210389_10002435_pt1 | contig 14661 bp, 12 predicted proteins | sample IncBWH28OmetaG_FD_160127 | JGI IMG/M metagenome (GOLD analysis project Ga0210389, IMG submission 160127) | Forest soil microbial communities from Barre Woods Harvard Forest LTER site, Petersham, Massachusetts, United States - Inc-BW-H-28-O ...
TAGACGTTTCCAGCGTCATCGGCGGCGATGGCCCAGATGTAGGTCGAAGGGGTGGCGTAGAGCAGTTTGAACGAGGGCGCGAGTTCCAGACCGCCGGCGCTACGGATGGCCACTCCCGTGGCTGTACCCTTGGTGAGGTCCTCAAATTTCGACTGTTCCCACGTGCGTGTGCCATCGGCGGAGGCGGAGGGAACGAGGCAAACAACCATGAGTGTAAAGAAAAAGCCGACAAGAATAGTCAGTAGAAAGCTGCGCAGACTCTGCAATGTTATTCCTCGATTCAAATGTCATCGCGAGACGCCAGTACTGCGTCTCTTCTCGTGTCACTTCACCGCCGACCGCAAGAATTCAGGTTAACACGCAGGCGTGCCTGCTCGCCCGTTGCCAGACTACTGCAGCGCCGGCCAGCAGGTCCCGGTTGGCACCGTGCTTTGGGCGAGGGCGTCTGATACTGTTTTGCTCATGGAACGGCCGGCGCTGATCGTGATCGATATGTTGAATGACTTCCTGTCGGACTGGGAACCGGCACGGAAAGAAAAACTGATTCAATCCATCAATGAATTGGTCGACCTGATTCGCGGGCTCGGCCATTCCATCATCTGGATTCGCCAAGAATTCGAGCCGGACTTGAGCGACGCGTTCCTGGAAATGAAAGCTAAAGGCATACGAACCACGATCAAAGGGACTCGAGGCAGTCAGGTCATTTCCGAATTGCATGTCTTCCCGACGGACGTTGTGATCGTGAAGAAACGCTACAGCGCATTTTTCGGCACAACGTTGGACGAGGCACTCCGGAGGATTAGGCCCGACGCGCTCATCCTCGCCGGGATCAATACGCATGCATGCATTCGCACGACCGCGGTCGACGCCTATCAAAGAGATTGGACCGTGATCCTGGCCTCCGATTGCATTGATTCGTATGATCGCGAGCATCACGACATCTCGATGAGATATATGAAGGACAAACTGGCTGCAGTTATGAGCAACCAGGAGATTCGGGGTGCGCTGCAGGGAGCCGGGTGACGACGGAGTCGTGGTATCGTAGATTTTCATGTCTTCGAGTGTTATGTCCCAAGCACACCAGAAGCTGTTGAGCACGCTGGCTCATAAGTCTTTCCGGTTGGGCGAGTTCAAACTTTCTTCCGGCGGGAGCAGCGACTACTACATCGACTGCCGGACTACGACGTTGGACGCGCAAGGCTCGCGGCTGACGGGGGAAGTGTTTCTCGAAGAAATCCGGCAGCGGGGATGGAGAGCGCGGGCGATTGGCGGGCTGACTATGGGCGCTGATCCGATCGTGGTCGCGGTCTCGGTGGTGAGCGGAGAACTAGACGGCTTTCTGGTGCGCAAGGCCGAAAAGCAGCACGGAACCGGGCAGCGCATCGAGGGCTTCCGCGAGAAGGGCGCGCGGGTGGTGATTGTGGACGATGTCTGCACCACGGGGGCATCGACTGTGCAGGCGATTGAAGCGGCGCGCGAATTTGGATTCGAAGTGGTCGGCGTGATGTGCCTGGTGGAGCGGGAAGAAGCCAACGGGCGACAGAATGTGGAAAAGGCGGCAGGTGCGGCGTCGTTCATTTCTATCTTTTCCGCGAACGACGTGCGGAAGGAACACGTTTTACAGAACGACGACACGGTGCCGAGTGTTTTTGCCGCGGCGGCAGCGTGCGAAGTCTGCGGGCGTCCGGCCGTGACAAATAATCCGCGGAACCTCTGCGAGGCGCATAAGACATAAGAATTGAGAGATTGAGCTATTGAGTGATCGCGCGATCTGGCGTTTCAATCGCTCGATGACTTACTCGCTCAATGACTCAATTTCTATGATTCAGACCCTGGAATGGACCGACGAGGGCGTGCGCTTCATCGACCAGACGAAGCTGCCGACCGAAGAAGTTTATGTGACCTGCAAGACGCATGAGCAGGTGGCCGATGTCATCCGCAACATGGTGGTGCGGGGAGCACCCGCGATTGGGGTAGCCGCAGCGTTAGGTATTGCGCTGGGCGTGAACAATTCCAAGGCGGAATCGCCGGGCGAACTGAAGCGCGAATTCGACGAGATCTGCGACCTCATCGGGAAGACCCGGCCTACGGCTGTGAATCTTTTCTGGGCGATCCGGCGCATGCAGGAGAAGTTTGAGCGCATCCGGATGCGGCCGATTCCGCACATCAAGCGCGACCTGATTGAAGAAGCGCAGCGCATGCACGCGGAAGACATTGCGGCCAACCAAGCGATGGGACAGCACGGCGCGACGCTGATGCCGAGTGCGGGCGGAGTGCTCACGCACTGCAATGCCGGGGCGCTGGCCACGGCGGGATACGGCACCGCGTTGGGAGTGATCCGGGCGGCGGTCGGGCAGGGAAAGAAAATTCACGTGTACGCCGACGAGACTCGGCCATTTCTACAAGGCTCGCGGCTAACGGCGTGGGAGCTCATGAAAGACGGCATCCCCACGACCGTGATTTCCGACAACATGGCCGGGGCGATGATGAAGCAGGGCAAGATTGGCGCGATCGTGGTGGGCGCCGACCGCATTGCCGCCAACGGCGACGTGGCCAACAAGATTGGAACTTATACGGTCGCGATTCTGGCGAAAGAGCACGGGATTCCGTTTTATGTGGCCGCTCCGATCTCGACCGTCGATATGGCTTGCGCTGATGGCAGCAGGATTCCGATCGAGCAGCGGAACGCCCGGGAAATCACCCACATCGCGGGCAAGCAGATGACGCCGGATGGGGTGGATGTGGAGAATCCGGCGTTTGATGTGACGCCGGCGAAGTATGTGGCCGCCATCATCACGGAAAAAGGGATCGCGCGCGCGCCCTACGGGGAGTCTTTGCGCGAGCTGGCGGGGCGAGAGGCGGAGGCGCATCCGTAGGGATTTGCTTTAGCTCTCAACTCTTTAGGGCTCAACGTAAAGAGATGTAAAGATTGGATTTTTTTGTTTTTCCGCGCTACTTAATCTCTAGGTTCGGGTTGATTCTAGCGGCAAACAATCGTGCTAACCTTAGTTCACAAGCTCCAAAAACTGCGCCAAATATTTCGTCAGGGGGAAGTCATGTCGTTACGCAATCGCCTCGTTTTGCCCATCCTACTTTCCGGTCTTGCCGCGCTCGCGGGCTGCGGCAGCTCGAACAGCGTGGTGCCACCTCCCAGCGGCGCCTTCAGCAACACCGATTTCACTGGGACGTACACGTTTTCTGTGGTGGGATCTGACCCTAACGGTGCAAGCGGTAGCAGTCCTATGTCGATAGCTGGCTCGTTTACTGCCTGCGGCTGCATGGGCGGCACTATATCGGGCGGCACGGCGGATTTTGACGACGATTCCCTAGTGGCTCCCGGTTCGGCGATTGGCGCTAACAGCACCTATAACATCCTGAAAGACGGGCGCGGTACCGCCAACCTCTTCATCACCCCGACAGCCGCAGGGAGCGCGGCTTTCCTGGTGACGGTTGATTTTGTTCTGACCTCGAGTTCGCATGGCCTGATCATCCGCTACGACTCCGGCGGGACCGGCAGTGGCACGATTGACCAGCAGCCCAACGCAGTATCTCAGGGTGCGATTGAGAACACTCCGTATGCCTTCAGCCTCTCCGGCGCTTTTGAAGACAACCCGCTCGCCCAGGTCGGAGCGTTCACTCTCGATTCTTCGGGGCAGATCGTTGACACCGCGGTCACGGACCTCAACCTAGGCATCGTCGGCAGCACCGGAATTGTTCCGCAGATCTTTTCCAATTCGGGTCTTTCCGGCTCCCTGTCTGTGGGCTCAGGACCAACTACCCCGGGGACCGCATCCCTGACCAGTTCATTTGGGACCAACATCTTATTTGACGTCTATGCCGTAGATGCGACTCACCTGAAGCTAATTGAAAGCGACGGCATAGCATCCCTAGTCGGCGATGTCTTCACGCAGTCCAGTTCCGCGTCCATTCCGGCGGGAAATCTGGTTTACACCATGCAAGGCGTCGACCCGTCGGAAGCTGAATTTACAGCCGGGGGCTTAATGGCAGTCAGTGGCAACCAGATCACGAGCGGCTCTGAAGATTACAATGACGCCGGCCAAGTCGATGGTGGGGTCACACCCCCCACGCCGTTTAGCTTTGGCGGTAACTTTAGCACTGTCGGCAATGGGCGATTCGTGATTGGACTGACAGGCTTTATTGGAGGAACAACGTTCGCTGCTTATCCTTCCAGCGGCGGCATCCTGATGATGGAGATTGACTCGGGAGCGAATGTAGGCCAAAACAATTCAGGAATCACCACTGGCATAGCCCTTCCGCAGACATCGGGCGCGGCGCTCGCCGCTGCCCAAGGTTACGGACTGAATAATTCTGGCCAGGATACTAACACTGGGGCCGAACTCGACGAAATCGGACAGTTCACAACTACTAGTACCGGTATGACAGGTAACCTGAACGACAATGACAGCTTGTCGCTGGGATCCCCAAGCATAAACGGCAGCTACACTGCGGGCACGAACGGCGCTGGCTCGGCCACGCTCAGCAACGGCCTACAGAGCATTTTCTACTATGCCGCGGACAGTTCGACCGTGCTTTTCATTTCCACCGATCCTAACCAGGCGGCGGCGGGAGTTATCGAGGCGCAATCTGCTCCCAGTGGGAGTGCCGATCAAACGTCAACGGTGCGGCCGCGTGCTCTGCCGATGTTCCGTGCACTGCCGCGTTTGCGCAAGGGGATGCCGCATAGCCAGGGCAAAATTGGCTTGGCGAAATAGCCAGGTTGTAATAGTAGGGTTCGAATTGCGCGGCTCTCACGTCGTTGTGAGGGCCGCGTTTTTTATGCCACGTCTTCGCGAAAGGCTTTCACCCCTCCGACACTCTTGCTTTTCCGACCATCGAGCTTCGCGATCCGATCCAGGCGATCAGGCGATACAGCATCAGCAGGGCCAGGACCGCGGCGTATTCCAGGGGCTTCTTGAGGTCGGCTTTGACTAGCCAGATGTAGTGGATGACTCCGGCGGCGGCGCTGAAATAGATGAGGCGGTGCAGGGCTTGCCAGCGTTTGCCGCCTAATTTCCGGATCGACCACTTGGTCGAGGTCAGGGCGAGGGGGATCATGAGAGCGTAGGCGGTCATGCCGGCGGTGATGAAGCGGCGCTTGACGATGTCGGCCAGCATGTCGTGGACATCGAAGCCTTTGTCGGGCCAGACCCAGGTCATCAGGTGCAGCGTGCCGTAGAAGAAGGCGAACAGACCGAGCATGCGGCGAAAATTGATCAGCCAGTACTGGCGGGTCAGCTTGCGCAGCGGGGTGACGGCGAGCGTGATCAGCAAAAAGGTCAGCGTGCAGTCGCCGGTGAAGTGGGTGATGGCTTCGATGGGATTCGCGCCGAGGGCGTTGTGCAGGGTTCTCCAGATGAGCCAGGCCAGCGGGGCCAGGCACGCGAGGAAGACGACGGGTTTTAGGTAGCGAAGCATGGGGCAGTGGCTAGGGGTTAGGGATCAGTGGTCAGTGGTCAGTGGTCAGTGGTCAGTGAAAATCCTCGCTCTTTCATCGTGATGTGAGCCGCAGTCGGCCCAGCCCCTCAGGGGCTAAAGCCCATTATTTTTTGGACCCTTTACGGCACGGCTTAAGCCGTGCCCTTCCCAAAAAGATTCTTGTCCCGACGGTCGCGCCGGTTGCGATGACACTTTCTCTCGAACACTTCACGACTGGCCACTGATCCCTAGACACTAGCCACTGTTGTTAGAAATTCTTTTTCAAATCCATGCCGGCGTACAGGCTGGCGACCTGGTCGTAGCCGTTGAACATCAGGGTGGGGCGCTTGAAAAATTCGCCGAGCCTGCGTTCTTTGGCCTGACTCCATCGGGGATGGTCCACGTTGGGATTCACGTTGGAATAGAAACCGTACTCCGTGGGGGCGGAAATGTTCCAAGTATTCTGCGGCTGGTGATCGGTGAAGTGAATGCGGACAATCGCCTTCGCGCTTTTGAAACCGTACTTCCAGGGCAGGACGATGCGGAGCGGAGCACCGTCTTGATTGGGAAGGTCTTCGCCATACATGCCGAAGCAGAGCAGGGCAAGCGGATGCATGGCTTCGTCCATGCGCAAGCCCTCGACGTAGGGCCACTGCAGCACGTTGCGCTGCTGGCCGGGGATTTGAGAGGGATCGAAGATCGTAGTGAACTCGACGAACTTGGCCTTGCTGGTCGGATTCGCGCGCTTGATGAGTTCGCTGAGCGAGAACCCGACCCAGGGGACGACGATCGACCATCCTTCAACACAGCGGTGGCGGTAAATACGCTCCTCGGGAGGGGCCATCTTGAGAATGGTGTCGATATCGAGTTCCTGCTTCTTGTCGACCAGGCCATCGATTTTTACTTTCCAGGGGCGAGCGCGGAATTTCTGGGCGAGCTTGGCGGGTCCGTCTTTCTCGGTCGAGAATTCGTAATAATTGTTGTAAGTGGTGACGTCTTTGTAGGGAGTGACGGCCTCGGTAGTGCTGAACGAGCTTTTCTGGATGCCGTCGATTTTGTTGCCGGCGAGCGCCACGGTCGAGGGCGAGATGAGTTCGCGCAGGCCATCGCCCGTGGCCGCTGCGGCTCCGGCGAGCACCGCACTGGCCAGAAATTTGCGGCGGTTCAGATACAAGCTCTTGGGAGTGATTTCCGACGAAGGGATATTGGGCGCTTTCTTGATCAGCATGGGAACCCCTAGCTATATACGCACATCCGCCCAGGCGGATTGGATAATTCTATTTTCAATCAGATAGGACGCGGCGGTGAGAAAAAAGTTGCACGGGGCTCCCAAGAGGCTCTGGATGAAGAAACGTGTTTGCGAACTTGGGCTAGCCCAGCACGTCTCTTACTTTGCGCGTCAGACTCTGCAGGGTGAAGGGCTTTTGCAGGAAGGCGGCGCCCTTCTCGATGGTGCCTTCGCTGAGGATCGCATCCTCGGTATATCCGGAAAGGTAGAGGACCTTGGTTTTGGGACGCGCCTTGGCCAGTCGCTGGACTAATTCGCGGCCGCCGATACCGGGCATGACCACGTCGGTGATGACAAGATGGATGTCGCCTTTGTGGCCGGCGGCGGCGGCGAGTCCGGTCTCGCCGTTCTCAGCTTCGAGGACGCGGTAGCCTTTGGCGGTCAGCGTGTCTCTGACCAACTGGCGAACTGGTTCTTCATCCTCTACCAACAGCACCGTCTCGGTGCCTCCGGCGGCTGCGTGCGGTGCGGGCGCCGAATGGCGCTCAGCGACGCCTTCGACACGAGGCAGATAGATTTGGAACGTGGTGCCGACGCCTTCTTCACTTTGCACCATGACATATCCGCCGCTTTGCTTCACGATGCCATATACGGTCGAGAGGCCGAGGCCGGTGCCCTTGCCTTTCTCTTTGGTGGTAAAGAAAGGTTCGAAGATTCGCGACTGAGTTTCCTTGTCCATGCCGGCGCCCGTGTCGCCGACGGTGAGCAGAACGTAGTGGCCGGGACGGATAAAGGTCTGGCCGCGGCGATGAGTCTCATCCACGATCAGATTCTCGGTCCGGATGGAGAGCTTGCCGCCGCCGGGCATCGCGTCCTTCGCGTTCACCACGAGATTCATCAGGACCTGTTCCAATTGTCCAGCGTCGGCGCGGGTCTGGGCCGCATCAGGGGCGAGGGCTGTGGTGAACTCTACGGTTTCGCCGATCAGGGGCCGGAGTAGACGCTCCATGTCTTGGACAATGGCGTTGACGTCGACGATCTTGAGTTCGAGCAACTGCTTGCGGCTGAAGGCAAGGAGTTGGCGAGTCAGAGTGGTGGCACGATCGGCGGCCTGCTGGATGGCTCGTCCTTTTTCGTGCAGAGGATGATCGAGGCTGAGGTTCGCGAGAATCACTTCGGCGTATCCGCTGATTACGGTCAGCAGATTGTTGAAGTCGTGGGCCACCCCACCGGCGAGGCGGCCAACAGCTTCCATCTTTTGCGCCTGGCGGAACTGGTCTTCGAGCACACGGCGGTCAGTCACGTCTTCGGCGATCGCTTCGAGCACATCGGCGGGTTCATCGACATTGCTGACGGCGCGGCCGCTGATGCGGACGGTGATCGCCCGGGCATCCTTGCACTTCCACTTCACCTCGATTCCATCCAGGCGCCCGGTGCGGCGGAATTCTTCGATGAGACGCGTGTGTTCTTCGGAGTGCGCGAATACATCCCTCTCGGGATCGAGCAACAAAACTTCCTCGGCCGAGCCGTATCCCAGCATGGTGATGAGCGCTGGGTTGACGTCGAGAAACCTTCCTTCCAGGCTGGAGCGATAGATTCCGTACACCGAACTCTGCACCAGAGAACGGTAGCGAGCCTCGGAGCGGCGAAGGGCCTGTTCGTTGCGCTTGATCTCAACTGCGCTGGCCACTTGCCGCGCCACGAAAGTGAGAATCTCTTTATCGCGTTCGCCGTAGCGGATGTTCTTGGAGTAAGTCTGAACCACGAGCGCGCCGAAAGTGTGGCTGTTGACCTTCAACGGAACGCCCATCCAGTCGAGGGAACGTGAGCCGTTGCGGGCCACTTCGCCGCGATCTTCCATACCCTGCAGAACCTCGGGCGTCGCCAGCAGAGGTTCGCCCACACGGATGAGATAGTCGGTTAGTCCCCTGGCAAGTTTTTTGGGAGACGGCGCAGAATCGCGTTCATCGACGAAATATGGAAAGCTGAGCAACTCAGTGGAGGAATCGAAAAGCGCGATGTAGAAGTTACGGGCATACATCAACTCATCGACAATGCTGTGGACCGCAGCAAAAAATTGTTGCAACTCGTGGGCACTGCTGCTTTTCTCGGCTACGCGGTAAAGGGCTGAGCTCAGCGCCTCGACCCGCCTGCGATCGGTGATGTCGTGATATCCGGCGTAGAAGCCCGCCATCTGGCCGTTCAGCAGCAGAGGTGCGCAGGATAAGGAAACATCTAGCAGGGTTCCGTCCTTTTTTCTGCGCTGGGTTTCGAGGGTGATGCGCTCACCTTTGACGAGCGCCTCGGTTACCCATCGCGACTCCGCTTGACGCTCCGGAGGCACCACAAGATTTTCCAGAGATTGCCCGACCACTTCGGCAGCCTGGTAATGGAACATGCGCACGAAGGTCTCGTTGGCCCAGAGCACTCGATGGTCGCAATCGGCGATGCTCAATCCATCGGGCGACGCCTGAAACATCTGCTGCAAAAACTGCAGCGGAGGCTGCGCGCTCGGGACAAATTCAGAGACAGGTGGCAGAGGGCAGGAATGTTCCGCGCAAGAACCGTTCGCGGGAGAGGCGGCGGTTGGCGCAGATGCGTTGTCTAAAATGTCTTCCGATGAATTCTCTGGCGGAACGAACGCAGGCGGGGCTCCGCGCTCCAAGGCTTTTTTCAGCCGGTTGGCGCGAGAAATGTCTGTCCGTCCTGATTGGGCGACACGTTCACCCATCCGCGAATTCCCCCTCGAAATACGCAGTCCATGGGCATGGTAGAGCCGGGGAGTACCAAGCTGAAAGTTACGGGGGTAATCCCGAAATGGTAGATTCCGATCTGGGAGCGATCCCCTAGCCCTTCGTAACTTGGAACTCCGGCCACTTGATCTTTAAGCTCTACTGTGGAGGAGCGTGTCGCGAAGAACGCCCTTTCCGGAGGACTAGTGTCTCCAATTGTCGAACGATCGCGGCCCGCTGGTACTGCCCGGAAGCCGGACCCTACCGATCAGCACTGGACCATGCTGCTGTTTGAAAGCCTGTCGGCCGGCGTGTTGGCGGTTGGAGTCGGCATGGCTGCGGTGCTGACCGTAGTAGGCGTCTACGTGCTTATCGTCTGGCCGCTTACCTTTTGGGATCTGGCGAACCTTGGCGCGGAGAACTACAACTCCTGGGCCGACACGGTATTGTGGTCGGTCTTTGCGGGCGGATCGCTGGCGGGATACTGGTGCTTCAGTGGAGCAGCCTTCAAGAACAAAGCCAAAAATAGAGTTCCGGTGCGCCCCGGCCGCGCCCGAAAATAATCGAGGATCCTCCAGGCAGACCTCTGCCCCGGTACTTGTTGAAACCCGCCACTGCGAAAAAAGTTTCGTCAACGCCGTATGACCTGTTGGCGTCCATCCCCAGTGTTTCCGCGCGTGCATCCCACCCTGGCCCCTCCGCATCTATTGAATTAACCAGGTAGTTAATTCGTAAAGATTCGTCAATTGGGTCGGAGGTGACCTTTATGGCAAAAGAAAAGATTGGAAGAGAAAAGAAGGGATTCGTGAAACTGCTGGGAGCGCTGCTGACCATTGGGTTGTTGAGCGCGACGCTGATGGCGGACTCCACTGCGGCGTCCCGGTACGACAATCAAATTCAGACCACGGCGGCTCAGAAACTTGCCGCCAAAAGCCAGTTCCGCGATGTGACGGCAAGCGTGGAAGACGGGATCGTGACCTTGACGGGCACGGTCGATCTGTATCAGAAGAAACTAGACGCCGCGAAGCTGGCGCGGAAGATCGCGAACACGCAGGGTGTGCGCAACCTGATCACCGTGGCTGGTCCGAATGTGCCCGACACGCAACTGGAGCAGAAACTGGCGACCAAGCTGACTTACGTGCGCGAGGGCTACGACAGCACGTTCGATTTCTTCGCGCTGGGAGTAAACGACGGAGTGGTAACGGTTGAGGGCCAGGATCGAACTGGCGTTGGCCGGGACGAAGCTCTGGCTGACATAGCGAACATGCCGGGTGTGAAGGACGTGATCGACAATGTTTCGATCGCTCCGGTTTCGCGCTTTGACGACGGGATCCGTTTGCGGACAATGCGCGCAATCTACAGCGACCCCGTGTTAAGCAGGTATGCCATGGATCCAGCGCGCCCGATTCGCATTATCGTGACGAACGGGCACGTTACGCTCTACGGCGCGGTCGACAGCACGATGGATAAGACCGTCGCCGGGCTCAAAGCCGGCCAGATTTCGGGCGTGTTCAGCGTGGAAAACAAGCTGGAGGTTGTGAAGAGCTAAGTCGAACGAGTTGATGTAACGGTGAAGAAGAGGCGCGGCTCGACACTGAACGAAGACGAGTCGCGCCTTTTTATTTGTGGGAGGGAACCGCGGGCATGATTGCTCGTTGGGGTTATGGTAAACGATTAATGAGCGAGGCGACGTAGCCGGCACCGAATCCATTATCGATGTTGACCACGCTGACGTTTGAGGCACAGGAGTTGAGCATGCCAAGCAGCGCGGCGATTCCCTTGAATGACGCGCCATAGCCGACGCTCGTGGGCACCGCGATGACGGGGACCCCGACCAGGCCGCCAACGACGCTGGGCAGAGCGCCTTCCATGCCGGCACAGACGATGACGACGCGGGCCCGGGTCAGGGCCTCGCGGTTGGCCAGCAGCCGATGAATGCCGGCCACACCGACGTCGTAGAAATGTTCGACTTCGTTGCCCATGATTTCAGCGGTGACGACGGCTTCTTCGGCGACGGGGATGTCACTGGTTCCTGCGGAGACTACGGCAATGATGCCCTTGCCGTATTTCGCGGGATCGCGCTGCAGAATAACGGCGCGGGCGAGTTCGCGATATTCGACGGCGCGTACTTTTTTCTTGACAGCGGCGAATTGCTTTTCGTTGGCGCGCGTGGCCAGTATGTTGCCGCCGTGTTTGGCGAGGTGCGCGAAGATTCCTGCCACTTGCGCCGGAGTCTTGCCTTCTCCGAGGATGACCTCGGGCATGCCGACGCGCAGCGCGCGGTGGTGATCAACTTTAGCGAAGCCGAGATCTTCGAAGGGCAGATGCCGGAGACGAGCCACGGCGTCGTCGGGCTTGAGCTTGCCCTTGCGCACCTGGTCGAAAAGTTCGCGAATGGATTCGGAGTTCACGCTACAGTCGATACTGATGTTCACGCTTCGGCACTCGATCAGCCGAGCGAGGTCTAGATTAGCATTTCAGGAAGAACTGAGTTCAGGCGTGGGCGGCGCGCGCCAGGGGACGGGCAACGGCCCGCAGTTTGGCAATCACTGCTGTGCAGACTTTGCGGGCCAGGCCGGGTTCGTTCAGGTGTGCGAGGAAGAGCCGGCGCAGACCACTACGCGCGACTTTTCCGGCGAGATATGCGTCATAGATCTGGCATCCGATGCGGTCGCCGAGGTCTTCGGCGGCGGACTCGTACTTGCTCGTCTCGGATCGAATAGCCGACTGGGCTGCTTTCTCGACGGCGACGCGAGTGAGCGGCGATGTGTCTTCAGGAGCGGGCCGCGACGGATAGAGCACGCGCGAACCGAAATAAGCGACTGCGTGTTCGATCACGCGAATGTAGAAATCGTCGATTGCAGTTTTCCGGTAGCGATTTCCGCTGGCAATACTTCCCTCTTCTACCGCGCCTTCCCCTTCAGTGTGGCCGTTCAGCCGTTGCGGCAAACCTTGACAGGCTTGATGCAGGAAGCGGGCGGCATCTTCAGCGGCGTGGATCATTTGGAATTCACCGACATAAAACGTGTTCACCTGCGGTAGATAGGCGCTGCCACGCTCATTAATTCTGGCGAGCATCGATTCGCGCTCCTCTTCGCCGATGCCTTTGCGCGACAGCAGACGGCGCAGCATGGCATCGGACGCGCTACCATACACTTCGGGGACCATGTCGACGAGGAACTTTGGCTGCTGGCCGTTGTGTGGCGAGTAGCGATCGATTTCGAGAAAACGGGCCAGACTGTCGATCAGGTTGTACATGGTGGGGGCGAAGTCGGGAGCGTCGTCGCAGCGGCTCCACTGATCGAGGAACAGACGGTAGCTCTCGTATTTTTCGAGCGGCGTGGCGTTGAAGACACAGAGAACATCGTCGTTCACGCGAACGCCTTCTACTTTGTCGGCGCGCTCTCCGGCGGCGCGCCAGTAGAGCGCGTCGATGTTCTGCAGCACGGTGAGAATTTTTTCTCCTGGCAAGTGCGAACGAACCGCGCGGGGCAAATGGCCGGGAGCGAGATGCGACTCGCCGAACAGCACGAAGATGACGGCGTTGGGATGGCGCTCGCGGATTTCGGCAAGCTTTGCGGCGGCGTGACGGTCGCGGGCGCCGATCTTGCGCAAATCTTCGCGCGGCATGCAATCCAGACCATAGACCGCTTCGGCGTGGTCGCGCGCAGTGACCAGCAGTTGGTGAAACGGGGCCCAGTCGTATCCCCAGTCGAGGTCGAAGCGGATCCGCTGACGGAGTTCGCTCTCGTCGATTTCGCGGCGCCACCATTCGTCTAGAATGTGCTGGTCGCGGGCGAAAATGGTTTCGACGCCAAGCACAATGGGACGATCCCCGGCGAGCGCGCGCTGCTCGATCAGGGAAGCTGCGTGGAGCTGAGCGGCGGGCAATGCGTGGTAGTCGCCGACGAGGACCACGTCGGCGGAGTGCAGAGTCTCCTGGATTTGGTGAGAGTCGAGCAGCGATTCGTAGCTGCGAAATGCCTGATTGAATTCGCGAAGATATTTGCGGCGGTTCTGCGAATCCTGGGCGCGGATTTCACGCTCCACTCCGGCCAGCGCGTGCAATTGGGCTGCGCTGCGGCGGGATCGGAGATTGCTGGTCGAGGACATAATAGCTTCTAGCTACTGGCTTTTGGCTCGTTCATCTTGACTTACGGTTCATTGACTCCCTATGCTCCGAATTCGAGGCCATGTTGCAGTTGCCTCATCCGGAGGCTTGTTGTCGAACCATCCACCGCGGAATCTAACCGTTGCCACGACCGGCGCCAGCGGGGCGATATTCCTGCGGCAGCTGCTGCTGGGTGTCGCGCGCGATGCGCGTGTAGAGTCGGTGAATTTCATCGCTTCCGACAGCGCGCTGCGTGTCATGGCCGAAGAGTTAGACATCCAAGGACGATCCAACCTCGTCGGGCAAATTCTTGGCACATCTAAAACTCAGGCCAGCAAAATTCGGACACAAGAAATTCGGCTACAGAAAATCAAAGAGCAATCAAACGCCGACATTGGGGCGAACATAGCCAGCGGGTCTTATCCCGCCGATGCCATGGTCGTCATTCCGTGCAGCGTGGGCACACTGGCCCGCATCGCCAACGGCGTGGCCGCGCAACTGATCGAACGCGCGGCCGACGTCTCGCTCAAAGAGAAGCGTCCGCTGGTGTTGTGTGTGCGCGAAACACCGCTCAATAAAATCCACATCCGCAACATGTACCGGGCCGCAGACGCCGGTGCGACCATCTTCCCGCTGATCCCGGCTTTCTATTACCGCCCCGCTTCATTAGATGAGATGGCGCGCGAATTCGCTTATCGCGTGCTGGCTCAGCTGGGGCTAGCTCAGCCCGACGCCTTTCGCTGGAAGGGCTGACGCTTCAGCGACTTAGCTCGTAAAGCAAGAAATACGCCCACCTAAGGAATATCGGCACTTCAGGGGATGAATTCAGTGTAGAGAACCGGAGGTGCAGCGGGGAGATATCCGGCGGCCATGACCTTGTGGGACGGGCGTTTCTTCTCAACCCATTTTTTCGCAATCCTTTTCAATCCATTTTTCTCAATCTGACCGAGATTTCCAAAGCTCGGATGGCGATGCGATAGCGTAGAATTCGGCAAATTCCTGAAAGGTGAATTCATGTTCAGACGGTGGCGCGTGGGTTTGGCGGCATTCGTGTTTCTGGGCGTCGCGGTATACGGTCAGAATCCGTTGAAGGATGATCCTAAGGCGGCGAAGGCTGGTGAGTACGAGTTCCGCATCAACTGCGCACTGTGCCA
>Ga0210389_10002438_pt1 | contig 14649 bp, 11 predicted proteins | sample IncBWH28OmetaG_FD_160127 | JGI IMG/M metagenome (GOLD analysis project Ga0210389, IMG submission 160127) | Forest soil microbial communities from Barre Woods Harvard Forest LTER site, Petersham, Massachusetts, United States - Inc-BW-H-28-O ...
CAGTTCGAGGGGGTCGTATGATCCGTTCATCACCTGATTAGGGGAAAACAAATTTAGTGCAGGCTGAACGCTGAGCAGGGCGACAATGCCCGCAACCACCCAGGCGGTAGTAAGCATGGGTTTGGAAGGTTCAGCGTTATTGGCCGCCTCTTCGGCCCGGCGTACCAGTGCGCGTGGCAGCAGTTTGGCCAAAAAGCCGTCATCAAAGCAGGCCAGCGCCGGGATGATGGTGAGCCAGTTTAAAAAAGCGAGGTTGCCGCTAAGGATGAGCATAACCTGGAAAAGTACGATGATCACCCCTGCAATGTGCCGCCCCAGCCGGGGCCAAAACACCAGCCAGGGGGCAGCCAGCTCGGCCAGCCAATTAAACCACACGCCCATTTTCAGCATAAATTGCGGCAAAAAATGAAACCACCTGCTGAGCGGGCCGGGAATGGGCTGCGTTTGGAAATGGTAAAACAACACGGTGCCGTTGCGCCAGCTTTCATCCCCGCGAAGTTTAATGAGCCCTGAGCCCAGCATGATGCGAAAAATGAGCCAGCGGAATAAAACGATAACCGGCAATGGCGGCGGCCGTTTGGAAAATGGCCGCATATCCAGCAGCGGGCACAGGAAGATGGCCAGGAAGCCGGTTTCTGTGAGCTGGATCTCCCACCCGTAGCCGTACCAGTCCTGCCCTACGTGCACGATAGACAAGTAAAGGAACCATAGCACCCCGAGCAGGGGCCCGTTGGCATAACCGGCGACCACCACAAGCGAAAGGATCAAACCAAACCAGGCCACCAATAAAAGCGCGGAGTCAGAATGCCACCACCAAAACAACGAGGGCTGCCGGATAAACCCCGCTCCCGGCGAGCCCAGCGTGGCACTTACATATTTCAGATAGCCGCCCACCGGGGTTAGCCCGTTTTCGCCAATCAATGGGACAATTTGATTAACTGCCACCAGGAAGGCTACCGCATAAACCACCCCCAGCAGGCGAAGGATGATAAACCGGGTGAGCCAGTAGGTAGGCTGGGTGTTTGAGTTGCCAAAAACAATATTGGAAGCGCTATCCATTTGTCTTTTATTAGCTAAAACAAATTTAAATAAAAAGGTTCGATGGGTTTGCAGAAGATGTTTTGGTGTTTTCCGCTTGTTTCAAGTCAACGGTCTTTACTCGTAAGTCTAAAGTCAATTTTTCGCTTTTCTGACTTAAGACTAAAGACTTTCGGCTTAAGACTATGCATCATTCTATTGTTGACACGACATCAGAATGCTTCGTTCAAATTAAGGAAAAAGCCCTTGCTGCCAAACCGTCCGAAGGCGTAATCGAGCGCCAGGTTGGTACGGGTAACCTTGTTAAATAGTATCCGCAAGCCTGCGCCATACCCCGGCTGAAACACCTGGAACAACCGTGTGCCCTGTTCGTCGTTGGCGGTTTGCATGTTGCCAAAAACCACGCCGCTTACAAATTTGTTACGCAATAAGGGGAAGCGGAACTCGGCTTCGGTATCGTTGAATTCGGTGCCCTTAAAATACTGGGAAGTATAACCCCGGCCGCTGCGGGACGAACCGTCCCTGGAAGTTCCGGGCAACTCAAGATAAGGTATTTCGCCGCTCGCAAGGTATGACCCCCAATTCCATAAAGCCAGCACGGTTTCGGGGTTTACGTCCGATAAGCTAAAATACTTACGAAAGTCGGTTGTGAGTTGCACCGCGTTTTTAGTGCTGCCTATCCAGGTTTGATTTACGCGGATACCCGCATCAAAATAAATGCCCTTATAGGCGCGGTTGGGGTTATCGCGCGTGATGTACTCTACGTTAAACAGGAAGCCGGCGGCAGTGTAATGATCCTTCGGAAAACCGTATCGGTTGTCGTACACGCTTAAGGGGGTGGCATTGTTCACAGTATCGGACTGCTGAATCCTTCCCCTGGTCTCGATCGATGCCCCGGCCCCCAGGAAGAGCCCTTTCACTAACTCTTTATAAATCTTCTCTCTGAAATTAAAATACAGCGAATGAATGGCGTAGGTTTTGTGGGTTGGGTCGGCAAGCACCTGGTCGGCGGCGCTGCCTTCAGCCTTGCCGTCGCCGATGCCAAAGCCGTCATCGGGGGTTACGCTTTTGGCGAAGACGAGATTGCCCTGCAGGTTCCATTTGTTACCCGGTGTAAAGATGTTGTGGTTGATGTAAAAATAGATGATGCCCTTGGTAGTAATGGAAGCCGACGTTGACCCTACAGAAAGCAATGTACTTGGATCGTTGCCTAACCTGCGGCCCGCGACGGCCTTAATGCCGGCCTGTGCCCCTATCGTTGGGTTAGCCGCAACATTGGGAATGATAGTAATGCCTGAACCTTTATGCAGGGTGTCGGCTTTGCGCCGCGGGTGAAGGATATTGCGGGTAAGATCGCCGAAATCGTATTGGTTATTGAGATTAACCGGCTTTGCCTCCACCTTTTTCCCCCGTGCGCGAAGCGAGTCCGCTTTAAGGGAATCAGGCGGGGCGCCAACCTGGCCATACACCAAACCGGATATGCCGGTGAAAATTACCACCAGCATGATCTTCACTACAGGATATTTGTTAAATGCGGGCCAGCTTCGCATTGCTAAGGTAAAAGTACTCAAAATCAGAATTGTTAACTTATCGTTAGGAAATCTTAACGTATCATTTAAACCAGACTCGGGGCTAATTGTTTTTCATGCTCCACGCAGGCAAAGCTAACATAATTCGGGCTACCAAAATTCAATATTAGTTTGTAGGTTTAGACTCTCTAATATAAACCATATGAAGAAGACCTTTATTTCGCGCTTTGCTCAATTACAACTTGTTGTATTATTTACAGCACTGTTTGCCCTCAACGTGTCCGCTCAATCCAAAATAATAAAAGACCCAGACGTGATTGGCCGCTGGGACCTAACCGTGGACAAGGGCGGCAAAAGCCTGCCCTCCTGGCTGGAAGTGCAGAAATCGGGCAATCATACACTTGTTGGCCGTTTCACTGCTGACGGTGGCAGCGCCAGGCCTATTTCGGAAGTGAAAGTGGCCGACGGGAAATACAGCTTCTCTATACCCCCCCAGTGGGAAAACAGCAGCCGGTACCTCGACTTTGAGTTTGAAGTAAACGGCGATGCGATAAAAGGCACCATGGTTTATGTGGACGGGGTAACTTATAATTTTACCGGTGTACGCGCCCCTGCGCTGATGAGGGACAAACAGCCGGTGTGGGGCGCTCCTATCAGGCTGTTTAACGGGAAGGACCTGACCGGCTGGCACGCCGACGGCAAAAACCAATGGATAGTTGAGAACGGCCTGCTAACCAGCCCGCATACCGGCTCGAACATAATAACCGACAAAACCTTTAACGATTTTAAGCTTCATGTAGAGTTCCGCTACGGGCAGGGGGCCAACAGCGGCGTTTACCTGCGCGGCCGCTACGAGGTGCAGATCATGGACAACAGCACCGGCCCGAAAGAGCCTATCAATAACGTGTTCAGCTCCATTTATGGCGTGCTGCCGCCCAACAAGATGATGTCAAAGGGCCCGGGGCAATGGCAAACATACGATATTACATTGATCGGCAGACTGGTAACCGTGGTGGTAAACGGCCATACGGTGATCTGCAATGCGGTGATACCGGGCATTACCGGCGGCGCTATCGACAGTAAAGAAGGCGAACCCGGGCCAATCTATTTCCAATGCGAGATGGGGCCGGTTGATTTCAGGAATGTTGTGATAACGCCGGCAAAATAGGGACGGGAGCTAATGAGCTGGGTATGCCCGAAATGCGAAAGGGAATTTCCAAAGGAAGGCCAGACGCATTATTGCGCCCGGGTGAGTATTGACAGCTTATTTAAGGGCAGGCCCGATGAATTGGTCCTGATATTTGATAAGATACTCGCCGAAGTAGCCGATTGGCCCGGTGTGCTGGTCAGTACAACGCCTCACTGTATCGTTTTCGTCCATCGTAAAACTTTTTTGGTAATTCGCCCGATGCAGAAAGTGCTGGACGTAAAGTTTTATTCCGAAATCGCCCACAGTGGCTACCCCATCATAAACAGCGTGTTGTATGCCGGAAAGTATGCCAGCAATGTCCGGCTAAAGGCGCTCGACGAGCTCACCCCGCAGGTATTTAAGTTTATTCACCAATCGTACCTGTTGTTATAAGAATTTTATTGGCGCAAAAACAACTTTCAACCAAGTGCGTTTAATCTAAAGTTAATTTATTGTCATTTAAGGTACTTCAAAGAGTGGGTTGGCGGCATCAAACAAACGGATGAAACACAGCTATTAACAAATTACTAATTATTTGATACAGCATAAGATGGCCGGAACAGCTATTCAGGCCGGAGTCTGTGCCGCATCAATTTAGTAATGAAAAATAATAGCTACTATGAAAAAAATAAGTTTAGCATTACTGGCACTTCTGGGAAGTGTCATATTGTTTTCGTCGTGCCACAAAGACGATAACCGGATTTATTACCAGGTCGGCGATCAGACTTTTGTAAACGATGCCTCAAGCAGCAACAGCTTTGAGATACAGGCCGGCCACCTGGCAATGGCCAGGGGCGTAAGCGATAGTGTAAAGGCATTTGCGGATAGTATGATTAACGATAATACCAAAATTGCCGCTAATTTATCGGCAGTGGCCTCGCCCAACGGCTTCACGATCCCGGCAACCCTGCAAGTGGTGGACCAAAATAATCTGAACGCATTGAACACGCTTACCGGGGTGGCATTTGACAAGGAATACGCTACTATAATGGTAACTGCACACGGCGGAGTTCTTACGCTATATAATAGTGCGGCAGCGGCCAATGGTGTCGGAACACCTGCTCTCCGGGTGTTTGCGAGCGGACAAATACCCGGGCTGCAAACCCAACTCGCACTTTCGCGAAGACTTGTGCAAGTTGTAAGCAGCGAGTCGGGGCAATAAGTTTCGCGCGCACACCGCTAAGGATCGGCAATATCCCGGCAGTCGCTGGGGGTGTTTGCGAATGCGGCGATCAATTCAATTTACCACCGCTATCACCATGCCATCATGCTCCTTGGCGCCGACGGTTTGAATGATCGTGGCCGTAACCTTTTTATTGCCTGAAAGCATTTTATTCAAGCGGTGAACGCCCTGTACTTTATCGTCCGGATGGTTTTCATCCAATACTTTGCCCTCGCGGATCACATTGTCGGCAATGATCAGCGTACCTGGCCGCGAGAGTTTCAGGGCCCACTCAAAGTATTCCGCGTAAGGAGGCTTATCGGCATCGATAAAGATCATATCAAAGGGCCCGGCATTTTCATGTAAAAGAGCAGGCAATGTCTCCAGCGCCGGTCCCAGCCGCAGCTCGATCCGGTTTTCGACACCCGCGTTTTTAAAGTTTTTCAGCGCGACATCAGCGTGGGCCTCGTCAATTTCGAGCGTAATCAATTTGCCGCCGGCAGGCAGCGCCCTGGCCATCCATATCGTGCTGTACCCGCCCAGGGTACCTACTTCCAGTATCTTTTTCGCACTGATCAGCTTTGCCAAAACCTGCAAAAACTTGCCCTGGTTGGCGGTAACGCTAATCTGAGGTATACCGGCTGCATCTATCGCCTTTATGGCACTTTTTAGCGCCTCGTCTTCTTCGCCAAGCAGGTTGCCGATGTACTGGTCAACCTGTTCAAAAAGTTCATAGTCCATTGTTTGATATAAGTTTAAAAGCTGATCCCTGCGAAGCTACCTAATGATCGTATAAATTGAAAAATAAAGGACAATAAAATTTTATAATTGGTTTTAAAACGCTGTTCAGGTGTTCACGTTTTGCACACATACACCCCTTAAATAACAAAATAAACTACTCATTTTTAGCCATTTAAAATTTCATTATCCCCAAACTGTGCCATTTTTGAGGAATTTCGTGAACACCTGAACAGGGCTGCATGCAAATGTGCGCCCCACTACTTGCCGAAACACTTAAAAAATGCCGCCAAACGCCGTCAAACGCCTTCGACAGTCGCACAGACGGCCTGAAAAAATTCTCTCCCTGCCAAAAATACGTGCATTTTTTGATCGGCAAATGAATACTGAAATTGCCGGTATCGTATTTACCATTGTCGCCAATAAACAAATGCCGGCGCATGCGTGCCGCGTGTGCCGAACCCCATTTCCCTGCCAAATCAGCACGTCATTATGCGGCCAGGCATCTATATGCGCTATTTTGTCGCATTTTAAGCAAAGGTACATATTTTGTGTACCAGCTTTTGAAAGGCTTAAAGATGGATAACTATTCATCACTCATCATCAACGCTGTCGAGAACGTTAAAACAGCGGTTGTAAAAGTTGAAATACTTCAAAAACAAAAAGACAAGTTAGTGGTGGCCGGAACCGGCTCGGGGTTTATCTTTTCGTCTGATGGCTATCTTATTACCAACAGCCATGTGGTTGGTAATGCGCACAGCATACAAATCAAACTCCATGACGGCAGTACCCTAAGCGCAGCATTAGTCGGCGAGGATAAAGACACCGACCTGGCCGTATTAAAAATAGAATCGGGCAATTTTAAACCGGTTAAGCTCGGCGTTTCTGCGGATTTAAAGATCGGGCAGCTCGTTATCGCTATCGGCAACCCTTTGGGTTTTCAACATACGGTTACCGCCGGCGTGGTGAGCGCACTCGGGCGCACCCTGGAAAGCCAGACCGGAAGAATGATGGACAGCATGATCCAAACGGATGCGGCGCTCAATCCCGGTAATTCCGGTGGGCCGCTTATTAATACCGATGGTGAAGCTATCGGCGTAAATACGGCCACAATCAAAGGCGCCCAGGGGCTTTGTTTTGCCATCAGCATCGATACCGTAAAAGATATTGCGGGGCAACTGATCCGCTTTGGCAAGGTAAAACGGGCCTACCTGGGCCTGGTGATGCAGCAGATAGACCTGGTGCCAAAACTCCGCTCCTTCCACGCCCTGCCCAACAAACAGGCTTTATTTATATCGCAGGTTGCAGACGGCAGCCCGGCCGACAAAGCAGGGGTTTTAAGCGGCGACATTCTCGTTTCTTTTAATGATCAACCTGTTGAAACCTCCGATGCCCTGTTCAAGCTGCTAACCGAAGATAAGATCGGGCAGTTTCAGTACATCGGAGTTTTGAGGAATAACTATAAAACGGAATTCAGGATAACGCCGGCGCAGAAAAATTGAGTTTTCGGCTAATCAGTTTTTTTCGCATTTTGCGCGAGGTTGGGGCATTCCCGCCGCTGATAGAAGCGGCGGTCGGGTGCTTTGCTCCTGCAGGCCTTACGCGCTTATTCTTCCGTCATGCAAACCGCTGCTGCAACTACAAACTGCTACTTCTTAAAAAACCCGGCCGGTATCCGCGACGCCCCCTAATGCTTTTGTCTGAACCTTGATTCGTGGGATTTTAGGATGACCATGATAAAAAGATGGTATTTGAATATTCTTCCCCACCGAAGTTGGTGTCGTCACCAACATCTCTTTCCGCCCTTGTTGGTGTTTTTCACCACAGGAGTTCAGAAGATTTAAATTTACCAGGCGATTTGCCAGGTAACTACCGCTGACAAGCAGCTGGACACGAGCCGCCTTTGCGCTATACGCCGTTTCGTCAGACTGCGCCTGAGTTGCGGAGCTTTCCCCGCCCGGATATTTGCACCAGGGAAACAGGTAAAAATAGGCGTACTAAAATACATGGAGAAAACAATCTAAAAAATGTTATCATATTTGTATTAGAATAATGACAAAGGCGTCACGATGAAAAAGCAAAAAAAAAATAAGGAGCGGGTTGTTAAAAAAACGCGTGACGTTGAGTTTTCCGTAGACGAGTCGCTTAATAAATATAAAGGGGCTGAATACACCCCTCCGAAATTAAAAGAAATTGAGAAAATGTTTGGCAAGCAAGTTGTTCATCACTAAACTAAAATTTTCTTTCAATTAAAAATCCCCAATAATTTTTTTTCTGTTTCAGCAGGGTCTCTCTCAGCTTTAAGTTAACCCACAAAATCAGATTAGGCGGATAAAGTCGTCGATTTCACCAAACGTTCCTACGGAACGTGCTTCTTGGGAAACATATTTTCTACCAACCAAACGCCCCGATGGGGCGAAAAAATAAAAATTCGTTCCGTAGGAACGTTTGGTCGGTAGAAATCGATCAAAAAGCCACTTTTCGTTCCGTAGGAACGTCTGGTGGTCGCCGAATTAACATTGAGAGTAGTGATATATGTGCCTCGTTTTTTTTCCGCCCTTGTTGGTGTTTTTCACCAACAAGTTCCCTGTGCCAAGAATATTGACGGAACCAACCGGTATGTCCTGGTTTGATAACACAAACGGATTGAACAGCGGTTAGGCACTTCGGTTTGTTGGTGAAAAACACCAACAAAGGCAGAGAAATGTCAGGGTCGGCCGCGTACCACTTACCGCGAGGGCTATCCCATAAGCAAGTGCACGGCATTTGATGGTTTCAAGTGCGCGGCGAATGCGGAAAAATAGGGAGTGGTAGCTTAGTTTGATATAAACGCCGTATTTTTTCCGCTGAACCTCACGCCCGGGAGTGAGAGGAATCTAACCATTATACTACGATCTTTCCGATGTTATTTATTTTTACTTTTACTCCGGTTAAACCGCTCAGGCTTTGGATATTTATGAACCGCTTTAAGTCTTTGGAAGTTTGCGAATCGTCAAGTTTGGTTTCAAGGTGATGTCTGAACCAAATGTCTATTGCTCCATTATTCTTTTTAGACATTTTTTGGACGCGGTATAGATGCTTACTAATCAAGCTGTTTTCCGCAGATTGCAGTTCTTCTTCCGATAACCCGAATACAAACATTTCATTTTGCTGTAAAGAAGTTTGATAGACCCAGTTTGGTTCGGGTAAACATTTTAAAATGTCTTGATCATCAAGGCCTGAGTTAATAATGCTATCCCATATTTTAGCCGGCTCTTTAATAATCAATGGTAGTTTTGATTGTTTCCGCTTTACGGCATCCCAAAATGATACCGTATTTTCCTGAAGTCTTCCATTTTCGTCACGGTAAATGGCTATGTGATGGTTGTTTCGTGTAGAAACAAAATCTATTGGATCGCCATTTTCATTTCTATGTAATGCTTGTAAATCCGAGTATCCTGTTAAACACTTTGCAGATTTAATCGCTATGCGTTTCTGTTCATTTAGCCAAATTGTATTTTCGCTTTTGAAAGCCTCTTTTGGGTTATTTCCATATTTCGCCAAATGTGCCCGCACTTTCTTCTTTATACCGTCATCAACAATATATTCTACGTCTGCAAGTTTAAAATTTGTATCAAGTTTATAACGCACAACGTGTTCATGCCTATAAACGCTTGCTTCGTAAAACCCATATTCTTCCTTAAATAGCTGCAAGTTTTTGTTATTGAAAGCCTCCTTCACTTCATTATTAAATTGAGCAAGGTGTGTAAGAACCTTGTATTTAACCTCGGGCGAAACAAGATCATCTAATCTGTTAAATTTTGGTGACAAGACAATTTTTTCGATCTGTTTTATCCGGCCATAAACAGTTTCCTTGTGCAAAAATCCTCGAGGAATAATTTCGATCCGCTCATAAGTTTTTCCATCGGCTTTTTTGATTTTATTAGTGCTGTTGCTGGTCGCTTTTTTGCCTGCTTTAAAGGATACTAAGATACCGTCAGTTGCTTCCAGCAGTTGTTGAAAGGTAAATGGAACTTTTGTTTTTATGTCTACTTCCTTTATTGCATCCTGATTGCTTTGCTGCTGACGTTTTTCAACTACTTGGTTTAAATTATTGAGTTGTTGAATATAGGATTGTTTGGTACAGGCAATAACGAGCGCGTCGACCGCATGATGCCGGTGGTCATCCCTTTTGCTCCAGTCAACAATTTTATATAGCGGTTTGCCATGTTTGTCCGCTTCAATAACAGTCTTACCTATACTTTCATACTTGTGCCAATTTAACTTTTGCAGGATCAGATCATAGCCCCAATGATGCCTTAAATAATCTGTGACCGGACCACTTGTTGCGTAAACATTGCGGCATATATTATTCAGCAGCTGTTTGATCTCCCTGCTTATAAAACGCGTTTCCTGTAGTTGCCTGTTTATAAAATCTTCGGGAATCTTCGTAACCGGCATCATTAGTTTATCAAATTTAGACTTAGAAATCCCATCTTTTTTATAAAGATTTAACTTAATAAACTCTAAATAATCGCTGAATATTTGTTCGCCCTGAGATTTCATATAGTCGTAGGCGGTCATCTGGTTTTTACCCAAAGTACCCGAATTCAATTTTCGCGGACAAATTGTTTTGTTTGTGAAAGAATCGTCAAACAAACGGGACTTAGGGATAATGTGCTCGATATCATAAAAACTCCCCTGAACTTTATTAAAAACTTCGGCCAATGAAACCGGTTTATGAGGCTCATATGGTGACATGTAGTTAAACTCCTCCCACAATTTGTACCGTTCTATATCGCTCCTGGAAACGCGCTTAAAACCCAATTCCTGCCGCAGAATAGAATCAATTTCTTTATGCCTCCTGTCTTGCTTGTTGTTTCGGAGATATGTTTTATTACGTTCTTCCGTATTTTGCCGTAATTCACGGGCTAATTCAACTCTTATTTCAAACTTGTCTTTCGCTCGGCGTTCGTCGTTAGTTACAAATCCATTTTGCTCATCGATGATTTCATTGACAAGGTTTATTACCTGGTTGATTATTTTTTCAACGACCGGTTGGCGCAAACTATTTTTAGGATAAAGCTCAAGCTTGTCAAATAATTCCCTAACCTCATTTTCATTTTTTGTTATGGATGCAGAATGATTATAGCCCGACACCTTACATGCATCAGCATAGTTAAACCCTTTTTGCAGATAAGGAGTTATTTTTCTAAGCGCCTTTGCGCTTAAACTGCCATATCCTTGTTTCTGAAAGTCAAGCTTGGCAAGAGATTTAGCTAATTCTTCCGTAAAACCATAGCGGCTCTGCAGTTTGGCAATGAGTGTTTCGGTTTCCTCAACCGAATAAAGTAAATGCCACAATTGAAACAGCGGCTGATCTTCGAAATCGGCGCTAATTTGTTCCCGGTAAATTACTTCACCCGTTTGCTGATCGACCTTTTCAGCTTTGTTTATTTCAGTTTCGAATTGCAATAAGTTGTCATAATTTAGTTTGAAGTGGTCAAAAACTTTTTTTACTGCAGAATAAGTACGATTACCCTCAAGCTCCTTTTCATTGCGGATATTTAATTTATATTCATCGTAGCCCGATTTGTAACCAAGTTCTTTCAGGCAATCTCTGATGCCAAGCTTACCTTTAACTGTTAAAATCCCAAACAACTTTTCCTTTTCATCCTGGCTGAGGTATCGTTTACCCTGTTTATCAAAACCATCTTCCTTGCCACGCATTGCCTTAAAGCTTGTTAGCTCGATATTATTTAATTCCTGCCATATTTTTGACACCTGGAAGAGAGGTGAGCTTTTGGGGGATGCTTTATGCTGTTTTTCAAAAAGGCAATTGCTTACCAAACCCTTTTGAGATTTGAGCGGACGCTGATAGTAAATGGTTTCGTTCCGTATTTTTTGCCTGTTAGCTTCTGTTAATACCTCGGGATAGTATTGTTGCTGCGTTTCCCATATTCGATCAAATTCATCCATATATGTCGCACGCAGGAAGATATTCTCTTTTATACGAATTTTATCATTGCTCAATAGTTGATTGTAAAAGTGCTGACCGATTGTTACCCCTTCAACCTTCAAAGCTTCTTCCCGATCATTTATAAGATCAAGATATCCTTTCTTTTTCGATTTAGCATCGGCAGATTCAGTTTTCGGTTCAACAGCATTATCAGCCTGTTCTTCGTTATCTGCCTTTCGATTGCTTTTATAGCCTCGTTTTTGATTAAGATGATAAAATATTCGCCCTATTTCGGGTAATGTGAGTTTTTCTGTCAGGCCTTTTGCTCTTAGTCCATATAAACCAAGTGCATCAAGCAGAAATAATTCCACTCCAGGCATCATATCCAGCGCTCTAAATAGGGCTGCAAGTTGCTGCCTGCGTAGTTTATATCGCTGGAGATTACGCCTGGCGCCACGTTTTAAGGTGCGATTAGCGTTCTTAGACATAGCATTACCCCTGGTAAATTCATCATTTTCGTCGGATGAAAGCGGAATAATACGTACACCGATGCCCGCTATATTGTAGTTTTCTTCCGGTCCTTTGGGTTCGTGTATTAACGCCCAGCCTATTGAGTTGCTGCCAATATCGAGGCCTAAGATCTTTTTCATTGTGAATCAGGTTATTATATATTTTTATACTTTCTCACACTACAATGGTAGCCATTAAGTTCTATATTTGCAAAAGAAAAGCCGAACAAAGTTATTTGAAGGAACGAAGCTGGTTTGGAAAAGTCGATAGTCTCATTAGCTATCTGATTTACATCCCTTTTCTTTTTGACGCACTTACACTTTTTTCAGTAGTGTGAGTTGTTATTTGTTTTCTAATTTTTTAAGTTTTAATTTTGAAACTCAAAGAAATGAAAAGCAAATCACAATAAGGATTATTCCGTTGTGAAAACATTTAAGGCGGGGGAACTCGCCTTTTTTATTTCAAAGACTTCACTAACTCCAGGGATTTCAATTAAAAATTATATTTGATAAGAAATTATAAAATAAACTAATTTTATAGCGCGTATCAGATGCACCACATCAACAGGCTACAGTGCAGGGCTAAAAAGACGGGTTGTGATTTGCTTTCTAATTTTTCAAGTCCTAATTGTTCCCGTATGCTTCTGATGATCGACGAGATTGTGATTTGCTTTCTAATTTCTTACGTTTACTTTTGGACGGCTTCAACGGCCGTACCGTCGCATATTGCCGATCCCAGGTTGTTATTTGCTTTCTAACTTAAATTTGAATTTTGAAACCAAAGAAATGAAAGCAAATCACAATAAGGATTATTCCGTTGTGAAAACAGTTAAGGCGGGGGTAACTTCGCCTTTTTTATTTATTTCTTAACTTCCTTTCTTTCAACGAAAAACCTATATTTGTTAAGCACCTTTACAATATAGACCTTTAATATAAGTATTAGTTTACCTAAGCCGCTTATATGATAAAAAAGACGCTCCACTTCAGCAACCCCGCTTACCTGAGCCTTAAGAACGGTCAGCTGGTGATAGAGAAACCCGATTTAAATCAACTGGGCGAAAAAGACGCGAAAATATCAAGGCCGATTGAAGACATCGGCATCGTAGTGCTCGATCATCCGCAGATCACCATCACCCATGGCTGCATGGATGCTTTGCTGGAAAATAACGCCGCCATTATTACCTGCAACAAAGATCACCAGCCCGTCGGCATGATGCTGCCCATTGACGGGCACGGCACGCAAAGCGAAAGTTTCGGCATCCAAATAGAGGCTTCGCTGCCTTTAAAAAAACAATTGTGGCAGCAAACCATCCAGGCTAAAATATTGAACCAGGCGGCCGTATTGGCGGAGCGCGGCATCGAAATCGATAATATGCTGTATTGGGCGCGGTCGGTACGGTCGGGCGATCCGGACAATTACGAAGGCCGTGCGGCGGCTTATTACTGGCGATATGTGTTTACGCCCAACCTGAAGTTTATTCGCGGCCGCTTCGAAGAGCCGCCAAACAACCTGCTCAACTATGGCTACGCCATTTTAAGGGCCATTGTTGCCCGCTGTTTGGTTTGCGCCGGACTGTTGCCCACACTGGGCTTACATCACCATAATAAATATAACGCCTATTGCTTAGCCGACGATATTATGGAACCTTACCGCCCATATGTAGATAAAATTGTGCTGCAGATAGTGGATAACGGGGAAGATTTTACGGAACTGAGTACATCGCTAAAAGCGCAGTTGCTGGCTATTGCCGAAGTTGACGTACAGTTTGAAAAAAGCCGGAGCCCGCTGATGGTGGGCGTACAAAATACGGCATACTCGTTGGCAAAATGCTATGGACCAGACGGCCGCAAAATATTGTACCCGGTGATGCGGAATTTTGACAGAAAACGGGCGGTGAAATATAAGGAGGCGGATGACGGTGTGATGGATATGGCTGCCGAGAAGGATGTTCCCTACCGTAAAGAGAATGACGACGAGCGAAAATTGCCGTTTTGAGAACGCGAAACCCTCATCTTTCTTCTTTCGTACTTTTTGGACTCAAAATATGCGTTTAAACGAATACCGGATATTGTGGATATTAGTATTTTTTGACCTGCCTACCGAAACAAAAAAGGACAGGAAGATTTACAGCAAATTCCGTAAGGACATTATGCAGGATGGCTTTGCCATGTTCCAGTTTTCGATATATCTACGCCATTGCAGTAGCCGCGAAAATGCCGATGTACATATTAAACGCGTAAAGAAAATATTGCCGCCGAAAGGCCATGTGGGCATCATGACGATAACGGATAAACAGTTTGGTATGATGGAATTATTTTACGGAAAAGAAGAAAAAGCGCTGCCGGATACGCCCCAGCAATTAGAGTTATTTTAGCCCGAACAGATTTTACAACTTTCAAAAGATGTCAAATCTCCACTCCCAGAAACGCAAAACCATACAAAGTAAAAATCCGGCTGTTTTAAACGGCCGGATTTTTTGTTCCTGATTTTGAACATAAACAGCTGATATTTAACGTTTTGAACAGGGGTATGTTGTTCCAAATAT
>Ga0210389_10002439_pt1 | contig 14643 bp, 13 predicted proteins | sample IncBWH28OmetaG_FD_160127 | JGI IMG/M metagenome (GOLD analysis project Ga0210389, IMG submission 160127) | Forest soil microbial communities from Barre Woods Harvard Forest LTER site, Petersham, Massachusetts, United States - Inc-BW-H-28-O ...
CGTTGATCACCGTGGCCAGCATGCCCATGTGATCGGCGGTCACCCGATCCATGCCGGCGCGCGCCAATCCCGCGCCGCGAAATATATTTCCGCCTCCCAATACAACCGCGACCTGAACCCCCATCTGGGTCAGGTCGCGAATTTCACCGGCGATTCGCTTGAGGATGACGGGATCTATCCCGTAGTCCTCATTTCCCAGCAAGGCTTCGCCGGATAATTTGACTAGAATTCTTCGATAACGAGCCGTGCCGGGTTGGGTCATAGGGTCTTCAGTGCTTTTCTTGCGCCTTCACCTGCGCCATCACTTCGCCGACGAAATCGTCTTGTTTCTTCTCGATGCCCGCGCCAACCTCGTAGCGAGCGAACATCGTGACCTTGGCGCCGGCCTTTTTGAGCAGTTTCTCGACGGTCGTATCCTCATCCTTGATGAAAGGCTGCCCTAACAAGGTGATTTCCGCCAGGTACTTGCGCAAACGGCCTTCCACCATCTTGGCGATGATCTCCGGCGGCTTCTTCTCAGCCTTGGTCTGCTCGACGAGAATCTCCCGTTCCTTGTCGAGGATGTCGGCCGGTACATCGCCGGCATCGATGAAGGCAGGATTGACTGCCGCGACGTGCATCGCGATATCGCGGGCGAGGGACTCATCGCCGCCTTGCAGTGCCGCCACGCTGCCGATCCGGGCGCCGTGGATATAGGTACCGAGCGGTCCCGGAGACGACACACGCACGAAGCGCCGCACGGCGATGTTCTCGCCGATCTTGGCAATCAATGCCCGGCGCCGCTCATCCAGGGTCGAACCCTCGTGCGACAGCTTGAGCAGATCCTCCAGGCTCGAAGGCGCGGCCCGAAGGGCGGCCGCGGCGACGGCTTTCGCGAAGGCTTGGAAATCGTCGCTGCGGGCAACGAAGTCGGTTTCGCAGTTGATTTCGACGAGTGCGGCATGGTTGCCGGTGCGCTCGATCGCGACCGTGCCTTCGGCCGCCACCCGGGCGGCTTTCTTGTCGGCCTTGGCGAGTCCGCTCTTGCGCATCAGTTCGGCCGCGGCGTCCAAATCACCCTGCGTTTCGACGAGCGCCTTCTTGCACTCCATCATTCCGGCGCCGGTGCGCTCGCGAAGTTGCTTGACTGTGTCTGCCGTAATGTTCATCGGATCCTACAACCGCCGGCTTGGGCGATTCCTCATTGGGCTGATTTGAGACAGGCGCGGCGCCAAGACTGCGCCGCGCCTCTGGGTCTATGCGCCGCGCGCCGGAGCGCGCCTTCCGGCGGGCCGACGTCGCGGAGCGCTGGCCGGCCGCGTCTCTGCCGGCGGTGTATCCGGGGCATCGACGTCGTCGGCTTCAACTTCCACTTCGTCCAGCGACGCCGCCACGGCAGCGACGCTCGGTACGACGGTGACGGGTACTTTGCGGCGAGGCGGCTGTTTTCGTTGACCGCGCGACGGGGCCGCGGGCCGGCGTCCGCCGGCGCTGCGCTTCTTCGGATTGCCTTCCTCGTCCAACTCCACGAACTCATCTTCGCCCACGGGAACCTCGGGAAGCGAGGCTTTACCTTCGAGAACCGAATCAGCGATACCGCCGGCATACAGCAAAATCGCGCGCATGGCGTCATCGTTGCCCGGGATGACATAGTCGATGCCGTCCGGGGAGCAATTCGTATCCACCACGGCGACAACCGGGATGCCGAGCTTCTGAGCCTCGTGAATCGCGATCTGTTCATGGCCGACGTCGATGACGAAGAGCGCATCCGGCAATGCCGACATGTCGCGAATACCCCCGAGGCTGCGCAGCAACTTGTCCATTTCACGGCGCAGCATCTGCGCCTCTTTCTTGCCGCGCCGGTCCAACGCGCCGCTTTGCGCCATCTCGTCCAATTCGTTCAGCCGCTTGATGGACTGACGAATGGTCTTGAAATTGGTGAGCATGCCGCCCAGCCAGCGTTGGTTCACATACGGCATGGCGCAGCGGGTGGCTTCCTTCTGTACCGCGTCGCGCGCCGACCGTTTCGTGCCCACAAACAGCACTTTGCCCCCCTCGGAGGCAACGCCCTTGATGAAAGCCGCCGCCTGCGCATACAGAGGCTGGGTCTTTTCCAGATTGATGATATGGATTTTGTTGCGTTCGCCGAAGATGAACGGAGCCATTTTCGGATTCCAGAAGCGGGTTTGGTGTCCAAAATGGACGCCCGCTTCCAGCATTTGTCGCATGGACACGCTGGTCATATAAAACTCCTGTTTGGGTTGAGCCTCCGCGTGTCCCAATCGGCAACCCGATTTTGCCTTGAAATCGAAGGCTGGAGCCTTCATTTCAAGCCAAGGCCGGGCACCCAGTCGACTGTGACGACACGCGTGCGGGGTTGTTAAAAATAGCCGCGCTTTATACCATGAACCCCCAGTGGAAACAAAGCCCGCCTGCCCGTGAAGGTTTGCCGTCTTTACTTATGAATGTGACCATCAAAACCCCCGACGAACAGGACAAAATGCGCGCCGCGGGCCGCCTCGCCGCCAGCGTCCTGGACATGATCGAACCCTATGTGCAGCCGGGTGTGAGCACCGATGAGCTGGACAAGCGCTGTCACGATTTCATCGTCGAGGAGCTGAAATCCATCCCAGCCAACCTCAACTATCGCGGCTTCCCGAAGACCATCTGTACTTCGGTCAATCACGTGGTATGCCATGGCATACCGGACGATAAACCCCTAAAGAGCGGCGACATCATCAATATCGACGTGACGGTCATCCGCGACGGTTTCCACGGCGACACCAGCCGCATGTATCTCGTCGGCAATGCCGCCATCCTCGCCCGCCGCCTCACGGCGGCCTGCCATGAGGCCATGTGGCGGGGCATCCAGCAAGTCAGGCCGGGCGCCCATTTGGGCGACATCGGTCATGCCATTCAAACCTATGCCGAAACCAATAATTTTTCGGTGGTCCGCGAATATTGCGGCCACGGCATCGGTCGCGTGTACCACGAAGACCCGCAGGTGCTGCACTACGGCAAACCCGGCACCGGGCTGGAACTTACCGCCGGCATGACCTTTACCATCGAACCCATGATCAACGCCGGACGGCGGGACGTGCGGCTGTTGCCCGATGGGTGGACGGTCGTGACGAAGGATCAGTCCCTGTCCGCGCAATGGGAGCACACGATTTTGGTCACCGACGGGGGCTATGAGGTGCTCACTTTGGGCGCCAGCGTCAGTACCCCCGCGGCGGCGGCGGCTTCTTGAACGCTCACGGCAAGTTTTTAGATCAAATCGCCGATTGGCCTTACCTGACGGCAGTGCCCGCCGCCCTCGAAGAGGGCCAGTTCTCGCCCATCATCTTTCGCCAGGTGCTCGATCAGGGCACCGAGCTGCTCAAGGACCGCTTCGTCGCCGACGAACCGATCGAAGACCTGGTGCGCGATCGCGCGCGCCTGGTCGACATGGCCTTACGGGCCGCATGGACCAATCACGCCGGCAAATTTGCCGCAGACCTGGCGTTGGTGGCCGTCGGCGGGTATGGCCGCGGCGAGCTGCACCCGAGTTCCGATATCGACATCATGGTGCTCCTGCCGAAGAGCGACTCCGCGGACTGGCAGCCGGACATCGAGCGCTTCCTCACCTTTCTGTGGGACATCGGACTTGAAGTAGGACATAGCGTTCGCTCAATCGACGATTGTCAGCGCGAGAGCCTCGCCGATATCAGCGTTGCGACCACGCTGTTCGAGGCGCGTTTGCTGGCGGGACCTGAACCCCTGTTCGCCGGCATGCGGCGCGCCCTGGCGCCGGATCGGCTTTGGGTCTCGCAGGATTTCTTCGAAGCCAAGGTCAAGGAGCAAACCGAGCGGCATCATCGTTACTTCGATACCGCCTATAACCTGGAACCGAACGTCAAATCCAGCCCCGGGGGACTGCGCGACATTCAAACCATCGGCTGGGTGGCCAAACGGCACTTCGGCACCGATACCCTCGATGAACTGGTGGCGCACGGGTTCTTGACGCGTGAGGAGCTGCGCAAGCTGCAAGCCGGCCAGTCGTTCCTGTGGAAAGTGCGCTTCGGATTGCACGTGCTCACCGGGCGGCGCGAAGACCGGTTGCTGTTCGACTATCAGATCAAGCTCGCGAAACTGTTCGGCTACGAGGATGCCAGCTTCACCCTCGCCGTCGAACAGCTCATGCAAAAGTATTACCGCACCGTCATGGATATCAGTCTTCTGAACGAAATGCTGTTGCAGCTGTTTCGCGAAGCCATCCTGACGCAGAGCGCGGCGCCCCTGCCCATCAACGCGCGTTTCCAAATCCGCAACGACTACCTGGAAGTGACGCATCCTGAGGTGTTTGCGCGCTACCCATCGGCGCTGCTCGAGCTGTTCGTGTTGCTGCAGCAATATCCCGAGTTGCGCGGCGTGCGCGCCGAGACCATCCGGCTGATCGGCACGCATGTCGGGCTCATCGATGAGGAGTTTCGCCAGAATCCGCGCCATCATCGGCTGTTCATCGAGATTCTGTGCGCGCCCGTCGGCGTGACGCACGAACTGCGGCGCATGAACCTCTACGGCGTGCTCGGACGCTACATTCCCTCCTTCGGACGCGTTGTCGGCCGCATGCAGTACGACCTGTTCCACGCCTACACGGTGGATGCGCATACGCTGTTCGTCGTCAGCAATCTGCGCCGTTTTGCCATGCCGAAGTTCAACCATGAATTCCCCGCGTTGAGCCAGATCATGCAGTCATTGCCGCGCCAGGAAGTCGCGTACCTGGCGGCGCTGTTCCACGACATCGCCAAAGGCCGGGGCGGCGATCACTCGGAATTGGGTGCGGTGGATGCCGAAGCGTTTTGTTTGGAACAAGGATTGGGGCGCTACGAGGCGCGCTTGGTCGCGTGGCTGGTGCGCAATCACCTGATCTTGTCGATCACTTCGCAGAAGAAGGACATCAGTGATCCGGACATCGTCCAGCAGTTCGCACGGCATGTCGGCGATCAGGTTCACCTGGACTACTTGTACGTTTTAACCGTCGCCGACGTGCGCGGCACCAATCCGAAATTGTGGAATTCCTGGAAGGCGCGGCTGTTCGAGGAGTTCTACGAGCGCACCAAGCGGGCCCTGCGCCGTGGGCTCGAGACGCCGATCGACCAAGAGCAGCTGATCCGCGAGACTCAGGATCAAGCGCTGGCGATACTGCCCGCGGAGGTGCAGGAACAGGCCGCGGCGGTTTGGACGCAGTGGACCGAGGCGTATTTCCTGCGCTACACGCCCGGGGAGATCGCCTGGCACACGGCACTGCTCGCCCAACGGCCCCCCAAGGATGACTCCCCGCTGGTTGCCGTGCGGCAACTCACCGATCGAGGCGGCACCGCGGTGCTCACGTATACGCCGCGGCGCCTGCGAAGCTTCGCGCGCAGCACCGGGGTCCTCGACCAAATGGGCCTCAATGTCGTCGACGCGCGGCTGATAACGAGCGCCAACGGCTTCAGCCTCGAGACCTACGAAGTGCTGGAGGACAACGGTGCCGTCATCGCCGACCCGACGCGCATCCGGGAAATCGAGCGGGGCTTGTGGCGCGTATTGCAGCAGGTCGAAGATGCTCCGCCCGCCGTGACACGCCGCGCGCCCCGACAGGTGCGCATGTTTTCGACGCCTACCCAGGTCAATTTCAGCGTCGACACGCGCAACGATCGCACCATTCTGGAGCTGATTGCGGCCGACCGCCCGGGTCTGCTGTCGGAGGTCGGCAAGGTATTTCGAGCCGAGCGCGTCGCCATCAACGGCGCCAAGATCATGACGGTGGGCGAACGCGCCGAGGACGTGTTCTATATCACGCGCGAGGACGGCGGCCTGCTCAAGGAAGAAGTCTGCCGGCGCGTGCAGGAATCGCTCATGCAGGCGCTGGATCGGCGCGACGTAACACGAACTTGAATTCCCACGACGATTTGCGTTCGGCCATCGATGCCGCCTACGAGACGCGGGCGCAGTTGAATCCGCGCAATACGCCAAGCGCGCTGCGCGCCGCCATCGAGAGGGCGATTGAGCTGCTGAATGAAGGGCAACTGCGCGTGGCACAGCCCGACGGCAAGGCCTGGCGCGTCAACGAATGGCTCAAGAAAGCCGTGCTGCTGTCGTTTCGCATCAACGACAATGAGGCGATGCCGGCCGGCGCCTTGAATTTCTACGACAAGGTGCCGCTCAAATACAGCGGCTGGAGCGCGGACCGCTTTGCCGCCGCCGGCGTGCGCGTTGTGCCTCCGGCTACCGTGCGGCGCGGCGCGTTTGTCGCGGCCAACGTGGTCTTGATGCCCAGCTACGTCAATGTGGGCGCCTATGTGGACAGCGGCACGATGGTGGATACCTGGGCAACCGTGGGCTCCTGTGCGCAGATCGGCAAGAACGTGCACCTATCCGGCGGTGTCGGCATCGGCGGCGTGCTCGAACCGCTGCAGGCAGGTCCGACGATCATCGAAGACAATTGTTTCATCGGCGCGCGTTCGGAAATTGTCGAGGGCGTCGTGGTCGAGTCCGGCGCCGTCATCTCCATGGGCGTGTTCATTGGTCAAAGCACGCGCATTTACGACCGCGAACGCGACGAGATCCTCTACGGCCGCGTACCCGCGGGAGCAGTGGTGGTTCCCGGCACCTTGCCCGCCGCGAACGGCAAGTACGGTCTCGCCTGCGCCGTGATCGTCAAGCGGGTGGATGCACAGACGCGCGCAAAAACCTCCTTGAACGAACTGCTGCGCAACACCGATTAACCTTGCACGGCGCGGCCGGATAAGATTCGTGCTGGCCGGGACAGCGAGGGGCCCAAAATGAGCGACAAAGCGCCTTCACCATCTCGGCGTCGATTATTCAAAAGCTTGAGCCTGGCACCCATCGCGATCGCCGCCGCCGGGTGTGCGCGCGAGGCCGACAAGCCGGCCGCCCCAGGCGCGGCCGCAGGCGGGTACCGGCCCGCATTTTTCAGTGCTGCCGAGTGGGCCTTCATCCTCGCCGCCTGCGATCGATTGATCCCGGCCGACCCTATCGGCCCGGGCGCACTGCAGGCCGGCGTCCCGGAGTTCATCGACCGGCACATGCAGACGCCGTATGCCAGCGGCGACATTTGGTACATGCAGGGTCCTTTCATCGAAGCCGCGCCGCAATTCGGCTATCAGGGCCGGCTGCCGGTGCGGGATATCCTGCGCGTGGCGATCAAGGGGATCGACGCGCACTGCGCCAGGCACTTCAACGGCAAGAATTTCGCGCAGCTCGACCATGCCGACCAAGAGACGCTGCTCAAATCGGCCGAGACGGGCAAGCTCGAGCTCGAGAACATTTCGTCCAGGGAATTCTTCAATCAACTCTTGAACGAGACTCGCATGGGCTACTTTTGCGATCCCCGGCACGGCGGCAACAAGGACATGGCGGCGTGGAAGATGATCGGCTATCCCGGGATGCGCGCCGACTATGCCAATTGGGTGGAGGTTCGCGACCAGCCCTATCCGCTGCCGCCGGTCGATCTCGCCGGGAAACGGGGCTGATGGCCGTCGTCAAACCGAAGGTCGATGCCGTCATCGTCGGCATGGGCTGGACCGGCGCCATCATGGCCAAGGAACTGACCGACGCGGGATTGCGGGTGGTCGCGCTCGAGCGCGGTCCGGACCGCGACACTCAGCCTGATTTCGCCTATCCGCGCGTCGTCGATGAACTCGAGGGCTCCGTCCATCGCAAGTTTTTGCAGAGCCTCGCGAAGGAGACCATCACCGCGCGCCACAGCGTCAAGGACACGGCGGTGCCCTATCGTCAAATGGGTTCCTTCAAGCCGGGCACGGGCGTCGGCGGCGCGGGCACGCATTGGTCGGGCTGCCATTTTCGAGCGCTGCGCGAAGACTTCAATCTGCGCAGCAACCTGAGACAGCGTTATGGCACGAAATTCATTCCCGAGGGCATGACGATTGCGGATTTTCCGGTTACCTACGAGGACCTCGAGCCGCACTTCGATCACTTTGAGTACGTCTGCGGAACATCGGGTAAAGCCGGCGTGCTCAACGGCGCCAGGATTCCCGGCGGCAATCCCTTCGAGGCCTCCCGTTCGCGCGAATTTCCGCTGCCACCCAATCGCAACTATCTGGGCGCGGAATTGTTTTACAAAGCGGCGCGCGAGATGGGCTACAGCGCCTATCCCATTCCCGCCTCCAACGCCTCGGCCCCCTACGTCAATCCCTACGGCTGTCAAATGGGGCCCTGCAACTTTTGCGGCTTTTGCAGCGATTATGGGTGTCTGAATTATTCCAAGGCCTCGCCCAATGTGAGTATTCTGCCGGTACTGCGCCTGCGCAAAGAGTTCGAATTGCGCGCCCATGCGCAAGTGTTGCGGGTCAATTTGGACAAGGAGCGCGCGCATGCAACGGGCGTCACCTATCTCGATGCCGAAGGCAAGGAGACCGAGCAGCCGGCGGATCTTGTGCTCCTATGCGCATTTTCTCTGTTCAACGTGCATTTGATGCTGCTCTCGGGTATCGGCAAACCCTACGATCCGGTCGCAGGCACCGGCACGGTCGGCCGCAATTACTCCTATCAAAATTTGAACCGCGTCACGCTGTTCTTCGACCAGAGCGTGCAAGCCAATGGATTCATCGGCATCGGCGGCGGCGGCGCCACCTTCGATGACCTGAACGGCAACCAGCTGGACAGCGCGAGGGCGGGCTTCGTCGGCGGCGGCGTGATCTGGGCGAGACAACCGGGTTCGGGGCCGATTCGCGGCATTACCACGGCTCCGGGCGTCCCCAACTGGGGCAGCGCATGGAAACAAGGCGTCAAGGATGCCTTTCGGCATTCGTTTTACTACGAGGTCCAAGGTGCCTGCATGTCGTATCGCTCCAACTACCTGGATCTCGATCCGACGTATCGCGATGCATTCGGGCGTCCGCTGCTGCGCATGACCTTCGACTGGAATGACAACGAAATTCGCGCCTCGCAATTCCTGGTCCGCAAGGCCTTGGACATGTGCAAGGTGCTCAATCCGAAAGCGCTGTCGGGAGATGCGAAGAAAGCGGGCGAGCACTACGACATCACGCGCTATCAGAGCACGCATACCTGCGGCGGCGCCATCATGGGCTCGGATCCCAAAACCTCCGCGCTCAACCGCTATCTGCAGTCTTGGGATGTGCCGAATGTATTTGCGCCGGGTGCGAACGCATTTCCGCAAAACAACGGCTACAACCCCACCGGCATGGTCGGGGCGTTGACCTACTGGGCCGCCCGGGCGATCCGTGAGCAATACATCAAGAGTCCGGGCGCGTTGGTGCACATGTAAGCAGGCCATGAAACACTCCCGGCGCACTTTGCTCGTTCTCTCAAGCCTCGTGGCTCTCGTCTTTGCCGGTGCCCTCACCTTCGCGCTATTGCCCACGCATACCCGGTCCATAGTCTCGAGCCGACCCGACGCGGCCGACGCGGCGTCGATCGAACGCGGCCGATACCTGGCCGTCGCCGCGGATTGCACCGCCTGCCACACCGTGCGGGAGGCCAAACCGTTCGCAGGCGGCCTGGCGATAGATTCGCCCGTGGGCGTGATTTACAGCACGAACATCACGCCCGACGTCAAGTCCGGTATCGGAAAATACACGCTCGACGATTTCGATCGTGCCGTACGCCGTGGGATCGACGACGAGGGCCTGACCCTGTATCCAGCGATGCCGTATCCATCGTATGCGCTCATGAGTGACGAGGACATCGCCGCTCTGTACGCCTACTTCATGCACGGTGTCGAACCCATCCAGAGCACCGCGCATGCCAACGGCATCCCCTGGCCTCTCTCGATCCGCTGGCCCCTGGCGGTCTGGCGCAAGCTGTTCGCCCCCTCCCCCGACGCGCCGCCATTCGACGCGTCGCGCTACGCCGATCCCGTCGTTGCGCGCGGCGCCTACTTGGTTCAGGGTCCCGGGCACTGCGGCAGCTGCCACACGCCGCGTGCCGCCACCCTGCAGGAGAAGGCGGCGGATGATTCATCGAGCTATTTTCTCGCCGGCGGTCAACAGATCGGCGGTTGGGTTGCCGTCAACCTGCGAGGTAATCTGGGCGATGGTCTTGGCGGCTGGTCAAAGGAAGATATCGTCGCGACGCTACGCACGGCTCGCAGCACCGAGCAGTCGGTCATCGGCCCACCGATGAACGACGTGGTCGTGCACAGCACTCAATTCCTGAACGGCGCCGATTTGGAGGCGATAGCCGCGTATCTCAAAACACTGGCGCCGTCGCCGGGCGAAGCGTCCAAATTCGCCGCAAATTCCGCGACGGCGGCGGCGCTCGCCGAGGGACACGAGGACAATCGCGGCGCTGAACTCTACGACGACAACTGCGCCGCCTGCCACCGCAGCGATGGCGAGGGAAGCCCGAAGGCGCTGCCGAAGATTGCCGGCAATTCTTCGGTGCTCGCCCGGAATCCCAATTCTCTCATTCGCCTGGTGTTGGCGGGCAGCGCGTTGCCCGGTACCGCAGGCGCCCCCTCGCCGCTGGCAATGCCGGGCTTTGCCTGGCGGTTGTCCAATGAAGAAGTCGCCCAGCTGCTGACGTTCATTCGAACTGGCTGGGGAAACCAGGCATCGAGCGTCTCGGCGCGCGAAGTCGCGCGGGTCAGGGGATCGCTGGCCGCGAAGCACATGCCGTGACCGCCAACCTCAGTCTTCAAACGCCGCGGCTGAAGCTCGTCCTCAAGACCCCCGAAGAAGTGCGCGCAACGATCGAGACGATGGATGCCTCTGAGAAGGCGCAGCTCTCGGCAGACTGGCTGGCACGCCTTCATGCGTCAACCGCGCCAGATCCCTGGGTGCATGGCTTTTCGATGCTGCAAATCGACACCGACATCACGGTCGGGCAGTGCGGCTTCAAAGGCCCTCCGGATACAGACGGAGTGGTTGAAATCGCCTATGGCGTGGCTTCCGATCAGGGGGGTAAGGGTTACGCTACGGAAGCCGCTCGAGCACTGGTCGCTTTTGCGTTCGGCATCGATCAGGTAGTCGTCGTCCGTGCCCACACCTTGCCCGCCTCTGACGCATCGAAGCGCGTGTTGGCAAAATGCGGTTTTCAATATGTCGGTGAACTCATCGATCCCGAGGACGGGCTGGTGTGTAGATTCGAAACAAGGCGCCCATAGCGCAAGGAGAGAGATTGCTGACCCAAAAAACCATTGTTGTCGCCAAGATCCCGTTTCGCGCTGTGCTTGCCTCGCTCGCGCCCCTCCTGCTCATCGGTGGTTGCGGTTCACGCACCAACCCTGCGGCGTCCGCTCCTCCCGCGATTGCGGCGAAACCCGATGTGATCGTCACGTTTGACGGCGAGCGCCACACCTGTGTCGTTGCTCTTCCGAGCGAAGCCCAAGGCAGCTTGATCCCTTGTACGGATATCGTTCCATTCATCCGCGACGAGCTTAGACTTGCCAGCGGATCGATCTACGACACCCGCAAGATCGCCCCGGTCGATGAAGGGGAATTTGGCAGAACCGCACAGAGTCTCAAAGCCGCGGGCTATCGATCTGTTGACGGACACTAGGACAAATCATGCTGCAACATTTGAGCCGCCGGTCGCGCCGGCATGTGATGTTGACCGGCTCAAGCACTCGCTACCCAACCGGTCAAAATCACTAACCGAAGCGGCCGGTGATGTAGTCTTCGGTGAGTTTTTGTTGCGGGTTGGTGAAGACGCGATCCGTCGGTCCGATTTCGACCAGATCGCCCATGTGAAAATACGCGGTGCGCTGCGAGACACGCGCTGCCTGCTGCATGTTGTGCGTCACGATGGTGATCGCATAATTTTCGCGCAGCTCGTCAATCAAATCCTCGATCTTGGCGCTCGCAATGGGATCCAACGCCGAGGTCGGCTCGTCCATCAGGATGACCTCGGGATTGACCGCAATGGTGCGCGCGATGCAAAGCCGCTGCTGCTGTCCGCCCGATAGGCTGGTGCCCGAACTAGACAGGCGATCCTTGACCTCCTCCCACAAGCCGGCGCGAGCGAGACTGGTCTGCACCAGCTCATCCATGTCGGCGCGATTCCGGACCAAGCCGTGGATTCGCGGGCCGTAGGCTACATTGGCATAGATTGAATGCGGAAATGGCGTGGGCTTTTGAAATACGATGCCGACCCGTGCGCGCAGTTGCGCCACATCCTGCCGTCTGTCGTAGATATTCCGCCCGTCCAGCGTGATGGTGCCGGCGACGCGTGCGCTGGGAATCGTGTCGTTCATGCGGTTCAGGCAACGCAGAAACGTCGACTTGCCGCAACCAGACGGTCCGATGAGCGCCAGCACCTGATTCCGCCCGATGTCGAGAGTGACGTTGCGCACGGCGCATTTGTCCCCGTACGTGACGCTGACACTGTGCGCCCTCATCACGGGATCGAATACCTTGTCGCGTATTTCAGAAGGCGCGGCCGCAGGCCCGCCCATCCTGTCGGTCATGTTCTTCTCGTCCATCGGATTAACCGAACCGCCCGGTAATGTAGTCGTCGGTCTTGCGATTCTTGGGTGAGGTGAATATCTCGCTCGATGGACCGATTTCGACCAGCTCTCCCATGAACATGAATCCCGTCACATTCGATACCCGCGCCGCCTGCTGCAAATTGTGCGTGACGATCACGATGCAATACTTCTCGCGCAGTGCCTGCAGCGTCTCCTCGACGCGCAGGGTCGAAATGGGATCGAGCGCCGCCGTCGGCTCATCCAGCAGCAGCACTTCCGGCTGCACGGCGATCGCGCGTGCGATGCAGAGCCGTTGCTGCTGGCCTCCCGAAAGGCTGCGGCCGTCGGCATGGAGCTTGTCCTTGACCTCATCCCAAATGGCGGCATCGCGCAACGCGGATTCGACCCGCACCTTGAGATCGGCGCCGCGAATCCCACCCGCCAGACGCAGTCCAAAGGCGACGTTTTCGAACACCGTCATTGGAAATGGCGTGGGCTTCTGAAACACCATCCCCACCCGATAGCGAAGCTCGGCAACATCCACCGACGGCCCGAGAATATCGCGGCCGCCGATCAGGACCTCGCCTTCGGCCCGTTGCTTCGGATACAGCGCATACATGCGGTTCATCACGCGCAGCAGCGTCGACTTGCCGCACCCGGAGGGTCCGATGAAAGCCGATATCGACCGATCGGCCAGCGTCATGTTGATGTCGTGCAGTGATTGCACCGCGCCATAGTAAAAATTCAATGAGCGAACTTCGATTTTCGGCGGTCCCGAGTCCTTCACGGGCTCCGCAGCCACAGGATAGGGCATACGCATCTTCAAGTGCTTGGGCGGTTTGGTCGAGGGAATCATCGCCCCCCACCCCGTTCGGTCTGCAGCAACGCCAGCAAAACCCGCGCGGAAACGCTCAAGATCAGGATGGTGACCGTGATGATCAGCGCGCCCGCCCACGCCAGATCCTGCCAGTCCTTGTACGGACTCAAGGCAAATTGAAAGATCACGACCGGCAGATTGGCCATCGGCGCATTCAGATTGGTGCTCCAAAACTGATTGTTGAGCGCGGTGAAGAGCAGCGGCGCCGTTTCTCCGCTGATGCGCGCGATGGCGAGCAGCAACCCGGTGACGATGCCGCTGCGCGCGGCCGGATAGAGCACGCTCAGGATCGTGCGCCAGGGATAAGCCCCCAGCGCTGCGGAGGAATCCTTCATGCCGATGGGCACGAGATTCAACATGTCCTCCGTGGTTCGCAATGTGACCGGAATTGCGAGCACCGCCAACGCCAGCGCGCCGGCAATGGCCGAAAAATGACCCATGCGGACCACGACGATTTCATAGATGAACAAGCCGACGATAATCGAGGGCGCACTCAAGAGAACATCGTTGATGAAGCGGATCGCCATGCTCAGGCGTGAATTCCTGCCGTACTCCGCCAGATACGTGCCGGCGAGCACCCCGATGGGCGAGCCGATCAGAATTCCCAGCAGCGTCATCATACCGCTGCCGTAGATGGCATTGAGCAACCCGCCTTGGCCGCCCGGTGGCGGCGTCATCTGCGTAAATATGCGCCCGGACATGCCGGCCACGCCGTGCGAAATCAAGGTCCACAGGATGGCGGCCAAACAGGCCAGCCCCGTCAAGGTGGCGACGAGCGACAGCGCCAGAAACACTCCGTTCTTGATCTTGCGAAACAGGCGCCGATTCAAGCGACCGCCCCCGTGCGCCGCTCGAGCCTGTTCAACATGGCCTGGGCGAGCGCGATGACAGTGAATGTGATCAGGAAGAGCAGCAACCCGAGCGAAATCAGCGAGGACGTGTACAAGTCGCCGACGGCTTCGGTGAATTCATTGGCAATGGCCGAGGAAATCGTGGTGCCGGGCGCCAACAGCGAAGAACTGATGCGATGCGCATTGCCGATGACGAAGGTCACCGCCATGGTCTCGCCCAGCGCACGCCCTAAACCCAACATGATCCCACCGACAATGCCGACCCGGGAATGCGGTACGACGACGTTCCAAATGACTTCCCAGGTCGTGGCGCCGAGGCCGTAGCCCGATTCCTTCAGCATCGGGGGTACGGTATCAAAGACATCGCGCATGGTGGCAGCAATGAAGGGCAGCACCATGATGGCGAGCACCACGCCTGCGGTGAGGACACCGATCCCGTACGGTGGACCCTTGAACAGGTGGCCGATGGCGGGGATGTCGCCCAAGGTGTGGATCAACCA
>Ga0210389_10002440_pt1 | contig 14637 bp, 12 predicted proteins | sample IncBWH28OmetaG_FD_160127 | JGI IMG/M metagenome (GOLD analysis project Ga0210389, IMG submission 160127) | Forest soil microbial communities from Barre Woods Harvard Forest LTER site, Petersham, Massachusetts, United States - Inc-BW-H-28-O ...
CGACGGCCTGCAGATCAGCAGCGCGACTGTCTCTGGCGACGCGGTGACGGTGAACTTCCCGACCCCGCAGTACACGAAGCTTGAGGACATCGCCGGGGAGGCGATCCTGCCGGAGTCGGTCTGGTCCAAGGTCAACGATCCGGCCTCGTACACCGACGCGGACCCGGTCGGCACCGGCCCGTACGTTCTCGGCGGTTTTACCCCCGAGGGCTTCACGATGGTCGCGAACCAGTACTACTGGCAGAAGGTGCCCGTCGCCCACGTCTACTTCCCTGACTACACCTCGAACACCGGCGCGCTGAGCGCCCTGCTCAACGGGCAGATTGACTGGACCGGCAACTACATACCGAATCTGCAGCGGGACTTCGTCCAGCCGGACCAGGCGAACCACCACTTCTGGGAGGCGGCGGGCTCGTCCAACGCCCTGATGCCGAACCTGACCGAGTGGCCGACCAACCAGCTGCCCGTCCGGCAGGCGATCAACCTGGCGATCGACCGCGCCGCCATCGGCGCCCAGGGTGAGTCAGGCCTTGAAGAGCCGCTGACCAACGCCTCCGGCATTACCCTGCCGACCTTCCAGACCTGGCTGGCCCCCTCAGCGGCCAGTTACACGGTCCCCCCCGGCGGCAGCGCCGCGCAGGCCGACGCGGTCCTGGAGAAGGCCGGGTACACGAAGGATGGCCACGGCTACTACGCGCTCAACGGCAGGGAAGTCGCGCTCACGATCGTGGACCCGTCCTCCTACACGGACTACGCGCAGTCTGGTCAGATCATCGCCGACAACCTGAAGGCGGCAGGCATCAACGCCACCTTCGACGGCCTCACGGTCAGCGCGTGGAACGCCGATATGGCCAGCGGCAACTTCCAGCTCGCCCTGCACTGGGGCGCCCCCGGCATCACGCCCTATTCCCTCTATGACAACTGGCTTGACGACACGCTGATCTCCACCGGTAACGGTGACTTCGAGCACCTCAAGGACCCGGCGATCCAGGCCGACCTGCAAAAGCTGACGGGTGACGTGGGCGCGGCCGAGCAGACCGCGGACCTCGCGCCGATCGAGCAGTACGTCGCCACCCAGCTGCCGGTCATCCCGACCACCACGTCGGCCGACTGGTTCGAGTACAACTCCAAGCACTTCACCGGCTGGCCGACCCAGCAGAATCCTTATGACAGCGGCCAGCCGTCTGGCAACAACAACGGCCCTGGCACCGGCAGCGACGAGGTGGTCGTCCTTCACCTCAAGCCGGCCTGACACACAAGTAGCCGGCCTGACACACAAGTAATAGGCAGAAATAAAAGAAGCGGTATCCGCCGCTTCCGTGACATCGGCCCGCCCGGCTGCCCGCTGGCGGGCCGATGTGTTTATCCAGAACGGGTGCGTGGCCTCCGCTCCGCTCGCCTTTTGGTCAATGAGGCCTGTTGCGATCGAGAAGAACGAGAACGCCTGCCCGCGTAATCCGCCAAGTTTCTTGACGTTACATCTTTTACATTTCACCACTACTTGATCATCTTGGTTTTGATACGAAATGCTGTCCTGGTGATCAGCCCTCGTGGTCCGCTGGCGATACGCCGGATGACCGCGCACTGGGTGGTGTTCGCGGCCGCCGTGCTTGCGACGCTGGTCGCGGCCACCATGGCTGCCGCACCCACGGTCTTCACGGGGCAGGCACTGCCGCTGGCGGTCCGGCATGACCTCGCCGCGCAGGACACCGCACTGTCGATCACTACGCTGGTGAGCGATCCCAGCCAGGCGGCCAAGGGCGGCGCGGCGCTCCGGTCGCAGATCGCAGCGGCAATGCCTGGGCTACCGTTCAGCTTCTACGCGGCTCTCTGGTCAGATCCACTGGAGCTCGTTCCCGGTGCACTTCCGGCGGCGCCGCCGAGTGCGGGCAAGGGCAACACGACGCTCCTGCAGGCAGTCTCACTGAGCGGGATCGCCAGCCACGCTTCGCTTGTCGCCGGCCAGTGGCCGACGGCCCAGGGAAGCGGCAAGCGGCAGGCGATCCAGGCCGCCTTGCCCGCCTCGGCGGCGGCACTGCTTCATGTCTCCGCGGGAGACGTGCTGCGACTGCGCGACCGGATCACTAACGCGCTGGTGAGCTTCGACATCACCGGCCTCTTCGTGGCTCGCCAAGGGGCGGGCCCAGCGGATTCGTACTGGATGCTCAGCTACATCCCCGCCAACGGCAGGTCGGCCAGCTCCGGGTCAACGACGTATGGCCCCCTTGTCGTGGGTCAGGCGGCACTCGGGTCGACGCTAACGATGTTCAGCGCGACGTGGGTAGCGCAGCCCGACATGATGGCGTTCCACGGGGACCCCAACTCGATGTCGGCGAGCGTCGCCGCCCTCGCGGATTCGCTGCCGAACTCGAGCTTCCTGAATGGCTCGCAAATGGTCTCGAGCCTGCCGTCCGTGCTCGCCGGGACGGCAAGCAACCTGGCCGTCGCCCGGTTGATGCTGGTGATCAGCGCCCTGGAACTACTCGTACTCGCCATCGCGGCGCTGGTCGCGGTGGCGCGGCTGCTGGCGACCCAGCGCGAGGGAGAGACCGCACTGCTTGTCGCCCGCGGCGCGACCAGGTCCCAGCTCACCTGGCTCACGGCGGCCGAGGTGCTCCCGACGTTGGCGCTAGTATCCGTCACGGGCGCGTTCGCGGGGACCAGGCTCGCCGGCGCGCTGGTGACCTCGGGGCCGCTAGGCAGCGCCGGCATCCGCCTCGCGGGGCTGGCGGGAATCTGGCCCGACGCGCTCGGGGCGGCGGTCGCCGTCACGGCCATGGCCACGGCCTTGCTGCTGCTCGCTCCGGGGTTCACTCCCCGTCCCGGTGCCGCGCGGACCCGGCGCGGCAGGCAGGCCGCCGTGGCGGCGGTGGCGCAGGCTGGCCTGGACATCGCCCTGGTGGTACTCGCGGTGCTCGCCTGCTGGCAACTGCGCCACTATTCCGCGGCCAGCGGTGGCGGGACGGTGGGGATCGATCCGGTGCTCGCGCTCGCACCCGCGCTCGCGCTGGCCGCGGGAAGCGTCGCCACGTTGCGCTTGCTTCCCCTGGCCGCCAGGACGGCGGACTGGCTGGCCGCCAGGGGCAGGAGGCTTACGGCCGCGCTGGCTTCGTGGCGGCTCAGCCGGATGCCTGTCCGCCAGGGGGGCGCGGCGCTGCTGCTTACCATGGCGGTCGCCACGGGGACGCTGGCGCTCGCGCAGCACGCGAGCTGGCTCAAGTCGGCTTCCGACCAGGCTGCCTTCACCAACGGGGGCGACGTCCAGGTCGACCCGCCCGCGCCGCTCGATCCGGGCGCTGCGGGCGCCGTCGCCGCCGCGAGGGGCGTGACGCACGCCATGGCGGTGTCCGTGAGCCAGAGTGGTCCCAGCGAGGTGATGGGGGTCGACGCGGCCCAGGCAGCCAAGGTCGTCCTGCTGCGCGCCGATGAGTCGCCGCTGCCGTCCAGTCGCCTGTTCCGCGCCATCACGCCGGCCGGGACCTTGCCGGGGGCCGTGCTGGCGGCGCCACAGTCCGGTACGCGGACGGGCACGATCCGGCTCACCGCCACGCTCGGCCCCGCGGCCCAACTCGGACCGGTTATCGTGACCCTCACCATCCTCGACCAGACGGGTTCCGCGTACCAGATCGTTGCGGGGACACTGGTCGCGGACGGCCGCCCGCACCTGCTCGTCGCGCCTCTTGGCGGCGAACAGGCAAGCTACCCACTGCGAGTGGTCGCGATCACGGCCGCGTTCGCGGTGCCGCCGCGCCAAGGTCCGGCACTCGCCCTCTCGCTGAGCGGCCTGTCGCTGGCCGGCTGGACTGAGGAGGCAAGCTCGGTCGCACCGAACGACCTCGAGCCAGGTGCATTCGCGCAGGCAAGCGACGGGCCGACACACTTCACGAGTCAGGCGGCGACGTTCACCTTCGCCCCCGGCTGGGCGGATACATCACAGCTGACCGTCTCGCCGCGGCCGCCGCAAGTGCCGCCCGTCTCGGGGCAGTTGGTGCTACTTCCGCGGGCTGCCCCGGTAGCGGCGATCCCGGCCATCGCGACGAGGGCGTACATGCGCGCGAACGACTTGGCGATCGGCTCCGTCGTGCCCTCGTTCGAGGGGGTGGAGGTCCCGCTGCAAATCGTGGCCGAGGTGACGTCGTTCCCGACCGTCACGGTGCCTGGCGGCGCGCTCATCATCGATCTCGGCCGCCTTCAGGAGTACCTTGCCAGGCAGTCACTTCCCCCGCAGCCAGTCACGCAATGGTGGCTGGCCACGGCCGGCGGAGGCGTCCCGCCGTCCTTGACGGCCGCGGTTCCCGCGGGAACGGGTATCACCGACGCGGCCGCGCTGGCCACCGCCGCCGCGAGTGAGGCCCTGTCCGCCGCGCCGCAGCAGGCCCTGCTCGCGATGGCCGCGGCCGCGGCGCTCCTGGCCGTCACGGGGTGCTGGGTGTCGATCGCGGCCGACGTGCGCCGCCGCCGCGGCGAGACGGCGCTGCTCTCAGCGCTCGGCGTGACGCGACGCGGGGCGGCATCGCAGCTATGCCTAGAGAAACTGCTGCTCAGCCTGCCATCCGCCGTTCTCGGGGTGCTGCTCGGCACGCTCGTCGCCTGGCTGCTCGTCCCCGCCGTCACGCTCACCCCGGCGGGACAACAGCCGACGCCGCCCGTCATCGCGGAGCATGACCTGCCGCAGGCCATCGGGCTCGCGCTCGCCGTGGCCGTGCTGCCCGCGGTGGCCGCCGCGGTCGCAGGCACCCGCCGGCCCGACCCCGCCGCCGAGCTTCGCGCGGAAGAGGCGTGAGGTGGGAGGTGGGAAGGGCATGAGCGTCCTGCGCCGTGCGGCCGGCATGGGGAGCGCGGGAAGTCTCGCGCTCGCGCTCCTGACCGGGGGCGGCGTGCTCGCCGCCACCCTGGGACCCAGGGAGGCGCAGGCGACGGGGGCGCGTGCGCTGCAGCAGACGATGAACGCGCTGCCGCTGCTCGACAAGACCATTGTGGCCTCAAGCAGCTGGAATGACATCACCGCCGCCGTTGGGCCGGCTCTGCTCGACGGCACCACAGGGGACGCGTTCGCACCGGACCAGAACCTCACCCAGGCCGGCGCGAGCGAGGCCATCACCCAGTTGCGCCGTGACTTCAGCGGGGGCCCCCTGCCGCTAAGCCCGCGATCGACGGACTGGCTGGGCATCAACCCAGGCCTGGAAAGCGTGAACACGGCGCTGCCCAGCCTCAAGGGGCTCCCCGCGAAGCTGGAGGTTACCTACCGCTACCCGGTGGCCGGCCATCTGCGGCTGGTGGCCGGCAGCATGCCAGATTCTGCGCCGCAGCCGACGTGGAACAGCACTGAGGTATTTTTCGACCTCAAGGTGGTGGTCACTCCGCAGACCGCCAGGACATTCGCGCTGCGGCCCGGCTCTCACCTGTCCGTCGGCGGCCCCGTGGAACCGTTGATGGGGGGAAGGCTCGCCGTGGTCCGCCTCGACGTCACCGGGATCGTCGAGCCCGCCGATCCCGGTTCTTCGTTCTGGGCCGCCGATCCTCTCCTCTCCGCACCCTTCCTTGATCGCGTAGACGGGAGCCCGCACTGGACCGGCGCGGTCATCGCGGACCCCGGCGAGCTTGACATGGTCCAGGCGATCTTCAGCCCGGCGGACATGCTCTTCCAGTGGGAGCTTCCCGTCGACACGACCAGACTGCAGCACGGCCAGACCCAGGCCCTGTTCAACCAGGTGAACCAGCTCACCACCGAGACTCCCAGGCTGACCGGGTACCTGGCGTCGATGGCGAACGCGCTGAGCGTGACGCTCGGCCTCGTCCAGCCGCTGGCCGCCTTTGTCCAGGCCTCGAACGACGTGAACGTCCTGCTGTGGATCGTCTATGCGGGCCTGGCGGTGGCGGGTGTCGTGACGCTGCTCCTCGCGACCCGGATGATCGCGGCCCGCCGGTCAGCGGAGCTGACCGTGCGCCGGGCACGCGGAGCGTCACTCTGGCAGCTGTTCTCGCTCGGTACGCGCGGCGCCGCGCTGGCCTGCGTGCCCGCCGCCGCGCTGGCCTGGGCAATCGCCGTGCTCCTGGTCCCTGACGCCACCCCGGCCGGCCCGTTCGCCTGGTGGCCGGGCATCGCGACGCTAGCCTTCGCCGCGACGGGCCCGGGGGTGGTGGCGGCCTGGCAGCACCGCCTGCCGCGCCGCAGGCACGCGCGGCGGCGCTGGCCCTGGCTGCCCAGGGTGGTTTTCGAGGTGACCGCCTGCGCCGCGGCCATCGGCGGCATCACGGTCTTTCGAACGCAGACGGGCGCGACCGACCTGTACGCGAGCGCGGCCCCGGTGCTCGTCGCGGTTCCAGCGGTGATCGTGGCCCTGCGGTTGTACCAGGTGGTGCTCCGCGGGCTGGCGCGCGCATCGGCTCAGCAACGCGGCGTCATCGGGTTCCTGGGCCTCACCCGTGCGGCGCATGCCCCCGTCACGCTCGCGCTGCCGGCCATCACGCTCGTCCTCGCGCTCACCGTGGCGGCGTTCACCGGCATGGTCAGGTCCGCCGTGGTCCGCGGTGAGACTGCCGCGTCGTGGCAGGCGACTGGCGCCGACGTGGTCGTCGCCGCCCCCGATCAGCTCGCCATCAGCCCTTCGGCTGTGCGTGCGATCGCCGCGGTGCCAGGGGTACAGCACGCGGCGTCGGTCCTCACGGTCCCCTTGACCACCGGTGGCGGGCACGTGGTGGACGCCATCGTCGTCGACCCGGTCAGCTACGCGGCACTGGTCGCCTCGACGGAGGGATTCTCCCCGGTCCGTTCCGCCCTGCTCACCCAAACCCGCGGTCAGGGCGCGATCCCGGTGCTTGCCTCCCCCCAGGCGGCCGCCTATCTTGGCGGGCGAGCAGGCACCTTCTACGCGCAGGAGGGCCTTCCCGTGCTGCGAGTCCAGGTCTCAGGCGAACTTCAGTCCACCCCGGCGCTGCCGGCCGGGGGAGCGTTCATCGTGCTGCCGGTGTCAGCGATTCGCGGTGTCAGCGAGCCGCTGCCGGTGAACCTGATGCTTCTCACCGGGCCGTCAATCGACATGACCAGGCTCCATGCCGCGGTGCAGGCGACCACCGCGCGGGGTGCCGACGCTCCGGCCGTCACCACGAGGTCCCTCGCGTTGCACGGGCTGACCGGTGCGCCGCTACAGCAGGGCACATTTCTTCTCTTCACCCTGGCCATCGCCTACGCCGCCGCGCTTGCCCTCGCCGTGATGCTGCTCGAACTGGCGCTTGGCGCGGCGGACAGGGAGCTGACAACGGCGCGGCTGGCCACGATGGGGCTAACGGAAGGGCAGCGCGTCCGACTCGTGGCGGTGGAGTTGATTCCCTCGATCGCCGCCTCGGCTGTGGCGGCGGCCGCCTGCGCCATCGCCCTGCCGCCGCTCCTGGCCCCGGCGATAGACCTTTCTGTGTTCACGCAGTCTCAGGCTTCGGTGCCGCTAAGACCAGACTTCGCGGCGTTTATGCTCCCGCTAGCAGGACTTCTCGCGATCACCATCATCGCGCTGGCCTACGAGATCAGGTCCAGACGCGGGCGCGGCGTCGCAGTGACGATGCGGACATGAGGAGGAACAGTTGAGCGATTCGACGGCCGCGGCCTCGCTTGAGGAACCGCACTACGAATACCAGCACGGCGGGCACGCCGAATACGGCGCGGGCGCCTTGGTCGCCTGCGACCGGCTGGTCCGCATCTACCAGGCGGAAGGCATCGAGGTGCAGGCACTGCAAGGCCTTGACCTCGTCGTCGAGCGCGGCGAGCTGACCGCCCTCGTCGGTGCTTCCGGCAGCGGCAAGTCGACGCTGGTGAACATCCTGGCCGGGCTGGACACGCCGACGGCGGGGGCGGTCCGGGTGGACGGGCATGACCTCGCCGCCATGTCCGCCCGCCAGCGGCTCGCCTACCGCCGGGCCACTGTCGGGTTCGTCTGGCAGCAGACCGCACGGAACCTGCTGCCCTACCTGACGGCGGCACAGAACGTGGACCTGCCGATGAAGCTGGCGGGCAAGGGAAGCAAGGCCCGCCGCACGCGGACGGCCGAGCTGCTTGAGGCGCTCGGCGTGGCCCACTGCGCCCGGCGCCGCCCGGACCAGATGTCGGGCGGCGAGCAGCAGCGGGTCGCGATCGCGACCGCGGTCGCCAACAAGCCGGCCCTGCTACTCGCGGACGAGCCAACGGGGGAACTGGACAGCGTGACCGCTGACTCAGTCTTCGGCGCGCTCAAGGCGGCCAACACCGACCTTGGCGTGACCGTCCTGGTCGTGACCCACGACTCCGCCGTCTCCGCCAATGTCCGCCGGGTCATCGCGATCAGGGACGGCAGGACAAGCACAGAGACCTTGCGGCATGACGGCGGTGACGGGTCGGCCCCCGGGCACGCCATCGAGTACGCCGTGCTCGACCGGGCCGGACGGCTCCAGCTTCCGCGCGAGATGACCGAGGCGCTTGACATGCGGGACCGCGTCCGGCTCGAGCTGGAACCCGAGCACATTGGCGTCTGGCCCGACCAGCGATCAAGCGACAGAGCCGACTCCGGCCCCGCCACTTCCCCCGAGGATGACACGTGACGACGATCATCGACGTGCGGGACGTGACCCGCACCTTCGGCAGCGGCCCCACCGCCACCGCCGCCCTGCGCGGCGTCAGCCTGGCGGTGGGCGAGGGACAACTCGTCGCACTGCGCGGCCGGTCCGGGTCGGGGAAGACCACGCTGCTCAACATCATCGGCGGCCTCGACACGCCCGACTCAGGCACGGTGCGCGTCGGCGGCACGGACGTGACCGCGATGGGCGAAGGGGACCGGGTACGGCTGCGGCGCGAGACCGTGGCCTACATCTTCCAGTCGTTCGGCCTGCTGCCGGTGCTGTCGGCGGCGGAGAACGTCGGCGTGCCGCTGCGCATCTCTGGCGTCGCCCCGAAGGTCCGCGAGGAGCGCGTCGCCCTGATGCTCACGCTCGTCGGCCTGGCCGACCACGCCAGGCACCGGCCGGGGGAGCTCTCCGGCGGCCAGCAGCAGCGGGTGGCCATCGCCCGGGCCCTCGCGACCCGCCCGAGGGTCCTGCTCGCCGACGAGCCCACCGGTCAGCTGGACGCGGAGACCGGCAAGCAGATCATGCGCCTGCTCCGCTCCGTCGTCCGGTCAGAAGGAGTCACCGCGCTGCTCGCCACCCATGACCCGACGCTCATGGACGTGGCCGACTCGGTACTGAACCTGTCCGACGGCACGATCAAGCAGGGAGATTTGGCGTGAATGAAGCGGTTTGCCGTGTTTAGCTGGGCGGGGGGCTGGTAGCGGAAGGGACATCGGCGAACAGGAGGGACATATGGACAGGAACCCCGGCGACACCCTGACCCAGGGGGCCGACGAGCAAGCCACCCCCGGCGCCATCCCCGCGCAGCGCGGCAAGGTCGGCGACATCATGACCCCGGCCCCAGTCGGCGTCTACTACAGCCAGACGATCGGCGAGACGGCCAGGATCATGCGGGACACCCAGGTGGGCGCCGTGCTCGTGGTCAACGAAGGGGCGCTCTCCGGCGTGGTGACCGACCGGGATCTCGTGGTCCGCGGCCTGGCCGAGGGCGAGGGGCCAGACTCCCCGGTGGGCCCGCTGTGCAGCGGCGACCTGGTCGGCGTCGCGGCCGACGCGGACGTCGTACAGGCCGAGCAGCTCATGCGGGAGCACGCCGTCCGCCGGCTGCCGGTCGTCAGCGACGGGCAGGTCGTCGGCATCGTGTCGATCGGCGACCTCGCGGTCTCCGCGGACGCGGATTCACCGCTGGCCGCGGTCAGCCGCGCCCAGCCGACCACCTGACCTCAACCTGGATGAGCCCCGGGCCGCGCGTCGCGGCCCGGGGCTCTTACCGTTTCATCGGGCCGTGGTGGGTAGGGGACTTAACGTGTCGAACGAAGTGCAGGCAGACCTGGCGGGGCTGCAGAACGCCCTGCTGCAAACCGACAGCGTCGAGCAGTTCCTGCGTGAGCTCGCCGTGCTCGCGGCCAGGACCGTGGGTGAAGGCGAAGCGATGTCCTGCGGGATGGCGCTGCGGCAGCGGGGCCGCCCGGTGTCCGTCGCGGCGTGCAGCGACTCGGATGCGTCAGACGCGGACCGGGTGCAGTACCAGTCGGGGGACGGCCCGGCGTTGCACGCGCTGCGGCACGCGCGCTCGGTCAGCGTCCACGACACCGCGACCGCGAACAGCTGGCCCCGTTTCTGCCGGCAGGCGGCGTCGCTCGGCATCCGCTCTTGCTACGCGGTGCCGCTGATCCACGACCGCGAGCCGGTAGGCGCGCTCGTGCTGTACGCGCGCCGGCCGGGGGCCTTCGGCCCGCGGGAGACAGGGCGGGCGGAGAAGTTCGCCAGGCACGCCTCAGGGGCGCTCGCCCTGTCGCTGCGGATGGCCTCGTGCGCCGACCAGAACGACCAGCTCAGATCGTCGATCGTGTCAAGAGCGGTCATCGACCAGGCGCTCGGCGTGATCATGGCCACCGAGCGGTGCCCGCAGGACAAGGCGTTCGCGATGCTGCAAAGCGTCTCGCAGAACACCAACGTCAAGATCCGTGACCTCGCCGCCACGATCGTGACAAGCGTCAGCGGCGAACCGCCGAGGCCTACGGCCCCGTTCGAGGACGGCTGAGACATGAACGCCCGGATGCGAGGCAGGCAGGCGAGCGACGGCCGGGTGCCGGTGAGCGGACCGCGGTGGCTCGCGCAGCAGGCATTCCGCCAGGGCGACATCCCGGCCGTCCGCCGCTTCACCCGGGCGTTCTGCGCGCGCGCGGGCATTGGGCCCGCGCGGCACGCCGACTTTGTCCTCGCGGTCAGCGAGTCCGCGGCCTGTGCTACCGCCGTCGGTCCGTGTACCGCGCGGGTCCGGCTCTGGATGACCGGTCCCCGCGCGTTCTGCGAGGTCCGCGGCGACGGCATGCTGCGCCGGGCGGCGCGCGGTACCCTGCCGCCCGGCCTGGCGGGCGAGGAGGGGATGCTGCGCCGCCTGGTGCTCTGGCGGATCTCCGACCACGTCTCCTTCGCCTCGGGCGACGACGGGGTACGGGTGCTGCTGTCGATGACGGTCTGCTGACCGCGAGGGCGCGGCCGCGTCAGGCGCGCGGCTCCGCGCACTGCGCGGGCAAGGAGGCGACGGCCTCCGTCACGCTCGGGTACACCTCGATCAGCTGGTCGATTCCGACAAGGTTCAGCACGCGCAGTACCGCCGGGGCAGTGGCGGCCAGCCGCACGGTCGACTCGGTCGCCGCGGCCCGCCGCGAGGCCCGCACTAGGGCGGTGACGCCGGCCGAGTCGATGAACGTCGTCGCGGTCATGTCCACCACGAGACCGAGCGCCCCCGAGTTGAGCGCGGACAGCAGCGCGTCTCGAAGGCTTTCTGCGTTGGTGAGGTCGATTTCCCTTACCGCCGCGATCACGGCCGTCCGGCCGGACCACGTCGCGGCAAACCGATCATTGGACACGGCTATCACCGCCACTTCACAAAAGAGGGAGGGCGGGCCGCGTCTCCGGACCCATTTCAGCTTACGCGAATTCCCGATTCCCTCGCGCAGTGGTTCACCGATTACCGCGGCGACGTTTCCCCCGGGCCACGGGGGTAGTCGATACCGGCGGAGGAACCGATGATGCCGAATGACCCGACCGGCCACGTATCGGGTGCAGCGCACGCCGCCGACCCAGGAGAGCGGGTCCGCCGCCCCCGCCGCGATGACCGAGGCCACCTGGCAGGACCAAGTGGACGCCATCGTCCGCCTATCACTGACTCGCACCCCCCCAGGCAGCAAATTAGCAGAAAGTTGAGGCGACCATGCGACTTGGCTCCGTCATCCTGGTGATCTGGCTGGTCATCGGGGTTATCGCTACCGCACAGCGCGGCTATTTCAACGACCGGGTGAGCTGCGCGAGCGCGGGCACGGTCGTCGTCACGATCCTGGCTGGCCCGCTCAACTATGTCGGCGTCAACCCGAAGCTCTCCTGCCATTAAAAACCAAGAAATAAACGCAAGACCGATCGTCCGAACGAGTGCGACTGACTTCGTCCGGCCACGTGAGCCATAATGCGGGGCGGGCCGTGTTAGTCGCCGGCCGGGTCTTGCGATGCTTTCTTCCGCAGCGACTCGACAAGCGCGGCTACGTGCCGCCGGTCCTCGGATGACAGTTCGTCGATGCTGGCGATCAGGAGATCCCGCTCCTGGTCGCCTGGCTGGTGTCCGGGCGGTGCCTCGTCGTAGTAGTGCAGTCCCGTGGACTCGGCGGCCGCGGCTCGAACCACCGAGACCGGCACGTCGAGTCCCTTGGCGAGCGCGTCAATCGTGGCCGGGCGCGGCGGGCGCACCAGGTTCCGCGTGGTCGCGAGGGTATACACGGTGGAGCGGGGCAGGCCGCCGCGGCGCGCGACGTCGCCGTATGACAACTTCGCTTCCCTAAGCCGCTGCTGAATCAGGCGCTGCAGGGGATTGGCGGCGTGCTCAACCTCTGTTACGGAATCGCCCTGCCCTCCAGCGGGAAACTCCGGTTCGTTTTTAGTCGTCCGCGCCGCCATATTCACCAACTTAGCCCGTATTCAAAACTTAGCCCGTCTTCACCTGGCGAGACCGGCTGATGCCGCTGAGTATTTGACTGAACCGTGATCCTACTGTACGGTGATGGCCGTACAACATGTACGCTTCTTAGCGTACAATAGATCATGGCAGATCCCCAAAGGAGGGCTTCCAATGACTAACGATCTCGCAGTGTCGATGGCCGAGCTGGAGGGTGAGAGCGCCGAGCTCCTGCCCAGCCGCGAGACGCTCCACTGCTGGAAGGGCGGGGCATCGCACGGTAGCACCACCAACTTCAGCTACCAGCAGATCGGCAGCAACCAGAACGGCTTCCTCAACCTTGCCCTGATCAACGGCAACGTCAACATCCTGGGCGCCAACGGCATCTTCGGCTAATCCCGGTAGTACCGCCGGCCTGTCATGCATCGGCGGGGTACGCATGGCAGTGGGAGGGCCGCCTGGACTCACCTCTGGGTGGCCTTTCCGCGTTTCCTGGCCGATGAAGGTCGATGGAGGGATGGCCTCAGTGACCGTAGACCTGGATACCGCTTACCCGGCCCGGCTGGCGCCCGGGGTCGAGTTGCTCGGCGAGATGAAAGACAGCGGGTTCGCCGAGCCCCGGTCGCTGGTCAAGCGCGCCGACGGGCAGATGATCCAGCTTTCCCGGCTGCTCTACCTGGTCGCCGCGGCGCTGGACGGGACCCGGAGCACCGACGACATCGCGAGCGCGGTCAGCGCCGAGCTGGGCCGGACGCTGACCGGCGAGCAGGCCCGCTATCTCATCACCGCCAAGCTGGCTCCGCTCGGCATCGTCGCCGGCCAGGGCGCGCCCGTGCTGCCGACGGCCAGCCCGCTCCTCGCCCTGCGGGCACGGGTGACCATGCTGCCAGAGACGGCCGCGTGCGCGGCGGGAACGTTCTTCCGGCCGCTGTTCCGCTGGCCGGTGGTCGCGGCCGTGATCGTCAGTGTCGCCGCCCTGGACTTCTGGATCTTCACCACGCACGGGCTCTCGCTGGCATTCCGTCAGCTGCTCAACGACCCGGTGAGCTTGCTCCTCGTAGCCGGCCTGTCCCTTGTCTCCGGCCTTTTCCACGAGTGCGGGCACGCGGCCGGATGCCGGTACGGCGGGGCGCGGCCCGGCCGCATCGGAGCCGGCATCTACCTGGTGTGGCCCGCCTTTTTCACCAACGTCACCGACTCCTACCGGCTCAGCCGGGTCGGCCGGCTGCGCACGGACCTGGGCGGCCTGTACTTCAACATGGTCTTCATGCTGGTGCTCGCCGCCTGCTACGTGGCGACCTCGTCGGAGATTCTCCTGCTCGTCATCGCCATCACCCACCTGGAGATGCTGGAGCAGCTGATGCCGTTTGTCCGCTTCGACGGGTACTTCATCCTGAGTGACCTGGTCGGGGTGCCCGATCTGTTCGCCCGCGTCGCTCCCGTACTGCGCAGCGGCCTTTCCCGGCTGCCCGGTTGCTCCCGCGTGCAGGGTGACCCGCGGGCCGCAGGCCTGCGTCCCTGGGCCCGGATCGTGATCACCGCCTGGGTACTGTGCGTTATCCCGCTGCTCGCATTCACCATGGGGTACCTGATGCTGCACCTCCCGGAGTTCAACCGGGCGCTGTGGCAGTCGGCGAGTCACGCGGCGCGGCTGGCGGGCGGGGCGATCGCCGGCCACCGGTACGCCTCGGCCACCGCGGACGCGCTCGGGGTGGGGCTGGCGTTCCTGTCGATCGTCGGCTCGCTCTATGTCGCGTTCGGGCTGGTGCGGCGGGCTGTCGCCCTTGGGCGGCGCTGGTCGGCGGGCCGGCCAAGGCGCCGCCTGCTCGCCATCCTGGCCGGGGCGGCCTGCGCCGTTCCCCTCTCGGTCTTTTGGGTGGTCCAGGGCCAGTTTAGGGACTGGTGACGCCCAAAAACCGGATCACCGGCATAAGAATCGCTGTTAGATTCGAGCCGCATGATCCGGAGGAGTAACCCGCCGCAGTCCTGGGTACCCGAGGCAAATAGCGCACCCGCGGAGCGCGTGACGGCGATTACGACCGTCACCGGCGACCCGCGTCGCTCCGCGACCTCCCTCAAGCACGGCGAGGCCG
>Ga0210389_10002441_pt1 | contig 14629 bp, 13 predicted proteins | sample IncBWH28OmetaG_FD_160127 | JGI IMG/M metagenome (GOLD analysis project Ga0210389, IMG submission 160127) | Forest soil microbial communities from Barre Woods Harvard Forest LTER site, Petersham, Massachusetts, United States - Inc-BW-H-28-O ...
CCGGCCGGCGGGCACGCCGCACGTCCTCATCCAGCTCAGCTCGGGATCCACCGGGCCATCGAAGATCATCGCGAGGACGGCAGCCGACCTGCTGGGTGAGCTCGGGCGCTACGCGCAGCTCGAAGAGTACCCGCGACGCGGCGAGCGCATCGTCGTGCTGGCGTCCATGGTGCACGTGCTCGGGCTCGTCGGGGGGCTGCTGCACGGCCTGCACGCCGGGGTGGAACTGGCGTTTGCCGACCGGCTCACCGCCGACGGCATCAGGGGAGCCGTCGCCGCGGGCAGCCGGCCGACGATGGTGCTCGGCGTCCCCTTCCACGCCGAGTTGCTGACCACGGGCGGCGCTCCGCTCCCGTCGCTGAGGCGGATGGTGGTCGCCGGCGAGCTGGTGCGGCCCTGGCTGCCCGCCAGGTTCACGGAGGCCTATGGCGTCCCGCTCGGGACCATGTACGGGATGACCGAGCTCGGGGTCATCGCCACAGACCTGTCTGGCCGCAACGCGCCCGCTGTCGCGCCCGCGCCCGGGATGAGCCTGCGCGTCGCCGACGGCGAGCTGCTCGTGCGGATGCCGGCCTCTCCCTACATCGGCCTCATCGACGACACCCGCTGGGCCGACGGCTGGCTGCACACCAGGGATGCCGCGAGCATCGATCCCGCGACCGGGCTCGTCACGATCCTGGGCCGGCTCGATTCCCAGATATCAGTCGGCGGGCTCAAGGTCGACCTCACAGAGGTGGAACAGGCCCTCTGCGCGCTCCCTGAAGTGGACTCGGCCGTCGTCACCTTCGACGCCGCGATCGAGGCATACCTGGTCCTGCGCGACGGCGGGCGGATCTCGGCCGTCGAGGCAGCGCTCGCGGAGCAACTCTCGGCGTACAAGCGGCCGCGCCGGCTGCGCGTGCTGAGCGCCATGCCCCGCACCGCCACCGGCAAGATCAGCCGCGACCGCGCGGTGCTGCGTGCCGCAGTGGACGCCCAGTGAACGGGCCAGGGCGCCAGCCGCCGGGCCGTTCGGAAGTGATCGCCATCCTCGCGGCGATGGGCAACCGTGCCCCGGACGAGGTCACCGAGGAAATCGGCTCGCTCGAGATGGCGTGGCTGATCAGCCAGGTCGAGGAACGGTACGCCACGACGCTGGAGCTCGACGACGACGTGCTGCGGCAGATGAAGACCGTTTCGGGAGCGGTCGCGACGATCCATCAGATGCTGGCAGGCACCGCAGATGGCTGACGCGAAGCAGGGCGGAGGCGAGCCCGGGCAGGTGGTCATCACCGGCATGAGCGCGGCGTCCGCGTTCGGCCGCGGCACCGGGCCGCTGCTGGCCGGGGCGCTGTCCGGACAGCCCGCCTTCGGCCAGGTCCGCAGGTTCGGCGTGGACGGCCGCCGTGCCACGGCCGCCGCGGAACTGCAGGGGCCGGTGGTCCTCGCGGACGAGCTCGCGGCCGTGATCGGCGCCGCCTGCGACGAGGCCGGCCTAAGCCCGGCCGATCGCGCGTCGGCGGAGCTTCTGATGGCCCTGCACTCCGACGCGGCGGCGGCCAGGGACGCGGCAACACCCGCGGTCACCGGCTCTACCGCCGCCGACGTGGCGGTGCGCACCGGGCTGCCGGAGCCGCCCCGTGTGTATGCGACCGCGTGCGTCGCGGGGAGTACCGCGATCGCCGACGGCGCCGCGATGATCGTCTCCGGCCGGGCGGTGCGGGTCGTGGCCGCCGCCGGCTACCTGGTCGATCCCGACAGCTTCGCCATGTTCGACGGTGCCCGGGTCCTTGCCCGCGACGGCCAGGTCCGGCCATTCAGCGCCGGCCGGCAAGGCCTGCTGCTCGGCGATGGCGTGGCCGCCGTCGTGCTGGAATCCGGCGATGCCGCCCGCGGCCGCGGCGCACGGCCGCTGGCACGGCTGGCGGGCTGGGGCCGGGCAGGCGACGCGTACCACGTGTGCCAGCCCAGCCCGGATGGCAGGGGACTGGCCAGGGCGATCGACGCGGCCCTGCGCCGTGGCCGCATCGATCCCGCCGCCATCGGTTACGTGAACGCCAACGGCACGGGCACCAGCCACGCGGATTCCGCGGAGACCGCGGCCCTGCGGCGGTCGCTGGGCGCAGGCGTGGATGCGATACCGGTCAGCTCCACCAAGTCCGTTCACGGGCACGCGCTTGAAGCCTCGGCACTGCTGGAGCTCGTGCTGACCGTCCTCGTCATGCGGGCTGGGCAGCTGCCGGTGAACGCGGGCTACCTGGGACAAGATCCCGACTGCGGGCTCGATCTCGTGCTCGGCTCGCCGCGGGAGGTTCCCGGTGGCCGCCGGCACGCCCTGAGCCTGAACGCCGCGTTCGGCGGCGCGAGCACAGCACTCCTGGTCGCGGCCGCATGAGCGGGGACAGGGCATGAGCACGCCATCCGGCCTCCGCAACGACACCCCGCGGGACGCCCCGGCAAGCGCCTGCGGCGAGTTGATCGTGCTCGCCAGCTCGGCGTGGCCGGCCGGGCCTCGTGCCGCGCTCCCCGCGGTTCCCGGCTTCATCGTCTCCTCGTTCAGCCCGCTTGCCGCGCACCTCGCCGAGCTGTGCCTCCTCCAGTACTTCGGCAGCCCGCCGGCCGATCCTGGCCTGGGACGGCAGACCGGAGTCGTTCTGGCCAGCACAACCGGTGACATCGCCACCGCCGCCGAGGTGGCAAGGGTCGTCGATGAGGGCCGCCCGGTTCCGCCGCTGCTGTTCTACCAGTCCAACCAGAACGCGGTGGCCGGCCACATCGCCGCCCGGTGGGGCCTTGAGGGACCGGTGGTGTGCACGATCCCGGCCCGCCGCGGCCTCGCCGACGCGATGGACAGCGCCGCCCTCCTGATCGAGGGCGAGGAAGCGGCCGCGGCACTGGTCATCCTCGCGGACCAGGGGCGGCCAGGCGACAGCGGGGGAACGCCGGCCGGCGACAGCGGCACGGCGATGCTCATCGGGCCCGCGCGGTGGTCCCTCCAGCCGTTCGGCCCGCGCCGTGATGCTGACGGAACGCCAGGGCGGAACCAAAGTCTCGGAGAAAGCTGACGATGACAATCTTGGGAATCGACCACGTTGAGTTCTACGTAGGGGACCTTGAGAAATCGGCGGCGGTGCTGTGCCGCGGCTTCGGCTTTCGGGCGGGCGCCGCGCTGCCCAGCTCGCCGGGCTGCGCCGCCCCTGGCGGGCCGGCCGGCCCTGGCGGTGCCCCCGCGGCGGGCAGCCAGTCGACGCTGCTGCGGCAGGGGCGCATCAAGCTGCTGCTGACCGCGGCGAGCGCATCCGGCCACCCCGCCGCCGACTTCGTCCAGCGGCACGGTGACGGCGTGGCATCGATCGCGTTCCGCACCGACGACGTGCGCCAGGCGTTCGAGGCGGCCGTCGCCGGCGGCGCGCAGGCCATCGCGGCCCCCGTGTTCGCCGAGTGCGAGGGCCGCCTGGTCGGCCAGGCAGTCGTCTCCGGCTTCGGGGACGTCACCCACCGGCTGGTTGAGCATGACGAGCGGGCGGGGGACGAGGGCAGCGCAGGCCACCGGGAGGATGAACTGCTCGAGGCCCTGGACCATGCCGCGATCTGCGTGCGCCCCGGCCAGCTAGAGGCGGTGGTCCGCTTCTACCGGGAAGCCTTCGGGTTCACGCACACGTTCGACGAGCGAATCGAAGTGGGCGGCCAGGCGATGATCTCCAAGGTCATACAGGACCGGGCCGGAGCGGTCACCTTCACGCTCCTTGAGCCGGATCCCGAGCGGGAGCCCGGCCAGATCGACCAGTTCCTCATCGCGCACTGCGGCGCGGGAGTGCAGCACCTCGCGCTGCGGACCCCCGACATCGTCGGGGCGGTGCGGACATTGTCCGGCCGCGGCGTTGAGTTCCTCGCCGCGCCAGCCGGATACTACCGGTCGCTTGAGGGCCGGCTCGGCGCGTTCCCCATCCCGGTCGACGTGCTGCGGGAAGTGAACGTGCTGGCCGATCGCGATCAGTGGGGGCGGCTCTTCCAGATCTTCAGCCACTCCACACACGAACGCCGCACGTTCTTCTTCGAGCTCATCGAGCGCCAGGGCGCCCGCACCTTCGGCACCGGCAACATCAGGGCCCTGTACGAGGCGCTGTACGAGGAGCAGACGCCGCGGTTCCACGATGGCGACGGCTAGGGGCGGAGGCAGGCAATGCGAACCCCAGGCCAGTTCCCGCTCAGCGCCGCGGAGCAGGCGCTCCTTCCGACAGGTGAAGAGGTCAAGGAGTACGCGGCACGCGGCTGGTACCTGTCGAAGAAGCTCCTCGACGATGAGGAGGTCGACGCGCTGACGGCGGCGAGCGAGCGCTTCTACGCAGGCCAGCGTGACCGGGTGCTCCCGGTGCGGCCGCCGCACCTGGCGTACTGGGAGGCGGCAGACGGGCAGGTGCAGCGGCACAATGACTACATCCACTTCGAGTGCACCGAGATCGGGCGCATCCTGCGCAAGCCGCTGGTCGCCGCTGTCGCGGCGCGACTGGCGGAGGCGACGGAGATCAGGCTGTTCCAGTCGACGCTGATCTACAAGCCGGCCGTCCCCGCTGAGGTCACCAACGTGGTGCCCTGGCACGCCGACCGCCATTACTGGCAGACCTGCACGTCCGAGCGGATGCTCACCGCGTTCATTCCCCTCCACGACTGCGGCGTGGAGATGGGCACGATCACCGTCATGGACGGCAGCCACTTGTGGCGGGAGATCCCAGGCGACGACTCGACGCGGCATTTCGCTCAGCGCGACCCCGACGAGCTCACCCGGATACTCAAGGAAACCGCGCGGCACAACAACGCCGAGGTCAACGCGATCCCGATGATGATCCCGAAAGGGCACATGAGCTTCCATCACTGCCGCGTCTACCACGGCAGCGGCCACAACGTCAGCGGCCGGCCACGGCGCGCGATCTCCCTGCACCTGCAGGATGGAGACAACCGCTGGCGCCCTTACCGGCGCCCGGATGGCAGCCTGCTGGCCTACAACCACGACGTCCTGGTCCGCACGACCAGCGAGGGCGCTCCCGATTACAGCGATCCCGTCTACTGCCCGGTTCTGTGGCGCTCGTGACGGAGGAGGTCAGGAACATGGTTGCCGGGCAGACAGCGCCACCGCCGCAGGACCTGTACCGCATCATGCGGCTGACCCGCCGCTTCGAGGAGCGTGCCATCGACCTCGTCCGGTTGGGTGAGATCGTGAGCGGCATCCATGCGTGCATCGGCCAGGAGGCCGTGGCCGCGGGCATTGGCGCCGCGCTGCGCCGCGACGACTTGCTGGTGGCCCACCACCGGTCCCATGGCCACATGCTGGCGAAGGGAACCGACCCCGGACGGCTGCTCGCCGAGATGGCGGGCCGGGTGACCGGCGTCGCCCGCGGTCGGGGCGGCTCCTTCCACCCGTCTGACTTGAGCGTCGGGGTCCTCGGCTGCACGGGCACCGTCGGTCATGGGGCGGCAATCGCCGCGGGCGCCGCCTGGGCGCTCGCCCGCAAGGGAACCGACCGGATCGCCGTCGCCATCTTTGGTGACGGGGCCGTGAACCAGGGCTCGCTGTTCGAGTCATTCAACCTCGCGTCCCTGTGGCGGGCTCCGGTGGTCTTCGTCTGCGAGAACAACCTGTACGCCACCACGCTGCCGGCCGCCGCGGCCGTCGCCGGCTCGATCACCGCCCGGGCCGCCGCCTTCGGGCTCCCGGCTGCCAGCTGCGACGGCATGGATCCGGGCATCGTCTACGAGGCGACGGCGGCGGCCGTCGACCGGGCGCGAGCCGGGGAGCCGTCGTTCCTTGAATTCACCACCTACAGGTACGAAGGCCACCACACGTTCGAGCTCAAGGCGGGCCTGCGCTACCGGGACCCGGCGGAGGTAGCCGAGTGGCGTGCCCGGGATCCGCTCGCCCTGCAGGCCAGCCGGATCCCGGACGGCGTGCGGCAGCAGATCGACGACGAGGTCGAAGCGGTCCTGGAGGCGGCGGTCCGGTTCGCGACGTCCAGCCCGAAGCCCGATCCGGCTCACGGGCTGGACTACCTCTACTCGGGAGGGGTGCGGCCCCGGCCCGGACACTCAGGAGGGATAGGCAATGCCCCTGCTGTCATACCTGCGGGCCATTAACCGGGCACTCGGCGATGAGATGGAGCGGGATCCCGACGTCTTCGTGATGGGCGAGGACATCCACCAGGCTCTGACCAACACCACCGTTGGGCTGCTGGCGCGGTTCGGCCCGCAGCGGGTGATGGAGACGCCGCTGTCCGAACAGGGATTCACCAATTTCGCGACCGGCGCCGCCCTGGCCGGCCTGCGGCCGGTCGTGGAGTACCAGATCCCGTTCTTGCTGCTGCTGGTCTTCGAGCAGATCGCGAACCAGGCGAACAAGGTGTCGCTGATGAGCGGCGGGCAGGCCAGCGTACCCGTGACGTACCTGCTGCCCGCCGCGGGATGGCGGCCGGCCTGGGGTGCCCAGCACTCCGACCAGCCGTACAGCCTCTTCACCCATTACGGCGTGAAGACGGTGATCCCGGCCACGCCCGCTGACGCCTACGGCCTGGTCATCACCGCGATCAGGGATGACGACCCGGTCGTGGTGTTCGCCCCCATCGGGGCGCACGGCGTGCGGGAGGACATCGGGGCAGCCGCCTTGTCGCCGGTGCCGCTCGGCGCGAGCCGTGTCCACCGCGAGGGCCGGGACGTCACCCTGCTCGCGGTCGGGCACCTCGTCCATGACGCGCTGGCGGTCGCCGAGGACCTGGCGGGCGAGGTGTCCGTCGAGGTGCTCGACCCGCGGACGCTGTACCCATTCGACTGGGAAGGGCTGGCGGCATCGTTGCGCAAGACGGGCCGGCTGGTCGTGCTTGACGACTCCAACCGGTTCTGCGGCTTCGCAGCCGAGATCATCGCCACTGCCGTCGAGGAGATGCCCTTGCTCACGCCGCCGCGGCGGGTCACCCGGCCAGACAGCGCCGTGCTCGGGTGCGTCCCGGAACTTGACATGGCGCTGCAGCCAAGCCGGGAACAGGTCGCCGCCGCCATCGCCGGCGTGATGGCAGGCGGTCGTTGACAGTGCGACTGCTGGCCATCGGCGCGCACCCGGACGACATCGAGATCGGCGCGGCCGCGCTCCTCACGAAGGCGCAGCGCCATGGGATCGATACGCACGTCTTGATCCTCACCGACGAGCGGGGCTGCCGGGAGGCTCGCCGCGCCGAGGCGGTGGTCGCGGCCGAATCCCTCGGCGTGCCGCAGGACCGGGTGATCTTCGCCGGGCTGGCGGACGGCCGGCTGCGGGTGGACCGGACGTCGGTGAGCCGGGTCCGGGAGAAGGCCGCGGCCTGCGGCCTGCAGCCGGACCTCGTCGTGACCCACACGCTGGCCGATAGCCACAACGACCATGTCGAGGCGAACCGGATCGCCCACGCCGCCTTCCGCAAGTGCGTGTTCCTCCACTTCTCGACGTACCTGTCCAGTGAGCGGGAACGCTTCGCCCCCCGGGTCTTCGTCGCCGTGTCCGGGGCCACGCTGGAGAAGAAGGCCAGGGCGCTTGCCGCCTACGAGTCCCAGCAAAGCCGGCTGGAGCGTGCCGACCTGGCGGACTACGAGGGCCGCCTCGGCGCGCTCGCCCGCCTGGACCGTGCGGAGGCCTTCGAAGTCAGCCGTCAGGAGGGGGCCGACGGCCTGGTCGAGGAGGTGCTCGCGCTCAGCGAGTCGCCGTTCCACCGGTTCTGGACGCGCGTCGTCGCCAGCAAGGAGATCACGCTGTTCTACGAGGCCTACGCCGTGCCCGGCGCGGCCATCGACTGGCCGTCGAGCCACTCCAATACCGGACGTGACCGGCTGCGCCAGGCCTTCCGTGACCAGTGGCTGCCTTACTCGCCGCTGCGGGAAACAGGGTCCGGCAGTTCCTCGGTCCAGCAGATCCTGGAAAGCCAGAGCGTCATCCTGGCCGGCGGCGCCGTGAGCAACCTGATCGTCCGCGACATCTACAACCGGTTCCGGAGCACGGTCTGGTCGATCGACTACGAGATGCCCCGAGTGGGTCCCGCCTACCTGCACAACCGCTCGACTCAGGCCCGCATGCACCCGCGCTTCGACGCGGCGGGCAACACGGTGCTGGACTTCGGGGTGCTGGCACGGGTGGCCAACCCCTACGCGCCCGGCGAGCATGTCGTGTGCGCGGCGGGTGCCAGCGGCTTCGGTACCCGCGTGGCCCTGGAGTTCCTCGCCGACCCCGGCGCGCAGCCCGAGGTCATGAAGCATTTTGAAACACGGGGGAATGTCCAGGTGGCGTTCTGCGCCAGGCCCGATTCTCATGGAATGGAGGTGCTGGATGTCTGCCACGACTAACCGGGCGGCCGGGGATCCGGTACGGCTCGTGCTGGTTACCGGCCACACTTTCGGCAACCGGGCATTTGAGGGAATCTTTGCTTCCAGCGCCTTCCTTGCCGGAAAGATCACAGTCAGCCTGATGATCGGCCTGGATGATTCGCGGGCCGCAGCGACGGTAGGGCATCAGTCGCTAAGCCGCCTTGCCGCGGACCAAGGAGTGCGGTATATCGGCACCTCCGATGGGCGGCTGAGCTCACTGGCCAGCCGAATCCGGGACGCCGGTCCCGACTACCTGCTAGTCATCGGGTGGTCTTCTCTGGTGGGTACGGACATCTTGTCCATTCCTTCGTCTGGCTGCATCGGCATGCATCCCACTCCGCTGCCGCTGGGTCGCGGGCAGGCGCCCATTCCATGGACCATCATCAAGGGACTGAAGCGGACCGCGCTTTCGGTATTCTTCCTGGCCGAGGCCGCCGACGCGGGGCCGGTCATCGAGCGCTATGACCTGGACGTCCGGGACAACGAGACCAGCGCGTCGCTGTTCTACCGGGTCGGTCATGCGCATTTCACGGCCGGGCTCGACCTCGCGGAGCGCATCGGCGGCGAGGTCATCACGGGCGACGTCCAGGACGAGGCCGCCGCGACGAGGTGGCCGCGGCGCAGGCCCGCGGACGGCGAGATCAGCGACACGATGACGGCCGCTCAGATCGACGCACTGGTCAGGGCACTGCTCGGCCCGTATCCGAGAGCATTCGCCTGGGTGGCCGGGGAACGGGTCGCGATCCGCGGCGTCGAACGGCATCCGCTTGCCGCCGGCCGTGGCGACCCGGACGCCGGGCAGCGGATCCCATTTCAATGCGATGACGGCATGGTGTACCTGCTGCGCGACGCTAACCGGGAGGACCCGTGACCCCTCTAGACAAATCAAAATCCAATGTTACGCTCAAGGCAGTCCTCGATTCAGCATGGGAACCCGCGAATTGCAGCCGGAATGCTTCGGCCATGTTCTCCTGCCGGCGGGTCCTGTCGCGAAGGGAGATGATCACCTGATGACCGCATCGACTGACTCTATCCGGCAGTTCATATTCAGTTCCCTGCACGAGATGAATTACGACACCGCGGACATTGATGATGACAGTCAACTCGGGCCGCGTGGCGCCGATCTGGCATCCCTTGCCCTCGTCGAGCTCGCACTGCGAGTCGAAGACGAATTCTGCGTGAAGTTCAGCGAGGAAGAGGCGGAAGAGCTCGCCGGCAAGACGGTCGGCGAGTTCTGCATCATCGTGGCCTCGCGCCTGCCCGCCGCCGGCACCACAGTGGAGTGATTCACATGGACGCACCCGAAATCCGGGAGATCCGCGCTGCGCTTGTCGCGGATCCCGATGTCGGCGCTGGAAACGCGCTGGTGAAGGTCATCGAGCATGGAGCCGCGCTTGACGGGCCCGGGATCACGTTCGACGTGGACGTGGACGGGCATCCCGCGTGGCAGCCGCTGACGCTGGGGATGCTGCGGGACAGGGTTGCCGCGCGCGCTTCCTGGCTGCACTCCCGGGGGGTGGGGCCACGTGATCCGGTTGCGGTCTACGCGACCTCATCGGCCGACATCCTGCTGAACTTCATGGCGCTGGCGTGGCTCGGCGCGATCCCGGCGCTGATGAACGGCGCCATCCCTGGTGACATCGCGGCCGGCTACATCCAGCGCCTGCGTGCCACCGCGGTGATCGCCGACGTGGCGCACCGCGAGCTGCTGAGCGGCCACGTCCTCGACGTTCCGGTCCATGACGCCGCCGAGGCAGGCACCGGCGATCCCGGGCGGGCACCCGCGCACTACCGGCACCACCCCGACGATCCCATCGCGATAACCCACTCCTCCGGCACCACCCGGGTGCCGGCCGCGGTTGCCCATTCGCACGCCAGCCTCTTCGCCGCGATCCGCCGGCTCCACCTGGAATCACCACGAGCACCTGAGCGGACACTGTGCGTGATGCCCGCCGCGCATGCCGCGGGGATCATCAGCACTCAGCTCGCGTTGTGCAACCGGCATGAGCACCTGTTCCTGTCGACCCAGGGCGGGAGCTTCCCGCGCAGCGGGGCGGCCGTTGTGGACGCCATCGAGCGGTGGCGCCCGACCGGCGTCTACGGTTTCGCGGTGACCTGGTCGGAGCTCGCGCGCATCGACTTGACCAAGCGTGACCTGAGCTCGGTGCGCATGTGGTTCAACACCGGCGACTGCGCGCATGAGGCGCATGTGCGACCGCTGGTCGCGGCGGGAAGCCACCTGGAGTACTCGCGGGACAAGGGCGCCGTGCTGGTGCCCGGGTCGAAGTTCATTGACGGCATCGGCTCCAGCGAGATGGGGCACTCGGGATTCCGGATCGTGCACACCCCGGCGAGTGACCGCTACGGGCGCTGCGTGGGGAAGCCGTACGACTTCGCGGAAATCGTGCTGTTCGACCTCGCGGACGGCACCGAGGTCCCGGTGGGCAAGGTCGGGCAGGTGGGCATGAAGTCGCCTACCCTGGCCGTCGGCTACTGGAACGACTCGGTCGCCACCTTCCGCACCCGGTACCGGGGCTATTACCTCACCGGCGACCTGATGTACCGCGACGACGACGGCTACTACTACCACGTGGACCGGCTCGTGGACGCGGTGAACCTCAGGAACGGCGACTGGCTCTACACGGCCATGTCCGAGGAGCGCATCCTGGCCCGGTGCCCGGACGTGCGCGACGCCACCGTCATCGCCGGGAGAGTCGGCGACGCCGTGGTCACCGACGTCTTCCTGTCGCTGGCCGCCGGCGCAGACGCCGGTGCCGATCGCGGCGCCGCCATCAGGGAGGCACTCGGCGGGCCAGCGGCGGCAACGCTGCGGCGGATCGTGATCACGGCCGACGACGATGACGACATCGTGGTCGGGCCCACCGGCAAGGTGCGCAAGTTCCTGATGCGACAGCGCCACCTGGCTGGCATTGGGGCCCCGTGACCGGGCAGAGGGGCCCGGTGAGTGAGCAGAGCGGCCCCGTGACCGGGCAGAGCGGCGGCCCTGTGAGCGCCGGGCTCGCCGGCCTGCACCCGCAGGTCCTTGCCATCCGGGAACGGCTCAGCCGAGACAAGGTCCCGCACCTCACCACGCTAACGATCGACCAGGCTCGCGCCGCCGACCTCGCGGCCGTGGTAGCGGGCGGGGGCAACGCCGAGCCCGTGGGAGACGTCACGGAAACCACGATCCCCGGGTCGGCCACCCACGGCATACGGCTGCGGGTATACCGCCCGGCCGGAACAGTGCCAGCCGAAACAGTGCCGGCCGAAACAGTGCCGGCCGAAACAGTGCCGCCCGAACCAGTGGCGTTGCCGGTCCTCGTCTACTTCTTCGGCGGCGGCTGGAGCCTCGGCACGCTGGATACCTGCGACGGGATCTGCCGGATGCTCACCAACGCGGCGCGCTGCGTGACCGTGTCGGTGAGCTACCGGCTGGCACCGGAACACAAGTTCCCGGCGGCGGTCGAGGACTGCTACGCGGGCGTCGCGTGGGCCGCCTCGCACGCCGGGGAACTGGGCGGCGACCCGGCGCGTCTCGCGGTCGGCGGGGACAGCTCGGGAGGGAACCTGGCCGCGGCCGTGGCCCTGATGGCCCGTGAGCGAGGCGGGCCCGCCATCACGCACCAGCTCCTCGTCTACCCGAACACCGACTACCAGGCCGGCACGCCCTCGATGCGGGACATCCGCGACGAGTACTTCTTCAACCCGGCGTCTGTCCGGTGGTACTGGGGAATGTACCTGGCCACGCCGCAGGACGGCGCGAACCCCCTCGCGTCGCCGCTGCGGGCCGGCGACCTCACCGGGCTGCCTGCCGCGACCGTGATCACAGCGGACTACGACCCGCTGCGCGACGAGGCGGAGCTGTACGCGAAGAGGCTGGCAGAGGCGGGGGTGCCTGCCGAGGTCGTCAGGTACGCCGGCATGATCCACGGGTTCTTCACCATGGTGGGCGTCCTTGACACGGCGCGAACCGCCGTGCTCGACGCGGCCGAGCGCCTGCGCATGGCGTTCGCGCCGGGGTGATGCGAGCTGCGCCGCGGCCGGGTTCCTGAAGGTCAGCCGGGGATCGCCTGGCCCTCGCCGGTGGCGGCGTCGACGAGCGCGCTCTCAAGCCGGCGCGCCAGCGTCTCCATGCCCGCCGGGCTCACGTAACGAGTGTCCGCCCACAACTCGTAGCAAAGCGTGCCAGGGGCGTCGTTGACGTAGAGGAACAGCTTCCCGTCCTGGTTGTCCTGGCGTTCCCCCCAGGTCAGCGCGGTCTGGCACAGCTCCTCGCGCAAGCCGTCCGGATCCGCGCCGCCGGGCGCGTCCGCGCCCTCCCGGCTACTCACCCTGCGGTCGTTGAACAGGCACGACAGGTCGATCTCCGTGCCGCGCTCCGCGCTGATCCGGGCGAACAGCTCGTTCTTGCCATCCAGGTCGTAGTAGGAGTTCTTGTACGCGCCCATCGCGGCGTGGAAGGCCCGGGTGATCACCTCACGGAAGCCGCCGGCCGGGTCGATGACGCACAGGCAGCTCTGCGTCACGACGCTGACCGATTTGGCGAAGCCGGGCCTGAAGCGATTGTTCACCACCATGTGGAGCGCAGCGGGGCGGACGCCGGTCAGCTCGGAGACCGCCACCGCGAACGCGGCCAGAAGCACCGGCGAGGTGGTCACGCCAGCCTGCGCCGCGAGCACCCGCAGTGCCCGGTAGCCGGCCGGGGAGGTGCAGGTGAGCTGCCAGACCCGCGGGCAGCGCTCATCGCCCGACTCGCGGAACTGCGTGGCTGGCGCGTCGCGCAGCAGCCGCTCGGTGTACCGCATCGCCGCGTCGTGCGCGCGGCGAGCCGACTGGCCACGCTGCTTCACCGCCTGCTCCAGCGGTGTCGTCGCCGTCACCGGGGAGACCTGGCCGGCGCACGAGTAGCGCGCGGCCACGTCGTCGTGCAGCACGGCCAGGCCGAAGGCGTCCATGGCGAGGTGGCTGAATGCCTCTGCCACGTGCGTCGCCGCGCCGCGGGCGATGATCACCGCCATCCGCACCGGCCAGTGGGCCTCGTAGTCGAAGCTCGCCGCCATGTACCGGTCGGCCACCGCGGCCGCCACCTTGGCCGGGTCCTCATCGCCCGCGTCGACGATCTCCAGCGGTACCTCGCCGTAGTCCGCCACGACCTGCAGCGGGGTGCCGCCCTCCAGGAACCGCAGCCTGGTGCGCATCGACTGGTGGCGGGTCATGATGAACCGCAGGTCGCCGGCGACGTCGGAGACGGTACGCCCGGGAGGCAGTTGCCGCACGCCGCCGAGGTACAGCGGCCGCCCTATCGACCGCATCACCGACCAGATCTCGCGCTGGCCCCAGCTGAGCTCCGCGACCCCGGCACCCTCACCCTCGAACGGAACGAGGACCCTGTCCACCATGGCGTTCCACCCGTCTCTCAGTTGACCGGATAATAACTCCGGGGCCACCGGGCGGACAATGAAAACTTTCGCTGTAGACCGCCTGGAGCGACTGCACCGGCCGGGCCTATTGTCGGCGAACATTTGGCGCATTAATCTAAGAGGGTCATTCTGCTCATGCATCGGGCTGCTGCTCGGTGGAGCCGGCAGAATGATCCTCTAATCCTGTGTGCCCGGGGTATTTGCCCGAAGGGAAGCAGCAGATGATCGAAACGCGCGGCCTGCGAAAGTCATTCCGGTCAAGAAAGCGCCGCCGGGTGACGGTCGTCGAAGCGGTGCGTGGCATCGACCTGTCGGTCGCCGAGGGGGAGATATTCGGCTTCCTGGGCCCGAACGGCGCGGGCAAGACGACCACGCTGCGGATGCTCGCCACGCTGATGCCACCCGACGGCGGCGACGCCACGATCGCCGGGGCGGACCTGCTGGCCAGCCCGCGCGAGGTGCGGCGGCGGATCGGCTACGTGGCGCAGACCGGTGGCACCTGGGGCGAGGTGAGCGCCCGCGAGGAGCTCGCGCTGCAGGCCCGCTGGTACGGCGTGCCGAAGGCCGAGGCGCGGCAGCGGGCGGCCGCCGCGATGGACGCGTTCGGGCTAACCAGCTACGGCGACCGCTGGTGCAAGACGTACTCCGGCGGCCAGCGGCGCAAGGTGGACATCGCACTCGGCGTGATCCACCGGCCGAAGGTGCTCTTCCTCGACGAGCCGACCGTGGGGCTGGACCCGCCGAGCCGGATGACCGTGTGGGACGAGGTACGGCGGCTGCGCGAGGACGGCATGACGATCTTCCTCACCACGCACTACCTGGATGAGGCCGAGGCGCTCTGCGACCGGATTGCG
>Ga0210389_10002442_pt1 | contig 14625 bp, 14 predicted proteins | sample IncBWH28OmetaG_FD_160127 | JGI IMG/M metagenome (GOLD analysis project Ga0210389, IMG submission 160127) | Forest soil microbial communities from Barre Woods Harvard Forest LTER site, Petersham, Massachusetts, United States - Inc-BW-H-28-O ...
CGCCGCCCGGCATGCTGCATCAAAATATGAACTTGACGTCGGATTCAGGTATTGGGTATAAGGGACGGGACGCGCTTTGCGTCAAGCCCCGGCCACGGCGGGGTGCCTGCCGGCGCACGGTTGCCGGGCCGGTGAGCGTCATCGAGCAGAGCGAGGAGCACGCATGCCCATCGGTGAGCTGGTGATCGGTGGCGGCCAACGATTCGGCGACGCCCACCCCCACCGGTATGGAGCGATGCTTAATGCCTGACCCGTCGGTTGTCGGGATTGATCCGGCTGCGGTGACACGCTGGTTCGGCCAATTGGGAGTCGGTTTCACCGAGCCGTTGCGATTCGAGCGGATCGGTCTCGGCCAGTCCAACCTGACTTACCTGGTGCGCGACGCGGGCGATCGCCGCTGGGTGCTGCGCCGACCGCCGCTCGGTCGACTGCTGGCCTCGGCACACGACGTCGCACGCGAGGCGCGGATCATGGCCGCGCTCGCGCCGACCGACGTTCCCGTTCCCGAAATCCTCGGCGTGACACAGGATCCGGAAATCGCCGACGTACCACTGGTGCTCATGGAGTTCATCGACGGACAAGTCATCGACACCATGGCGATCGCTGAATCGGTTGCCCCGCAACGGCGCCGACAGATCGGGTTGTCGTTGCCGCCGACGCTGGCCAAGGTTCATGCGGTGGACATCGATGCAGTAGGCCTAGCCGACCTGTCCAGCCACAAACCGTATGCGCATCGTCAGCTCAAGCGGTGGACCGGCCAGTGGGAACGGTCGAAGACCCGCGAATTGCCTGAGCTCGACGACCTGACCCGTCGCCTGGTCGCCGCCGCCCCTGAGCAACGTGAGCTGTCCTTGGTGCACGGCGACTTCCACCTGCGCAACGTCATCGTGTCGCGCTGCGCCGGTGCGGTGATCGGCGTGCTGGACTGGGAATTGTCCACGCTCGGGGATCCATTGGCGGACATGGGCACAATGCTCGCCTACTGGCCCGAGCCTGGCGAGGAGATGGGTGACTTCGAGGCGTCGACGCTAAACGGCTTCCCGGACCGGGGCGAGCTCGCGCGCGTCTACCTCGAACAAACCGGGCGCGATCCGCACGCACTGAACTACTGGCACGCGCTGGGATTGTGGAAGATCGCCATCATCGCCGAGGGCGTCATGCGTCGCGCGATGGACACCAGGGAGAACAAAGCGGCGTCCGGGACGCCGACCGTCAAGTGGATCGACGGATTGGTCGACTCGGCCCGCGAGGTCGCCGAGGCCGCGGGAATCTAGCGAGGGTGACATGACATTCGACGAACAAGCGATTACCCGCGATCTCGACAGCCGGGTTCGACAGCTGCTGGCCACCCACGAACCGGCGCATACCGATCCGCAGGAATTTCTGGGGGCGAGGTTCGACGCCGGCCTGGCATGGGTCCAGTTTCCGGAGGGGCACGGCGGACTCGGTTTGCCGCAAAGCTTTCAGGAGCAGGTGAACGCGGCCCTGGCCGCGGCCGGCGCGCCCGAACCCGCGGTGGCCAAGAACGGCATTGGCTTCGGTATGGCAGCACCGACCATTGCCGCGTTCGGAACCGAGGAACAGAAACGAAAGTTCCTGCGGCCCTTGTATATCAATGAGCACGTTTACTGCCAGTTGTTCAGCGAGCCGGGTGCCGGGTCGGATTTCGGGGCGCTGGCCACCCGCGCGGTGCGCGACGGCTCGGGAAATGGGGACTGGATTGTCAACGGGCAGAAGGTGTGGACCTCCGGCGCCCAGAACGCGCAGATGGCGATACTGGTCGCGCGAACCGACCCGAATGTGCCCAAGCACGCCGGCTTGACGTACTTCCTGTGCGACATGACCGATCCGGGCGTGGAGGTGCGGCCGCTGCGCCAGATCACCGGGGAGGCCGAGTTCAACGAGGTGTTCCTCACCGACGTGCGGGTGCCCGACGCCAACCGGCTCGGCGGCGAAGGCCAGGGCTGGCTTGTCGCCCTCACCACACTCAACAACGAGCGCGTCGCCATCGGATCCGGCGTCCCAAACGCGATGATCGGCAAGGTCGTCGCCGCCTGGCGCGCGCAGCCCGAACTACGCAACCCGGCGATGCTCGACGACCTGATGCGGTTGTGGGTCGAGTCGGAGGCGACACGGCTGACCGGGGAACGCCTGCGCCAGCAATTGGCCTCCGGCCAACCGGGTCCCGAGGGATCGGCGATGAAACTCGCCCTGGCCCGTTTGACACAGGCTATTTCCGGCCTCGAGATGCAACTGCACGGCGAGGCCGGCCTGCGCTACGACGATTGGACGCTGCGCCGGCCGGAGATCGTCGACTTCATCGGACGCGGGCCCGGATACCGTTACCTGCGCGCCAAGGGCAACTCGATCGAGGGCGGAACCTCGGAGATTCTACGGAACGTGATCGCCGAACGGGTGCTCGGCCTGCCACCAGAACACCGCGCCGACAAGGACATCGCCTGGAAGGACCTGGCCCGATGAGCACAGCCAACCTGCTGTACACCGACACCGAGGATGCGTTGCGCGACGCGGTCCGGCGGCTTTTCGGCGATCGCTGCAAACCCGACGCGGTCCTCACCGTCTACGACCACCTCGATGCGGAGTTCACCGACGTGTGGAAGACGCTCGCGGCCGAACTCGGACTCGCCGGATTGCTGGTGCCCGAGTCGCTGGGCGGGGCGGGCGCGAGCACCCGCGAAGCGGCCGTGGTCATGGAGGAGATCGGCCGCGCGGTCGCGCCGGTTCCGTTTCTGTCCAGCGCGGTGCTGGCCACCGTCGCCTTGCTAGAGACGGGCGAGACGCAGACGCTGGAATCGCTGGCCGACGGGTCGACGACGGGTGCGCTCACGATTCCGCTGTCCACCCCGCCGGGCTCCTACACCGCGACCGTGCGGGTCGGTGCGTCCGGCCTGACCGGATGGGTCAGCAGTGTGGCGGGCGCCAACACGGCCGACGTGCTCGTCGTGCCGGTAGCCGGACCCGACGGCCTCGAGTTGCACACCGTTGCACGCGCAGCGCCGGGCCTCAAGGTGACCCCGGCGCTGTCGCTCGACATGACGAGACCGATTGCCGACGTTGAATTTTCGGCGGTCGATTCCACCCGGATCGACAACGGCGATAAAGGCGCCGCAGGGGATGCGGTGGCAGAGGCGCTGTTGTGTGGCGCGGTGTTACTGGCCTCCGAGCAGGTCGGCGTGGCGCAGTGGTGTCTGGAGACGACATTGGGCTACGTCAAGCAACGTAAGCAGTTCGGCCGGCCCGTCGGCTCGTTCCAAGCGCTCAAGCATCGGTTGGCCGATCTGTGGCTGGAAGTCAGTTCCGCGGGCGCGACCGCTCGCTACGCCGCCGACACGTACGCCCGCGGCGATGCGGACACCCCGATCGCAGCCGCGGTGGCGCAGGCCTACTGCAGCGATGTGGCCGCGCACGCCGCCGAAGAGTGCATCCAGCAGCACGGCGGCATCGGCATGACGTGGGAGTATCCCGCGCACCTATATCTCAAGCGGGCCAAAAGCGACCAGCTCGCGCTCGGCACCCCCTATCGTCACAGGGCTCGGCTCGCCGAACTCATTGATCTGCCGACGTGACGGTGAGCGCCGACAGTTGATCAGGCGCTGGGCTCGGCGGCGATTTGGGCCAGCGGCTCGCGGTCGATCGCGCGTTTGATGATCTTGCCCGTCGAGCCCTTCGGTAGCTCGTCGACGAAATGCACGATTCGTGGAATCTTGTAGGCCGACAATCGCTCTCGCGACCACGCGGTGATCGCGGGTCCGTCTTGGGGTGACCCGGGACGAACCACGACCACGGCGGCTACCTCCTCGCCGTAATGCGGGTGCGGGATGCCAACAACTGCGGCCTCAACGATGTCGGGGTGTTCGTAGAGCGCCGATTCGACCTCGCTCGGGTACACGTTGTAGCCGCCGCGGATGATCAGATCCTTGGCGCGGTCGACGATGCGCAGGTTGCCCGCGGCGTCCAATTCGCCGATGTCGCCGGTGCGCAACCAGCCGTCGGCCGACAAGACCTCGGCGGTGGCCTCGGGGCGATTGTGGTAGCCGCGCATCACCGTTGGGCCCTTGACGTACACCTCGCCGGGCGTGTCCGGTCCGACCGGCTCGCCCGAGAGTTCGCGAATCTCGACCTGGGTATCGAACACCGCCCGCCCGACCGTGCCGGGCGGGGCCGCGGCGCCGCTGAACGTGGCGACCGCGGTGGTTTCGGTCAACCCATAGCCCTCAAACAACGTGCAACCGAACTTCTCCTGGAAGGCCCGAGCGACCTCCGCCGGCAGCGACGCCCCACCGGACACCGCCAAGCGCAGTTGGGCGAAGTCCGCCGCCGTGGCATCACCGGCATCATGCAGCATCGCGTTCCACATGGTCGGGACGCCGCACATCACGGTGAGCCGGTCGCGACGCAGCATGTCCAGCATCGCATTGGGAGTAAACCGTGCTAACAGCGACACGCTTGCGCCGCCGGTCAGTGCCGACATCAGCACCGCTGTCTGACCGAACACGTGGAACAACGGCAGTCCGGTGCCCAGCCGGTCCTCGGGGGTGACCTCGCACAACCGGGCGCAGATGTCTCCCGCCGACAGCAGATTGCCGACGGTCAACTCGGCACCCTTGGGCCGCCCGGTCGTCCCCGACGTGAACACGATGACCGCGACGTCGTCGGACGTCCGATTGCACACCGCGCCGAGTAGGTCGTCGCCGGCCACTTGCGCACCCTCGGTCAGATTCCAGAGCGGAATTCCTTGCGCGGCAGCGGCTTCGGCGGCCACCGAGCCGAGTTCGTGCCAGGCGACCACCAGCGAACAGCCGGCGTCGCCGATGAAGTACTCTAGCTCCGGCCGCGTCGACATGGTGTTAACCGGGACCACGACCGCGCCGAGGGCGACGATGCCGAGGTAGGTGATCACGAACTCCGGCACAGTGGGAGCGATCAGCAGTACCCGGTCTCCGGGACCGATGCCCTCGGTGCCAAGGGCCCGCGCGTAGGCCAACGCGGCGTCGCGCAGCTCGGCGTAGGTCCAACTGCGCTGCGCACTACGCAGCGCGACGTGATCGGGATCGGTACCGGCATGCCGCAGCACCGGCGTGATGACGCTGGCCATTTCATTCCTTTCGGGTCATGCGACTCCGCTCACGCGGTTGCCCTGTCTCGGCTCGGGTTGCACCGGAAAGTGAATGGCAAGCCAGGCGGGCGGAGCGAATTTGAGCCACGGATCGGTGGGTGCGGCCAGACGGTCCAAGATCGCGTAGGCGGCGGCCGGGTGACAACCCAGCCCGCAGTGACTGCCGTAGACCTCGATGTTCTCGGTGAGTGGACCTGGAGGGTGCAGGCAGGTCTGCCAGCGCACGACCCCGTCGGTCTTGCTGAAGATGGATGCCGCCGGCACCGATAGGGCGGTGGGCGGCCTCCAGTTGTCTCTGGAGTATTCGGGCAAGTGAGCCGCGGCGTACTCGTCGTAGAACAGCGATCCCCTTGACTGCCTGGGGTCGGTGCTGTAGAGCGGGCTGCCGAGCGTGATCAGCCGGTCGACAGCGCCCCGATGGCGAGAGACAAGATCATGCGCGAGCATGCCGCCCAGGCTCCATCCGATGACGCTGGCAGGCTCGAGGTGCCGATCGCTGATCTCATCCAACACGGCATCCATCCCGTTGATGATCCGTCGGGTGGGGCCAATGTTTGTCCCCAACCCCCACCCGTAGGCCGCGTATCCGGCGCGGTTGAGCAGTCGGCGTAATGGACGGGTGGAGCGATCGCTGGCCAGCAGCCCGGGCAGCACCAGAACCGGCCGACCGTGACCCGCCCGGCCCGCCGACAGCAGCGGGGTGAAGGCGGTAAAGCTGACGTACTCCGCCAGTGCCCGCGGCGCCTCAAGCAGCGCCAAAACCCCAGACGGGGGGTCGGCGCCGGCTGCGTCGGCCGATGCTGGCTCAATCACGAGGACCTCCAACCGTCGCGTCGGTGTTACCGGAGTCACACCGACTTTCATAGTTGAACTTGGCGTCAACGTCAATTCTGCCCAATTCGGGTGTCCTTGGTCCAGTACAACGCGCGGGTGCCGAGGTCGAGTTCAAGGCCTATCGGCTCAGGCAAGTACTTGACCCTCCCGTGGGGGGAGAGCGCAGGGTCGTCGTTGACAGTCATTCGACGGCAACGATGATCTAGGAGGACGTAATGACCGCACAACTATCGCTGGATCCTGTGATCGCCTCGCATATCGCAGCGATCAACAGCTTCGACGTGGATGCCATCATGGAGACCTTCGCCGATGACGCCCTCGTCAACGACGTTTCCCGGGAATTCTGGGGACTCGAACACATCCGCGCTTTTGTGACCAAGGAATTGGCGGGCGACCACGTAACGATGGAACCCGTCGAGGCGGTCGACAATGCCGGCATGTGGTGCGTTCGGTGTCGCTACGAGGGTGACTACGACAAAACGGGGCTACCCGACCCGCTAATCATGACCAACTACATCCGGGTGCGCGACGGCAAAATCGTCACCCTGTTCATCATCAATAACAAGGCACCCCAGTACTGACCGGACCGGGCGCTCCCCAACGGGAGCGCCCCACCCACTGGAGCACATCATGACCAGTACCGTCAGCGTCGGACGCTTCGCCACGATGACGCACCTGAGTGTCAAAACACTGCGGCACTACCACCAGGTCGGACTTTTGGAACCAGCCGAGGTCGACCCCCACACCGGATACCGGTACTACACACTGGAACAACTCCCGACCGCGCAACTGATTCGGCGACTACGCGACCTGCGCATGCCAGTGGCCGGTGTCCGGGCTGTCCTTGTCGCACGCAGCCCAATTGAGCGCGACACACTGATTGCCGCCCATATCGATCACCTCGAAACCGAACTAGCCAAGACGCAGGCCGCCGTGAAGTCGCTGCGCGCCCTGCTCGACAGCGCACCCGGGCAGCATCCGGTACATCGACGGGCCGAATCAAGTTTTCCTGCGCTGGCCATCACCGAGGACACCGTCAACCCAGCGGATATCGAAATCTGGTGGCGCGACGCCTTACACGAACTGCGTGCCGCGGCTGCCGATCACGCGATGCAGGTCACCGGGCCGGCCGGCGGCCTTTACGACGAATGCCTTTTCCAACGCGAGCCCGGTGAAGCCACCGTCTTCATCCCCGTCGCCACGCCACGCGAACTGGGCAGGATCAAACCCCTGCTTATCCCCGCCGCAGAGGTCGCGGTAACCACGCATCACGGATCGCCCGCCGACGGCGACCTGGCCTATGCGCGGCTGGGTTCCTACATCGCCGAACACGAACTAGCCGTCGGCTGGCAACTACGCGAGTACTACCGCCGAGACCACAGCCACACCCCTGACTCCACCCAATGGCGCACCGAAATCGCCTGGCCGATCATCGATATCCCAGCTGAGCACCGGTCCCCGGCTTGACCCCCCCTCGTCGAGAGGGACGAACTCACAAATGGAGGACACCATGTCTACCGCCACCACCACGCTGCAGATAGACCTCGCGGGCAAACGAGCCCTAGTCACCGGAGGCACCCGAGGTATCGGCAAAGGCATCGCCGATCGACTGCGTGCTGCAGGCGCGACGGTTGTCGTGGCCGCGCGCAGCGCCCCCGGCACGGCGTCGCCACAGGTGATCACCGCCGACATCGCCACCGCCGAGGGTTCGGCAACCATCGCCGAACGCACGTTGGCCATACTCGGCGGCGTGGACGTCGTCGTACACAATGTCGGCGGCGCCGAGGTTAAGCCCGGAAGCATCACACACCTGACCGACGACGACTGGCAGCAAGCCTTCCAGACGAACCTGCTCGGAGCCGTCCGACTCGATCGCGCGCTCGTCCCCGCGATGATCGCTGGCCGGAGCGGTGTCATCATCCACATCACCTCAGTGCAACGCCGCCTGCCGATGCGGGGTACCGCACCGTACGCCGCCGCCAAAGCCGCCCTGGCCAATTACAGCAAAGCACTGTCAGATGAATTGGCGCCCAACGGTATCCGTGTCAACAGTGTCTGCCCCGGATTCATCGAGACGGAAGCAGCCGCAGCATTCATAAACGAACACTCCGCAGCACAACAGATCAGCACCGATGCCGCGCGCGCCCAGGTCATCGAATCCATCGGTGGCATTCCCCTTGGCACAACGGGAGATCCCACCGACGTCGGAGATCTGGTCGCTTTCCTTGTGTCCGACCTCGCCCGCTACCTGACCGGAGCCGAATACCTCATAGACGGCGGCAGCACCCGCACCGTCTGAACCAGGTAGCGCTTTCACTACGCGTAACGGTAGAAGCCCTCGCCAGCCGCCACCCCGAGCTTGCCGGCGTCGATGTAGTTCTCTTTCAACCATGCAGCGATCTGGCGGTCCCGCTCGTCACCGCGGGACAGAACGTTGTAGGGCGTGATGAGTCCGATTCCGTCGTAAATCTGGAAGGGGCCAAGGGGAGCGCCGGTGGCGATCCGCCAGACCTTGTCCACGTCCTCAGGATTGGCATAGCCGTCGGCAGCGAGCTCACCGGCGGCCTTGAGTAACGGCACCAGCAGCGAGTTCAGCACGTAGCCGGCCTTTTCCTTACGGATCGAGATCGGGACCATGCCGATGGCGCTGGCGAATTCGACGATCCTGTCGAATACGGCCGGGTCAGTGTCGACGGTGCCCATGACCTCGGCGATGTTGTTCTTCCAGAGCTCGTTGGCGAAGTGCAGCGCAAGGAACTTCGTCGGCCGGCCGGTGAAGCCCTTCAAATCGCTGGGCAGCAGCGTCGAGGAGTTGGTGGCGAAGATCGACTTCTCGGGGGCGACTTGGCCCAACTTTGTGTACGTGTCGCGCTTGATCTCGAGAACCTCTGGAATGGCCTCGATGACAAGGTCGGCCTCGCCGACCGCATCGGCCAGGTCCGAGGACAGGCGGGTGCGAGCCTGTGCGGCAGCCACCGTGTCGTCGTCGGCGCCCGTGACCTCACGTTTGTAGGTTTCGGCGAGGTCTCCGAAGCGCGAGTGTGCCTTGGCCAGGATGTCGTCGCTGATGTCGTAGGCGGTGACGTCGAACCCACGGTAGGCGCACTGGAACGCGATCTGTGATCCCAGAACTCCGGTCCCGAGGACGGTCACCTTGCCGATATCGATGCTCATTTCATGTTCCCTGGGGTCCGGAGGGCTGGGCGACGCGCTTCAAGGTGTGCTCCCACAGTGAGTCATCGCTCCCTCCGGCCGGCGGCAGCGAAGGGAGTGACGGAAATCTGGGCCTGACCTTACTTGAAGTTGACGTCGGATTCAACTAGCGTGAGCGCGACGGAGCTTCCGGACGGGCTCGTTTGCGCGCGCGACTCGGGACGGTAACCACATGAGCGAGATCGGAGCGACATGAGCGAACAGCAGCTGGCCGGCAAGACCGCGTTCGTCACGGGCGGAACCGCCGGCATCGGGCTGGCGGTCGCGCGGGCCTACACCAACGCGGGTGCCGAGGTTGTCATCGGCGGACGCCGCGACGATGGCGAGGAGATAGCCCGTGACGCCGGCTGCCGATTCGTTGCTCTCGATGTCGGGAACGAGCTTGATGTCAGGCGCGGGTTGGCCGCGGCCGAGCAACTCGTCGGGCCGCTCGACGTCTTGGTGCTTAACGCCGGAATCGCCCAGCCCTTCGTACCGCTGGAAGCGCTCTCTGGGGATGACGCTCGCAGCGTGGTCGAGGTTGATCTTCTCGGAGTCGTCTGGGGACTGAAGTACGGCGCGGCGCATCTGAGCGACGGCGCCTCCGTGATCCTGACGTCCTCGATCGCCGCCGAGCTTGGCACGTTGACCGAGGGCGTCTATGGCGCCGCAAAGGCCGGGGTCGTAGCTTTGGCGCGCAGCGCCGCGATCGAGTTGGGCCCGCGCGGCATTCGCGTCAATGCCGTTCAGCCCGGTCCTACGGCGACGGAGATGAACCAGATGCCGGACGAGCTGTTCCGGCTGATCACTCCTCTCGGCCGCAAGGGACAGGTCGAGGACCTAGTTGGCGTGTACGTCTTCTTCGCATCCGATGCCAGCCGCTACGTCACCGGGCAGGCACTCAACGTCGACGGCGGGCTTACGGCCGGCATCACGCCGGGGGTGTTGCGCGCGGTCGCCGCCAAGGTCTGGAAGGACGCGGAGCGGGCGGCCAGCACTGTCGGAGCCGAATCATGATCCGCGGGCTGCATCATGTCGCAATCGCGACCAACGACATCGAGCGACTGCTCGCGTTCTACCGAGACCTATTCGGCCTCGAGGTCATTCTCGACTATGTGTGGCGAGACGACACCGTCGTCGCGGACCGGGTCACTGCACTTCACGGCAGCTCGGCGCGCAGCATCATGCTTCGCAAGGCTAACGCGTACGTCGAACTCTTCCAATACTTCTCGCCACCGCCGGCGCAAGGCGACCCGGCCCGACGTGTGTGCGACCCTGGGCTCACGCATCTGTGCTTCGACGTCGTCGATCTCGACTCGGAATATGAACGGCTGTCCAAGGCCGGGATGACGTTCCATTGCCCGCCACAAGTTGTCGGCCCCGACGTAAGGACCACCTACGGCCGCGATCCCGACGGCAACGTCGTCGAACTTCAGGAGGTCGCGACCGCCGAGCACCGCATCGCCCTGCCTCCGCTGGCGTAGCGCGCACAGCATGAAGCCATACGAGCGCCTCGGGTTGCCGCCCGTCCTGACGGGCGAAACTGTGGATCCACCGCTGCGAGGCGAGCCTCGCTACGGGCTCGAGTTCGCGCGCCTGGCCGACATCGTGGAGGAGGAGCCGGCATGGAGTGGATGAGCCCTACGGACGCCTCGTTTCTGCACATCGAGGGGCCCAACACCCCGATGCACATTGGCGCGGTGAGCATTTTCGAGGGGCCGGCGCCACCGTTCGCGCGCCTCGAGGCGATGGTCCTCGGCAAGCTAGACGCCGTCCCCCGCTACCGCCAGAAGGTCCGCTTCGTCCCGCTGGGACTGGGCCAGCCGGTGTGGGTGGATGATCCGCACTTCAACCTCGGCTACCACCTGCGCCACAGCGCCCTGCCGGCCCCGGGCACGGAGGAGGCATTGCGCCGGACCGCCGCCCGGATCTTCGCCCAGCATCTCGATCGCAGAAAGCCGCTGTGGGAGATCTGGATGGTGGAGGGGCTGAGCGAGAACCGCTGGGCGCTGCTCTCCAAGGTCCATCACTGCATGGTCGACGGCGTATCGGCCACCGACCTGATGACGCTGATGTTCGACGACAGCCCACCGCAGCCGCCCGAGCAGCGCTGGCAGCCGGCGCCCGAACCGACCAGCACGGAGCTCGTCGTGCAGACGTTGACCCACCAGGTGCTCAATCCATCCGAGCAACTACAGGCGTTGCGGGCAGCCGTCAGCCGACCTCGGGCATCGCTGGGGAGAGCGCAGGCTCTGGTTCGTGGGGTGAGCTCGACGGTGGGATTGGTGCGACCGCTGGAGGCGTCGTCGCTCACCGGGTCGATCGGACCGCACCGGACGTGGAGCACGGCCTGCGTGAATGTGAGCGACGTCAAAACGATCCGCTCGGCCCTCGGTGGGACCATCAACGACATCCTGTTGACGATCGTTGCCGCGGGTTTGAGGGACCTTCTCCTGAGTCGTGGTGAGAACATCCAGGGCCGCGGCATCCGGGTTCTCGTCCCTGTGTCTGTCCGCCAGCCAGGCGAGCGCGGGGTTTACAACAACCAGGTGTCCGCGATGTTCCCCACATTGCCGGTGGGAACGGAGGATCCGGTCGACAGGTTGCAGTCGATCCGAACGCAGATGGACAGGTTGAAGGAGGCGGGACAGGCCGTGGCCGGCGAGGTGCTCACCTCGCTTTCCGGCTTCGCGCCTCCGCTGCTGCTCGCGCTCGGCGGTCGCTTGGCCGCCCGATCGCCCAGCCTCGGCGTCCAGACGGGCGTGACCAACGTCCCCGGCCCGCAACAGCCTCTTCAGACGCTCGAGCGACGGCTGCTCGAATCGTTTCCCTTCGTTCCCTTGATCGGCAACGTCCGGATCTCGATTGCAATCTTCTCCTACAACGGCGGCCTCTACTTCGGGGTGACTGGGGACTACGACAGCTCCAGCGACATCGATGACCTGACCAAGGGGGTCGAGCGCGGGGTGGCCGAGCTGCTGCAGGCGAGCCAGCCGGCCCGCCGCAAACGAAAAGTGGCGCCGAAACTTCCGAACAGCGAAGCCCAGGGCACGCGTTCGACAGACACGCCGCCAACCAATCACTGAGGTAGCCGACCCCGAAGGCACGTGAGCCGGCGGACCCAGCGCGGGAGCCGATGCGTCTACGACGGGCCGGCCGTGGCGGACAGAACCGTATAGCACGCGGCCATACGCTGGCTTAGCGCCTTCGGACGCGCCGTATACAACGCGAAACGGTAAGTGAGTCAACATATCTGGGTTACGCGCCAGGGAAGATGATTCCTGATCAGGCCGCCGACCAGTCCCACACGGATTGGTCATCGGGTGGGTAGTCGGCGCAGTGGTCGGTTTCTTGGGCGATCACGCCCTTGTTGTTGAAGAAGATCTTCATGTTGTTGGGCCACGCCAGCCACAACGGGTCGACGCCGTTGTCATAGATTCCGTCCGAGTAGCCTCGGCGATCGGCGGGGCTCAGGGCAAGAAACCAGTGAATTTTGTCCTTGGTCGCCTGCTGAATGTCAGGCGGCTTGTTGTGCATGTCGATCATGTACCGCCCGTAATACGGCGCGTAGTCGCGCGCCGCGGCCAAAAGCTGTTCGGCGGTGCAGCTGGTCACGACGATCCTGTGCGGTATGGGGTAGTCGTCGGTGCCATCGGCAGCGCGATGCCGGCGCGCCGAACCGAACGTCCTCGCCGGTGCCTAGGTCGCTTCATCGCGACCTCCTCTGTTGTCGATTCGGCGTTCGCGTAGCGGACTGGGCTGCAACTAATTCGGGCCGGCAGCTCTTATGCGGCCGTTACCCCTTTGCGTCGCGAGGCAGCGCCAGCCAGTAAGGGGGTGTTGCCGACCACACTTAACCCGGCCAGCCGTCGCCACGAGCGGATGGCGTTTCGCGTGACGTCCAGGATGCGGGCGGGTCCGGCGTCCCCGTTTGCCAGCCTGTGGGCTTTCAGCGCATTGCCGGTGACCGCGTCGAGGGTGTCCCAGTCGTCGGTTTCGACAAGCGCGGTGGATTGGTACGCGGCTCGGACCGCGTACCGCTCGGCGGTGACCGGCGTCGTCTCAACCGCGCGGGCCGCCCGGGCGGCGCTGTCCCAGGCGGCAATCGGCGGCGTGGTGCCGGGGGCCAGCCGGCGATGTAGCTCGGCAACGTCGGAGATCGCGTCCGCGGCAGCGCCCCCGGCGTATCGAATGACGCCCCACGGGGGGCTGGTCAGCAGCTTTGCCACCCAAGCGTGCGTGACGGCGTCGGGCACATCGGCCGTTCCCACCGTCAGCCAACCCAAGTCGAGCACCAGAAGGCTGTCGTCCGGCGACAAATAGCCGTCGGGCCCGGCGAGCAGGTCGTTGCACAACTGAACGAAGGAGGCCAGCGGGCGTGCCGAAGTCGTCGGAAAATCGGTGATCTGCTCGTCGCCGTTGATGTAGGAAATCGCGTTCATCGCGCATCCTTTGCCCGATCCCGGCCGGTGGGATCCCCTGGCAAGTCGCAACGGGTGTGTTATCCGGTCGAGGTCCATTTCACGTGCTCCTCAGGGAGTCAGATCGCCTGTGAATCACTTACCGACTCGCGCGGTGGCCGCGCAAGTCGCTGCTTTCCGGGCCGACGTGGCCGACCCTGCCGGCATGACGCCCACAATGCGACGAAAAGCATCGTATGGCAAGTGAAGTCGTGACGGCTGACGACACACGACGGACGGCCCGGACAACCCCGCGGAGACCTGGTGACCACCCGAGTCCGCAAACCCCGATCCGGTTATCACTTTTTGCGATCATGCCGCGGGTGAATCTCTACGGGCCGGCCGTCGAAACCTATTCCATTCGGCGGCATGGCGCAGCTACGCTGTCGCGGGCCATCCCTACTAGACCCGAGCACACCACGGGTAACGTCTAGCCCGTTACAGAGTTGCCCTCCGCCGTGATAAAGCAGAACCCCGTCAAGATCTGATCCATAGCGACGCCGGGAGGAAACCATGAGCGCCCAGCCGCCCGCCATCATCTACACGTTGACCGACGAGGCGCCGCTATTGGCGACCTACGCCTTTTTGCCGATAGTGCGTGCCTTTACCGAACCGGCCGGAATCGAGGTGCAGGCCAGCGACATCTCGCTGGCCTCGCGCATCCTCGCCGAGTTCCCCGACTACCTGACCGAAGAACAGCGCGTGCCCGACAACCTCGCCGAACTGGGACGTCTCACGAAGCAGCCGGAAGCCAACATCATCAAGCTGCCGAACATCAGCGCCTCGGTGCCGCAGCTCGAGGCAGCCATCAGGGAGCTGCAAAGCAAGGGCTACAAGCTTCCAGACTATCCACAAGACCCGAAGACCGATGAGGAACGCGAAATCCGCGACCGGTACGCCAAATGCCTTGGCAGCGCGGTGAACCCGGTGCTGCGGGAAGGCAACTCGGATCGCCGCGCACCCAAGGCGGTCAAGGAGTACGCGCGCAAGCACCCGCACAGC
>Ga0210389_10002444_pt1 | contig 14621 bp, 12 predicted proteins | sample IncBWH28OmetaG_FD_160127 | JGI IMG/M metagenome (GOLD analysis project Ga0210389, IMG submission 160127) | Forest soil microbial communities from Barre Woods Harvard Forest LTER site, Petersham, Massachusetts, United States - Inc-BW-H-28-O ...
ATATAGGCCCGCGCGCGTGCGCTGCTCGGGCGTGCGCACCGTCCAGGTCAGGACCGGCAGACCAAAAATATGGCGCGCGATCCAGGGCGCCGCTGCGGGAAGATCATTGACCCAATAGGCAACGAACCGGGGACGCGTGCGAAAAGCATGCCTGAGATGCCGCATGCCCTCGCGCTGGGCCGCCGTCGCCTCGGGCCAAGCGGCCTCACTATAGGCGCTTTGGGCGACGATGCCGCGCGGTAGTTCCGGCAAGGTTTCACGCAGCGCCATCACCTGATCCGGGTCGAATGACATGCCGGCCACAGGCCCCGTGTAGGATTGAAGCAGTTCCGCCATTCGCCGCACCAGCCGGCGACCGCCATCGAAATGGCTCTTCACTTCGATCACGATCGGAACGCGCCCGTTGACCAGCGCGCAGAGATCACCAAGCGACATCATCCGCTCGGACGTGTCCTTGAACCGAACCGCCTTGAGGGCGTCCGCGCTGAGGTCGAGCAGGGCGCCGGACCCGTCGGTAAGGCGGCCGAGCCCATCGTCATGATGCACCATGGCCTCGCCGTCGGCGGTGAGTTGAATATCGCATTCGATGGCGAAGTTGCCTGCGATGGCGGCAAGCGCTGCGCTTGGCATGTTTTCGACAATGCCGCGCGCGCGATCATGCAGGCCGCGATGGGCCACCGGCCGCGCCGTCAGCCAGTCGGGCGCGCGCATCTGGCGTCCTCGCTTACGAGACTTCGAACACCCCTTCGACCTCGACTGCGGAGTCCGCCGGCAGCGAGGCAACACCGATCGTGCTGCGGGCATGGCGGCCCCTGTCGCCGAAGGCCGCGACCATCAGGTCGGAGGCGCCGTTGAGCACTTTCGGGCCGTCGACAAAGTCCGGTGCCGAATTGACGAAGCCGCCGAGCCGAACCACCCGCGCCACCTTGTCGAGGTCGCCGAGCGCGGCCTTGACCTGGGCCAGGACGTTGATCGCGCAGCCGCGAGCGGCCTCGACGCCTTGTTCAATGGTAACGCCGGCGCCAAGCTTGCCCTTGGCGATCAGTTTGCCGTCGGGACCGAGGCAGACTTGGCCAGAAACGAACAGCAAATTACCGGTACGTACGAAGGGGACGTAGTTCGCCACCGGATTCGGCGGCTCATGCAGGGTGATTCCCGATGCCGCCAATTTCTGTTCGACCGTCCCCGCCATGTTTCGTCCCCATGATTTCAGTGACCGGCCCGGATTGGACCGCATCTGTCCGTGTTTCGCGCATCGCAGAGTGACTTGCAAGCGTGCGGCGACTGTGGCGGGAGCGCCGAAAACATGGCAATTCCCCGAGATCAATTTCCGGCGAGCAGGATATCATCCCCTTGCCCGATCATGCTATTTTGGAAACGCGGGTTGCCGCTTTTCCGAATCATGGCGTCCCGAACTATAATTTTTGACGTTGTGGCCGCAGTTGTGGCGCAATCTGGCTGTGAGTATCCCGCGTCCAGCATCGTGCCCTAACCCCAGGCAGGAACATGTCTCGCTCATTCCGGATTTCGTCCTCTCACGTCAGCGCATTGCTGCGGACCTGTGTCGTCGCCGCGGTGGCTGCGGGGCCGAGCGCCGGAAGGGCCGATGCCGCGGCAAACGGCGCGTTTATTTCCCATCAGGCGCTCTACGAACTAAGCCTTTTGAAGTCGCGCGGGTCCAACTCGGTCAGCAGTGCGCGTGGTCGCATCCTCTACAGCTTCTCCGGCAGCACCTGCGAAGGCTACACCTCGGAATTCCGCCAGGTGTCCGAGATGAATAGCGGCGAGGACAAGATGACGCTTTCCGATCTGCGTTCGACCTCCTGGGAAGATGCCGCCGGCAAGACCTATCGCTTCAAGATCGATTCGCGGATGAACGATGTCGACTCGAGCCCGGTCGACGGGATCGCGGAGCGGGTCGGCGACCACATCACGGTCAAGTTGAAGCAACCGCAGACCAAGACCTTTACGCTTGACGGTTCGACCGTATTCCCGACCGAGCAGATCCAGCACATCATCGCCGCCGCCAAAGCGGGAAAATCCGTCCTCGAACAGACCGTCTATGACGGCTCGGACAATGGCGAGAAGGTATTCAACACGCTCGCGGTGATCGGACAGCCGATCCGCGGCGACAAGACGATCGCATCACCGGACCCCTCGACCGAAAATGACGTGATGAAATCGGCGACACGCTGGCCGGTGACGGTGAGCTATTACGACCACGATGCCAAGCCGGAGGAGGGCGAACAGACGCCGCTTTATGCGATGTCGTTCGAGCTGTTCGAAAATGGTGTCTCGCGGGCGCTGGTGCTCGACTACAATGACTTTGTAATTTCCGGCGCGCTCGGAAAATTCAACGTCAAGGACGTCAAACCGTGCAAGTGATGGCGTTGGTTGTCATTTAGATATCCTCCTCCGTATTCTCCGGCCCCTTATAGGCAATGCCCCTGATCACGGCGGCCTGGCCGAATTTCTTGCGCAGACCGTCGATGGCGCGCTCGGCATCCGCGGAGCGGCGATCGAGCATGTCGGTGTCGTGGGCCTGTGAACCCGGGCGAAGGGCGCTGACTCCTGTGCCCATCAGGCGGAAGGCGGTGCCGTCGATTTCTTTCGCCAGCATTTCCCTCGATATCGCGAAAATCTTGGCCGCAAGCTGGGTCGGGGCATGAATCGACTGCGAGCGGGTCCGTTGCCGGAAATCGGCGGTCTTCAGTTTCAGCGTGATGGTCGATCCCGCCAGTTCGCTGCTTTTCAATCGCGCCGAAACCTTCTCCGATAGCCGCCATAGGGTCTTTTCGAGCGTTGCGAAATCGCGGATATCGATCTCGAATGTGGTCTCGTTCGAGATCGTCTTGGCGCCGCGATCCGCGACCACGCGCCGGTCGTCGATACCGCGCGCGAGCCGCCACAATCGACGTCCCTCGGCTCCGAACTGCTTCATCACCTCGGCTTCGTCGGCGCGCTGCAAATCGGCGATGATGCGAAAACCGCGCTGGATCAGGCGCTCCTGGGTCGCAGGTCCCACGCCAAAGATGAAACCGACGGGTTTGTCGGCCAGCATCGCGACGGCCTCTTCCTGGTCGAGTACTGCGAAGCCACGCGGCTTGTCGAGGTCGGAAGCGATCTTGGCGAGGAACTTGTTGCAGGAAAGCCCGACGGAAACGGTGACGCCGACATCGCGTTCGATCTCCTGGGCAAAGCGTGCCAGCACCTTGGCCGGGATCATGCCGTGGACGCGCTGGGTTCCGCTGAGGTCGAGGAACGCTTCATCGATGGACAACGGTTCGACCAGCGGGGTGAGCGCCTGCATCGCGCGGCGCGCCTCGCGGCCGACCCGGACATATTTGGCCATGTCGGGCCGGATCACGATCGCGGAAGGGCAGAGCGCCAGCGCCTTGAACATCGGCATCGCCGAGCGCACCCCATAGGTGCGCGAGATGTAGCAGGCGGCCGATACCACGCCACGCTTGCCGCCACCGATAATGACGGGCTTGTCGGCCAGTTCCGGATTGTCGCGCTTCTCCACCGTTGCATAGAACGCGTCGCAATCGATGTGCGCAAAGGTGAGCGAAGACAAGGCTCGGTGACGCACCAGACGCGGTGACCCGCAATTGCCGCATCGCCGGGCGGCGATGTCGAGATCGCGGAGGCAGTCCCGGCAAAAGCAGGTCGCTCCTTCTGCCGATGCGCTTGGTGCTGATGTCACGGCACGTCGCGCTCCCAAGCGGGATCGTTCAACGCCTGATGCGCGGCTGCAATATTGGTCGGATGAAGTTGCGAGGCCTCCGCAAATGCCTTCACGGTTGCATCATCGCGCATGACGAAATCGAGCACATGCGCGAGGAATCGCGGGTCGGCGGCGGCGCTACGAAGCGTCTCGGGTCCGATCCCGCTTTCGGCCAGGAAGGCTCCCAGCCGCTCGGGGTCGCCGGCCACGAAGGAAAGCGCCTGAACCGCAACGATTTCAGCCACTTCCCGGGGATTTCGCGTGGGCTTTCTCAAGGTCCCTATTTGCCTTTCCGTAACTTATGGTCTCTATTTTCTAAATGATCATGCCCGAGTCTGCGGAACGTATTCAAGCAACTGGCAACCACATCGCGGAAAGTGGTGTCTGGGCTTAACGGGTTAGAGCGAATCTGGCGCTAGTTTGATTTCACTTTTTGACAGGGAGAGCAGTCTTGGGGCCTGGGCCCTCAAGGTCTGCATCGCCAGGAGTGGAGGGGCGGGATGGCAAAAACCGTCCTGATCGTGGAGGACAACGAGCTCAATATGAAGCTCTTTCGCGATCTGCTTGAAGCACATGGCTATCAGACTTCTGGCACCAGCAACGGTTTCGAGGCGCTCGATCTCGTGCGCAAGCTTCGGCCCGATCTGATCCTGATGGATATCCAGCTTCCGCAGGTATCTGGCCTCGAAGTCACGCGATGGATCAAGGACGATCCGGAGTTGCGGTCCATTCCGGTGGTCGCGGTCACGGCGTTCGCGATGAAGGGCGATGAGGAACGCATCCGCGAGGGCGGGTGCGAGGCGTATCTTTCCAAGCCGATCTCGGTCGGCAAGTTTATCGAGACCGTCCGGCGGTTTATCGGATAGGGGAGTTTGTGATGTCCGCGCGTGTTCTTGTCGTCGACGACGTTCCGGCCAACGTCAAATTGCTGGAAGCGCGGCTTTCGGCCGAATATTTCGACGTCCTGACTGCCTCCAACGGTGCAGAAGCGCTGGCGGTCTGTGCGCGTGCCGAATGCGACATCATCCTGCTCGACGTCATGATGCCGGATATGGACGGCTTCGAAGTATGCCGGCGGCTGAAGTCAAACCCGGCCACTCATTTCATTCCGGTCGTCATGGTGACGGCACTCGATAGTCCCGCCGATCGCGTGCGCGGCCTTGAGGCCGGCGCCGATGATTTCCTGACCAAGCCGGTATCGGACATCGTCCTGATTGCGCGGGTGCGTTCGCTGACGCGGCTCAAGATGATGACCGACGAATTGCGGATGCGCGCCATTACCTCGCTCGAAATCGGCGTCCAGGCGCCGGAGCGAAACGCGGTAGCCGACACCGGGAAAGGCGGCCGCATCCTGCTGGTCGACGATCGGCCGTCATCCTACGAGCGGCTGGCGCCGGTGCTGAGCACCGAACACACGGTCGATGTCGAATCCAATCCGGCGGAGGCACTGTTTCGTGCCGCCGAAGGCGACTACGATCTTCTGATCGTTTCGCTCTGCCTCGATAATTTCGATGGCCTGCGGCTGTGCAGCCAGGCGCGCTCGCTGGAGCGGACACGCCACGTGCCGATTCTCGCGATCGCGGATGCCGACAGCAATACGCGGCTGCTCCGCGGGCTCGAGATCGGCGTCAACGATTACCTGCTTCGTCCCGTCGACAAGAACGAACTCTTGGCGCGCGCGCGCACCCAGATCCGCAAGCGCCGTTATACCGATCATCTGCGCGACAACGTGCAGAACTCGATCGAAATGGCGATTACCGATGCGCTGACCGGCTTGCACAACCGCCGCTACATGGAAAGCCATCTGGCGACGCTGGCGGAGCAGGCTTCGAGCCGCGGCAAGCCGCTGGCGCTGATGATGCTCGACATTGATTTCTTCAAATCGATCAACGACAATTATGGCCACGACGCCGGCGACGATGTGCTGCGCGAATTTGCGGTGCGGGTACGCAAGTCGATCCGCGGTATCGACCTCGCCTGCCGCTACGGCGGCGAGGAATTCGTGATCGTGATGCCCGAGACCGATATGCATGTCGCGGGCATGGTGGCCGAACGTCTGCGGCGTTCGATCGCCGGCGAGCCCTTCGCCGTCAACAAGGGCGAAAACCGCATCGAGGTCACGATCTCGATCGGGCTATCGACCCTGGAACGAAAGGGCGAGGCGGTCGCCGACGTGCTCAAGCGCGCCGACAAGGCGCTCTACCGCGCCAAGCATGACGGCCGCAACCGCGTGGTGGCGAACGCCGCGTGAGATGATCTGCCGTCTCGAAATATGATCCGGACAAAAAAAACGGGGCCGCGAGGGCCCCGTTGTCATTATCGCTTGCGCGAAACTTACTTGATCTTGGACTCGCGGAATTCGACGTGCTTGCGCGCGACCGGATCGTACTTCTTCTTCACGAGCTTGTCGGTCATGGTGCGCGAGTTCTTCTTGGCGACATAGTAGAAACCGGTGTCTGCCGAAGAAACCAGCTTGACCTTGATGGTGACCGCCTTGGCCATGTGCAAAACCCTTGATGTCTGAAATTCTGGAATAGAGCGCCGGCCCATCAGGGGGCGCATTCGCCGCGCAACCTATCCCCGATCCGTTCAAAGTCAAGGTTCTGCGGGTAAATAACCGCACGAATCCGGCTATTTAACCTTCGAAGAAGCGGTTTTTCGGCCTCGGCAGACCCAGATTCTCCCGCAGCGTCCGTCCTTCATATTCTTTGCGGAAAATCCCGCGTTTCTGCAGTTCCGGCACCACCTTGTCCACAAAGTCATCAAGCCCGGCCGGCAGGAACGGGAACATGATGTTGAACCCGTCGCTGCCGAAGGTGGTCAACCATTCCTCCATCTGGTCGGCGATGGTCTGGGGCGTGCCGACAAAGGACAACCCGCCATAGCCGCCAACGCGCTGGGCCAGCTGTCGCACGGTAAGTTTGTCGCGTGCGGCGAGGTCGACCATCCGCTGACGTCCGCTCTTGCTTGCATTGGTTTCCGGGATCGGCGGCAACTGGCCGTCGGGATCGAAGCCGGAGGCGTCGGTTCCCAGGATCACCGAGAGCGAGGCAATGGCGCTGTCGTAATGCACCTTGCTGTCGAGCAGCGCGTGCTTTTCTTTTGCCTCATCGAGGCTGTCGCCGACCACGACAAAGGCGCCGGGCAGGATTTTCAGGTGTTCGGGGTTGCGGCCGATTTTCTCCATCCGTCCCTTGATGTCGGCGTACAGCTTTTGACCGTCGGCAAGACTGCCGCCGCCGGTGAATACGGCCTCCGCGGTCTCGGCCGCCAACTGCCTGCCATCGTCGGATGCGCCGGCTTGCACGATGACCGGCCAGCCCTGCACGGGGCGGGCGATGTTGAGGGGCCCACGCACCGAGAGATATTGGCCCTTGTGATCGAGCACGCGCATTTTTGCCGGATCGAAAAAGAGACCGGATTCGACGTTCCTGACAAAGGCATCGTCAGCGAAGGAATCCCACAGGCCCGTCACGACGTCATAGAACTCACGCGCGAGCTTGTAGCGCTCGGCATGCTCCATGTGTTCGTCGAGGCCGAAATTCAGCGCGGCGTCCGGATTTGAGGTGGTGACGATGTTCCAGCCGGCGCGGCCGCCCGAGATATGATCGAGCGAGGCGAAACGGCGGGCGACATGATAGGGCGCGTCGAATGTGGTCGAGCCGGTCGCGATCAGCCCGATATTTTCGGTGACGGCGGCCAGCGCCGACAGCAGCGTGAACGGCTCGAACGAAGTGACGGTGTGGCTGCGCTTGAGCGCATTGACCGGCATGTTCAGCACCGCCAGATGATCCGCCATGAAGAAGGCGTCGAACTTGCCGGCCTCGAGCTTTCGGATCAGCTGCTTGATATGGGCGAAGTTGAAATTGGCATCGGGCCACGCTCCGGGATAGCGCCAGGCGCCGGTGTGAATAGAGACCGGCCGCATGAACGCGCCGAGCTTGAGTTGCCGTTTTGCCATCGCCCCGTGTCCGTTTTGGCTGTTGTTTTGAGAGAGATAGGCATGGCGCGCAATTGCGCCATTGTCCGCCGGGCAGAAGATTATTTTGTTTTTGTGATGATGCGCGACATGCTTGTCATTCGACGTACACGGCGTGCGCGGGGCGGGTACACGTACATCTACGCCCTCAGCACATCCCGGTGCATCTGGCCGGCATAGAAGCTGTAAAACGGCACGTCGGCATCGTGGCGCAATGCGCCGGTCGCCAGCCGCTTGTCGAGGTCGTCGAGCACATTTTTGGTCATTCGATGCAGGTCGGCCAGCGGTTTTGATCCGAGCTCGACCCAGACCAGTTCGACCAATTCGGCATCGGCATGGATGACGCCCTCGACGCGGTGGGCGATCGCCGAGGCGTCCGCGGTGAAGAAGCGGGTGTCATAACGCCTGACTCGGCCGGGTGGGGTGATCGCACGCGCAATCAGAAAGAGGCCCGACGGGTCCGGCAACAATCCCGCATCGGCAAATGGCTTCCACGGCCCGTTCAGTGCGCCGACTTTGTCTGTATTGGCGCGTCCCAGGCACAGGCCGGTTTCCTCGCAGGCCTCGCGGATGGCGGCGACCGCCAACGATCGCGCCCGCGCCGGTGTAATCCTGGGGCTGCCCTTCAGGAGATTTTCTTCCAGCGCCTTGGGAATCGGAGCCGCTACCGGAACGCGGCCATCAGCCTTGTCGACGCGGCCGCCGGGAAAGACGATTTTCCCGGGCTGGAACACCACCTTGTCGTGGCGCTTGCCGACAAGAACCTTGGGTGTCGCGCCCGAGCGGTCGACCAGGATCAGCGTGGCGGCATCGAGGGGGCGACGATAGGGATGGTGATCAGGTTCCTTGTCGTCGTACCGGGACTCGCTCATCGCACCCTGCTGCATGCTCGTCTTTTCCCGATAAGGTTAGCGGGTCTATGGCTCGGGATTATTTTCGTCAAAGCCGTGCATCCGCAGCGCCCACTGCACCCCGACCACAGCGCCTTTCACCGGTTGCAGCAGCGCCAGTGAAGCGACCAAGGTCAACGGCAGATAGATCGCAAGTTGAAGCGCTACCGGGGGCGAATAGTTGGTTTCGATCATCAGTGCCAGCGGCACCACGATGTGGCCGACGATGACGATCACGAGATAGGCCGGCAGGTCGTCGGCGCGATGCGGCGTGAAATCCAACTCGCAGACCGAGCAATGGTCGTCGACCTTCAGGAAGGCGCGGAACAGTTTGCCTTCGCCACAGCGCGGGCAGCGGCCGCGAAAGCCGCGCTTCATGGCGGTCCAGACGTCGCGCTTTTCGGTCGCTCCAGTTTCCCGGGTCCACACGATGGGGCGTGTGCTCACGTTTTCCATGACTTGCCTCTCTTCGATTTGCCGGATCTTGCCTTGCCGGCCTTGCGATCCTTCTTGCGCGGGCTGCGGCCCGGTTGTGATTTGGCCTGTGCCTTCAAACCGCCTCGCGCCGGTTCGCGCCTGCGTCCGCGCGACGGCACGTGGCCTTCCGAGAGCAGTTCGAACCGCAATGCGCCCGCCACAGGAGCAGCTTCTACCAGACGCACGTCGACGACGTCCCCGAGTCTGTGCATGGCACCGCTGCGCGAGCCGATCAACGCATGGCGCGCCTCGTCATAGTTGAAATATTCGGTGCCGAGCGTGCGGATCGGGATCAGGCCGTCGGCGCCGGTATCGGAGAGCTTCACGAAGAGCCCGGCGCGGGTGACGCCGGAGATGCGGCCCTGGAAGGTCGCGCCGATCCGGTCAGCGAGGAAATGCGCGATCAGGCGATCCGCCGTCTCGCGCTCGGCCTTCATGGCGCGACGCTCGGTGACGGAGATCTGGGCTGCGATCTCGCTCAGGCCTTCCGGTGTTTCGGTCTCCGCCAAGGCGCCTTCGCCGAGCCCAAGCGCGCGGATCAGGGCGCGGTGCACGATAAGATCTGCGTATCGCCTGATCGGCGAGGTGAAATGGGCGTAGCGGCGGAGGTTGAGGCCGAAATGTCCATAATTCTCGGCGGAATATTCGGCCTGCGCCTGCGAGCGCAGCACAACCTCGTTCACCAACTGCTCGGCGTCATGTCCTTTGACCTGCGCCAGCACGCGATTGAACAGAGCAGGCTGCAAGGCGCCGCTCTTGGCAAAGGGCAGATCGAGGGTTTTCAGGAACTCCTGCAAGGCATGCACTTTTTCCAGCGTCGGTTCATCGTGCACCCGATAGATCAGCGGCAGCGATTTCTTTTCAAGCATTTCGGCCGCGGCGACGTTGGCCAAAATCATGAACTCCTCGATCAGTTTGTGCGCGTCGAGTCGTTCCGGCACGATCACGCGATCGACGGTGCCGTCCGCCTTGAGCAGGATCTTGCGCTCGGGAATATCAAGGTCGAGCGGATCGCGCGCGTCACGGGCCCGCTTGACCACGGCATAGGCGGCATAGAGCGGCTTGAGGATCGGTTCGAGCAGCGGTCCGGTGGTATCGTCAGGCCTGCCATCGATCGCGGCCTGGGCCTGCGCATAACTCAATTTGGCGGCGGAACGCATCAGGATGCGATGGAAACTGTGCGAGCGCTTGCGGCCGTCAGCGCCGATCACCATGCGCACTGCGAGCGCCCCGCGCGGCTCGCCCGGCACGAGCGAGCAGAGGTTGTTCGAGATGCGCTCGGGCAGCATCGGGACCACGCGGTCCGGAAAATAGACCGAATTGCCGCGCATCAGCGCGTCACGGTCGAGCGCCGACCCCGGACGGACGTAGAACGCGACGTCGGCGATCGCGACGTTGACGATGAAGCCGCCTTTGTTGTTCGAATCCGGATCGGGTTCGGCATGAACCGCATCGTCGTGATCCTTGGCGTCCGGCGGATCGATGGTGACGAGCGGGACGTCGCGCCAGTCCTCACGGCCTTTCAGGATTGCAGGCTTGGCGTCTTCGGCCTCGCGCAACGCATCTTTCGAAAAGGCCTGCGGGATGTCGTGGGCATGGATCGCAATCAGGCTGATCGCTTTCTCGCTCGAAAGCGAGCCCAGCCGCTCCTTGACCTTGCCGGATGCCAGTCCAAAGCCGCGCGAGCGCACCAAGTCGACGCTGACGAGATCGCCGTCCTCGGCGCCCAGCGTGTCGATCTTCGCGATGTTCAGCTCACGACCGGCCTGTTTCTTGTCGACCGGGACGAGGCGCCCGCCGCCGTCGGGGTTCTTGCGGAAGACACCGAGCACGCGTGTCCTGGCGTGATCGATGACCTTGATGACCCGTCCGCGATAGCCCGGGCCTTCTGGATCGTGCTCCGCCGATTTTTCGACGCGTAATAGCGCGCGGTCACCGACGCCTGCCGCCGTGCCGGGCTGGGCTCGCCTGGGAATGTGGATGCGGATCTTGGGCGGCTCGCCGTTCTCGACTTCGTCCCATTCGGCCGGAATGGCCAGCAATTCGCCGTCGCTGTCACGGCTGGTGATGTCGGCCATCAGAGTTGCCGGCAGGGTCTCGGGCTCGCTGACTTCCTTGCCGCGCTTCTTGATGATGCCTTCGTCGGCAAGGCTGCGCAGGATTTGCTTCAACGCGGCGCGGTCGGCGTTCTTGAGGCCGAACTCGCGCGCAATCTCGCGGGTTCCGATCTTGCCGGGATGCGCGCGGATAAAGGCGACGATGGCGTCTGTCGACGGAAAGCCGTTGTCGCGTTGCCGGGCCACTCTATCCGCTTGCCTTATCCACTTGCTTTGCCGGCGCTCTTCTTGGCGACGGGCTTGGCAGCCTTCGACGGCGAGGTCTTGGCAGTCACCGGCGCGCGCGCCTTGGAGGTGGCTTCCGACTTCGGCTTGGCGGCCGCTTTCTTTGCCACCACTTTTTTGGCGGGCTTGGCCGCTGGCGCTTCGGTCTTCGCTGGCTTAGGCTTAGCCGGCTTGGCCGGTGCCTTGGTCTGTGTCTTGGCTTTCTTGGCCCCGCGCTTGGGGCCGCCACCTTTGGCAGCGCGTTCGTCGATCAGCGCGATCGCCTCGGGCAGCGTGATGGTGTCCGGCGTCTTGTCGCTTGGAATAGTCGCGTTGATGCCGCCTGATGTGACGTAAGCGCCGTAGCGGCCGTTCTTGACCGCCACCGCGCCAAGCGTCGGATGGTCGCCGAGCGGTTTTCCCGGATCGGCGCCGAACCGGCGGCCACTCGGGCCTTTTGCCACTTTCTCCGCGATCAGTGTAACGGCTCGGTTCAGCCCAATGTCGAAGACCTCATCGCCTGCCTCGAGGCTGGCATAGGTCTTCTCGTGACGGACGAAGGGGCCGAAGCGGCCCAATCCCGCCGTGATCGGCTGGCCGGTCTCGGGATGCAGGCCGATTTCGCGCGGCAGCGACAACAGCTTGAGCGCGAGATCGAGTTCGATATCGGAAGGCGAGATGTTTTTCGGGATGCCGGCGCGCTTGGGCTTTTCGCCCTCGGCATAGTCCTTCTGCTCGCCAAGCTGAATGTAGGGGCCGAATCGTCCGGCCTTTACGATGACATCGCGGCCGGTTTCGGGATCCTGGCCGAGGATGCGATCGGCGCTGGCCTCGCTGTCGGCGGCCAAGGGGCGGGTGTAGCGGCACTCCGGATAGTTGGAGCAGCCGACAAAGGCGCCGAACTTTCCGGCCTTGAGGTTGAGCTTGCCGGTGCCGCAGGTCGGGCACTGCCTGACATCGCCACCATCGGCGCGGGGCGCATAGATGTGCGGGCCGAGCATGTCGTCGAGCGCATCCAACACCTCGGCGACCCGCAGGTCCTTGATGTCGTTGACGGCGCCGATGAAGCCGACCCAGAAATCCTTCAGCACCTGCTGCCAGGAAATCTCGTTGTTGGAGATGCGGTCGAGCTGTTCTTCCAGCGCCGCGGTGAAGTCATATTCGACATAGCGGGCGAAGAAGTTTTCCAGGAACGCGACCACGACGCGGCCCTTGTCCTCGCCATACAGGCGCTTCTTCTCAAGCCGGACATAGCCGCGATCTTTCAGCACCTGGAGGATCGAGGCATAGGTCGAGGGTCGGCCGATACCGAGCTCTTCCATGCGCTTGACGAGGGAAGCTTCCGAAAAGCGCGGCGGCGGTTCGGTGAAATGCTGGGTGACGGCAAGATCGTTCCGCTTCAGCGCTTCGCCTTCGCTCATGGCGGGGAGGCGGCGGCTTTCTTCATCATCGCCATCGTCGTCGCGGCCTTCCTGATAGAGCGCGAGAAAGCCGTCGAATTTGATCACCTGGCCGGAGGCGCGGAAGTCGAGCACGCGGGAGCCGGCTTTGGCCGTGATATCGACGGTCGTGCGTTCGAGCTCAGCGGATTCCATCTGGCTCGCAATGGTGCGGATCCAGATCAGCTCATAAAGCCTGGCCTGATCGGTATCGAGCCGGCGACGCATGTCGTTCGGCCGCCGCGACAGGTCGGTCGGCCGGATCGCTTCGTGGGCTTCCTGCGCGTTCTTGGCCTTGGCCTGATATTGGCGCGGCGCGTCGGGCACATAGGCGTTGCCGTAATCCTCGCCGATCACCTTGCGCGCCTGCGTGATGGCGGAGCCGTCGATCTGCACGCCGTCGGTTCGCATATAGGTAATGAGACCGGTGGTTTCGCCGCCGATATCGATACCTTCATAAAGCCGCTGCGCGATCCGCATCGTATGCGCGGGCGCAAAGCCGAGCTTGCGGCTTGCTTCCTGTTGCAGCGTCGAGGTGGTGAAGGGGGCCTGCGGGTTGCGCCGGGCCGGCTTTGCTTCGACTGATGTGACCGCGAAATTGGCCGCCTCGATGGCTTTCCGGAAATCGTCGGCTTCGGCGCCGGTGCCGATATCGAGACGCTGGATCTTCTTGCCGTCGGCGCCGACCAGACGCGCCTCAAAAGCCTCGCCGCGAGGGGTCGCGAGTGTTGCGACCAGCGACCAGTATTCGCGGGCAACGAATTTCTCGATCTCGAGTTCGCGGTCGCAGACCAGCCGCAGCGCCACCGATTGCACCCGGCCGGCCGAACGCGCACCGGGCAGCTTGCGCCACAAAACCGGGGAGAGCGTGAAGCCGACGAGATAGTCGAGGGCGCGGCGGGCCATATAGGCATCGACCAGCGCGCCGTCGATCTGGCGCGGATGCTTCATCGCTTCCGAGACCGCCTGCTTGGTGATGGCGTTGAACACCACCCGCTCGATCGCCTGATCCTTGAGCGCGCGCTTCTCTTTCAGCACCTCCAGCACATGCCAGGAGATGGCTTCGCCTTCGCGATCCGGGTCGGTTGCGAGAATGAGCTTGTCGGCACCCTTGAGCGCCTTCGCGATGTCGTTGAGCCGGCCGGCCGCCTTGGGATCGACCTCCCAGATCATCTTGAAATTGGTGTCGGGATCGACCGAGCCGTTCTTGGCCGGAAGGTCCCGGACGTGGCCAAACGACGCCAGCACCTCGTAGGAGGACCCGAGATATTTGTTGATCGTCTTGGCCTTGGCCGGCGACTCAACGATAACGATATTCATGTCATTCCAATAGCTTAGGGGAAAAATAAGGGCCGGTTCCGCGGGACTCGCGTCGGCCGATTCGATCCGAACATGGGTGGTGAGGACGTCCCTGTCAAATAGACAGCGCTTGAAGCCGCCAATTTCGGTACCCCAAACACGTCCTGTAAGTTGTAAAATACTGCCTCAGGGTTGTGTTATAGACGAGAGAGACTGCCCAGCAGACCCATTATTAAGTCTGCCAAATGGCCCGGTCCGTTCACACCGTCGCACGTCGCGGGGGTTTGGCGGGGCTTCGCCGGCGGCTAGCTAGATCAACGACACCAGCCCACCACCGTGCCGCTCCAGCCGTCCAGCCAGTTCGAGTTCGAGCAGCACTGTGCGGACCACGGCGGGCGAGGCGCCCGACAAGCGGATGAGATCGTCGAGCAGGATTGGCGTCGGTCCCAACAGACCGATGATCCCAGCGCGATCGTTCGCGGCGGGTTC
>Ga0210389_10002445_pt1 | contig 14620 bp, 9 predicted proteins | sample IncBWH28OmetaG_FD_160127 | JGI IMG/M metagenome (GOLD analysis project Ga0210389, IMG submission 160127) | Forest soil microbial communities from Barre Woods Harvard Forest LTER site, Petersham, Massachusetts, United States - Inc-BW-H-28-O ...
CGCTGAGGGCAAGCCGGAGAGGATGGTGATCGGGTGAATAAAGCTCTCGTAGAGCATCCCCAGCACCATGTAGATCACAAGGATGGCGACGATCAGCAAAATCGACAGGCCCTTGAAGGATTGCTGGAAGGCCTGCACGGTCCCCTGGTAGATCGGTATCAGAGTGGTTGGTACGCGCGAGTCACGAATGATGGCGTCGATCCTGTCCGCCGCATCGCCCAAGGCGAAGCCAGGGACGAGGTTGAACGATATCGTTGACGCGGGGAGCTGGCCAAAGTGGTTCACGGTCAGCGGGCCGACCGTACGTTCGAGTTTGACCACCGAATCCAGCGGAACGAGCGCGCCTTTGGCGGAGCGGATATAGAGCTTCGAGAGAGCCTCGGGCGTGCGCTGGTATTGTGGCTCGACTTCGAGAATCACCTGGTATTCGTTCGAAGGCGTGTAGATGGTGGATGCCTGGCGAGTGCCGTAGGCTGTGAACAACGCGTTCTGAATCTGATCGGGCGTGACGCTTAAGGTCTGGGCGCGGTCGCGATCGATATCGACGTTGATTTCGGGACTGGCAATCTGCAGGTCGCTCGTGACGTTCATGAATCCCGGCGTTGCGCGGATCTTATCCAGAAGGACCGGCACCCAGTGATAGATCTCATCCTGGTTCGTGTCCTGAAGAGTGAGCTGATACGGGCTCTGCGTGTTGTTTCCGCCGATCTGGATGGGCGGCGGATTCTGCAGAAGAACCATGATGCCCGGTACGGAGAGCAGCTTTGGCTGCAATTCCTGGATGACCTGATCAGCGGAGAGCTTCCGGTCCTTGCGGTCTTTCAGCATGGCGAACGTAATTCCCTGATTACCACCCTGCACGATGGCAAAGACGGACTCGACATTCGGGTCGTGCTGGACGACGTTCTTCACCGCCTGGAGATGCGCGGCCATCGAATCGAAGGAGATGTCCTGGCCGGCGATCGAGATTCCGTTGAGGACACCGCTGTCGACGCTGGGAAGGAACCCCTTGGGCATTCCCATGAAGATCCATACGCTGGCGCCGAGCAGGCCTATCGCCACCAGCAGAGTGGAAAACCGGTGCCGCAGTACCAGGGTCAACGAACGCTCGTAGACGTGATTCATGCCCTGGAAGAAGCGCTCCAGCACGTTGTAGAAAATGCCGTGACGGCGGCCATGGGATGAAGTCAGGAAGCGGCTGCCGAGCATCGGCGTCAGCGTGAGTGACACGAAGCCAGAAACAAGGATTGCCACCGCGATGGTCACGGAAAACTCATGCAGCAGCCGGCCTACGATACCACCCATGAAGAGCACGGGAATGAAGACGCTGACCAGCGAGATGGTCATGGAAACGATCGTGAAGCCGATCTCTCGTGATCCGCGGCGCGCGGCTTCCATGCGGCTTTCCCCGAGTTCCATATGCCGCACGATGTTTTCGAGCATGACGATGGCGTCGTCCACCACGAATCCGACAGAAAGCGTCAGCGCCATGAGTGAAAGATTGTTCAGACTGTAGCCGAGCAGGTACATCACTGCGAAAGTGCCGATAATCGATAGCGGCACGGCCACGCCAGGAATCAGCGTGGCGGAAATGTTCCTCAGGAAGAGGAAAATCACCATGATGACGAGGCAGATGGTGAGCTTCAACGTGAATTTCACGTCGTTGATCGAATTGCGGATGTCGGTCGAGCGATCATAGAGGACGCCCAGTCTGATCGCCGGCGGAGCGGCGGCATTGAACGCTGGCATCAGCTTCAGGACGTTATCGACAACCTCGACGGTATTCGTGCCGGGTTGGCGATTGATGGCAAGAATGATGGTGCGCTCGTCGTTGAGCCATGCAACGATTTTGTTGTTCTCGACATCGTCCAGCACGCGGCCGAGTTCTTCCAGGCGCACCGGATTACCGTTCCGGTAGGCGACAATCATGCGCTTGAATTGCGCGGCGTTGGTGAGCTGGCCCGAAGATTGAATGGTGAACGCCTGCTTCGCGCCGTAGAGTTTTCCGGTGGGGAGGTTGGTGTTATTCGCGTTGATGGCGGACTGGACTTCATCAACCCCGATGCCACGACTGGCGAGCTCGTTGGGATCAAGCTGAACACGGACAGCGTATTTCTGGCCACCGAAAACGTTCACCTGAGAGACTCCGCTCACGGTCGAGATCCGTTGAGCCATTACGGTCTCGGCGTATTCGTCGACGGTGTAGATGGGAAGCGTATCGGAGCTGATGCCGAGGAACAGAATAGGCTGATCGGCCGGGTTGACCTTATTGAAGCTTGGCGGACGCGGCATGTTCGGGGGAAGCAGTCCGCCGGCTTTGGCGATGGCGGACTGGACGTCCTGCGCCGCCGCGTCAATGTTGCGGTCGAGTGAGAACTGGATCGTGATGGAGGTGCTGCCCAGGGAACTCGACGAATTCATCGAATCGATACCGGCGATGGTGGAGAACTGGCGTTCGAGCGGGGTGGCGACGGACGCAGCCATGGTTTCGGGGTTAGCGCCGGGCAAGTTTGCGGAGACCTGGATGGTCGGATAATCCACGCTGGGCAGAGCCGCAACCGGGAGCGTGCGGTAAGCGACGGTGCCGAAGAGCAGAATACCCAATGCCGTCAGCGTCGTGAAAATCGGACGGCTGATGAAGAACTGCGAAATGTTCATCAGAAGGCTCCCTGATCTGTCGCCTGGGTGACCGGGACGGATGGCACGACTCGCACGCGTGCTCCCGGAATCAGCCGCATCTGGCCGTCGGTGACGACGGTATCGCCTGGATTGACGCCGCTCTCGACCACGATCCGCTTATCCACCTCCTCACCGAGCTGGACGATTCGATTCGCGACCGTGCCATCGGCATTTACAACATAGACGAACTGGCCCTGCTGGCCGGACTGGACCGCTTCGGATGGGATCACGGTCACGCCCTTCAGAGTTCGGAGGGTCATCACTACATTGACGAACTGGCCAGGCCAAAGGGAACGGTCGGCATTCGGAAATTCGGCTTTGAGCTTAATGGTTCCCGTGGTGTTATCCACCGAATTGTCGATGAAATGAAGGGCACCGGTTACGTGATGGTCCGCGGCAATGATCGCGTTGACAGACAGCGGACGCGCCTTCTCGTAGCTCCGGATTTCGCCGAGCATCTGCTCCGGCACGCTGAAGGTGATGTCAACCGGCTGCATCTCGTTAATATTCACCAGAGCGTTCGTGTCGTTGGCCTTCACCAGATTTCCCGCCTGGACCAGGAGCGCGCCGGCGCGGCCGTCGATGGGGGAGTGAATGAAGCAATAGGTCAGGTTGAGTTTGGCGGTTTCGAGGGCGGCTTTATCGACGTTCAGGGTGGCTTTGGCGCTGTTGATGGCGGCTTCGTCGGCGCGGAGCGCCTCGTTTTGGGCGTTGAACGTGGTCTGATACTGCTCGTTTTGATCCTTTGAGATGAGGCCGTCTTTGGCGAGAGCGGCATAGCGGTCGGCCTGCTCTTTGGCGTTGGCCGTCTGTACACGATCGCGCGAGAGATTGGCTTGTGCCTGCGCGATAAGGGCTTCGTCCTTTACGATGGCGGCCTGCGCCTGATCGATAGCCTGCTGATATGGGCGAGGATCGATCTCGAAGAGCTCCTGACCCGCGCGAACATCGTCGCCTTCCTTGAACAGAACTTTGTTGAGTTCGCCGCCGATCTGGGCTTTGACAGCGATGACGGAAATTGCCTCAACAGCGCCGATCTCACGCACCTCGAGAGGGACGTCGCGTTGTTCCGCCTTCGCCACAGATACCGGTGTGGCCGGAAAGGCTCCGCGCCCGCGACCGCCCGCTGCGGAGGGTGTGGCCGAATTGCAAGCGATTTGAACGACGGCGAGGATCGTGACGGCGCAGCACGCCCTCAGATGGAATAGCACAGTTGGAAAACTCCCAAGTATTCAAGGTACCAAGAGTCACACCATCACGCGCTCGAGTACCCGCCGATGGTGACTCGCTTGCTCGCTGGTAGACCGCTTGCAACTCGGCAACAATATTTATTTACTTTGATTTATGGTTGGCTGTCGTTATCCGCTTCATGTCACGGCAGTTCCGCTTCCGCTCGGCGGTCTCGACGAGAAACAATCCGATCGCTCGAACAATTCTTGAATGCGGCGCGGCAGAGCAGGAAATCGAATGACTGGTCAGGAAAACCGCATGTGGCGTCGCCGTGCCGAAAATCGACGGCTACGCCCTCGCGTTCGGCGTTGTCCCGGGCAATGGAGACGAAGCTTCGACTGATGTCGAGGCGTGCCTCCTCTGGAGCGGCCTGCTCGTACAAACTGGAAAAAACGCTTGCTTTCGCGCGCGGCTCAGTGTCCGCCTAACCTAAATAACGCCACGCTGTGCTGCCGGACCCGCGCTTAGCAGGCGAACCAGTTTGTCGACCAAATCCTGGGCGATGTCGACGTGAAGGGCTATCGAGCGGCCTTGCTGATCGACAGTGATGCCGTCCCAGACACGAAGCAATTCCGGCTGTTTCTCGGGGACCTGCAGCCGCCCGAGGCCCACCAGACCCCGAACCGTGTCTCGCAGGCTGATCGCATCTTTTTCGGTTGCGGTTGTTCCATGTACTTCCGCTTTCAGGCCAGTAGTCAAGTCCACTTCGAACCACGTGTCTCGCAGGCCACTGAAGATTTTCGAAAAATCCAGGCCGGGGGCGACGGTGGGGGGATGTTCCGCCAGGAACCCTGCCAAACCTGTTGAAATGCCCCAGAACTGAGCCTGCGGGCTTACGGCTGCGACACGCGCAAGCAGAGGCTGAGCCGCAGTGTGAGAACCGGACTTCCATTCGTCGAGCGCCGCTTCTACAGCGGGCACGTCGCCCGCAATGGCGAGCGTGGAATCGAGGATGCAGAATCCTCCCATATCGCCGCCCCAGATATCGTAATCGCCGTGGCGAGTTTTCTGCATGCCTTTCATCGTCGCCGTGCCGACGTGGAAGGTGCCGCGTGCCAGCATTACGCTGCCCGGGGGCGCATTCACGTACAGGAGTTCTCGCACATCGCGGCGCGGGTCGAATCCGGTATCGCGGGCGAACTGATCAAGCTGAGGGAGTGGCTGGGCCGCAATGAGTTTCCGGTAAAACTCGGTTTGCTTGATTCGGTCCATGCGGGCGCCGACGAGGCTGGTGGCACCCGGCGGGACCATGCGTTCGAGGACGTTGTCCACTGCCGGCTGCGCGGCCGCGAAAGATGCCAGTGCCAACAGGAGCGCGGCGGAGCGCATCAGAAGCTTCTCCTTTCGAAACGCCATAGTCCCAGAGCCAGCACGACGGCCCCGAAAATCGCGGTGCTCCAGACGGGCATCCAACTGGCAACCGGTTGATGGAGAATCAGATTCCATATGATGATGCTCACGTCGGATGTCTTGGGCAGCGCGTAGTAGAGCACGCGTACGACGTCGCGCGACCATTCGGAACTCAACAACCGTTCGAGGGTGGACTTCTGGGCGAGAATCGGGGTCACGATCATGATGGCGAAGCTCGCCATAATCGCAATTGCGGCGCTGTCCCATAGCACGCCGATGAGCACGATGAGTGCCAGGAGCACGCCGAAAATGAAAATTGTGCAGAGACTGGAGAGAGGGAAGCCGGCACCCCAGACGCCCGTCTTCAGGCCAAAGATGATCCACGAGCCGAAGACAAGGTACACGATATTCGTCGCTACCACGAGGACGTTGCCGGCGTAGCGGCCAAGGAGGAGGTGAGTTCGGGACACCGGCTTCGAGAGCAGGAGCTCGACTCGGCCTTGCTCGAAAACGGCTGAGACGAGTCCGGCGGAGGCGAAGCAGGAGAGCGCCATGCCGGCAAAGTACATGATCATGGCGATCACGCCCTGGGCCTGATGAACGAGACGCTGGACATCCGTGCTGGGGGCATTGCGGCCGAAGATCGTGACTGTGGCGATTGCGCCCTGGACTACGTCGACGCGCATGATGAACATCAGGAAGAGCATCAGCAGCGTGCAACAGGCGAAAAAGCCCCAGAAAATGCGGCGGGCAAAGGCTTCGCGGAAAGTGTCGACGATGATTGCGAACGTGGTCTTCACGCCTTCGCTCCCTGGGCCTGGGGTTCGCCTTCCACCGTTTTCATGAAAACCTCTTCGAGAGTGCTGCGGGAGCGGCCGAGTGATTCGATTTCACAGCCAGCGGCGCGCAGAAGGTCTACGGCTTGATTCGCTTCCTCGCGCGTCCCATAGAGAAGTTGCAGTGAGCCATTGTTAGCGGCGAACGAGCGGGCGCGGGCGCGGAGTTCAGTCTCGATCTTCTCCGGGACATGCAGGCCCTCCACGCGATAACCGCTGCCCTGGGTGAGGTCCTCAACGCTGCCCGAGAGTGCGAGTTTGCCTTTCTGGATGATCGCGACCTCGCGGCAGAAGAGCTCGACTTCGGCAAGGAGATGGGAGTTGAGGAAGATCGTCACGCCTTGCTGCTCGAGGGAATGCAGGACATCGCGAATATGCTTCCGGCCCACGGGATCGACGCCATCGCTGGGCTCGTCGAGGACGAGCAGCTTCGGCGAATGGATCAGTGCCTGGGCGAGGCCGACGCGCTGCAACATGCCTTTCGAGTATTTGCCGAGGCGCAGGTTATGGGCGCGCTCGTCGAGACCAACAAGATTCAGAAGTTCAGGGATACGTTTGCGGCGAACGGCGGTGTCCATTCCGGAGAGGGCACCGTAGAAATCGAGCATGTCCCAGCCGGTCATGTAGGTCGGGAAACGATGATTTTCCGGGAGGTAACCGATGGGACGGCGGGCTTCAGCGCCGCGCGTATCGTGTCCGAAGACCATGGCTCGGCCGGCAGTCGGATGTGTGCAGGAGAGCAGCATTTTGACGAATGTCGTTTTGCCGGCGCCATTGGGTCCGAGAAGGCCATAGGTCGAGCCGACAGGCACCCGCAGAGAGATGTTGTCAACAGCGCGGAGTTCGCGGCCGGAGAAACGGGTGCGAAATACCTTGGTCAGTCCGTCGGTTTCGATAGCATATGCGGACACTATAAGCAGGATAACGAAAGGGGCGGGACTTTCGTTCCTTTTGCGCTACACTGCGGCGAAATGGTCCTTGAATTCAGGAAGATCGATCTGGTCAGGGACGCGGAAACGTGCGTGTGTTTCCGGCGGGATTCATACGCCTGCAGTTTCAGGGATTTGGGGCGGTTCGATCAGGAGTGCGGGGCGGACGGCGAGCTTTATCTGAACTGGCTGAAGGAGAAGGCGGCCGAGTTTCCGCCGGGGTTTGCCCATGTGTGGCTGCGCGATCGAATCGTGGGGCAGGTGGAGATGCGGCCTCGCGGGGAGCCGCGGATCGGATACGTTAACCTGTTTTACCTGGTTCCCGAGCTTCGCGGCTCTGGCGCCGGGGCGTCGCTCCAGGGATACGCCGTCGAGGTTTTTCAAAAGGACGGGGTGTCGAAGCTACAGCTCAGTGTGAGCCCATCCAATGAGCGCGCGATGGCTTTTTATCGGAAGTTTGGATGGGAGGACCTCGGCGCCCGCCCTGACCATCCCGATGTGAATCTCATGGAACTGGTACTGGGCGAAGGGTAGCTGGATGAGGCACCAGGCGCTCCGATAAGTCGGGCCGCGGCAGGCAGGAGTGCCTGCGCCACGGGCTACTGGGGCTCGATTCCGAGACGCCAGCCCAGCTGCGATTCGTTGGTCCAGAAGATCTGGTGATCGAACCATGTCGAGATTCGCCGGGAACCGGGTTGACCGCTTTTCGATGTGAGCACGAAAGCAACCGGCGCGTCTCTGTATTCGCGCACACGGCGGGTCAACCAGGAGTCGGGCGCGGATCCGGCGGCAAGTACGATTGGCGTGCCCTCGAACCATGCCAGATCGGCCCCGAAGGCCGAGTCCTGCTGGCGCCGCGGTTGGGGAAGACTGAACGCCTTCCGATATTGAGCGATGGCATCACCGAGATTGTGGACGCCAACGACTACCTTGCCGATCCCGCCGAAACGCGTCGTCGTCGGTTTGCCGCTGGGGAAGGCGCGATTCTCACGCGGCGTGACGTCCCGGATCAGGAAAGGGAAGAGCGAACCGCGTGGTCCCGTTCCGGCGTCGACTGTTTCCCATGAAATGCGTGTCCCGTCTGGACGCGTGCGGCCGCTCGCTTCGGGAAAGCCAACCCTGATCCCGGCTGCCTTCAACTGTGCGATTTCAGCGTTGATATCGGTCACCCGCAATGCGAACGCGCACGGTCCGGCGCTATTGCGCAGGAATTTGCTCCATACGTGCGCATCGACCGCGGCGGGCTCAGGTTTGGGTTGAATGCCCATCAGCTCGAGATAGGAGCCGTCGGGAAAACTGATCAGCGCCATCTCCGTTGCATGGTTGGAGTGCGGGCCGCCGTATTCGGTGGGCAAGCCCGTGGTGGATGTAAGCGCCTGGCGCATGGCCTCGAGATGAGAGCTGCACACCGTAGCGTGGTCAATCTTCAAATCTGCCGCCGCCACAGCCAGCGGCAGCGCGAGCATGAACCAGATCAGGAGAATCCTCATACCAGGTCTTCGGCCTCGACAGGGGCATCGAGCACCTCTCGAACCTTTCTGGCCAGCCCGTCCGGGGTAAACGGTTTGGCAAAGAAAGCAATCCCATTCTGGCCGGCACGATCGCCCACCCCGTATTGCTTCAGAGTCTTGCCGGTGTAACCCGATGTGTACAGGATTTTCATTTCCGGACGCAATCTGCTGACCCGCTCGACAACCTGGGGGCCGCTCATCTTTGGCATGATGACATCTGTGATGAGAAGCGCGATCGAGTCCCCGCGCTGCTCGCAGATGTGGATCGCTTCGGCCGGATCGCCCGTATCGAGCACAGTGTAGCCACGGCGAGTCAGGATCTGGCGGATCAGGCCGCGGAGCGATGTTTCGTCTTCCAGCACCAGAATCGTTTCCGAGCCGCGCGCGACGGGCCGCAGAAGGAAAGGCGGGGTCTCGGTGGTGGCCTCGACACCTCGCTGGAGGCGCGGCAAATAGAGTTTGAAGGTTGTTCCGCGGCCAGGCGCAGTCAACACGCGAATATCGCCGCCGCTTTGTTTAACAATGCCATAGACCATGGCAAGACCGAGGCCGGTGCCTTCTCCGGGCTCCTTGGTGGTGAAGAACGGTTCAAAGACCCGCGCCACAGTTTCTTTGTCCATTCCGGCGCCGGTGTCGCTGACGGACAACATGACGTAGGGGCCGGGAGCAATGCCGTGTTCGGCGGCTTCCCCTTCGCCAAGATCGGCATTCGCAGTCCGAATCGTCAACCGGCCGCCCTCAGGCATGGCATCGCGGGCGTTCACGGCCAGATTCATGATGACCTGCTCCATCTGACCGGGATCCGCTTTTACCAGACCGAGAGCTTCATCGCGGGCGATAACCAGGTCCAGATCCTCGCCCAGAAGCCGCCGCAGCAGCCTTTCCATGCCGCCCAAAACTGTATTGAGGTTAATGTTCCGGAACTGAAGGACCTGGCCGCGACCGAACGCCAGCAGTTGCCGCGTGAGGTCGGATGCGCGTTTCGCGGCTTCCAGAATCTCATCCACCTGCTCCTGGGATGGAGGGCTTAACTCGGGTTGTTTCCGCAGCAGATCGCCGTAGCCGCGGATCACAGTAAGAAGGTTGTTGAAGTCGTGAGCCACGCCGCCGGCCAATTGACCGATCGCTTCCATCTTCCCGGTTTGCAGAAGCTGCTCTTCCAACTGTTTCTGAATCGTGATATCCTGCGCAGCCCCGTAGATCCGCTCGATCTTGCCCGCTTCACCCACGGGACGATCATGGACGCGAATCCAGCGTACGCGCTGACCCTTGGTGACGATTCGGGTCTCAATGGAATCGGTCTCGCCATGAAGCAGACTCTGATAATGCTGGTCGACGACAGGCTTATCGCCGGAATGATACAGGCTTTTCCACCCCCGGAGATTGATGTCGGAAGCGCTGAAGCCAGTGATGCGCGTAAAAGGATCCGTGATCCACTCACATTCCAGTTCGCCTTTGTGGTCGACCCGAAGCGAGTAAACGTAGTCCGAACTGACTTCCGATACCAGGCGGTATCGTTCTTCGCTTTGGCGAAGGGCGTGGATCGCCCAGGCTCGTTCGTCTCTCAGTCGGCGTTGTTCGATGGCCCGACGCACGGCTTCGGCGAGACGTGCGAGTCGATCTTTCAACAAGTAATCGCACGCGCCGCGTTTCATGGCGTCCACAGCAAAATCTTCGCCGACGCGGCCCGAAACGAGGATGAATGGAATATCGAGGTCGCGTTTCTGCAGCAGATCGAGGGCTTCGAGTCCATCGAACAAGGGCAGGCTGGAATCGGACAGAATGACATCCGGCTTGCGATCGAGCGCGGCGAGATATTCCGGTTCGGTTTCGACGCGCTCCCAGGCGGGTGCGAAACCTGCCCGATCGAGTTCTCGAACCATTAGTTCGGCGTCGACGGCATCATCCTCGATAATAAGAACTCTTAAGGGGTCACTCATCGAGTGATAACGGGATCCTTTATTTGTAAGACTGGTACCTGATTTACCGCGGTCCAGTAAAATGCCAGCGTCTTTATCGCCTGCCTGAACTCAATACTTCCCACAGGTTTCTGCACATAACTGTTGGCGCCGAGCCGGTAGCTTTCCACTATATCCTTTTGTTCGCCGGAGGATGTCAACACAACGACAGGAATTGTGCGAGTTTCGTCGCTGGCTTTTATCTGCTCGATAACCTGGAGGCCGTTCACTTTGGGGAGCTTCAGGTCCAGAAGGATCAGGGATGGCTGGTGATTCGGCGCACGATTGGAATAATCTCCGCGCCGGAACAGATAATCGAGGGCCTCCTCTCCATCCCGCGCGACCTGAATCGCTACCTTAATATTTTCGGTGCGTAAAACGCGTAACGTAAGTTCCACATCCTGGGGATCGTCCTCGACAAGAAGAATCTCAGTCTGGTTGCTGGACATTCGGGTGGACGATTAACTATTTTCGTGGCTTCCGAGAGTGAAGTAAAAGGTCGCGCCTCGGTCGACTTCCGCTTCGGCCCATATCCGGCCGCCATGTTTATGAATGATTCGCTGGACCGTTGCGAGTCCTACGCCCGTTCCTTCGAAATCTTCCCGGCGATGAAGGCGTTCGAAAACACCGAACAGCTTATGAACGTACTTCATATTAAAACCCACTCCATTGTCTCTTACGAATATGACCCGGTGGCCTTCCGTGGCCGTTTGGCCGACCTCGACGACAGCGGGATCGCGGGGCCGGGTGTATTTGACGGCGTTCGAGAGCAGGTTGTAAAGCACCTGTTTCATCAACCCGGGATCGCAGTCAAGGACTGGAAGGTCACCAATACGCCACTCTATGTTTCGCCCCTGAATTTCGTGCTCCATATCACGTATGACATCGCGGGCTAAGCGGTGCAGGGAAACAGGCTGAAGATGCAGTTCCTGCCGACCAACATGCGCCAGACCCAGGAGATCACTGATGAGCTGATCCATTCGTCTGGTGCTGTCAACAATCCGGTTCAGGTAACCTTTCGCTGTTTCATCAAGTTGCCGAGCGCACTCTTCAATAAGCGCATCGGAAAACCCCTGGATATGGCGCAAGGGCGCGCGTAAGTCGTGGGCGACTGAATAGGTGAAGGATTCGAGTTCCTTGTTGACGGCTTCCACCTGCGCGGTTCTGCGCTCCACCCGGAGTTCCAACTCATCCCTCGCTGTTTGCAGGGCCGTGTCCCGCGCTTGAATTTGAGCCAACATTTCGTTGAAGGCCTCAATCAGGTCACCGATTTCGTCCCTGGTTTCTGGTACGGGAGCGCGCACGGAATACTTTTTCTCGCGCGAGACCACGCGTGCGGTTTCGGCCAGTTGCGCGATGGGTTGCGCAGTGGTTTTCTGGAAGATCGAGGAGAACAGGAAAGCGGCGAGCAGGGAGACGGCCAGAACCACGGCCACGATTCCCGCGTACCTTTCGAGGCCCGCTCTTATCTCGCTCAGGTCGGAGTGAATCTGAACTATGCCGACTCGCTTGCCCTGAAATTCAATCACACGGACAAGGATTAATTCGTTCCCTACGAACTTCCAGGCCTCTGGTGAAACTATCGGGATGGACAGGTAGGAAACCTGGTTGTCCGGATCTCTGGCGTAGATCGCGAAAGGCTGCCCCGCCGGGGTATAGATGCCGGCAGAAGAGATATTTGGCGCGGCCTTCAGAGCGGAAAGGGTATTGCGCGCTGAGTCGGGGTCGTTAAATAGCAGGGCGGAAGCGCTATTGGCCCCAACGATCTGCGCCTGGATCGACAGGCTTTGAACCAACGTTGTGCGAAAGTACGTCAGCTCATAGACCGCGAATGCCGCGCAAGCCAGCAGCAACGCCGCGCCACTGACCAGCATGTTCATGGAGGTCAATTTCTGCCGGATCGAATAGCTGCGAACCCTGATCATCCGGCTAAGGCGCCCTCCTGACGGCGGCAGCAACTTTCAGGAGTTCGGAACTTAAAGTCAGGCCGGCTCGCTGGGCCGCAGCGAGATTGATTTCAAACCGAACCCGGTTTCCATTCAGGACAAATTGAACCATTCCACCGAGGCGAATGAAGTCTGCGCTGTCGCTTACTGTGAGGGCCGCGGTATTCCGAAGGCCGGCGAGGACGTTTCTTATCTGGGTGTCTTTGGAAGGATTTACGTAGATAATACGGCAACTGGCGGCTTCACCCGGTCCCGCAATGCGTTTGGCGGCCATCGGCGCACCAGCGATGAATTCGCCTTTTAGCGCTGTGTCGAGAAGAGAGCCGAAAGGATCCTGGCCGAGCACGCATACGTAAAATGGATCCTTTGCTGTCCCGGCCGGCCATTCGACAAACCTGCCGAAGTTGGACAGGTAAGCGGCCTGGACTTCGTATTCGGTCGGCTGGGGAGTCTGCGCTGTGAGACGACAGACGAGCGGTCCGCTGATCGCCAGAGCCATTACCAGGGTTACGTGGCTGCGGGATCGGATCATTTCCGGAATGTCAACGAGCCGAAAGCGTTGCGCTTGATGCCGACTAACGGGCCTGGATCGCCGCCATATTCGATATGGTGGGGCTGCAGAAGGTTCTGAGCGGTTACCGCGAGTTCGATATGCCGGACCGGACGCCAAGCTATCCGTGCATCGCCGGTTTCGTAGCCCGGCACCTGGTACCAGGGTAAAGCTCCCACGTAGCGAAAGGTCAGGCTGAAGTCGACGCTTTTGGATAGGTCAAAAAACGACTGGAATTGAGCCTGGTGATGCGGACTGGCGCCTTCGAGCTGAGCAACAGTTGTGGTATCTGCGCTGCCTGAGGCCGTTCGCAGATTCGGCCGCAGGTAAGAGTAAGAGCTGGTGAACCGCCACCATGACCTTGGCTTCCAGTCGGCGGCAATTTCAAACCCGCCAGTCGTGCCTTTGACGCCGTTCCCGTTGATGTACGGGTAGATGGTTGCGGGAACCCCGCCGTCGTCAAACAGATACGGCGTTCGCGGTTCAAGACTCAGGAGGTGATCATACTGGTTATAAAAGAACGCCGCGTCCAGGGAGAACGTTTTGGTGATCAGGCTGCGGTAGCCGGCCTCATAGCCAAGAAGCGTTTCGGACGTAAATCTGCCATCTCCCTGCGTGCGCATGAATGCAAGTGGGTTGGCGGACAGGAGGGTGGTCAGCTGGAGAGTGTCTTCAATGTCCGAAGGCGTTCTTACCGCGCGCGTAACAGCTCCCCAAAGTGTTTGCCTCGAGGTGGGAGTCCAAAGCAGTCTCAGGCTGGGCTCGACGTTAAAACCCGTAAAACTGCTGTGGAGCAATTTCGAACCCGCTGTCAACGACAGCTTGTTCTGCACCAGGGAAATGTCGTCCTGGGCGTAAGCAGTGTAAACCTGATCGGTTCGCTCGTTTGGAGTAAAGACATAGGTGGGTATGATTTCGGGAACGCTGGCGGGACTTAACTTGGTTTCCAGGCCCCAGATGAAGTCCTGCCGTTTTGTAAGGGTCAAATGGTGAACGAAGTCGACGTCGAAAGCATTTCGATACTCAGCCTGATTGGCCTGTAGACGGTTCTCGCGATCGTAATAAGCCAGCAACTGGATGTCGGAACCGTTCTTCAATGTTCGCTGCCAGCGGGTCAGCAGATTGCCGCCCGAGAGCTGGGCGTTCTTCTCGATGGCGTTCAGAGAAGGCGGCGATAGTGTCGTGACATTCACGTTCTCGCCAGCGACGCCGTCGTAAATGTCGCCTTGTATCGTTAATGAGTCGCGGTCGTCGACGTTCCAATCGGTGCGGAAACCGCCCTGCGCGCGGCGCCAGTCATCAAACTGGCGGTTGTCGGAGTGAAACTCGGGGCCCTGATCGAATCCCTTTCCGTAGATCCGGTAACTGAAGTTGTCATTGCCTCCTCCCTGACGAATATTCAGGAAGCCCTGGGCAACGTTGCCGCCGCCCGCCGAGACCAACGTTCCTTTGGTGTCCTTAGCGTTTTTGGTAATGATGTTAATGACGCCATTGACCGCGTTCGTGCCCCAGATGGTGCCGCCCGGACCGCGAATTACTTCGATACGGTCGATATCTTCCAGCAGTGTGTCCTGGACCTCCCAGTAAACACCGTGGAAGAGGGGAGAATAAACGCTGCGGCCGTCGATCAG
>Ga0210389_10002446_pt1 | contig 14616 bp, 12 predicted proteins | sample IncBWH28OmetaG_FD_160127 | JGI IMG/M metagenome (GOLD analysis project Ga0210389, IMG submission 160127) | Forest soil microbial communities from Barre Woods Harvard Forest LTER site, Petersham, Massachusetts, United States - Inc-BW-H-28-O ...
AACAGCTCTCGGCGGCGGAGATCGCAATTCTGCGGCAATGGATCGAGCAGGGAGCCGAATACAAACCGCACTGGGCCTTTATCGCGCCGAAGAAAACCGCGCCGCCGCAGGTCGGCGGGAAGGCCGTCAATGCAATCGACCAGTTCATTCTCGCGCGCCTTCAACAGGAGGGATTAAAACCTTCGCCCGAGGCGGACAAAGAAACGTTGATCAATCGCGTCACACTCACCCTCACCGGTTTGCCGCCCACGCTGGAGGCAGTGGACGCGTTCCTGGCGGACAAGAGCCCAAGCGCATACGAAAAGCTGGTGGACCGCCTCCTCGCCTCTCCGGCTTACGGCGAAAACATGGCGGCTTACTGGATGAACATCGCACGCTATTCCGACAGCGATGGTTTCCTTGACGATCACCATGATCGCTTGTTTTGGCCTTGGCGGGATTGGGTAATTGGCGCATTCAACCGCAATATGCCGTTCGATCAGTTCTCCACATGGCAACTGGCGGGTGATCTGTTCCCGAATGCAACGAAGGAACAAAAGCTCGCAACGGCGTTCCTGAGGGTCGGCAAGCGTACAACAGAAAATGGCGCGATCGATGAGGAATACAGAGTTGAGTACGCGCTGGATCGCGCAAACCTGGTGGGGCAGGGATTCCTGGCGCTGACGACGGGGTGCGCGCGATGCCACGACCACAAGTACGATCCCATTGCGCAGAAGGATTACTACGCGCTTTCAGGTTTCTTCAACACCGCGGACGAGCCCGGATTCTTCGCCCCAGGATTCAGCACAATTCAGGGCGGTCCGACTATTCGCTGGGCAGACGATGAGACGGAAAAGAAAATTGCAGCGGCGGAAGCGGCGTTGAAGGCCGCTGAAGGCGCGGATGCCGCTCTGCGAAAAAGCGTTGCCGCCGAAGTGAAACAGGCAAGCGGCGATCCTTTGGACCTGGTCCGGAAATCGGTTGAAGCCGCCACCGTCGCGTATTATCCATTCGAAACCACCGAGCCGATTCCGGACGATCAACTGCCAAAATCCCGCGCGCGTGGAAACCAGCCGCCGGCAAATCTGGTCACACCATTTCGAGGCCGAGGTGGTGCGCCACCGCAACCGCAGGCGCAGAACCAGAGTGGCGGAGGCCGCGGCAGGGGCGCCCCACCGCGCATGCCCAACAGCATGATTCGCGAAAAGCTGGTCTTCTCGCCCAGTGGCCTGCCGGGCGGAGAGCCCGCCGTGCTCGAAGACGCGAACATCCGTGCAGGCGGCGCCAAAGGCAATGCCCTGTTTTTCACCGAACAGAACCGCGGTTTTCTTGGTCCGACCGTGGGATTCTACGATCGCACCCAGCCGTTCAGCTTCGATCTCTGGTTTCTGGCAGGCTCGGAGTATGAGAACTCGCCCATCCTGATTCATCGCGATGACGATAATTCGGGCGGCGCCGGCTACCGGCTCAGCCTGGAAAAGAATCACCTGTCGTTCTACATAATGCATTCCTGGCCGTACAACATGCTGCACGTCGTTTCGAAGCAGCAGATCCCCGTAGGCCATTGGACGCATATCACCATGACCTACGACGGTTCCAGCCGCGCTGCCGGCACAACGCTTTACGTCGACGGCCAGCGAGTCGAAGTGGATGTCGAGCACGATCAATTGACCCAGAGCAGTTTGCCGCGAAGTTACGCTGCCGTTTTTAACGAATTCGTTGGAGTTGAATTCGGAAGGCGCTTCCGCGAAGTGACGCCGAAAGACGGCGCAATCGATGAAATTCGCTTCTTCGATCGTTCGCTCACGCCGATAGAGGTGCGCTGGTTGCATGAAGGCGACGCAGCGTTGAAAGTGGACGCGGCGAAGCTCTCCAGGGAATTGACCGAACTCCGGGTAGCGAACGATCCGCGCATGATTGAATCCGGCAAGGCGCTCTACAAGGCTCGCGAAGCTGAGAATCAGGCAGTTTCGTGGTCGCCCGAGGTAATGGTGATGGCCGACGCGCCACATCCGCGGCAAACGTACGTGCTGAGTCGCGGCCTCTACAATCAGCACCTCGATCCCGTGGATCCGGCGCCGCTGACGCAGGTTTTTGCTTTCGATCCGAAGCAGCCTCGAAATCGAGTCGGCCTTGCGAAGTGGTTATTCGATCCGCAAAATCCGCTCACGGCGCGTGTCTTCGTGAACCGTTTGTGGCAGATGCAGTTTGGCACGGGGCTCGTGGAAACGTCGGAGGATTTCGGCATGCAGGGATCGCTTCCGGCCAATCCTGCGCTGCTCGACTGGCTGGCGGTCGATTTCATTCAATCCGGCTGGGACATCAAACGCATGAACAAGATGATTGTGATGTCAGCGACATACCGTCAGGCGTCCGACGCGTCCGACGAGTTATTGCGGCGAGATCCTGGCAACCAATTGCTGGCGCGCGGTCCGCGCGTACGCATGTCGGCCGAGCAGATCCGCGACAACGCGCTGGCGATCAGCGGACTGCTGGTGAAGAAAATCGGCGGGCCAAGCGCCTATCCCTATCAACCCGACGGCCTCTGGGTGGCCGGCGTCTCCCAGTACAGATACCCCAATCCGGATGAGCTTTCACCCGACGATCAGCACCGGCGCAGCCTCTACACGTTCGTTAAGCGCAATCTGCCTCCGCCTTCGATGTCGGTGTTCGATTTTTCCGAGCGGCATACAACGATCGCGAGACGATTGACGTCCAACACTCCGCTGCAGGCTCTGGTTCTACTCGGTGACCCGCAATATCTGGAGGCGTATCGTGTCCTCGCGACGGGAGTCCTGAAGGAAAAGGCGGATCGCGATGATCAGATCAAACTGGTTTTCCGGCTCGCCACACGGCGCCTCCCGAAAGACGCGGAACTCGCACCTCTCCGTCAGTACTACGACGCCGAGGCGGAGAGGTTTTCTGGCGACCGTAACAAGGCCGAGGATCTCGTCAAGGTCGGCGTGACTCCTCTCGACAAAAGCGTCGACGTTGCCACGCTCGCGGCTCTGACCGACGTGACTGCCGCCGTCATGAACACGCCGGACGCTTACTCGATCCATTGAGGACACAGGAATGAACCAAGAACAGTTGAACATGCTTGCTCGCCGGGTATTCCTGAAAGGCAGTGTCAGCCTTGGCGCTCTGGCGCTGGCGGAACTGACGGGCGGCGTGAGGCTGCTGGGCCAGGAGACTGGCGGCGTCAAACTAAAAAGCTACGGCGTACTGAAGAACCCGGATTTCACGCCGCGCGCAAAGCGCGTCATCCTGATTCACCAGATCGGCGCGGTGTCGCAAGTCGATACGTTCGAATACAAGCCGATGCTCGACAAGATGAATGGCGAGGAGTTGCCGCCATCGGTCCGGGGCAACGGCCGGCTTTCCACAATGAGCGCGGCGCAGGTTTCGTTTCCGCTGGTGAAGCCGATGCGCCCGTTTGCGCAGCATGGCCAAAGCGGCGCCTGGGTCAGCGAGTTATTTCCATATACCGCGAAGATTGTCGACGACCTCTGCTTCATCAAAACCGTAAGAACCGACCACGTGAATCACGATCCCGCGGCGAAGTTCATGCACACCGGCTTTCAGCTTGCCGGCCGTCCGCCCGAGGGGGCGTGGGTGAACTATGCGATCGGATCGGAAAATCAGAATCTGCCCGCATTCGTTGCGCTGACTTCCGGAACGTTCAGCGGTGTCAGTCACGATGCATCGAACTGGGGCTCGGGATTTCTTCCTTCTCAGTATCAGGGCGTGCCATTCCGTTCCGGTAAGGACCCGGTCCTCTACGTCAGCAATCCGGACGGCGTCGATATGACGGATCGCCGCCGGATGCTGGACGTAATCGCGAAAATCGCCGACGCGCAACACACCGTTTCGAACGATCCGGAAATTCCGGCGAAGATCAGCCAGTACGAGATGGCTTACCGAATGATGACTTCTGTGCCCGAGGTTGCCGACATCAGCAACGAGCCGGAAAGCGTCCTGGAGATGTACGGGCCGAATGTGAAGAAGCCAGGCAGCTTCGCGCGGAATTGCCTTCTCGCTCGCCGGCTCGCCGAACGCGATGTGCGGTTCATATCCGTGATGCACGTGGGATGGGATCACCATACGAACATCCTGCAAAGGCATCCGCCGGACTGCCTCGATGTGGATCAGCCCTCCGCCGCGCTGGTGACGGATCTGAAGCAGCGCGGGATGCTGAAGGACACCCTGGTGATGTGGGGCAGCGAGTTTGGCCGCACGTCATTCGCTCAGGGCAAGGTGGATATCAACGTTGGACGCGATCACCATGGGAACAATTTTGTATGGTGGCTTGCCGGAGGAGGCGTGAAGCCCGGATTCTCACACGGAGAGACCGATGACTTCAGCTACAACACCGTGAAAGACCCGGTCGAGATTCACGACGTCCACGCAACGATGTTGTACATTCTCGGCATCGATCACGAGAAGCTGACGTGGCGGTCGCAGGGCCGCGATTTCCGGCTCACCGACGTTTCAGGCCAAGTAGTGAAACAAATCCTTACATGATCGCAACGTGGCGCAGGCACTCGTGCCTGCCGCGCCGGGACTCATCCCGGCGCCCCTATGCGCGTTCGGTAGCGATCGGATAGTCGTACCACTCAACAATCTTCCCGTCCCGCAGAAAAAACACGCCGACGCCATGCCATGACCTGATGTTCAAGTTCTGGAAATGGTCGATCCGCTCATTGAATACCATCGGCCCGCGGGCGAACGTTTCGAGAACCTCAAACTTCACGACATTGCCAAGAAAACTGTTGATCTTCTCCCGGACTGCCTGGCGGCCTTTTGACGGCTCCTGCCTTTCCGACATGCGATACGCGCCGTCGTCGCTGAAAAACGAAAGCACCTTCTGCAAATCGTGGCCCGGCCAGGCCGCGCAGAAGTCATTCACAACCTGCACATTCGCGCGCTCGGCCGGAGTCCACTCCGCCGCATGAGCCGTGCCGGCGGAGATCAGCCCCGCCACTCCGACTCCAGCCGCCGTCAGCGCTTCCCGGCGCGAAACAGAGGTTTTTTGTTCCATGCCCAATCTCCTTTACAGGTCCGTGCAGGTACCATATCACTACTGAGCCCTCCTGTATAATCGGGGGCGCACGAATCACGTCCCAAGGGGATTACTCTTATGCGTTTAATCGCAATCGTCCCGATGCTGGCCTTGGCGGCCTCGGCTTTTGCGCAGGTCGACTTCTCCGGGGAATGGTCGCCGTTCTATCACGAAGACCCGGTCGAACGCGGACCCGGCGCCGAACTGGGTGACTACACCGAACTGCCCATCAACGAGGCCGCGCGCATGCAGGCCGACAGCTATGATGCCGATCGCATCTCGGTCGTCCAGGAGTATCAGTGCCGTCCGCACTCGCCCGATTACGGCTTTCGCAGCCTCGGCAATCTGCGCATCTGGAGCGAAATCGATCCGCAGACCCAGCGCACGGTAGCATTTCACAGCCACACCCTGGCCTACGACAACGAACGAACCATCTATATTGATGACCGCCCGCCTCCACCCGATTACGCTGCCCACACATGGCAAGGCTTCTCCACGGCCAAATGGGACGGCAACATGCTGACGATCACGACGACGCATCTAAAGGAAAACTATCTCCGCCGGAATGCGCTGCCGCGAAGCGACCGTGCGACCATCACCGAGCACTGGATCCGGCACGGCGACATTCTGACCGTCGTCGCCATCACCGAAGATCCGGTCTTCCTCGAAGAACCGCTGGTACGCAGCACCAATTGGTATCTCGACCCCGGCCAGCACCTCGAACCTTACGGCTGCGAATCCGAACCGGAAGTGCCGCGGCCAGAAGGCACCGTGCCCAACTTCCTGCCCGGCCAGAACCCCTTCCTGCACGAGTTCGCCGACTTCTACGGGCTGCCGTTTGAAGCCACACGCGGCGGCAAGGAAACGCTCTACCCGGAATTCCAGGAAAAGCTGAAGGGCTATAAAGCGCCGGCGCGATGCGAACGCTATTGCCGCTGTATAGGACTATTCGAATGCAACGTGAACTCGCGCTGATCCTGACTGCCGCGTTCACGGCTGTCGGCGCATATTGCCAGTCCACCGCCCCCGGGGACGAAATCGGGGTCCTGAAGGTTCAGGGCAACGTTTACATGCTGGTCACTCCTGAAGGCAATATCGCCGTGCAGGCAGGTGGAGATGGAATCGTCGTGGTGAACACGGCCACCGAAGCCATTGCACCCAGAGTGGTCGCCGCGCTGAAAAATCTCAGCGATAAACCCGTGCAGTGGATCGTAAACACCGATGCCGATCCGAACCACGTCGGCGGCAATGTAGCGCTGCCAACTCTCAGCGGCCTGCCCAAAGGCCGCCAACCGCGCATTGTGGCGCAGCAGAACGTGCTTAACCGCCTCGGCGGTCCGAATCGGGATAAGTACAAGGTGGCGGAAGCGCTTTGGCCCAACGACGAATACTTCACGCCAACCAAGGATTTTTCGTTCAATGGGGAGGCCATCGTTGTCACGCACACGCCGAACGCGCTGACCGACGGCGACAGTCTTGTGCACTTCCGCCGTTCCGATGTCCTCGCCACGGGCGATCTCTTTACTCCAGGTTTCTATCCGGTGATTCGAGTGGATGAGGGCGGGACAATCCAGGGCGAGATCGACGCTTTGAATCAAATCCTGCGAATCACGGTGCCGCTGAAGTACGAGGAGGGTGGTACCTACGTAATTCCGGGCCGCGGCCGACTTTGCGATGAGGCCGATGTGGTCGAGTACCGCAATATGGTTGTCATTGTCCGGGACCGCGTTCGCGAAATGGTGAAAAAAGATAGAACGCTGGAGCAGGTCAAGGCGGCTAAGCCCACGCGGGATTACGACCGGCAATTTGATCCGAAGTCAGCCGACGCCTTCGTGGAAGCCATCTATAAAACGGTGGGTAAGAAATGACCACAGGGCGTCGAAGTTCGTTGATCGCGATTCTCGCTTTCGGACAGGCGTTGTTCGCGCAGGCACCCCCTGGCCGCGCCGCGCAGCCGCCCCGATCGCCGCGTGAGTCCGCGAAAATGGACCTGACCGGATATTGGGTCTCCGTCGTCTCCGAAGATTGGCGCTGGCGCATGGTAACCCCAGCCCTTGGCGATTTCGCCGGCATTCCGTTTACTCCCGAAGGCAAGAAAACCGGCGACGCGTGGGATCCCGCGCGCGATGAAGCTTCAGGCGACGTCTGCAAAGCCTACGGAGCCGCCGCGATCATGCGTCTTCCTGGGCGCGTCCACATCACCTGGCAGGATGATTCCACTCTGAAGATCGAAACCGATACCGGCATGCAGACCCGCCTGCTCAAATTCGGCGCAAAACCCGCGGCGGACCTCAAACCATCACGTCAGGGATTCTCCGTTGCCTACTGGGAGGAGCCGGAGCGTGGAATCGGCCAGCCGCGCCCGGGCTTCGGCGCGACACGCGAAGGCAACAAGAGCAAATCGCTCGAGGTCGACACCACTCACCTGCTGCCGGGCTATCTTCGCAAAAATGGATTCCCCGTGAGCGGCAACGCGGTCGTAAAAGAATACTTCGATCTCTTCAGCGAACGCTCCGGTCAGCCATGGTTTGTCGTGGATACCATCGTTACCGATCCAACGTATCTGCAGGAACCATTCGTCACGAGCTCAAATTTCAAGAAAGAACCGGACGGCTCGAAATGGAATCCGCGCCCCTGCTCATCGCGTTAGCGTGGCACATGTGGGGTCAGGGCTTCCGCCCTGCCGCCGAGCTTCCGCTCGGCGCTCTCGCCCCGAAACAACGCGATGTTCATTGTACGGATTTATCGAGCCACAGCGACATCAGGGCCGCAATTTCCTCGTTGTTCTTCTCAAGCATCATCATGTGGCCGTTGCCGTGAATACCAGCCTCGCCCAGCCGTGTCCACGAAGGATGCGCGCCCACCTGCTCCAGATATTTGACTGTGCAGTGGTCGTAAGGCGCGTGATACGAAGCCTCCGCGGTGATGATCAGAATCGGCACATTCGCCAGATTCGGGAGCGTATGCACCGGCGCCGTCTGCAGCCAGCAGCGAACCAGATCGGGCCCGTCCGGCTTGTCCTGCCGCGTAATTGTTAAACTCTTCACGTCGACAGACGGCGAATATTTGAGTGGAACGGCAGTCAATCCCCAGGGTCGCGCTCGCGTATCGGTTTCATGAAACCAATCCGGCGCGCCGACGTTCTGGACATCGATGAAAGGCGGACCGCTGGGCTCGACTGCCACGATGGCCTTCACCAGATCGGGCCGCGCATCGCCGACGGGCGCTCCAAAGCCGCCCGATTGCGAATGCGTGAGTACGATCGCCGGGCCGATCTTTTCCAGCAGCGCAACAATGGAATCGCGGTTCAACTCCTGCGGCAGCGCGTAACTCTGAATCGAAGGCTCCTGCGAAGCGTAGAACTGATCGAAGGTAGCATCTCCCGGCGCGGCCTTCCCCGGCCACTGCGTGTGCAGATGCGCCTGCGGCCAGAGGTTGTAGCGCTCCGGCGCGATAAACCGGCGCAGCACGTTGTCCAGATCCACCTTCGTCGCAGGACCGTATAATTCAGCTTCGTATGCCGCCCGGCCGCGTCCCGGCTGGTCGATCACGTAGACCGCATACCCGCGCCGCAGAAAGAACTGCGCCCATCCTTCGCGGCCGTCGGGAGTTCCCGTAAAGTTGGTTCCCGATTGCCCCAGACCATGCACCATGACGATAGGCCAGCGGTGGGTCTGTTTCACCGGAATCTGATACTCCACATACATCTGGCCGCTCATCACCTGCTGGTTGCCGACCGTCGAGTATTTGCCGCCCGCAAAGAAGTAACCCTCGCGGGCAATCGGCAACGGCGACTGCGCGAGAATGCTGGCAGCGGTGGTCAGAAAGGCAAGAGTGATCCAGAAGGGCCGCAGCTTCAAGGCTGAAGCCCAGCCTTGATATGCCCTTCGGCAAGGTCCTTGTTGTTTTCTTCGCACGAATATTCCATGATTTCCCACTCGGGTCTCAGGAACCACGTACGGACGCTGTCCCACGGTTTCGTGTACGCCTTTGGATCGTCGATAGTGATCGTGTAAGCGATGTGTCCCAGATCGGTCCGGCGGAAACGCTCGATCGTGTGCAATTGCTCGCTGTGAGGATGCCCGATTGTGTCGATCCTGGTTTTGCCGTTGAACGCAATGGTGTCGATCACCAGCGTGTCCCCTTCCCAACGGCCCACGGAATTGCCGAACCACGTCGGTTCCGGGTTCTTCGGATGGGGCCGCCCGTCGATCGGCGTGACATGGAACCACGTATTCTGCTCATAGAGCATCGCGATGTACTTGTCGTTCTGAACGATCTGGATCGGATGCGGACCGCCCACGGACCGCAGCAATCCGAACGGCAGGCAACTTCCGGCGTAATCGCCCTTCGCCGCATCGTAGCTGTCCCAGCGTTCTTTTCCCCACCCGGTGTAGGGCAGTTCTTTGACACCCTTGCAACAGCCTTCGTCGTGTGTGACATCGGCCATGCGCGGGCTCTGCCAGACGCCGCTGAAATCCGGTTTCCCCGCCGCGGTGCGCGGAGCGGGGCCCGTAGGCGCTTTGGTCGATCTCATCTCCTGTGCGCCCACGGGAGAGGACGCAATAAGCAAGGTCGCAAAGGTTGAAATAAGGATGGCTTTCATAGCGTACTGATAAAAACTATTCCCTGATCACTCTGATGTCAAGCAGCCGTGAGAGAATCAGGGGCACCGAACAGGAGGGATACGGCGATGAATAAATATCCAGGGGCGGCGTTGGTGCTGCTCGTGGCCGCCCTGGGTCACACAGCGAAGGCGCAGGACCGGATGCCCCCAATCGCCCCGGACAAGATGAATGACGCGCAGAAGAAGGCCGTCGCGGATTACAAAAATCTGCGCAAGGCCGATCTGACAGGCCCGCCCTGGACGGTCATGCTGCGCGTTCCCGACCTCGTGGTCCCATCGCTCGAGTTACGTCTGCACAACCTGAACAACAGCGCCCTCAGCCGCAAGCTCACCGAACTCGCCATCCTGATCGCGGCGCGACACTGGACCAACAATTACGAATGGAATGCCCATAACCCCCTGGCCGTAACAGCGGGCGTAAACCCTGCCATCATCGCGGCCATAGCTGATGGCAGGCGTCCCGAGCATATGGCCGAGGACGAGGAGATCCTTTACGATTTCTGCACCGAGTTGCTGCACAACCAGAGCATCAGCGATGCCACCTATGCGCGGGCGCTGGGCAAATTCGGCGAACCCGGAATCGTGGAAGCGGCGAGCCTCGAAGGCTATTACACCTACCTGTCGATGATCATGAATACGGCGCGGTCGCCAATGCAAGCCGGCGCGAAGCCGGCTCTCGCTCCATTTCCGAAATAGGCTGGATCCCGCGACCAGTATGCCCCTTTTTCGATTTTTCAGAAGATGTGTGGAGAGCTCAGTGTGGGGCTGAAAACGAGGCTATGCGGCTGTGTGCCCAAACGACGGTACATAATGCGAAGTTCCCAGGCGCAGCGAGGAGGGCTGGTTTTCAGTTGATCGGCGCGGCTCCGTGGAGCGATCGCGATCTGGTTGTGCTTGAGGATCTGGTCTCCGCGGTGCGGGGCGCACCGTTCAGGTAACGGTGTTCGATATTGATGATTTGAGCGTCGACGAGATCAGGCGCTTGTTTCCTGAGGGCCGGGTATTTCGTGATGACTACAGAGACGGCAGACTGATCTGGTTCGGTGAAGGTCGGGATGCGCCGTTTTGGTTCAGGCCCGTTCTGAGGACCGTCGAACAAGCAGCAGGGAACGTTCCTTCATCAAAATTGGACGAATAAAATTTCTTATCCGTGTTTATCCGTGTTCATCTGTGGCCAATTTCTCCGGCTCAGTGGCTGGTCTTCAGCACTTCCTCGTAGACGGCGTGCGTCTCCTTCGCCGTCCGGCTCCAGGAGAAATTCGCCGCGCGCTCCAGTCCACACCCGCGCAAAACATTCCTTAGCCGCGGATTCGTCGCGAGCGCGCGCATTGCGTCCGCGATTTCCAGCGGCGACGAAGCATGGATGGCCGCGCCGCCGGCAACCTCCATAACGGCCGGATCGCGGGACGTAATAACGGGGCATCCGCACTGCATTGCTTCCAGCACGGGTAATCCGAAGCCTTCATAGTGCGTGGGATAAACGAACGCCAGCGCGTCCGAATAGAGGCGCGGCAGTTGTTGGTCGGGCACCTCGCCAAGAAAAAGCAAGCCCTCGCTCGCTGGGATGCCTGCGAAGTCCGCGCGATTGCGCCCCGCGATCACCAGATCGGTATGCGTCTCCGCCCGCGATTCGCGCCATCCCTCTACCAGACCCTCCACGTTCTTCCGCGGCTCCAGGGTCGCCACGAACAGAAAAAAAGGCTTCGGTGTGGGCGAAGTCGGCGGCAGCGGGCGAAAAAGACTGGAAGCGGCAAGTGGCACCGCGCGAACCCGATCCTCCGGCAGACCGAATTGTGAAATAATCTCGCCTCGAACCGCCTCACTAACCGTCAGGATCATGCGCGCACGCCGCAACCGGACAAGCCACGGCGTCCTCCATCGCACCCGGTCGGCATCGGCGTTATGAATGTCCGGCTGCCACGCCTTCTCACGCCAGGGCGAGAGATCGTGAATGGTCAGAATCGCGGGCGTTGAGCCGAGATACGGCACTTCGAAATTCGTGCCGTGGAATATCTGCGCCCCGGTCTGGCGAATGGCCTGCTGGATTCCCCAAAGCCACCACCTCCGCTCCGCAGCGCTGTGCGGTTGGCGCCCGCGCACCAGATTGACCGGCGCCCGTTCCGGCATCGGAAACGGCTGATCCGATAGCAGAGAAAAGATGTCTTCGGGAAACTCTTTCGCCAGCGCAATCGAGAGCTCTGTGACATACCGCGGCAGCCCGCCGGAAGACAGAGTCAGAGGAGTCGCATCGAGAGCAACACGCACTTACTTATGCTGCAGTTCCCAGTCGTAGTTCAGGCCGGGGTCGTTGTGAGGAAGGCGGCCTTCGTCGGCCGGATTGTAGAAACGGTCGGTGGCGTAAATCAGCAGGGACGGTCCAGCCCCAAGCACTTTATAGCCGTGCGCGACCCCCGGCGGAATCAGAATCTGCCACGTCCGCAGATTCCCCGCGTAAATTGTATTCTTCCACCCGAATGTGGGCGAATCCGGGCGCAGATCCACCAGTGCGATCTGGAGCATGTTCATGGTCGGCGTCCAGCAATCGGTCTGGTGCCGGTGGTAGTGAAACGCTTTAATGATGCCCGGATAATTAAGGGCTGCGGAAATCTGAGTGCTTTCTTTCGGGAAATCCGCAATCAGGCCATGGCCGAATCGCTGGACTTCGAGAAAATAGCCGCGGTCGTCAGGCCAGACCGTGAAGGGGGCGCACTTCACGCCGTCGATGAGCTTCGGCGAATCGGGTGCGACGATAACGTCTCCAATGCCCTTCTCGCACTTTGGCTTGCCAATAGTCACTTGCGTCAGCGTCGTCATGCGGATACCACCTGGGCGCCGCGGCTTTGCGCCACCAGATTCGCGGCCCGCAGCAGCGACTCGAATGTGCCCGCGTCGGTCCACCACCCATCGAGGAAGGAAAACGTCATCGTGCCCTCGCGGATGTAAGCGTTGTTCACGTCGGTGATTTCCAGCTCATTCCTTCCGGACGGCTTGCAGGTGCGGATTTTGTCGAATGCCGTTTCGTCGTACATATAAATCCCGGTGACTGCGAAATTCGACTTCGGGTGCGCCGGCTTCTCTTCGATGCCGATGATCCGGTCTCCGCGGAATTCCGCCACTCCGAACCGCTCGGCGTCGCTGACTTCCTTCAGCAGAATGCGCGCTCCTTTTTCCTGTGCGCGAAACGAATCGACGGCGGCACGAATATTCTTCTCGATGATGTTGTCGCCGAGCACCACGCAGATCTTCTGCCCATCCGCGAAATGTTCGCATAGATTCAGGGCGTCCGCGATCCCGCCTTCGCCCTCCTGATAGGTGTAGGAGATGTGTTTGAGTCCGAACTGCCTGCCGTTGGCAAGCAGACGCAGGAAGTCACCGGAGTTCTTGCCGCCCGTGACGACCATAATGTCGCTGATGCCGGCGTCGACAAGCGTCTGGATCGGGTAATAGATCATCGGCTTGTCGAAGATCGGAAGCAGGTGCTTGTTGGTGATTTTTGTGAGAGGAAAGAGCCGGCTACCGGTCCCGCCCGCGAGTACAATACCCTTCATAACGTAAACAAATAGGATACTGCCTTCCATGGAACGCTACGACTGGACCGCAATCGCGGAAGAGAAAATGAACCCACTTCTGGACCGCCAGGTAATTCACACCGGGAAGATGACAATCGCCCGGATAATGCTGAAAAGGGGCGCTGTGGTGCCTGAACATCAGCACATGAACCAGCAGGTCACGATGCTGCAGGCGGGCTCGCTGCAGTTCGATATGGGCGGCGAGAGCTTTATACTGCGGGCGGGCGAGGTGCTGGTGATTCCATCAGATCTGCCGCATCGGGTTGAAGCGCTGGAGGACTCCGTCGCGACGGATTTGTTTACGCCGCAGCGCGACGATTGGATTCGCGGTGACGACGCGTATCTGAGGAAGTGACCCAATCCGTTTTCCGCAGCCACTCGTATTACGAAGTACTGCGCCGTGGCTGCGATATCGAAATTCCCGTTCGTCCTTGCGCTCGCGGTCTTCCCGTGCGCGGCCGCCGATCCGCAGGACACCCTGGTTTCGCCGCCTCAATCCATCACCGTGACCGCTGATATTCAGAGCGGCACAATTGCATCTCCCGACCCGGCACAGCAAACATTCGTGCGCTCCGAGTTACTCGACGGCAATCCCGCCAGGCCCGGCGCGCCGGTCTCGATCCCCGGCCAGCCCATCGAATCGGCTTCAGGCGGCATCAAAGCTCCGCAGTTCTTCTCCCCTGGCGTAGCCGGAGACCACGGTGAGCCGATTGCGACGTTCTGGCAGGTAGGAAGCTATCTCGTCCCGAACAACCTGTCGGCGAATGCGCACGGCAATGGCTACTCCGATCCGAATATCGTCGTCCCTGCGCTCATCGAGAGCGTGCAGACCGACAACGGCGCCTTTAACGTGCTGGAAGGAAATCACTCCGTCAACCTTGCGGACACATATGGGCTCCGCGCCGAATTCGACCCGTTCATCACCGTGACCGGAGACTACCGTGATGCCGACGTAACGGCGGGATGGCACGCCACAGCGATTGAAGCGGCTTTTGGTAACGGCCTGCTCGACCGGCTTGAACACCGCCAGCAGTACAAATTCAATTCGTATCGGTCCTTTAATTTGGGCAATCACCAGTTGACGGCCCTCGCCATCGGCTACTTCGGCGAATCCATGATCCCCGGACTGGTCCCCGTCGGAGTTCCCGGGCTGCATGACACGATCGATCCCCGGCAGCGTGACCAGACGCACACTGCGGAGGCAGTCCTCAATGATGTGTGGAAGTTATCTTCTGCTTCGGAGCTGCACCTTTCAGGCTTTTTGAGGACTTACAATCTTGCGCTCTATTCCGATTTCGGCGACGGCCTCATCCGGCAAAGTGAATTCCGCACAGTTACCGGCGGAAGCAGCAACTATATGCGTAGAATGGGCCGTTCTC
>Ga0210389_10002449_pt1 | contig 14606 bp, 11 predicted proteins | sample IncBWH28OmetaG_FD_160127 | JGI IMG/M metagenome (GOLD analysis project Ga0210389, IMG submission 160127) | Forest soil microbial communities from Barre Woods Harvard Forest LTER site, Petersham, Massachusetts, United States - Inc-BW-H-28-O ...
TCGGCTGGACAAGATGGCCAAGAAGGACGCGCGCAAGCTGGCGCCCGCCTACGATCCGTACGCGCCGACAGACGTCCTGGGCGCATCGAGCGGTGAGTCAGACCGGACGGAGCCCGCGCCGGGGTCCGTGCCGGCTGGTCTCGAGCCCTAGTAGCACCTCGATACTGAGCTCACGCCCACGCTGACGTCGACGCGAGGACGTCGTCGACGCGAGCCGTGATGGCCAGGCCGGGGCTACAGGCGACCGACGAAGATGCCCTTCAGCATTTCCGCGCTGGAGGTCTGGGTGAAGGCGTCGCCACCGAAGAACTTCTGAGCGTACATGGCCCAGTCGCCACTGCGGCGGGCGTCGGCGATGAAGCGCACCTCGCCGCTGTGCAGGCGCTCGGCGGTGAAGCGCATCCCGTGCGCTAGCTTGCTCGCCCTGGTGGCGTTCTCCAGGAACTGCTCGCGGAGTTCTTCGACCTCGCGCACACCACGAATCTCAGCGCGACGCTGCGTCATGCATCCCCCCAACGGTCATTCATGTAGGGCGGGATTATAGGGCGCGGAGCCTCCGTGATTATGCGTATGACGAGTTTTGTGCAAGCGGATCGTCCCGATCCGCAGAACTCAGATCGAAGGCGACGGAGCGGCGCTCGAGCGTATGCGCCGTATCCTGCCGGCCCGCCGTGCGCTCAGTCCGAGCAGCGCGCACGCGACTGCGGCGGCGAGCACGTTGGCGGCGAACGTGTAGCCGAGCGTCACTCGCCCGAAGATGTCCACGCGGCTGGGGCGCATGTGGGGGATCAACCCGGCGCCGGCGAACAGCAGATCGACGAGCACCGCGGCGAGGACGATCGCGGCGAACATCACCGCGATGATGCGCAAGGCGAACGCCCGGCCGTAGAACTTGCGGTAGATCAGCAGGATGGGCAGCACGAGCAGGTCGGCGAACACGAACGCGATCACGCCGCCGAAGCCGATCCCGCCCGACCACAGGACGGCGGCGATCGGCACGTTGCCGACCGAGCACACGAAGCTGAGCATGGCGATCAGCGGTCCGACGACGGCGTTCTCGATCAGCCGCACCCAGGAGGGTGCGCCGCGCAGGAACAGGTCGCCGAGGAAGCGGTCGCCGAGCAGGCCGACGAAGCCGGCGAGCAGGAAGCCGATGGCGAGCTCCTTCCACAGCATGTTCACGTCGTGGCGGAAGCTGTCGGCGACGTCGCTCCACGCGTCGATCGAGCCCAGCCGCTCGCGCGTGCCCACCGGCTCACTCGTGCCGGTGTCCGTAGTGGCGCAGCACGCGTGACGTCCGTGCCCGCCCCCACCCTCGGCTTCGCCCTCACCCTCGGCTTCGCCCTCACCCTCGCCCTCGGCTTCGCCCCCACCCTCGGCACCGCCCCCACCCAAGCCCGCGAGCGCGTGGCGCCGGGCGCGCTGTTCCTGGCGGGGGGAGACGAATAGCCGCGTCAGCAAGCCCATGATCGTGATCAGCACGAGCCCGCCGACGAGCTGGGCGAGGGTGAACTGCCAACCGATGAGCACCCACATGACGGCGCCGAGCTCGATGACGAGGTTGGTGGAGGCGAACTGGAAGGCGAGGGCGCTGCTGGCGGAGGCGCCCTTGGCGAACAGCGAGCGGGCGATGGTGACGGCGGCATAGCTGCACGAGGAGGACGCCGCCCCGAGGCCGCCGGCGAGTGCCAGCGAGCGCGGTCCGGAGCCGCCGAGCGTGCGCCGCACGCGCTCGGACCCGACCCATGTCTGGACGACGGCGGACAGCGCAAAGCCGAGCACGAGCGCCCAGCCCACCTGCCAGGCCATGAGCAGGCCGTTGGCGACCCCGTGCCACAGCGTGTGGGCGACCGCCGTCATGAAGCGCCGCTCGAGCCTTGGCTGCCGCTCGCGCCCCGGCCGCCCGACCCCCCGCTCGCGCCGGCGCTGTCGATCAGCCGCCGCCCTTGCTCGGTGAGGCTGTACATGGTCATCTTGCCCTGCTTGCGGGCGCTGACGATGCCGGCGCGCTTGAGCACTTTCATGTGGTGGGAGGCGAGGTTCTGGGGGCGCTGGGCGATCCACGACAGGTCGCACACGCACAGCTCGCGATCGGGGTCGAGCGCGAGCGCGAGGCTCAGCCGCAGCGGGTCTGAGAGCGCGCGGTAGCGCTCGGCGAGCAGCTCGGCGGCGTCGGCGTCCAGCCGTGCGCGCCGCAGCGCCGTGCCGGACCGCTCGTCGATGTGCAGCAGCTCGCCGTGTCCCTCAACCATAAACTATATCCTAACATATGTTGATATATAGTTTTATATAGGAGATCGCTACGGTGAGGTCGATGCGCCGTGTGAGCCCCAGTCGCGTCGCGCGCGTACCCGGCCCGTGGAGCGCTCTGGCGCTGTACGGCGTCTCGCTGGGAGTGCTGCTGGTGAGCCATCTGGGGCATGGCTGGGGCTTCGTGGACCTGCACATCTATGAGCGCGGCGGGGCGGCGGTGCGCGCGGGCGCGCCGCTGTACGCGCTGCGCTTCCCGGGCGCGCTGGCGTTCACGTACCCACCGTTCGCGGCGCTGGCGCTGGCGGGCGTGACGCTGGCGCCGAACGCGCTGCTCGAACCGCTGTTCACGGGCATCAGCGTGGCGCTGTTGCCGCTGCTGCTGTTCCTGACGCTGCGCCTCGACCGACGCTCGTCGTCGCGGCCGCTACAGGCGGCGCCAAACGGCGGCGGGCGGCGGGCGGCGCCGAACGGCGGCGACCGGCTGCCGGTGCTCGACACCCGCAAGCGCCTGGCGCTGGCCCTGGCGCTGTCGGCGGCGGCGCTGTGGCTGGAGCCGGTGTGGACGACGCTGCGCTACGGCCAGATCGACCTGCTGCTGGCGACGCTGGTGGTGTGGGACATGGGCCGTGAGGACGGCGCGCGTACGAAGGGGCTGGGGATCGGCTTGGCGGCGGCGATCAAGCTGACGCCGGCGATCTTCGCGGTGTACCTGCTGGCGAGCGGCCGGCGGCGGGCGGCGCTGGTGTCGGCGGGGACGTTCGCGGCGACGGTGGCGCTGGGCTACCTGACGCTGCCGGGCGACTCGCGCGAATACTGGGGCGGGGCGTTCGCCGAAGCGGGTCGCGTGGGACGCATCGAAAACGCGGCCAACCAGTCGCTGCGGGGGGCGCTGTCGCGCGTGCTGCACACGCCGCACGTGGGCGGCGTGTGGGTGTGCGTGGCAGTGCTGGTGGCGCTGACGGGGCTCGCCTTGGCGCTCGATGCGGCGCGCCGCGGCGACGACGCGCGCGGCTTCAGCGTGTGCGCGCTGACGGCGCTGTTGATCTCGCCGGTGTCGTGGTCTCACCACTGGGTGCTGGCGGTGCCGGCGCTGGTGCTGTTCGCGCTGGACGCGCGCCGGCACGGCTCCTCGGCGGTCGTGGGCGCGTGCGCGTTGGCGGCGGTGCTGGCGTACGCGCACGTGATCTGGTGGGTGCCGATCAACCATCCGCTTCACTCGGAGCTTCACCTGAATGCGCTGCAGCTGCTATTCGCCGACGCTTACGTGCTGGTCGCGCTGCTGGCGCTGGCGGGGATGGCTGTTGCACGAATCTCCACGCCATGTATCTTGGTGTCTGGCCACGCTCCGCTCGAACGACCGTGGACGTCCCGTCGCGTGGGCTCAAGCTGAATCCTACGATGACCGACCTGGACGCATGAGCCCTGAGCAGAGCGGGTCGAGCGACGACCGCGTGGATCGCCCGCGCTCGGCCTTCAGCTTCGGCGGCGGTGAGGGTGCGGCGTACTCCGGGCCGGACGCTTTTCAGGGCGGCGCGGGAGCCAAGCGCTCCGCCCCCGGTCGGCAGACCCCTGGTGGTGGCCGGCGTGGAGGGAGGCGCAGGGCGCCGCTGCTCGCCGGGGTGCTGGCGCTGCTGGTGTGCGCTGGCGCCGCGATCGTCGTGTTCGGCGGGGGCTCGGGTGCATCGTCGGGCTCGGGTGGCGGAGGTGTCTCGAGCACGGGGTCCGCGCCGGTGTCGCTCGCGCGGGCGGCGTATGTGACCTCGCGCGCGCCGGGGTTCGAGTACGCGATGAGCATCGGCGGCACGCTCGACGAACAGAGCTTCTCGGTTGACGGCGAAGGGGCGATCAACGAACGCACGCTCGAAGGGACGTTGAGCATGGACGTCCACGGGCAGAAGCTGAGCGAGCTGATCAAGAACCCGTACGTGTACGTGAGCGTGCCCGCGGGGGCGGGCTCGAGCGTGACGGGCGGCAAGCCGTGGATCAGGGCTAACCTGGCTGGCTACACGCAGGCGCTCGGCGACCCCAATCCGTTCGAAGCCAATCAGGGGCGTCCGGCGCAGATGCTCACGATGCTGGACGCGAGCGGGAACGTCACGACACTGGGCACCGAAGACGTACGCGGCGTGGCGAGCACCCACTACCACGCGCTGGTCGACCTCGCCCGCTATGCCGCCGACGCACCCTCGGCTCAGCGCGCGGCGTTGCGCGGCAGTGCCCAGGAGCTCGAACAGATCACCGGCTCGAGCTCGCTCCCGGTCGACGTGTGGGTCGACGCCCAGGGCCGCGTGCGACGCTTCTCGATGGCGATCCAGGCGTGCACGAGCCACGGCACGCTGCACGAGACTGTGAGCATGGACTTTTACGACTTCGGTCCGCAGCCAGTCGTGCAGGCGCCGGCAGAATCGGAAGTCACGGACCTGTCGAGCACGCTCGACGGCCAGGCTGCCCAGGTCCGCGCGCAGCTCGGCTGCTCGCGCTGACGCGGGCGCCGCTCAGCCCGCCGACACGCGCAGCAGCACCGTGCCGTCGCCCGGCACCTCGGCGCGGATCGCGCCGTCGGTGTGGCTGGTGGTGTGCGTCCACAGGTTGCGCACGCTGTAGCCGGGGGCGTGTGCCAGCCCGATGGCGGCGGCGCTGGTTGCGATCGAGATCGCGCTCGAGCCGCGGTTCAACAGCGCCACCGCGCGGGCGCCGCCGATGAGCGGCTTGACCCACACCTCGCCGTTGCCGGCGGCCGACAGCAGTGTGCCTTGCACGCCGGCTGGGTCCTGGTCGACGGCGAGCACTTCGCTGTTCTCCAGGGCCTGGACGCTCGAGCTGGAGATCTTCGTGAGGTTGTCGCTGACCATCAGCGGGGCGGCGAGCATCGCCCACATGCTGAGCTGACTGCGGAATTGGGTGCTCGACATGCCCTGGTCGGGCGCGAGGTAGTCGGGGTCGTTCCAGTGCCCGGGGCCGGCGGCCTGCGGGGCGGCGGCGTCGGCGTCCATGTTGCGCAGCACTGACGCGAACGACACGTTGCCGGGGAGCCCGACGTCGGTGTCGGTGCGCCAGCTGTTGCCGACGCTCGGGCCGAAGGTGTATGAGGAGAAGGCCGATTCGCCCAGCAGCGGGCGTTCTTCGCCGTACTGTTCGGGTTGCAGGAAGTCGCAGATCGACAGCAGCATCGGCCGGTGGCTGGAGTTGTGCTCGATCGCCTGATGGAATTCGCCGTAGGCGACGGCCGGGTTGAGGTGCAGTTCGGAGCCGCCGCAGAAGTCGACCTTGACCGCGTCGAACCCCCACGCGGCGAACGTGTTGGCGTCCTGCTGGTAGTGGCCGTAGCTGCCCTGGCCGGCGCCGCCGCAGCCGTTGAGTCCGGCGTCGGTGTACAGGCCGACGCGAAATCCGGCGGCGTGCAGCGTGCGCGTCAGCCACGAGAGGCCATGGGGCCACTGCTTCGGGCTGACCGTGATTTCCCCGCCCGGCCCGCGCGTGCCGTGCCACCAGCCGACGTCCAGCCACACGAGCCGGTAGCCGCGTCGCTCGAGGCCGAGCGAAATCAATTGGCTGGCCTGCTGCAGGATCGTCGACTCGCCGTACTCGCCGCCGAGCGCGAAGTAGGTGTCCCAGCCCATGTACGGGGTGGCGGCGAGCCCGCCGCTGGACGCTCCGGCCGGCTGTGCGGTCGCGAGGCACAGCGCCACCGCGAGCGCCAGCATCCTCGCCGCGGTCCCGATAGGCCACGGCCGTCTGCTGCGCCGTCGTCTGCTGTGCGCCGGCCGGCCGACGCGCGGCCGGCTGCTCGGACGCCTGCCGCCGCGTCTAGCGGCGCGTGCGGGCATGGCGTGCGGCGTGTCCGGAGGGCGCGTTGAGCGTGAGCAGCTGCTGGGCGAGCGGCGCTTGGATCACGCCGATCACGGTGCCGGCGACGTACACGTTGGCGGTGAAGCGCCGGCGCGTCTTTAGCAGGCGCTTGCCGGTGCTGACGAGCACGGCGGCGATCGTCGCGTGGGCACCGGGCGCCAGATGCATGCGGGCGCTGGCGAGCGTGAGCGTCGTGTGGCGCAGCCCCGAGGCGTGCCCCCGGGTGCGCGTGGCGGCGCGCGCGGCCACCGCCACGACTCGCCGCCCGTTGAGCGTCTCGACGACGGTCAGGCGCAGCGCCACCTGGCAGCCTGCGCTTGCCTGCGCCGAGCAGAACACCGGCACGCTGACGGTGGCGCCCTTGAAGTTGGCGGCGCCGACGGAGGTCTCGCCGGCGGACGCCGGCGCGCCGCCGGCGGGAATCGTGACGAACGAGCTCTTCTTGGTCACGCTGCCGCCTTCGTCGGTGGCGGTCACCTGGCACTGCAGGTGGTGCCCGCTGTCCTGCCCCTTGACGGTGTAGGTGGTGGAGTCGGTGCTCGGGATCGGGATCTGGTCGCGGACCCACGCGTAGGTCAGCTGCGGCGTGACGTTGGTGGGTGGGTTGACGTTGGGGTGGCAGGTGAGCCGTTGCCCGACGGCGGGCGTGCCGGAGATCGACGGGTTTGGCGTGACCAGCGGGAACGACGCGGAGACGGCCGTGGTGAAGGTCTGTTCGGCGCCGGTGGCTGTTCCGGCGGCGGTGATGGCGAGCAGGCGGTAGCGGTAGGCGGTGTTGGCGTCGAGCCCGGACGCGGTGGCGGACACCGGCTGGGCGCCGGCGATCGCGCCGGGCAGCGTTTCGCACGGGATCGACTGGCTGTACACGCCGCTCGCGACGGTGCCGTATTCGAACAGGCACGCGTCGAGCAGCGCGTCGCGCGGTTCGACGAGGCCCTCGAGCGTGGCCGTGGAGAACGTCACCTTGGCGGGCGTGAGCGTGGTGGCGAGCGGTGTGGGCACGCGCGCGGACAGCGAGTGTCCGGCCGCGTCGAGCGCCACGCACAAGCCGCCGCCCAGGCACGAGACGCCGGCGAGCGACTGTCCCGAGTCGATGCTCTGCTGTCCCCATTCGGGCAGGGCGCCGGCGGCGTCGTCGCTGGCGAGCGCCGCGCCGTGGGCGCCGAGCGCGGCGCACAGGCCTGAGATGGCGCAGGAGACGGCGTCGAGTGTTTCGCCGGGGTCGGCGGGCGTGAGACTCCAGGTGGCGCCGGCCGAGCCGGGGTCGGAGCTGGCCAGCGCGTGTCCGGCGGCGTCGACGGCCACGCACTCGCTCATCGACGCGCACGAGATCGCGTCGAGCGCCTGCGGGTCGAGCTTCTGCAGGTGCCAGGCGCTGGTGGCGCCGGTGGGGTCTTCGCTGGCCAGCAGCTCGCCGGCGGTGTCAACTGCCACGCACACTGACCGGGACGGCGCGGCGGAGGTGGACGGCGAGCACGACACGGCGCTCCACGGGTGTTCTGAGCCGAAGCGGGCGGCCGTCCACACGCCGAGCCCGGAGTCGGTGTTGCTCCACATGTCGCCGGCTTCGTCAACGGCCACGCACAGCGACGCGCTCGCGCAGGACACGCCGGTCAGCCGCGCGCCGTGTTCGATCGTCGTGTGCGACCAGGACGATGCGCCGGGACGCTGGTCGACGAACGCGTTGCCGTGACGATCGACCGCCACGCATGGCCCGCCCGGGGCACACGAGACGGCGCTCAGCGGCGGCCCTTCGCTGCCTTTGTCGATGCTCGTCGCTTCCCAGCTCGCGGCGGGCGCGGCCGGGTCGGAGGTGATCAGCGCGTCGCCCTGTTCGTCGACGGCCACGCACAGTGCTTCCGACGCGCACGAGACCCCGGTGGGCGTCGCCGGCGAGGGCAGCGATGCGGGCACCTTCGACCATTCCAGCTGCGGCGCGGCCTGCGCCGACGGGGCGCTCGCGCACGCGAGCAACGTGACCAGCAGTGCAGGCGACAGTGCCCGCGCGAAGCGTCTGGCGGTGGGCGGCATCGGGTCCCTGATGTATTGCACAACCCGAGCCACGGCGTGGTGTTGCGGTCGGTGCTCGGAACCTGGGCGCCGGCGGACGACCGCTCTCGCGGGGTCAGGTTTCGATTGTGACGAGCGTGCCGATGACGGTGTACGGCCACTCCTCGGCGGCGGCTTCCAGCGGCAGCTCGACGCAGCCGAGGCTCTGCGGCGTGCCGAACGAGGAGCGGTCGAAGTTGTGCAGCGCGTCGCCGCCGTTGAAGTAGCTGATCCATTTGATCCCCGGGTCGTTGTATTTCGTGCCGTCGGGGTTGGTGCCGGTCATGGTTCCTTCGGGGATGTGCTCGAACACGGCGAAGGTCCCGAGTTCGGTTTCCGCGCCGACGATGCCGGTGTTGGCGGGCGAGCTCTCGATCGTGCGTCCGGCGCTCCACAGGGTCATCGTCTCGGGGACTTCGCGGTGCACGTACACGTAGCTGTAGCCTTCGCTCAGCCGCTTGCCGGCGAGTACGTAGCCGAGCAGCGCGTGCCACACCGACGGGCCGGGTTCGCCGTCGACGGTCAGGTTGTTGTTGTTCTCGAACTTCATCACCGCGCCCTTGGTGACCATGTTCCACTGCCCCGGGCTCCACAGCGCCTGCAGCTGGTGGGGCGTGTTGGGGTAGCGCCAGCTGAAGCTGCCGGCGGGCGGGTCGACCGCCGCCTGGGCCTCGGCGCTGGGGGTGTGCGCGACGGCGCCGCCGGAGGGGTGCCAGCTCACCGGCAGATAGCCGGTCTCGGCCAGCAGCTGCTGCAGGCGCAGCGTCGAGCCGGGCGGCACCGTCCATTCGACCTGGCTGGTGGTGCGCAGCCCGCTCGAGCCGGCGGTGACGGACACGGGGTTGGGCAGCTGGACGTGCAGGGTCGAGCCGAGCGGCGCGCCGTAGCCGGTGGGCGTGAACTCGAGTGTGTGGCTGTTGGTTTCGCTCCAGCTGCCGGCGGTGGCTGGCGAGAGTTGCGGGCGCGCCGACCCGAGCGCCTGGCTGACGGGCTGGGAGAAGGTCAGGTACAGGTGGGTGGCCGGCGCGATGCCCGAGCCGGCCGCTGGGATCGTGCTCATCACGGGCGAGCTCGAGGGCGGGAACCAGCTGACCTGCATCGGTGCGCCGACGCGCTCCCACGGGCGGACGGCGGCGGCGATCTCGATGCTGCCGGTGGCCGGTTGGCGGCCGAGCGAGATCGAGCTGCTGGCGCTGGCGAGCGTGTGCATGGCGTGGCTCGAGCCGTTGCCGTAGGCGACGGCGCTGACCGGCTGATCGAAGGCGACCTTTACGGGGGCGCCGCCGGGGACGGTCATCCACTGTTCGCTGACGTGCGCGACGGGTGCCACCACGGTCAGGTGCACGGTGTGCTCGCTGCCGAGCGCCCAGCCGAGCCATCCGGGTCGGTGCACGTCGACGGCCACGGACACCGTCTCGCCGGGTGTGAGCTGTCGCAGCGGCGTGATGTGCCCGTCGTGGATCGCCAGCGGGATGCTATGGCCGGCCGGCCCGAACGCCCGGATCTGCTCGATCTTCCCGCCGAGTGGCTGCACGGAGACGTGCGCGAGCGCCGCGGGGTCGCTGGCGAGCGTGGCGCCCGAGAGCAGCAGCGCGGCGAGCGCCGCGAGCACGACCACGAACGCGACGCCGACCCCTACGCCGACGAGCGTGCGTTTGAGTACGTGTACTTCGGGCACGGCACCGCTTGGAGCGGACCCAATCGCCATCCCCAGAAGAATAGGACGCATCGGGGTTGCTGACTACGATTGCAAGCGTGAGGCGATCGCGCCTGCGCATTCGGGCATTGGCTTGGGCGGCGATCGTCGTGCCGGCGCTCGCTCTCGGGGCCGCCCCGCCGGTTGCCCAGGCGCTCGTTCTCGGGCACGCCGCGCCGGTCGCCAAGGCGCTCGCCGCGGACGCGTCGCCGTTCTCGGGTACGGCGCTGTGGATCACGCAGGCGCCGGCGACTGCGAGCCCCGAACAGCTGGCCGGCGAGGCGCGGGAGGCGGGCGCGGGCACGCTGTTCGTGAAGGCGGCCGACGGCTCGACGCCGGAGCTGCAGTTCTCGCTGACGCTGCTCGCCGGGCTGCGCGCGGCGGGCGAGCGCGTGTGCGCGTGGACGTTTGCCTACGGCGAAGCGCCATCGACGGAAGCGGCGGTGGCGGTGGCGGCGGTGCGCGCGGGCGCCGAATGCCTGGTGGTGGATGCGGAGGGCCAGTACGAAGGGCGCTACGGCCCAGCCCAGATCTACATACGCGCGCTGCGTGCGGCGCTCGGGGCGCGCTTCCCGATCGGGCTGGCGGGCCAGGCGGAGGTGCTCGAGCACCAGTGCTTTCCCTACTCGGTGTTCCTCGGCCCGGGCGGGGTGAGCTTTGACCTGCCGCAGATGTACTGGCTGGAACTGGGCCTGAGCGTGGAAGCCGCGTACGTGGCGGCGCTCCCGGGCAACGCCATCTACGACCGGCCGCTGGCGCCGGTGGGCCAGCTGTTCGGCGCTCCGTCGGGCAGCGAACTGGGGGCCTTCCGCGCGCTGGCCGGCGCGTATGGGCTGGCGGGCACGAGCTTCTTCGACCTGGACTCTGCCCAGCCGGGAGAACTGGCGGCGCTGGCCGCCCAACCAGCCCGGCTGGCGCGTCGGGCGATCGGGCTGCCGACGCTGCACGCGGGCGCGGACGGCGATGAGATCGTGTGGGCGCAGGAGCTGTTGAACGCGGCCGGCGCGCGGCTGCCGGTGGGCGGCTTCTTCGGCGCGCAGACGGCGCGGACGCTCGCTCGCTTCCAGGCTCGCCACCGTCTGGCGGCGAGCGGTGTGCTCGGCCCGGCGACGTGGCGGGCGCTTTTGCGGCTGCGCCCGCGCGAGCCGTCGTGGGCGAAGGCGCCGCCGCTCAGCGCGGGGGAATGCCACACAGCCGCTGGCTGAGCTCGCCGGTGCTGCTGGCTACGCGGTGAGGACCGTCTTGACGGCGCCGCCGCGGATGTGCTCGCGCAGGGCGCCGAGCGCGTCGTCGAGCGGCGCGACGCAGGTGACGACCTCGCCGGCGGCGGGCAGCGACCCGTCGACCATCAGCTCGAGCACCTTGGGCATGAGCGCGCGCGTGTGCGGGATGCCGACGTGCAGCGTCACCCTGCGCATGTACATGCGCAGCAGCGGCACGTGGGCCTTGCCGTGAAAGCCGCCGGAGCTCGAGCAGATGCCGTCCGGGGCGGTGCGGGCGAGCGCCAGGTCGAGGCGGTCGACGCTCACGTCCGCTACCAGCGGCGCGGGCGGGCGCCCGCGCAGCTCGCGCGGGGCCAGTGCGTTCATGCCGAGCCGCTCGGCTAACGCGCGCACGTGCGCTCGCGCGTCCACGAACGTGACGTTACGGGCGCCGAGCGCTCGTGCGATCAGGCCGGTGAACAGCGGCGTGCTGGCTGTGAACATTGTCCCCTTGGAGAGCCCCGCGAGGATTAGCACCTCGGCGTTCGGGTCGGTCTCGAGCAGTGCCGGCAGGTGCGGCCCGATGTGGCGGTAGGCGTCGCACAGGTTGTCCGACACGCTGGCCGCGGCCACCGGGTCGATTCCCTCGGGCAGCGCCACGAGCATGGCGTCGGCGAACGGCACGGCCAGCTCGTCCGACAGGGCGCCGCCGAAGTGCCCGGTGGCCAGCCCCATGCCGTAGGAGGACAGCGGCGGAACCCCGACGCAGCTACCGGTGTGCCCGGCACGGCACGGCGCGCACCGGCCGCAGTTGATCTCGAACGGGACGATCACGCGATCTCCGGGCACCACGCTCGTGACCCGCTCGCCCACGCGCAGGACCTCTGCGACGCATTCGTGTCCCAGGTGCAGCGGTAGCGCCAGCGGCGTGCGGCCGAGCATCAGCGGGCAGTCGATGTCGCACGTAGCGATCGCGATCGGGTGCACGACCGCGCCGTCCGGCCCCGGTGGCGGCGGCGCCGCGACCTCGCGCCAGCGCAGCCGCGCGCCGGGAGCCGCGGTCAGGGCCCGCATCCGCGGTCTCGTCGGCGTCCGCCGCTGGGAGACGCTGTCGGCGACCGTCGCCGTCAGGCGGCTGAAGCGCTGCTGGCTGTTGCGTTCCAAAAGCGGCGGCATGGCCGCGGCGGCGGTCTGCGTCAGGAAGCTGCCGTAGTGGCGCATCCATCCGTATGGCTTGAGCTTGGACCTGGGCATCAGATAGATCGGGATATTAGATAGATCGCTCTAGTATGGGACCGTATCATGCCAACGCCGATCGGTGGGGTGCGAGCGGCAGGCGGTGGGGTTGGTGCCGACTGGGGTGATTGCAATGGCTATCGGCGAGCGCGAGGAGGGACATGGGGTCTGACACGAGGGAGCGGCTGGTCGAGAGCAGCGCCGAGCTGTTCCGTCGCCAGGGCTACACGGGCACGGGCATCAAGCAGATCCTGGCGGCGGCCAACGCGCCGTTCGGGTCGCTGTACCACTTCTTCCCGGGCGGCAAGGAGCAGTTGGGGGCGGAGACAATCCGCTCGTCGGGCGCGCTGTACATGCAACTGTTCGCAATCATCGCCGCGCAGGCACCGGACGTGCTGAGCGCCGTCGGCGAGTTCTTCGCCGGCGCCGCGGAGACATTGCGCGAGACCGACTACGAGGATGCGTGCCCGATCGCGACGGTCGCGCTGGAGGTGGCGAGCACCAACGAGCCGCTGCGCGAGGCGACCGCCGAGGTGTTCGAAAGCTGGATCGCCGCCGCGAGCGAGTACTTCGCGGCGGCCGGCGTGCCGCGCGGGCAGGCGCGTGCCTTGGCCTTGTCGATGCTGTCGTTGCTGGAGGGAGCGTTCGTGTTCTGCCGGGCGATGCGCTCGACCGAGCCGCTGGAGGCGGCCGGGGCGTGCGCGGTGGCGGCGGTGCGGGCGGCGCTCGGCGGCGATCCGGCTCGCATAGCTCGCGACGTATAAGCCAGATCGTCGGGGCCTCGGCGCCGCTGGATCATGAGCGGCAGCTAGCGGGCAATAGCCGTAGACGCGTCATCTAGACGCCATCGAGGCTGGGCGCAGACTGGTCCATGTCGGAGATGCGCGCACTCCCACTGCGCCTACCGAGGTCCGAGATGCGCGCACGGATGCTGTCGAAGCGCCGAACAGCCGAAGCTACACGCTTCTGATGCTCCATATCGAAGCGGGGCGGTTCACCACCATCGGACTTTGCCAGCACCGGCAGCTCCACCTCGAGCGACCGGACACGCCCAACAAAGAGCTTCGCCTCGTAGACAAAGCTACCAGCCGCGATGGAGCTACGGAGTTGCGCCGCCAAGAAGTCGAGGTCAATGTCGTCGACCACAGGAGAGACAGCGATCACGTCGTCCGTCAATGCGCAGGTGCCCCTCCGTACGAACACACGTCCTATCGAAGCCCCGTTCGCGTTGACCGTGACAACGGGCTTTGTCTCGAGCGGAATTTGCTTGCCTGTTAGCCACGATTCGCTCACGCGTCCCTTGGTGATATCTGCGGCCTTGAAACACGAGATGACATCTATTTCGCCAGGATTGAGTCGGATGTTCTCCCCGGTAATGCGCCTACCGGCTCGAACCTGAAATAGAGAGAGGTCTCCAAGCGAAAACTTTTCCATGGGTCGTCTCGTGAGAGCATCAAGCTCGTCCCGTGCCTTTTTGAGTTCGCTGGCAAGAGTCTCCAAGTCAGTGGTGACCTCGTCAATGAACGTCAAGCGCGCTATGGGTGGTTCCTGCATTCCTAGAGAGACAAGCTCCTCGTCTGACCAGAGTCTCGCGACGTCCCAGCGGTCGTCCTTCGTGAAGTTGTCCGCATCAACGATCTTGATGAGGGGCTCTGTCTCAACGGGTACGTTACCTTGGTTGGCCCACGCGACATATGCTGCCGCTACGTCGTCAAGGTCATTGTCGCTTGGTTCCGGGATACGCTTCCAGTCAAGCGTCTCACCAATCGTCCGTACCTTTGCGCAAAAGACGTCGGGACGAGGGTCTACATCAGTGTGTCGTCGCTCAAGGCCGAGAATGTAGGTCTTCTGTGCAGTGTTGAAGAACGTGTTGCTCGGCAGCTCGATCAGCAGGCGGATATTACATTCGCTGAGCAGTCGCTCCTTGGGTCCAGGCTCGGTCCTGTTGAGGAGTCCAAGCGGGACAATAACGAAGGCGCGCCCTCCAGACTTTAGTGCACCCGCGATGTAGCGCAGGAACAGTGACTCGACGCCAAGGCCAGCCCCGTTGTAGTAGTCGCGTAGGACGACTCCATTGCGGAGTCCTGGTACCTCGGCTATCTCCTTCTGGTAGATCGCAGAACCCTTCGTGACATACGGCGGGTTGGTTAGAATGATGTCCGCCTGCTGCTGGGGTGGGTATTCGAGCGACCCGAGGGTCTCGTTCTGGTTCATTTGCAAGAACGTGTCCGCCATCGCCACGTTCAGCGCCGGGAGCGTCGTCGCGGGATCTCTAACGGCTTCAGCTAGATGAATGAGCATGTTGGCCTTCGCCAGAATGT
>Ga0210389_10002450_pt1 | contig 14603 bp, 16 predicted proteins | sample IncBWH28OmetaG_FD_160127 | JGI IMG/M metagenome (GOLD analysis project Ga0210389, IMG submission 160127) | Forest soil microbial communities from Barre Woods Harvard Forest LTER site, Petersham, Massachusetts, United States - Inc-BW-H-28-O ...
CCTCGAAGGCCTGCGTCAGCGCGGCCGCCGTAGCCGGGCTCGTGCTGGCGGCGGCCGCCATGGGGGCGGCGGTCAGCGCGGTTGCGGCGACCACCGCCGCGAGCAGCGGTCCTGGCAGGCGCCGCCTTCCGTGACGTGCGTTGGTACGTGCCATGTGCCGCGTCCTTCCGTGGCCTCGGACAGGGAGCGATCGTGAATAACTTACACATAAAGACACATGCAGGTAAATCCTTAACCAGGATCTGCGGCCGATGTCATTGGGGTCGAACCCCGCTCGAACCGCTTGCGCCTGCTCAGGCCAGGCTGTCGCGCAGCGCAAGCACCCGGTGCAGCGCGACTTGGAAATGGCCAGGGTCGAGGGCGTGATGCTGCAGGGCGCCGGCGAGCGCGGCGACGGTGTCCTGCCCCTCGCTGACGTCGCGCGCCGAGCATAGCAGCACGTCCATCCCGGCCCTGGCAGCCAGCACGCCGCACTGGGCGGGCGTACCGAAGGCCGCTATCGCGCCGGCCTCGAGCGCGTCGGTGATCGTCACGCCGCGGAACTTGAGCCGCTGGCGCAGCTCTCCCGTAACGATCGCCGGCGACAGTCCAGAGGGCAGCCGCGGGTCGAGCGCCGGGTACACCGCCCACGACGTCATGACCAGCCGCACACCCGCCGCGATGGCGGAAAGGAACGGCCGCTCGTCGATGCTGCGCAGTTCGGCGCGCGGCACGTCAAGCGTGACCGGGCCGAGGTCGGTGTTCTGGTCCACGGTCGCCGCGCCGAGCCCAGGGAAGTGCTTCGCGGTCGCGGCGATGTTGAGCTTCTGCTGCGCGGTGATGAAGGCGGCGCCGCACTCGGCGCAGACGTTCTGGTCCATGCTGTACGAGCGGCCGAACTCGTCGTCGAAGTTGCCGGCCTGCCTGAACACGTCCAGGACGGGTGCGAGGTTGGTGTTCATCCCGACGCCGGCCAGGTTCTGCCCCGCGCCGGCGCCCGCGGCCGCGGCCTGCCCGCCCGGGTCGGCGGACGCGCCGATCTGCTTCTCTGACAGCACGGGCGCGCCAGGTAGCCGGCGCACGATGCCGCCCTCCTGGTCGGTCATCAGCAGCAGCGGCGAGCTCACCGGGCTCGCGGCGTGCGCCTCCTTGAGCTGCGCGACGACCCCGGCGATCTGGGTCAGGCTGGTGATGTTCTCGCCGAAGAAGATCACCCCGCCGGCCTCGCCCGCGCTGATCTGGTCCAGCAGGCTCGCGGGCGGGGTGGCGCCCGGATAGGAGAAGATCACGCGCTGCCCGGCCAGCTGCGCCGGGGTGAGCTTCACCGGCTTGCCCTCCAGTGCGGCCTGCGCGGCGCGGCTGAGCCCGAGACCACCGATGACCACCGCCGCCCCCACCGCTAGTGCGCCGCGCCTGGTGACTGCCGTCTCGGGAATGCTCATTGCGCTGCGTCCTCTCTGTCTTCTGATCTGTCTTCTGATCAGTCTTCCGACAAACCGTGACTAATTTTCGCAGAGCTAGAATGATGCATAAATTAGTAACCATTACGGCAACGGTCGTCAAGGGGTGCCGTGCGGAGCGACGCCGGCCAGGCGCCGGGTGGTAACGGCGGAGTAGCCCTTGGCCGGCCCCTGACCCGCCAGTTCTCCTGCACGATGTGTGCCCGTTCGGGTACGTTCCCGCGGTGGGTGGTCCGCGATAGCCGGGTAGGTAGCCAGCATGGCGTCCAGACCTCGCGCGCTTCCACTGCCACGGCCCTCCCTGCGGCACGTGCGCCCCCTAGCGAGCTCAGCGACGTGGCCGAGCCCCCCGCGCCACCCGGTTCCGTGGTGGACGGTGGTCTCGGCTGCCCTGTCGCCCGTCTTGGCGACCGCGGGCTGGATAGTCGCCGGCGCGGTCCAGCCAGCCTCCTACAGCCCGGTCGGGACGACGATCAGCGTGATGGCTGGCCACGCAGGAACCGATCGGTGGATCATGACGGGGGCCCTGCTGCTGGTGGGCGGGTGCCAGCTCGTGACTGCCGCGGGCCTGGCCGGCGTCCGCCTGTCCGCCCGCGTCCTGCTCGTTGTCGCGGGCCTGTCCAGCATCGGCATCGCCGTATCGCCAGAACCGGCTCACGGCTCGACTCCGCAGCACCTCGCCTGGACCGCGCTCGGCGCCGTCGCACTCGCGGTGTGGCCTGCCTTCGTCGTCCGGCGCGCGCCGCCGCGGCCGCTGATCCTGAGCGGCTACGGCTGCGCGGTCGTGACGGCCGTGTTCATTGCCTTGCTCGGCTGGCTCGTCATCGAAACCCAGGGCGGCCGCGACCTGGGCCTGGCTGAACGGCTTTTCCTGTCGATCGAGACCTGCTGGCCGTTCGTCGTCGCCATCGTCCTGCGGCAAACCAGCGCCGCGCGCGGGGATGACGAAACCGGAAGCCAAGGCCGGTAAGGCGCGCTGTACCCGTTCCCGCACGATCCGCCGGGTGTGGTCAGCGGCCGCGAATGGGTTCGAGCAGGCGGTGTGCGGTGGTGAGGGTCTTGCTGACGAAGTCGTCGCCTTCCCCGTCGTAGCCGGGGCCGGGAAGCGCCAGCAGGTCCGACGGCGGAACGGCGCCGCCGCAGGCGGCGCACGTTCCGTCGGGCCCGATGGCCCCCGCGTCCGCTGCATGCTGGAACACCCGGCGCGGGCCGTTGACTGAGTAGTATTCGTCGCCCCAGCTGAGCAGGTCGCGGATGACCGGCCACAGGCTCAGGCCCTTGTCAGTCAGGACGTACTCGCTGTAGCCGTGGCTTCCCCGCGTCTCCGCGAGCACGCCGGCCTCACGCAGGGCCTCCAGGCGCTCGCTGAGCACGGCGCGCGGCACCCCGAGGTGCGCGGCGAAGTCGCCGAAGCGGCGCACGCCGAAGAACGCGTCGCGCATGATCAGCAGCGTCCATCGCTCGCCGACGACCTCAAGCGCGCGCGAGAGCGAGCACCGCTGTCCCGCGTAATCCTTGGGCAGAGCCATGAGCCGATGTTACCAGCAAGAGTTCGTTGACAGAACCATCGTTCGCCTGCCGGGAGGTTACCCTAGGCGTCGAACATCGCGAAGAGGGTGTTGAGGCCTTCCGCCAGCAGCGGGTGGGTGAAGATCGCGTCGGCCATGGCGGTGTAAGTGAGCTTGCCGAGCATGGCGACCTGGATCATGGTCATGATCTCGCCGCCTTCGCTGCCGAGGACCGCGCAGCCCAGGATCTGCCCGCTGTCCGCGTCGATGACGGCCTTCATGAAGCCGCGCGTCTCCCCGGTCTCGAGGGCCCGGATGACGGCGCTCATCGGGAGCTTCGCCACCCGGATCGCGCGTCCTTGCGCCCTGGCCTCGCGCTCGGTCAGGCCGGCCCGCCCGAGCTGCGGGTCGATGAACATCGTGTACGGGACGATCCGGTCCCGCGTGCTCGCCTTCTCGTGCCCGATGAGGTTGGCGTGCAGGATGCGGTAATCGTCGTAGGAAAGGTGGGTGAAGCCAGGGCCGCCCTTGACGTCCCCCATCGCGTAGACGCCGGGGACACTGGTCTCCAGGTACTCGTCCACCTCGATGAAGCCGTGGCCGTCGAGGCGGATGCCGGCCGCCTCGGTGGTGAGCGCCTCGGTGTTCGGGATGCGGCCGATGGCGGACAGCAGGTGCGATCCTTCGAGCTGTCGCTCGCCGTCCTCCGTGCGAACGGTCAGCCGCACCCTGCGGCCGCCGGCCGGCTCCACCCGGGTAGGCGTCGCCGAGGTCAGCACCGTGATCCCGTCATCGCGCAAGATGGCGGCGACCTCGTCAGAGACGTCCTCGTCCTCGATCATCATCAGGCGCGCGGCGCTTTGGATGATGGTGACCTCGCTGCCGAACCGCCGGAACATCTGCCCGAACTCAAGCCCGATGTAGCCGCCGCCGAGGATGATCAGGTGCCCTGGAAGCTGGTCCAGCTCCATGATCGACGTTGAGTCGAGCACAGGGACGTCGCCCGCGCCGGCGATCGGCAGCGGCCTGGGCCTGGTGCCCGCGTCGATGACGACAACCGGCGCGCTCATCTGCCGCGTCCCGCCGCTGGTCAGGGCGACCTCGACCGTCTTCGGCCCGGTGAAGCGGGCCTCGCCCTCGATCAGTTCGAGCCCGTCCTGCGCGAGGCGGCTCGCGTAGTTCTCCCGTGCGCCGGCGACCATGGCCCGCTTGCGCTCGCGCACCGCGGCCAGGTCCACCGATACCGGGCCGGTACGCACGCCGTACTCCGCGGCGCGGCGGGCCTGGTAGGCGAGGCGCGCGCTGGCGACCATCGTCTTGGTCGGGGTGCACCCCCGGTTGACGCAGACGCCGCCGAGCTGGCCGCGCTCGACGAGCGCCACCTTCTGGCCCGCCTTCGCCAGCTCGGCCGGGAGGAACCGGCCACCTTGGCTGGTCCCTATCACGATCGCGTCGTAGTGCTCATCAGCCATTGCGTCTTCCCCCATGCCCTTGGCAGTCATCGGTTACCTTCCTTTCCGCTACTCCGGGCTCTCTCCCCCGCGGAACAGGGAAAGTTCGGAGCCGGTCAGGAAGGCCTGCGCCCTGCCAAGGTCTACGCGAGGAACCTGCGGCCCTCAGCGGGCGCTGGCCTCGAGGGAGGCCGCTAGGGCGGTCAGCTGGTCACGCAGCGCGCTGGCGCCCGCGACGTCCATGCCCAGGCAGGCCAGGAAGGACTCAGGGACCGCGGCCACGCGGTCGCGCAGGGCGAGCCCGTCGGCGGTGAGCGTCACGAGGACCCGCCGCTCGTCTTCGGCGTCGCGCGATCGCGTCACGTACCCCACGGAGGCCAGCCGCTTCAGCAGCGGGGTGAGCGTGCCGCTGTCCAGGTGCAGCCGCTCGCCGAGCTCGCCGATCGAGCGCGGCCGGTCCGGATCCTCCCACAGCACGAGCATCGTGACGTACTGCGGGTAGGTCAGGCCGGCGTCTTCGAGTAGCGGCGCGTAGGTGCGGACGACCGCGCGGCTCGCCGTGTACAGGGCGAAGCAGAGCTGACGGTCGAGCTCGAGCTGTGGGTAACCGGCCATGACGCTATTTTAGCAGTTGCATCATTAGATTGTGCGCAATAAGATTGCGCCGTGTCTATCAGGGAGAGCTGATGAACGTTCTGTACACCGCTACCGCCCATGCCACCGGGGACGGCCGTAACGGCCATGCCCGCAGCGAGGACGGCATCCTCGACATCGACATGCGGGTCCCCAAGGAGATGGGCGGCGCCGGCGGCGCCGCCAACCCCGAGATGCTGTTCGCGGCCGGCTACGCCGCCTGCTTCCACTCCGCGCTCAAGGTGGTCGGCAGGCAGGACAAGCTCAACGTCGACGGCAGCGAGGTCATTGCCAGCGTTGGCATCGGCCCGCTGGACAGCGGAGGCTTCGGCCTCACCGTCGACCTGAAGGTAAGCGTCCCCAGCGTCGACCGGCCAGCCGCGGAAAAGCTCGTGGCCAGGGCGCACGAGGTCTGCCCTTACTCCAACGCCACCCGGGGCAACATTCCGGTCACCCTCACGGTCGTCTGAGCTCCACCACCGGGAAACCGCAGCAGGACGGGCACGGCAGGCCAGCAGAGAGGAAGCAGCAGCATGGCACGCGGCATCCAGGCCGGGGACAAGGCACCCGACTTCATCCTTCCATCGCAGACCGGCGAGCCGGTGCGGCTCAGCGACCGGCTCCGCGAGCACAGCGTGGTCTTGTACTTCTACCCCAAGGACGAGACCAGGGGCTGCACGGCCGAGGCGTGCGCCTTCCGTGACAGCTACGAGGTGTTCGCCGAGGCCGGCGCCGAGGTGATCGGCGTCAGCTCCGACTCGGTGGACAAGCACGCCGGCTTCGCCGGCCACCACAAGCTCCCGTTCACGCTGGTCAGCGACCAGCGCGGCGCGGTACGCAAGAGCTACGGGGTCCCCGCCGCGCTCGGCGTGCTGCCCGGCAGGGTCACCTACGTGATCGACCGCACCGGAACCGTTCGGCACGTCTTCAACTCGATGATGAATATCGGCCGTCACATCGACGACGCCCTCACGGTCGTCAAGAAGCTGCAAGACGAGCAGGCGGCGCAGTGACGGAGCGCCGCTAGGCGCCCGGACCGGCCTCCGCGCGGCCGGCCGTCGATGTCGCGAGGCTTAGCAGCCCCGGCGCATGCCTTATGCGGGTATCTCGCCGATCAGCTCATGCCGCGTCGAACGGAGCAGGCCGCCGGCGACCAGGTAGAGGCTCAGCCCGCGAAACGTGGCGCCGCTTGGCATGGTGCCGACCCAGACGGCCGCCACCATGTCGCCGTCGGCGACCAGCGCGTCGATCGTGTAGGAGATAAGGCCGCCGGCCATCTTGACCGCGTTCTCGTAGTCGCCGCGCGCCCCCGCCGGCCCGATGCCTGGCGGCTCGTGACCGTAGTCGACGTAGTCGGGCGCGACGCACTGGTCGAAGTCCTGCGGGCGGCCGTTGGTGTAGCAGTCGAAGAACTTGCGTACGGCCTCTTCTGGACTTAGCTGCGCGCTCATTGCCTGCCCTTCCGTTTAGGACGCCGCCGGGAGGACCCGTATCGTCCGCCTCCCCGCGACCAGCTTAGACATCGAGCGCCGCTTCTTCAGCGGTCCGCCCGCGGCGAGGCCCGCGCCTGGATCAGCCCGCTAGGCGCCCGGCCCGATCGCGGTGCGGTCGGCCGTCCACGCGGCGGCCTGCTCGCTGAGCGTCAGCCCGAGGCCGGGCCGGTCGGGGACGATCATCTTCCCGCCTGCCACGAGCAGGCGCTCGTTGAAGAGCGGCTCCAGCCAGTCGAAATGCTCCACCCACACCTCATGCGGGTAGGCCGCGGCGAGGTGCACGTGCAACTCCATCGCGAAGTGCGGTGCCACGCTGAGCCGGCGTTGCTCGGCCATGGCCAGCACCTTCAGGAACGGCGTGATCCCGCCGACCCGCGGCGCGTCCGGCTGGATGAAGTCGGCCGCGCCGGCGCGGATCATGCGCTCGTGCTCGGCCACGCTGGTCAGCATCTCGCCGGTTGCGACCGGAGTGTCCAGCGCCGCCGCCAGCGCCGCGTGCCCCTCCGCGTCGTGCGCGTCGAGCGGCTCCTCGATCCAGGTCAGGTCGTACGCCTCCAGGGTCCGGCCGATGCGCAGCGCCTTCGCTCGTGTCCACTGCTGATTGGCGTCAACCATGAGCGGCACCGCCGGCCCGATCGCCTCCCGCACCGCCTGCACCCGGCCGATGTCCACCGCGGAATCGGGATGCCCGACCTTGATCTTGATGCCGCCGATGCCGAGGGCCAGAGACTTGTGCGCGTTACCGAGCACCGCTTCCAGCGAGGAGGACAGGAACCCGCCCGAGGTGTTGTAGCAGGGAACGCCGTCGCGGTAGGCGCCGAGCAGCTTGGCCAGCGGCAGCCCGGCACGGCGCGCCTTGAGGTCCCACAGGGCGACGTCGAGCGCGGCGATCGCCTGGACCGCGAGCCCGCCGCGGCCGACCGACGCACCCGCCCAGGCCAGCTTCTCCCACAGCCGGCCGATGTCGTTCGGGTCCTCGCCGATCAGCTCGGGCGCGACGTCGCGGGCGTGGGCGTACAGGCCAGGTCCGCCGGCTCGCTTGGAGTAGCTGAATCCCAGCCCCTCGGCCCCGTCGGCGGTGCGGACGCGCGCGAACAGGAACGCGACCCGGGTCAGCGGCTTCTGCCGCCCGGTGAGGACCTTCGCATCGCTGATCGGCGTCGCCAGCGGCAGGAACGCCAGCGACAGGTCGATCGAGCCGATCCGGTCGGGACGGGTCATGCCGTGCTCCCACTCGTTGTGCGCCATGCCGCGTGGCGGGCGCGCGGTTCAACGACGCGTGCGTCGCGGCCCGCGGCCGCCGATTCGCGAACAGCCTCGCACACGAAGACGCTGCCCGGAGCCGCGCGTCAGCGACGTGCGCGTGCCCTGGCACCGGAACGACAACAGCCCCGGGCTGCGTGCGCGCAGCTCAGGGCTGTTTCTGGATAATTGCAGTTGATGGGTTCTGACCATCGCGGGCACAGCCGGCTGTTGACCGGTTCTGCCCGCCCGTTGGTTACCGCTCCTCGCGGAAGTCGACGTGACGGCCGATCGTCGGGTCGTACTTGCGGACGACGAGGCGGTCAGGATCGTTTCTCCGGCTCTTCCTTGTCACGTAGGTGTAGCCGGTCCCAGCGGTCGACCTGAGCTTGATGACGGGGCGAAGTGTGCTGCGACTCATGACTAGGGGAACACTCCATTAATGAAAATCATTCCCGTTAGTGTCCTGGCGGCCCCGTGCGCTCATCCAGGGCTTTGCTGAAGTAGCGGCGGGGCGGCGGGGGCGGCGGCCCGAGTATGCCCGCCAGCCAGGCGGTTGCGCGTTTCCGCAGGGAACGGAACATGCTTGCCTCCCGAGATCCCCACGATGACGTCCGGGACACCGCCGCGGCGGCGAAGTTCAGGCTCATGTCGTCCTCATGTCGTCGCGGCGGAGGCGGGTACTTGGAATACGGCGGCCATGCCTTGCCCGCCGCCGATGCACATGGTTTCCAGCCCTAGTCCGCCGCCGCGCCGGCCGAGCTCGTGCAACAGCGTGACCATCATCCGGGCGCCGGTGGCACCGATGGGGTGGCCGAGGGAGATGCCAGACCCGTTGACGTTGAGCCGGTCCTGGTCGTTCCAGCCCCAGCCCTGCAGCACGCCGAGTACCTGGCTGGCGAAGGCCTCGTTCAGTTCGACGAGCGCGAGGTCGTCGAAGCTCAGTCCGGTGCGGTCAAACAGCTTGGCGACAGCGGGGACGGGCCCGAGGCCCATGGTGGCCGGGTCGCAGCCGACCGCCGTCCAGCCGACCAGGAATCCCGCTGGTCGCAGGCCGAGTTCCTCGAGTTTGTCTTCGGCGACGACCAGGCAGGCGGCGGCGGCGTCGTTTTGCTGGCTGGCGTTGCCCGCGGTGACGGTGCCGCCGGCGATGACCGGCTTGAGGCGGGCCAGGGTGTCGGGTGTGGTGTCGGGGCGGATGCACTCGTCGCGGTCGAAGGTGCTTGGTTCCGCCCCCCGCTGGCCGGGGACCTCGACGGGCACTACCTCCTCGGCGAAGCGCCCGGACGACCAGGCGGCCGCGGCCTTGGCGTGGCTGCTGGCGGCGTAGACGTCGGCCTGCTCGCGGGTGACGCCGTACTTGCCCGCGACGTTCTCCGCGGTCTCGACCATGCCGCTGATGTAGCCGTGGCGCCATTCTGGCTGCGCGCGCTCTCTTCCGCGGTCGAGGCGGTCGTGCAGCATCGTCCCGCCGGACCGGCGGCCCCAGCGGACGTCGGTGGAGTAGTGCTCGATGCGGCTCATGCTCTCCGCGCCGCCGGCCAGCACGACGTCGGCGGCCCCGGTCTGCACCGTCATCGCCGCGGTGACGATGGCCTGCAGGCCGCCGCCGCAGCGCCGGTCGACCTGGAGGCCGGCGACGTGTTCCGGCAGTCCGGCGTGCAGAGCGACCCAGCGGCCGATGCACGGCACTTCTGAGTTGGCGTAGGACTGCGCGAAGGACACGTCCTCTATGCGTTCCGGGTCGATGCCCGAACGCCGCACGACTGCCTTGACGACGGTGGCGGCGACGTCTTCGACTGGCACGGTGCGGAGGGCTTTACCGTAGCCGCCGACGGCGGTACGCAGTGGGGCGACGATGGCGGCACGTCTCATCGGGTCTGACTCCTTCTTGCCGCGGCAATGGCGGCGTCGGCGGCGTGGGAGAGCCGGTCACGGTGGCCGGGGGCGGCGATGGCGATCAGCGCGCCTGCCCGCTGGCTGAGGGTCAATCCGCGCAGGTCGGCGTGGCCGTGCTCGGTGACGATGACGGCGGCGTCGCTGCGTGGCATGCTGACCGGCCCGGACAGGGCGGCGACGATGCGGCTGAACGGGCCGGCGGTGGCGGGCAGCATGATGACCGGCACGCCGCCGGGTGAGGCGGCGGCGCCGCGCAGGAAGTCCACCGCGCCGCCGACGGCACCGACGTAGCGCCCCCGCGCGACCTCCGAGTTGACCTGGCCGGTGAGGTCGACTTCCAGCGCGGAGTTGATGGCGATCAGCTTCGGCTGCTGCGCGAGCACGGCGTGGGCGTGGGTGTACCCGGCTCCGCGCAGGCTGATCCTGGAGTTGCGGTGGGCGAAGTCGAACAGCCGCTGGGTGCCGAGCAGCATTCCGCCCACCGCCACGCCGCGGTCGATGCCCTTGCGCTCGCCGGTGAGCACGCCGCGCATCATGAGGTCGGCGACCCCGTCGGGGATCTGGCCGCTGTGCAGGCCGAGGTGGCGCCGGTCGGTCAACCGGGCCAGGACGGCGTCGGTCAGCGATCCGACCCCGACCTGGAGGGTGGCACCGTCGTCGACCAGGTCGGCGACGTGCGCCGCGATGCGCTGCTGCACGGCGCTCGGCAGGCGCGGTGCCAGTTCGGCGGATGGCTGCCTGGCGGGCACGGCGACGTCGATGTCGGCGGTGCTGAGGCCGGCGTCCCCGTCGGTGTAGGGTGCTCGCTCGTCGACCTCGGCGATCACCACGCGGGCGTGCGCGAGCGCGGCGGCGAGGTAGTCGTGGTTGGTGCCAAGGCTGACCCGTCCCCGCGGGTCGGGTGGCGGGATCCGTACCAGCACGACATCGGCGCCGGTGTCCGGGGCGCGGACGAACTCCGGCAGCGTGGAGTAATGCACTGGCGCGATGTCGAGCAGGCCGGCGGCGTGCAGGTCACTGTTGCCGCCTGAGCCGATGTAGCTGGTCAGGCGGACGCGGGCGGCGTGCTCGACGCGGAGTGTGTTGGCCACGTTGATCCCGACGAAGGCAGATAGCGCCCGCGGCACCGGCCCGGACAGGAGGTGCTCGACCAAGGTGCGCGGCTCGCCGCAGGCCTGCCCCCACACCAGCCGGTCGCCCGGCTGCAGGTAGTCGCGGTAGTCGAGTTCATCGATCGAGTCGAGGCAGCGCACGGCGAACGGGACCTAGCCGGCGTCGCCGAGCAGGTTGCGGGCGATGATCAGCTTCTGGATCTCGCTGGTGCCCTCGTAGAGGCGGTAGAGCCGCGAGTCGCGGTACATGCGCTCGACCACGGTCTCGCGCATGTACCCCATGCCGCCGTGGACCTGGACACCGCGGTCGGCGACCCGCGAGACCATCTCGCTGCAGTAGAGCTTGGCCGCCGATGGGCCGCTGCTGGTGTCGGCGCCGGCGTCGTAGGCGTCGGCGGCCAGCAGGACGAGGCTGCGGCCGGCCTGGATCTCGGCGTAGGACTCGGCGAGCATGGCCTGCACGAGCTGGTAGTCACCGATCGGGCGGCCGCCCTGCTTGCTGCTCTTCGCGTGGGCGACCGATTCGTCAAGGACGCGCTGCGCGGTGCCGACGCACATGGCCGCGATGTGCAGCCGGCCGCGGGACAGGACCGTCATCGCCGCGCGGTACCCGCGGTGTTCCTCGCCGATGAGCCGGTCCGCGCCGACGCGCACGTTGTCGAAGCTGACCTCGGAGGTCCAGGCGCCGCGCTGGCCCATCTTGTGGTCGCGCGGACCCACACTCACCCCGGAGTCGGTCGCCTTCACGATGAACGTGAGGATGCCCCGTCCGCCCTTGGCGGTCGAGTCGGTGCGCGCGAACACCACGAACCAGGAGGCGAGCGGAGCGTTGGTGATGAACCGCTTGGTCCCAGAAAGCAGCCACCCGTCGCCGTCGCGCCGGCCGCTGCTGCGCATCCCGGTCGGGCTCGACCCCGCCTCGGACTCGGTCAGGGCAAACGAGGCGATCGCCTCCCCCGCCGCCAGCGCCGGCAGGTAGGCCTTCTTCTGCTCCGGTGAGCCGAACTTCGCCACTACCTGGCCGGCGATGCCGTTGTTGGTGCCGAACAGGGACCGGAACGCAGGCGTCGTGTAGCCGAACTCAAACGCCAGCCGCACGTCCTGGGCCATCGTCACGCCGAGCCCGCCAAACTCCTCTGGCAGCGCGTACCCGAACAGCCCGAGTTCGGCCGTGGCGGCGCGCAGATCATCCGGGATGGCATCGGCCTGCTCGATCTCCTGCTCCCGCGGGATCACCCGCTCGCGCACGAAGCCTCGCACAGCAGCGCGGACCTGGTCGAACGAGTCCTCGTCCATGATGCCTCCCAATTTTCTACAGAATATAGAATCCAAGGATAACCGCAAGGTGTCGCGGGTCACACGCACTCTCCCTGCTTCGGCTGTCAGGCTGGCGACTCGGCGTGGCGCTGCGCGCGCAGGTGCGCTCGCAGCAGCACGCCGATGCGACTGATGTGGGCGGTCATCGCGGCACGGGCGGCCTCGGCGTCGCCGGCCTCGATGGCGTCCAAGACGGCGGAGTGGTCGTGGGCCGAGGCGTCAGCCCAGCCCTCGATCAGGCCGAAGAACCGCAGCGGCACGTACTGGACCGTCTGATTGAGCAAGATTCCCAGCCGGTTCGACCCCGAGGCCTTGTTGATCCGGCGGTGGATCTCGTGGTTGTAGGCGTCCACGGCGGCGGCATCGCCTGATTCGGCCGCGCGCTCGAGTTGTTCCTGCAGCTGGCGCAGGCCCCGCACCGCCGTGTCGTCGAGTATGCCCGCGGCCCTGGCGGCCAGTTCTCCTGCGATGTACGCCTGGACCTGGAACAGGTCGTGCACGTCCTGGTCGGAAACCGCGGCGACCCGGAAGCCGCGGCGAGGCTCCCAGCGGACGATGCCTTCGCTCTGGAGCAGCATCAGTGCCTCGCGCACCGGCGTGTGCGAGACGCCCATCTGCTCGGCGATCGTCTCGGTACGCAGGAACTGGCCGGCCTCGAAGCGGCCGACCATGACGTTCTCGCGAATGTAGGAGGCGACCTTACGGCTCAGTTGCTGATTGCCATTGAGGGCAGCCTGGCCCGGGGTCCACGCCGGCTTCTCCACCTTGAACCCTCCTCGCCTCACTCGGCTTCGCGCCGCGATCCGGTTCAGCCTCGCACACTGTCCGGCTGCGGATGTCAGCATCCACACCACCTTACCTCAGTTTGACAGATTCTGTAGAATATAGAAACCTGGACGGGTGCCCGAGACCCGCCTGCAGCCGGGGGCACCAACGAGATCCAACGCAACGTCATCGCCTACAGGCTCATCTCCCGTGGAGGTCCCAGACCATGGCACTGCTTGACAACCAGGTTGCCGTCATCACCGGTGCCGCTCAGGGCATCGGGTACGCGATCGCCACGACCCTGCACGAGCACGGCGCGCACGTCGTCATCGCCGATCTCGATCCCGATCTGGCCGCCAGCGCCGCCCAGAAGCTCACCGCAGGCTCGCACGGTCCGGCGGGCGCCACCGGGGTGCGCTGCGACGTCACCGACGAAGACGAGGTCCGCGCGCTCGTCGAGTCCACCGTCAACCAGCACGGCGGACTGCACGTCTTCGTCAACAACGCAGGCATCACGCGGGACAAGACCCTGCGCAAGATGACATCGGAGCAGTTCCGCTCCGTCATCGACGTCCACCTCTACGGCGCCTGGCTCGGCACCAAGTACGCCGCCGAGGCAATGCGCCCCAACCAGCGCGGCGCGATCGTCAACATCTCCTCCATCAGCGGCAAGGTCGGCATGTTCGGCCAGACCAACTACTCGGCCGCCAAGGCCGGCATGGTCGGGCTCACCAAGGCCGCCGCCAAGGAGCTGGCCAGAGACGGCATCCGGGTCAATGCGATCCAGCCTGGGCTCATCCGCACCCCCATGACCGAGGCCGTCCCCGCCGACGTCTACGCGGCCAAGCTCGCCGAGATACCGCTCGGCCGCGCGGGCGAACCCGCTGAGATCGGCTCCGTCGTCCTGTTCCTCGCCAGCGACCTGTCCAGCTACGTCACCGGAGTCGTCGTCGAAGTCGCCGGCGGGCGGCACATCTGAACCAGGCACAGGATCAGCGGCTCAGAAGGTCACCACTGCCCGGGCGACGAGAGGGCTGTCGAGCTGGTTCAGCGCGGCGTTGACGCCCTCAAGCGGGACCCGCTCGCTGATCAGCTCGTCGAGCTTCAGGCGGCCGTCCAGGTAAAGCTGCGCATACAGCGGGATGTCGAGGCGGAAGAACGACGAGCCCATCAGGGAGCCCTGCAGCCGCTTCTCCGGGATGACTATCTCTGCCGCCTTGAGCCGCACCTCGACATCGGGCGGGGCAGCGCCGATGACGGTCGCGGTGCCCCTGGGCTCGAGCATGCTGAAAGCCTGCTCGATGGTCTGCCCGATGCCGACGACCTCGATGGCGTGCTTGACGCCGCCGCCGGTGAGTTCTCTTACCGCCTCGACGGCATCGGCCGTGCTGGCGTCGATCACGTCGGTGGCACCGAACGTCTTGGCCAGCTCCAGCTTGGCCGGGAGCCGGTCAATGGCGATGATGCGGGACGCGCCGGCCATCAGGGCGCCCTGGATGACGTTCAGGCCGACTCCGCCGCACCCGATCACCGCCACGGTGTCGCCAACCTGCACCCTGGCGGCGTGCCTGACCGCGCCGAGTCCGGTCATGACCGCGCAGCCAAGCAACGCGGCCCGGTCAAGCGGCATGCCCTCTGGCAGCTTCACCAGGGTCCGCTCGTTCACCAGCATCCGCTCGGCGAAGCCACCAAGGCCGAAGAACGGTTCGACCGCGGCGCCGCCGCGGGTCCGCCGCGGTGTGCC
>Ga0210389_10002451_pt1 | contig 14603 bp, 16 predicted proteins | sample IncBWH28OmetaG_FD_160127 | JGI IMG/M metagenome (GOLD analysis project Ga0210389, IMG submission 160127) | Forest soil microbial communities from Barre Woods Harvard Forest LTER site, Petersham, Massachusetts, United States - Inc-BW-H-28-O ...
TCATCCATCAGCGGCAACACCGCCCGCGCTATTATTCTGAACTGTGACTGCAACGCCGGAGACACACACCAAGATCCCGCTTCGGACGGGCTTCCTTCGCTCCTTCATTCGATGGCTTGTCATCGGCGTGGTGCTTCTTTGGTCGCTTGCCGCACTCATCCTTGTGGCCGCCCGGTGGATCGACCCACCGACAACCGCGGTGCACATCCAGCGCCGCTTGCAGGCCTGGATTCACCACACGCCGTATCGCGAACGCTACAAATTCATTTATTATTTCCTCGCGCTCTTGGACTGAGTCCGATCCGCCCCACAGCTTCGAAGGTTAAATCCGTTGAAACCGTACGCGCATTTGCGTGGCACAGATGGTTTTGCTCCCGGCTTCATATTTCCGTGGTCATCGATGGAATCCCATCCTGAGTTAGCGATGTAGTAGAACTCGTGGTCAATGACTACCCCGTGGGTCGGATCGCCGAGCGTGCCCGTCGACCGTTCGATAATCGTTTCAGACTCAATTCTTGTGAGCGTCGCGTCCAGCGTGAAGACTACAACGCGTTCGGGAGATGTCCCATTCTGCACCGCGATCAATTTTCCGTGATCGAAATACAGCCCGTCGATCCCGTTGATGGCAAACCGTTGCTGCATCGAAAGCCAGCGCACCTGCTTCGTTGCAACTTCCAGAACACCAATCCCGCGCGCATAATCAGGCACGAAGACATGCTTCCCATCCGGATGCATCGCCGGAGTTTGAGGGGAGATGAAATCCCCGTCGTCCAGGCGTTCCAATACGGAACCTTGCGCTGGCAACCGGTACACGCCTCCTCCCTCTCCGTCACTAACGATGACATCGCCATTCGCCATTGGCGCCATGTCGCCCAAGGCACTTCCGCGTGGCCCGTCGATGCGCCGCAGCAACTTGCCACTTCTCAAGTCATAGCAGAGCGCCGCGGACCTGCCCCAATCCGATTCAGGCGCGAAGTTAAAGCCTTGCATCGCAACCTCAGTTGCCCAGACCAAGCGACGTGAGGAATCGACCTTGACAGCCAGCATTGGCCAGTTATCGGGCGCTCTGGCAAAATCAGCGCTGGCTCCGCTGGCCTCCACCGAAACTATCTTCTTCTCCCGCACGCTGGTAATCAAGAATCGCTGGGTGTTCGGATCGTAGTCCACGTCCTCGGTCAACAAGTTCGGGTCGGACAACTGGAAGGCAGTTGATCCGGTTGAAATCAGGCTTTGGTTTGCCTTCATTGCGTTCTGGATTCTTGCGAAATTTGCGTTCTTGAGAAGTGGCACGAAGTCCGAAGACTTTGCGAGCAGGTCGGTGGACTGACCCATGCGGGTAAACTGCTCTAGTTCGCGAAACGCCGCCTTTAGGTCGTCGACGTGCACGTCCGCACGGGCAATCTCCAACAAGGAGTCCGGAGCCTCATTCAGCAGCTCTTTCAATTCATTTGCGCTCACCAGATACGAGCGCCAATCATTGGCGCTGTGCGATTCTCGCAGCTTTACTTGCAGGCTCTGAAATCGTTCTACTGCAGAGCCCGTTTGCTTTGCCGTTGATGCCGTGCCGAGAATAAGTAGAACGGACGCTAGAGCGCGCTTGCACGTCTCAAGAACCATGCAAAGACCCCCACTTCTCCCCGCTGAACTGGAATGGTATGTCGCGAGACAGACCATTGTCCATTTTTGCGGCGGAGAGATACCGGCCCGAAATTGATCCGGCAACCAGCAATCTCACGGATTAGTACCGATAAAACGCTCGTTACTAACCGGCTGTCTTTGTCACACGCAACTTCCGGTTAAGCCGACCATACATGCTCGATCAGCACACTTCGGCTTCGTAACTGTTAATTTGCGGGTCCAGCAAACAGCAGCAGATTCCCATCCGGATCCATGACGACGAAATTCTTGGCGCCCCAAGGCTGCTTTTTCAGCGTCTGGTGAAAGGCAACACCCGCGGACTGAAACTCAAGAAACAGCAGCTTGATCTCGTCCGCGGTAGCGACGGTCAGAGATACCGACAACAGTTCCTCCCGATCACGGACCGTCGACTCGATTACTGGTCGCTCAACACACCTTAGATTGAGACGCGCCGCGTCGCGACCCACCTGTGCATAGTAGGGAGGTTTGCCGTAACTGAATACAAGCGGAAAGCCTAACTTCTCACGGAAAAATTCGCATGATCTCTTGATATCGGTGACGAACAGTTGCGGCTCTGCACTGACAATCGTCGCTTTGGATGGCGATGATTTCACCTTGAGCGACGTGTTTGAGAATCCAGTTTTCAGGGCTTGCCAACTATCGAAGCCTTGCTGTCTTGCGACCATTTCTTGCGCATCGCGGAGCTTAAAGCTCGCCGCAAGAATCTCGGAGTCGGGCATATTCAGGAAACGAGGCAAATGCCCGCGGATTTGTGCGGCGACGGGATAGTGGCGTTCGCGATGCCACCGCAATATGAGCTTGGCTTGCTTTTTGAGGTTCTCTAGATTGGGCATGTAGGCCTCCACCATGAGATCGTAGGTGGGCATTGCCCTTCGGCGGCGTGCCGTTGCATCCTACATGCGCAGATTGCAGTATCTGTGACCGTGTCAGCAGTTGTCAATTGAGAACGACGCCCCGCTACACGTTGTTAGGCCGCACTTACGCATTTTGTCGCATCAAGGGCAATCCTGAAGGAAATCCCAAAGTAAGAGTAGCCGACCGTCCAGGGACTTCGTCGCCCTTCATTCTGTTTCGGCCTCCGTCGCCTTGCCATCAGCATACTTCCTATGTATTATTGAGTATACACTCGGTAATAGAAAAGTTCCGGGGCGCGTCCTAAAAGCGAAGACAAACGAAATGCGATCCTAGAGGCCGCAATGCGCCTCCTTGCGGAACGCGGTCTCGGGGCTGCTCCGACGCCCACAATATCCAACTGGGTCGGAGTTGCCGAGGGAACTCTTTTTACATATTTCAGGACCAAGGATGATTTGACCAACTCGCTCTATCGGGAGATTAAGCTGGAACTCGCAGACGCCATGATGTCGGATTTCCCGAAAGAAGAATGTTCGTACCAGGCTGCCACATGTTTGGGATCGTTACGTGAAGTGGGGCATTGCAAATCCTAAGCAGCGCAAGGTGCTCGCGCAACTGCAGGTGTCGGAGGTACTCACCAAAGAGTCTAGAGACGCCGGCAGCGCGCCGTTCGTCGAATTCCAAACCATGATTCGTGACGCGATTGAGCAGCGTCTCCTTCGAAACGGTCTCCCGGTGGAACTTATCTCGAAGTCGTTAGCAGCTTTGGTGGAGGCGACGATAGACCCTACGGCGTCGAACCCGTCCAAGCCGAAACGCTACCGGGATAGCGGCTTTCAAATGTTTTGGTCCGGCGTAACCAAGCAAAGAGTCATTGCATCTAATAAATGAGTGAGCAATCACAATAGATGTGCTCGCGAGGCGAGCTGGCCAAGTCTAAGCACGCATAGTCTATCTAAGAAGCAGGATGGAGGGTTTTCATGTCTAAGGTCTGGTTGATTACGGGAAGCGGAAACGGGTTGGGGAGGGACATCGCCGAGGCGGCGCTGGCCGCAGGGGACAGCGTGGTAGCCGGAGCGCGGCGGACGGAAGAGCTGGCACCCTTGGTCGCGCAGTACGGCGAGCGAGTGAAGCCCGTGAAATTGGAAGTGCGCGACGAAGCCGCCGCAAAAGCGGCGGTGCAGTTCGCCGTGGATACATTCGGGCGGCTGGACGTACTGGTGAATAACGCAGGCTATGGGCAGTTTGCGCCGTTCGAGCAAATGAGTGCGGAGGACTTCCAGGCGATCGTGGACACGTGCTTTTACGGGGTGGTGTACACCACGCGCGCCGCCGTGCCGGTGATGCGCAAGCAGAAGGGCGGTCACATCTTTCAGGTGTCTTCGGTCGGTGGCCGCCACGCGGTTCCGGGAAATACGCCGTATCACGCGGCCAAGTGGGCGGTGGGCGGTTTCAGCGACTCTCTGGCGATGGAAGTCGCGCCGTTCGGGGTCAAGGTCTGCACACTGGAGCCGGGAGGTATTCGGACCAACTGGGCACGGCGGGCCGTTCAGAATGCGCCGGAGTTGCTGCCGGAGTACGAGGCCACGGTCGGTTCGTTCCTGAAGATATTGCAGGGCCTCGAAGGGCGTTCAGAAGGCGATCCGCGGAAAATCGCTGGCGTAATTCTGCAACTGGCAAATAGCGACGAGGTGCCGGTGCGGCTGATCCTCGGTGTCGATGCGGAAAAGCGGGTGCAGCAAGCCGAAGCTGCGCGCGCGAGCGAGGCTGAGAAATGGCGATATCTCACTGTTTCAACGGTTTTTGAAGATGGGCGCTTCGACAGCCGATTGTATATGGCAAAGAGCGGAGTCAATTCCTGAGTTGCATAAAAGCAGCACGAATATGAAATACAGATTACTCGGCAAGAGCGGACTGCGGGTCTCCGAAGCTGCGCTAGGCACTATGACTTTCGGAGGCCGCTTGGGGGCATAATTCATGGGGACTGTTCAAGCGAGTTTCTATAACGTCAGTTCCCACGTTGTCTGCAATTGTGAGTAGGTGGCTGCCCCACCCTTCGTAGTGGAAGGGTTTTTGCGAAGAGTGGGGCCGATTGGTCGAGATTTCGTCGAAGGACGAAGGTGGACCAGCCCTGGTGCCTTGCTCGTCTAGTTCTGCGGTCCTGTGGTGGGAGGAACCGCTCCCGCGCCATTGCTTGATGGTGTGCACGGAGACGACGTGCTGTTCAACGATGCCGTTGTGGCGGCGCCGCTGGATGCACGGTTCGGCATCTGCGCCGAAGGTGAGCCACGTTGCGAACCTACGGTTCGCGGTCTGGGCGCGGTGTTTCGTGCCTGAGTCGTCGCGGCTCCGCCTAGCGGCATTGCGGAACCGGGCGCTGTTGTCGCCGTGGAAGGAGTTGATGCCGCGAGACCGGGCGCAGGCGCCGCAGTCGCAGCGGGCGGTGTCGCACTACCCGGTGTCGTATTCGTAGACGCCGGGGAGGCAGGTCGTCCCGACGCAGAGCTTTGTCCAGCCGGTCCAGCGCCGACTGGGCCTGACCCGACTGGGCACGGAGCCGTGTTCTGTCCTACCGCCAGAGTTGTAGAGACCAGAAACAACCACAACCACAGGATGTTCGTATTCAGCTTCATGTAACCTCCAAGGACGTTATTCAAGGTTCTTAGCTAAGCTAGGCGGCCGTCCTGTAGGCAAACGTATTGCCCAGCTTCGTGAAGCGATGAACGAAAGCCACATGGGACATCTCTCCCGACTCTCCCTCATCCTCTTCTTCTTGCTCTTGGTCACCGTTTTCAATGACCGAGAAATGAACGTAATCGTAGATATCAACGTCTTCTACTCTGACTCGTAAGCCCGTTGGATCTCCGCAGATGTCACCAATGGCAAGTTGAACGTCACGCATCATCATTGAATCTCCGGTTTGTTTGGAAATTTAACCACCAAGGACCTCTCGCAAGCGACGATTCGCAAGCAAGAGAGGCTGGAACCCCTTATTTCTTGGGGTTCCAGCGCGCAGAGTCAGCATTGTGTCTACGCTGACATCGCTCGACGCAGCGTCCGGCTCTCGCGGATCGGGGCAACCCCTCGGCGGATGTTCAGCCAGCCATTCTCCTGAAAGAGGTGGAAAAGGTCATAGCTGTAGGGGACCTCGCCCGTGATGATCTCTTCTTTCCCTTGATCATCAATAACTGCGAAGGCAACCTGCACCGGCTCATCGGGCGAATTTTGTTTGGTAAAGTGGACGATTCTTACGTTGAGGGTGGTTTGCTCTTGAGTTTGCATTGGCATCTCTTTCCTCTCGTCCCCTAGTTGGGCACTGAAATTTCACCTTAAGAAGAAACCGCAGTACAAGTCAAGCCGATAGCCCGACATTTTTGTAAAACTTTGTCATCACCAGTGACAATTTGCATAGCTTTTGCACTTGTGGGGAACGCTGCACATGAAAGCGCCTTGCATGTTTGTTTTGCTGCACTTCCTCTCACGAATCCGTTCAATGAGTTACTGTGTGTTCTTACAACGAATAGCCGAAATGAACCTGGATTCCACTTGTGAGCAGAGCTATGGCACAAGCGCGAACACGCTAACAACCGAGCAAATTTTGCTCTCTTTGCTATCGAGGATGACCTTGTGCTGCGGAGCGCATACGGTTTTCCCTGTAGTTCGCAGGGAGAGGAATGTCTTGTGTAAGTCTTAAAATTCATTCGTGGACAGCTCCGATCCGGCCTAAAGCTTGTAAATCGAACGCCCGCACTTCCGCTCTCGAAAATCGCAGTACAGGAGGAACATTTGGCAAGCAGCTTGCTGCACCCTACCGAATCGACTAACCCGTTTCGGAGGCCTCATGAAAGGGAAAAGACAAACAGAATCTACGCGACTTTTTGCCGTGCTTCTTCTCGTGTGTGGGATGATGCTTATGAGCGCTCAGCTCTTCGGGCAGCATGCCGCGCCATCCGCGCAACAGTATCCAACTCAGCAGCCCGGTCAGGGGCCAGCACAACAACAGCAACCTAGGCGGGCACCGGACCAATCAGGACAGGCGCCGGACTCCCAGGCTCAGTCGCAGCAGCAGCCCGGAGTTCAGGTCTTTACCGGTATGATCGTGAAAGCGGGTGACAAGTATGTGTTGCAGGATTCCGCGAGCAACACCACTTACGATATCGATCATCAGGACGAAGTGAAGCAGTACGAAGGCAAGAAAGTCCGCGTGCATGGCACCCTGGATGCCAACGGCAAGATGATCCATGTTCAATAGGCCGTCTCAAGTCAGATACGAGTACTTGGAAATAACAAAGGGCCAGAGTATCGGCCCTTTTGCATGGGGAACTGCATGGGGCATCCTTGTATCGGCAAGATGCTGTGGTACACGGGAGAAGAACGTTCTAGCGGCCGACTACGGGATTAATTCCAGACAAATAGGGTATGCGCTCGATCAAACGAGTGCGAAACCTTCGCTAGACTTCATAGTTGACTTTGCGCTCCTTCGCCCAGAACCGCGTCTGCGTCGGCGGCACCAAATGAGAAACGATAGTGTCGAGCAACTCCGGGTGGAATTAGTCAACCTGCTTCAAAGGCAAGTCGAGGCTCTGGAACTGGAAACCTATGTCGGCTTGACGGCCGCAGAACTCCGCGAATTCTACAACAGGCAAGAGCGCATCCGGGACCTGAAAGCAGGTTTAGGTCCGCCGTCGCTTAGACTGCCCTACGATTAATAAGCGAAATCGCTGATCTAAACGAGGCGATAGGGGCAGCAGTACCCATGGGGGCATGGGAACGGAGAGGATCGTTTCTTCTTACCGCGCGATCGCCAACCTTCGTGGTCAGAATGTTCAAACGAACTTAATGATGTCGCTGGGAAACTGCCGCCCAACTACAGAGCGAGAAGAGTGTTCATCCGTTCGTATGGAACGTGGCGATGACACTTGTGTTTGGCAAAAAGTTGCTCAACTCGAACATTCTTGTTATAGATTGTTATAGCATTGTTGTTACTTCGTCATAGCGCGCCTGGCCTTTTCTGAGTCGCTTGTAGATTTCCCAAAGCGAGGGTAAGACTGTGACGACTAAGGCTTCGCTATCCACCCGAGTCTCAAAGAAAATTGTGGTACGTTACGCGATCGCGCTGTTGGCGACGGCAGCGGCTTTACTGGTCCGCTTGGCGCTAAATCCATTCTTGGGAGATTACGTACCCTACATCACGCTTTTTCCGGCAGCCGCTTTCTGTGCGTGGTACTGCGGCGTTGGCCCATCCATCCTGAGCGGGATTCTTGCCCTCATCGCAGTGCGGTACTGGCTCATCCTGCCGGTACACTCGTTTCGTGTCCCCGCCACGCCGCAGGCCCTTGGCATCCTGGCGTTCTTGTTGGTTTCCGGCGCCCTGGTTGCGATGGGAGAGGCACGCCGCCGCCGTGAAGAAGCACTGTGGGCAGCGCAAGGAGAACTGGAAGAAGCAGTAAAGCAGCGCACGGTCGAACTCGATAGGACCAATCAAAATCTGCGCGAGCTCTCGGCGCGTCTGCTGCAATTGCAGGATGATGAGAGACGGCGCATCGCCCGCGAGTTGCACGACAGCGTGGGCCAGATGCTGGCGGCGTTGGGAATGAACCTTGCTGCCGTCGGAACCGACATCGAACGCCTCACCAAGATTTCGAATACGGTCAACGACAGTGCGGCTCTGGTGAAGGAACTCAGTAAAGAGGTTCGCACGATCTCTCACCTACTGCATCCGCCTCTGCTGGATGAAGCAGGACTTGCTTCAGCCCTTCGCTGGTACGTGGAGGGATTCGCGCAACGCAGTAAGATTGAAGTCGATTTGCAGTTCCCTGAGGATTTTGGGCGGCTTCCACGCGAAGCAGAGACAGCTATTTTTCGAACCGTGCAGGAATGTCTGACCAATATTCATCGCCATTCGGAAAGCCCGACAGCCACGATTCGAATTGCTGCCTCTGACAATCACGTTCGCGTAGAGGTTGAGGATCGCGGCAAGGGCATACCGCCAGAAAAGCAATTTGAAATGACTTCGACGGGCACGCCTGGGGTTGGAATCCGGGGTATGCGAGAAAGACTACGGCAGCTGGGCGGCAGCCTCGACATCCATTCGAATGGCAAGGGTACGCTCATCGTAGCTGGGCTACCGGTTGCAGCCACTTCCTCGTCGAGCAGAGTCGTAGCGTTAGAAGCCTCTTCGTAGTTGCGATGGGGAATGGTGATGCCGGAGTTGCAAAGTCACGCCCTGATGCTGAGCAAGAGTATCGGTTTGGTCTGATAACCATACCATTCGTCGGTTACGAAGGCTTTCTAACCTGCACGTTAAACCATTTGCGCTATACTGTCGCGCAGAAACCGCTACTGGACGCGGTACGTTGTCGAAATCAGGACCGAGTGAGAAACAACGGCGACTGGCAAACGCTGTACTACGATAGTGTCGAGTTGGATCCAATCAAGCTACTGGACAAAATTGAAGCCGGCCAGAAAGCAATCGCTGATCGACTGAAGAATGCCATGAATCCGATCAACGCTAACTAATGAGCAGCAAGCCATCGAAAACACCCGGCGCAATCTTTACTTCCTCAAGAAACACCCAGCGACATGACACGCTGTTGAGTGGGTGAGCCGGAAATCGACTTCATCGCTGCTCAGGACCGCTGCGGACAGAGAAACGCCGATGCCATCGCTGACCACATGCGCAGACGGGGCGAAGCCGAAGGACAGTTCCGGCTCAATCGTTCCACCCGGTACTCTGCTGAGAGTGAGCAAGGACTGACTTCCACAGCAAGCGCAATGACCGTTCCGGCCCTCGCTAATGACCTCGCAGCTGGCACACAAAAAACTGCTTTTTGAAGACGAACCAAATGAGTACTCCGCCACACTTGAGCAGTCATGTTTGTCGCTCCTCCGTATGGGGTCAATCAAATCGACCTAGGCTAGGGTGATTGCTTAGACATTGGATGAGAGCGCCTGCGGAGATGAAATACAGCGAACCCAATAAATCCAGGCAGCTAGAACAATGACGAATAATGTCGGCCGAAGGTGCTTATTCTCAGCAATTCCGCAGCACCGGAGTGCTCGACGTTCGAACGTCATTCTCCCCAGCGCAAACCCATCGCCGTCCTAGAGTCACCACCAGATCTGCCACGCCGCCACCGCCGACAGTGCGGGGCGCCACTCAAATTCTCTGAACCTCTCTGGACTTAGTCGATCATGCACGTTACAACGAGAATTTTGTTCTCGTTGTAACGTCAAGTTGCTGCATCCATTGAAATTCAACGGGATATCAAGGGCGAAGCCCTTGGCTAGTTAGTCGCATGCCCTGCGTGCTCTGACCGGAGGCGCTTGTTAATCGGCAAACGTCAGTATCACATTGCCGTGTTGGTAGCTGTGCGGTGCTTTCTCTTGGGCGCGCGCGTTGAGGGTAATCCGATACGCGCCCGGCGAAATGACCGTGAAAATGGCGCCTTGCGCATCCTTAATTGCCCAGGGCGTTCGAACTTCGAAACTCGAGGCCGCTGAGGGCACATAGTCGAAATCCACCGTGTAAGTCCGGCCTTTCAACTTCGTTCCGGTAATCTTGATGGTTTTGCTGGGCGCCCCAATCATGAGTTGCGGAGGGTCAAGAACAATCGCAACTCCGCCCGAGTAACCGATTGTGAGCAATGTACTTCCGTGAGGCAGATTGAATTCCACCTTCGCATGAGTATCTTGCGGATGCTGCTCCAGCGTTGCGGCGATGGATCGGTTCCCCACTTGCGCCCGAAGCAGCTTCGCGCCGAAAGGGATTTCGGGATCAAACAAGATCTCCACCGGTGCGCCTTCATTTTGCATGCGGAGCTGTACTTCATTGGCGGATTTTAGCATCTTGATGCTGATTTCAGAGCCGCCCACTTGCACGTTTCGAAGTGTAACCTCATTCCAGTTTGGTGGCAGGTGGGGCGCAAAGGTGGCGTGATTCGACCCGCCGTCTACTTTAAGTCCCAGCAATCCATTTACCGCTGCGGTGAAGAACGCCGCCGACGACCAGGTTTGTTCGGGCACCGACTCCACTTCTTCGTGATAGTAGTCCCCAGCGAGTGCCTCATGCATGTGTCCCAGGGAATCGAGAGAACTCCATTGGACGAGGGAATTCCAAATAGGGAACGCGATGGCGGGTCGGTGCTCGGTCCAGAATGCGGCGGCAATGCCGGAAGTGCCCGTGGCCCAGACACTCCCGCTGGAATAGGAATTTGGGTCGTAGGTATTGGCGCTCACGGGGTTACCTCGCGTGCCCCAATCGGTCTGAAAATCGGAAGACGCGAGTTGGTCAAGAAGCGAGTCACGCTGCACTTGAGAAAAGAAGCGCTTCTCCAAAACGCTCACGGGGCCTATATCACGATCGAGCAATGGCGCGCCGCCGCGAGTGTAGCCGGAGATCCAAAAATGCTGCTGTTCGTCCCAGTACCGTTGGCGGATTTCGCGGTTGGCTTGTTGGCTGGCCGTGGCAGCCTCCTCTACCGCTGCTCTGTGACCCGTCGCCTCAGCCAGATCGGCAAAGGACTGTGCTGCCTCTGCCCAATTTGCGGACAACGTCAGATCATCGCTGAGCGCATCCTGCTCACTGCGGCCTTCCTTGTCAGGAGGAATGCGAGGCAGCCCGTCCGCACTATCCAAGAGGGAACGACAATACTCGTAAGCCGACTGAATAGAAGGCCAATGAGCCTTCACGAAATCAAGATCATCAGTTGCAAACAAATAGTCGCCAACCGTGTTCAGAAACTGAAACGTCAAGTCCACGTGGACGTACATGTACGGATATCTGCTCCAGTCCAGCCACCTAGCGCTCTGCGACAGCTCGTGCCAGATCATGCCGGTTTTGTGATCTTGATACTCGAGAATGAATTCGAGTTCCTGGCGAGCCCGGTCGTACTGCCCCGCAGCCAGGAAGGCGCGAATGGCGAGCATTCCGTCCCCGGAGAAAAACCAGTCATACTGCGGACGTCGAGCCCTGCGGGAGGGGCCATATCCGGCGACCAGGCCGCATCCTAAGTCGGGATTGCAGACCCAGGCTTGGTCGAGGGCGATTTCAGCCCAGGCTAACGCGCGATTGGTGTCAGCATTCGGCGTTTCGATTTGCAAAACATGGCTCCGTAAACCGGAGTAATGATCTACGGCACGTCGCTCAAGTAAATCGCCCTCCTCCAGAAGTCTCTTGGCAATCAGGCTTGCATCTTGCCCAGGCCCGCTCGCTGCCATGACGATTCGCGCTCTGTCGTGGACGCCGCCCGCGCGAATCGTCAAGGCTAACCCTGGCGGGCGACCTACATGTTGACTCTCATTTGGCGTTTCATCATGCGCTACGATATCGGGCGAACCGACACTGGCCGTGCATCGGTGCGTGGGCTCAGAGATCAAGTATGCCGAAGCCGCGGAGCTCCACACCGCTTCTTGGCCCCCGATTGAAGCCGGCCACATCAGATCCAGCACCGGGATAAACCGGAACTCAATATCAATGGAACGGGCACCCTCCACTTCGTACTGAATGATTGCGCCCGGCTCCTCGAGTGGAACAAAGAGTTTTTCGCGGACTATGAAATCAGTTCCGACGTACATACGGGTCACAGCTTCGGGACTGTAGGTGATGTGCCGCAGTAGAGCCTGCCCGTCGATCCCGGTGGTTGCACCTTGTTGGCGAAAGGTTACTCTGAACGAGCTGAGGATTTGGAAGGGATAGGCCCAAACCTCCAGACCATCCTCCGAATAGCCGAAGATAGCGGCGCGACGTCCATGAACGGAAATAAATCGTCTGGGCCCAGTGGAATCGGTACTCCAAGCAAGCTGAGTGTAGGCGCTTTCGGTGTTCGCCTGGATCTGAGCTTCGAGGTGGCTCGAGTAGGTGATCAGTACATAGAACGAAAAAAGAGCAGCTCTTGCGCTGCGATGGAGACAGAGTTTCCTCGGTTGCGACATTGGGTCAGCGGCTTCTCTAAGTCACATGCAAATAAGTCGAGTATTGTTCTTCATCGATCACGACATAAGGCAGCATTTTCATTGGTCCGGGTGCGGCACTGGCCTCCCACGCTTGCTTTCCGGTTTGACTGGCAGCCAACAATTGCGCCCGCGTCAACGAGGGTTGCCCATCGTTGCCGGTGATCGCGAACAACACCAGTGGGCCGCAGAGCAGTGCGACGGTCTCAGGATGTTGCGGATCGATCGGTTCCAGGCGCATCTTCCGTGGCAGTTGCAGGTCGACGTGGTCGCCACTGCGCCAAAGGCGGGAAATGGCTGCGAAGGTTCCGGGCGCCGGCGAGTCAGGCCAACGCCTGCCGTTGACTTCAATGCGAGCGCCCAGCGCCCACTCCGGAATGCGGAAGTTCAGTGCGAATTCTTTCGGACTCGATGTGGTTAACTCAAAAAACGAGGAGTCATCGAAGGGATAAGCGCCATTCTGGCTGAGTGAGACTTTCACCTCGTCCTGAACCCAGCGGACGGTCGAAGGCACATAAAGATTTACGTATACGCCGTGGGGATCGCGAAAATAAGTATTGATGCGATAGTCCGCCGCGACCTGCGGCAGAGTGCCCGAGCAGCAGGGGAAAATGTGGTTCGAGTACACCTTCTTGCCGGCAAAATTGTAATCCGCATAGTAGAACGCCCGGCCCTCGGAGTGCATGGGTTTCGCGCCCAGGACGGTGTTGTACATCACTCGCTCCATGCTATCGCCGTAGCGGGAGTCGCGGGTCACCCGTACGAGATAGCGCGTAACCTTGAAGTGGGCGTAGGAGCCGCACGGCGTCTCAAAGCTGTTGTGCGTCTTTGTGAGACTCGCGTTCACGTCGCCGCTAGTTGGCGAACGCAACATTTCGTCGGGCCCCCAGCCCCCGGTTGCGAAGCTCTGCGCGGTGAGCATGGCGAAAGCATTCTTGGCCGCGCGCAAATGTTTCTGGCTGCCCAAAGTGAGGTATGCCTGCATCGAGGAACTGAGTGAGTTGACATAGCTGTAAGCGTGCTTTCCGCCGAGAACGTTTTCGCCTCGGGCTAAAGGGTCGAACCACGTGGAGTCGTCGAGATACTGAATCGCGAGCTCACGGTAACGATCTCCCGCGCCGCGTTGGTACGCGAGAAACAAATTCTCGGGATTGGTGTAGGACTCATCCCAGCGGAACGACTGATCTTTGCCGGAGCGCCACGCCAGCTCGCGATCGATCGCCTTTCCCGGCAGATGCGGTACGGCTGCCTTCGTGGTGCGCGTCAGGATGGCAAACGCATCGGGGTCTTCCACGAATTGGTGCGAGTCAATCAGGCCCAGTAGCAGCTTGTCGTAGCAGTAGGCGGGAAAACGATTTTTGTCATAAAAATCTTCAGAGATGGTCTGCGCATACAACCGGTTCAGGCGCAGCACTTTTTCACGAGCCTCCTGCGAGCCAGTAATTGCGTAATATCGCGCCAGAGCCGAAACCCACTGCCCGAAGGTTGCGCCGGGGGCGAAGCCCGCATCGTCCTTGCGCCAGTCATAATTCGGGTCGCAGTTATACCAGCCCCCCAAATCTGCGCCCGGAGCTGGTTGTCCGGCCATTTGGCGAAATGGCTTGAGCAGACTGTCTTCGCTCAAGTTCATCAACACGTCGTGGGTCTCCTGGAGCTGCGCCTCGTGGAGAGCACTGGTGATGGTGACGTCACGATAACCGAATTCAGCCAACGGAGGAGGGGAGGTGGGCTCTCCAGCAACTGCGTGCGGTAGCCAAAGGCATCGGCTCGCGAGTGCGCCCGTAACTGCCGCCGATAACTTCGCAAACTTGCGACGCGAGATTTTGGACCCTTCCACGGTTTTTCTACTTACTTTAATCTCACTACTCTCATGGAGATCAGGCGCTGCATCACGGACGCTTTGGGTTCTCTCCTCGACCTTCGATCAAGGTAACGAAACCATTGGCACTTCCGCCCGGAAAACTTTCAGTATTACCGTTGGGCCACCGGATCTCGACGCGTTCGACCTCTGTGCTGCTGCCCAGCCCGAAATGCAATCGCATATCGTTATTGGAGATATAGCTGGAGCCGCTCCGCACTTCTTGCACCAACTTGCGACCTCCGGCAAGAACCGTAACTTTGGCGCCGATGCCATCGCGATT
>Ga0210389_10002454_pt1 | contig 14592 bp, 9 predicted proteins | sample IncBWH28OmetaG_FD_160127 | JGI IMG/M metagenome (GOLD analysis project Ga0210389, IMG submission 160127) | Forest soil microbial communities from Barre Woods Harvard Forest LTER site, Petersham, Massachusetts, United States - Inc-BW-H-28-O ...
CCAGAGGCTGCATCGCCCGGAGGATTACGAAGGCACGGGGATCGGCCTGGCGACGGTGCAACGCATCGTTCACAAGCACGGCGGCCGGATCTGGGCGGAGGGAGAAGTAGAGAAGGGTGCAACTTTTTGTTTCACCCTGGGTGTTGGAAGACAGGCTGCGAAGAGCAACGAAGCTACGGCTGGAGGCCAATCATGAATTCAGAAAGACTAGACATACTGTTGGTGGAAGACAATCAGGATGATATGGAACTCGCCCTTCACGCACTGCAACGGGGCAAGGTGGCAAATCGCATTTTCGTTGTGCGCGATGGCGAGGAAGCTCTGGACTTTCTTTTCTGCCGCGGCCCGTTTGCCGACCGATCCTTTGATCATCCGCCTAAGTTAGTGCTCCTGGATTTGAAACTTCCGAAGGTCGATGGAATGGAAGTGCTCAAACATCTGAAGGGCGACCCTCGAACCCAGAAGATCCCGATCGTGATCATGACTTCGTCGAAAGAAGAACGCGACCTGGTGAACGGTTACAGCCTGGGAGTGAACAGCTACATCCAGAAGCCGGTCGACTTCGACCAGTTCCGGGAGATGATCAAGAATGTCGGGCTGTACTGGCTGGTCACGAATCAACCACCCGTCACGGCAGACACGAGGTAGGCAGGTGAAGGACTTCCTTCAGACGGATTTGAGGTCGGGAGCGACTGGCTCCGGGCGCGCGGACTTCGGGCGAGCAGACGGCCGGCGAGCCTCCGTCTTTGCTGCGTCTAACCGTGCGGCGATCTCGTCGAACCCCGGGGTGGGGCCTTTCCAATGCAATTCGTCTACATCCTTAAACAGCGGCACATCGGTTCGCAGTGTTGCAAGCGTGCGGAAGAGCATCGCTAGATCACGCTCGCGTACAAGAGTATCTGCCAGAGCGCCGGCGCTCGCCGCGTTCACATGCCATTCGCGCCAATCGGCGGGAATTGCTTCGAGGTGGCCATACTTCGCCAAGACAGCGGCCGACGACTTCGCTCCCCAGCCGCGCAGTCCAGGATAGCCATCCGCGGAATCGCCCACCAGCGCTAGATAGTCTGGGATCGATGTCGGCGCAACGCCAAATTTCTTGATTACTGCTGCCTCGTCCATCGTGATTCGCGTTCGGCGATTCAGCTGAACGATCCGCGTGCCTTGCACGCACTGAGCCAGATCCTTATCCGGAGTGCACATAATCACTTGTTTCACTCGCGCATCGCGGGCAGCGAGTGCGGCTGCGGCCGCAAGCGCGTCGTCGGCCTCGAACTCCACCATCGGCCAGACGACGATTCCGGCGGCGGACAACACGCTCTCGAGCAGGGAGAATTGCGCCAGCAGATCTGGCTCGACGCCTTCACTGGTCTTGTAGCCCGGCCACAACCGGTTGCGAAACGACTCGATCACGTGATCGGTTGCAACTGCGATGTATGTTGCCCCGCCACGGACCATCCCCAACACGGACGACAGCACTCCACGCACGGCAGCGACCTCCCGGCCATCCGCGCCTCGCGCCGAAGGCAGCGCGTAATAATGTCTGAATAGTTCGTAGGTGCCGTCGACTAGGTAGACATCCATTGTGGCAACTCGTTCCGGGAGGCTGCGGCGCAAGCTAGCGCGGCTTGCCCCTTTTCATCCTCCGAGCATCGGGCAGACTCCGAGCACTCAGGCAGTGGCTTTTGCTTCGAAGGTCTTCATGAGGTCCAGAATCGTGTCGACCACGGCCTGATCGCCGACCATCGTATTGATCATTGCGTGGTAAATCGCGCGGTCTGGCCATTCGACGTTGAAATACTTCTGAATGAAATCGATCCGTTCGCGATCGACGGTATCCACGAGTTGTTCGGCTTCGTGTTCATTCTTGCCGCGAGCCAACAGGCGCCGCACCTTGTCTTCTCTTCGAGCATAAAGAAACACACGCAACGTGTCGTTGCGGTTCTTGAGAAACTGTTGCGACCCTCTTCCGACAATGACGGAGTTCCCGGTTTTCGCCGCGTGCTGAACAACCTGTTCCGTAAACTTCAAAATGCATTCACTATCGACCAGCTTGAGCTTGTGCGCATTGATGCTGCCTTCATAACTCCCTCGCAAGAAGGATTTGAACAGCCGGTAGTACAGAGGATCGGTTCGTTCCTCCCGGCACTCGACTTCCGCCTTAGGACATTCCGCCAGCCGCGCGATCTCCTCGGTTAGTTGCTGATCCCAAAGCATCCAGCCCAATTGCTTCGCAAGCCGGGCAGCGATCTCGCCTCCGCCGCACCCATATTCGCGTTCGATGGTGACAATTTTTATCATCTGCGTTTCCATAATCTCACGCCTCGCTTAACAACCCTACGACGAAGAGTGCGTTTACCTCTTCCTGACTTGGTCAACCTCCACCTCCGAGCGCACATTTATAGCATTTACTCCAACGGCCTCGGCCCGGCGCCGCCGGGATCGTTCCTCTTCAAGGCGAACGACAGAAAAAACATAATCCCCGAGGCGACGGCAAGAACCTTAAATGTATCGATGTAAGCCAGGCTTGCCGCCTGTGCTTGCAGGCCCTGATAAATACTGGCGTAGGCAGTGATTTGCGCTTCATGCTTCCCGACGCCGGCAGCTGCCAGATGCTGAGCCAGCCCATTCGCCGAATTCATAAAATTCGGATTATCAACCCGGACGCTCTCCACCAGCCGGGCCTGATGGAATTGCGAGCGCCGCGCAATCAACGTCGTAACCAGGGACGTTCCCACGCTGCTTCCCATGTTGCGCATGAAATTAATGATCCCGGCAACGGAGTTGTTTTTCTCCGGCGCAATTCCAATGTACGCGGCCAACGTAATCGGCACGAAGAGAAATCCCAGACCAATCACCTGCGCGATGCGCAGCCACGTTGCGGCGCTGAAGCTGATTTGCAGGTCAATTCGCCGGGTGGAATAGAGCATGGCAATGGACAAGGCCAGCCACCCAAAGCCGATCAGCCGGCGTGCCTGAATTTTCGTCGTGAGCTGGCCCATGATGGGCATTTCAACGAGCAAGACAAGGCCTCCTGCCGAAAGCGCCAGCCCAGCCAGTTCCGATGTATATCCGAGCAGCGTCTGGAGGAACTGCGGCATCAGCACCAGGCTGCTGAACAAAAGGATTCCGAGCATGAACATCATCAGGCTCGCGCTCGCAAAGTTAAAGCTCTTGAACATGCGGACGTCGATGACGGGCGCCTTCTGATACCACTCCCAGATGACCAGTGAGATCAGGCACACGCTCGCCATAACGACGAGGGTCGTGATGAAGCGCGACCCGAACCAATCGTCTTCCTGCCCCTTGTCGAGCAGAATCTGCAACGCCCCGATACCAAGCGCCAGCAGGGAGATGCCGATGTAGTCCAACTTGAGGCCGGCGGCCTTGAGCTTGGCTATATAAGGAGGATCTTCGACAAATCGTCGAATCAGAAACCATGTGGCGATGCCGACCGGAAGATTGATGAAGAAAATCCATCGCCACGAATAGTTGAAGGTGATCCACCCGCCGAGTGTCGGTCCGATGGTCGGGGCCATGATAGCCGTAATACCGTAGAGTGCAAAAGCCAGGCCTCGCTGGTGCGGTGGGAATGTGTCGGCAAGAATCGCTTGCGCCATCGGTTGCAGTCCGCCGCCGCCCGCACCTTGCAAGACCCGGAAGAGAAGAAGAAATCCGAGGCTGGGCGCGATGCCGCAGAGCAAGGAGCTCACGGTAAAGACCGTCAGACATGCCATGAAGAAGCGTTTCCGCCCGAGCGTGCTCGCCAGCCAGCCGCTGATCGGCAAGATGATGGCATTCGAAACCAGATACGACGTCAGCACCCACGTGCTCTGGTCGTTGCTCGCGCCGAGATTCCCGGCCATATACGGCAGGGCGACGTTGGCGATGCTGGTGTCGAGCACCTCCATGAACGCGGCCAGCGCCACAACGACGGCGATCAGCCAAGGATTGTACTTGGGCCGCCAAACATCCTGATCGAGTGTGATGGCAGCAGCACTCATTTGAGATACACGTCGGGAACTACGTTCATGCCGGGACGAAGACGACGATCTTTGTTCTCTCCCGGTTCGAGCACGATCTTTACCGGAATTCGCTGAACAATTTTTACGTAGTTTCCAGTGGCGTTCTCTGGCGGAAGCAAGCTGAACAGCGGGCCGGTCGCTCCGGCAATGCTGTCTACGTGCCCCTTGAGAGTCTGGCCGGTGGAATCTATATCGATTTCCGCCTTCTGCCCAACCTGCATATGCTTCAGTTGGGTCTCCTTAAAATTAGCGGTGATCCACACTTCATCGAGGGGCACCACGGTGAGGAGTTGCTGACCTTCCTGAACGTTCACTCCTACGACGATCTTTTTATCTACTTCACCACTTACTGGAGCGACGATCTTCGTGTATTCCAGGTTGAGCTGGGCCTGTTCAAGGAGCGCGCGCTTTTGATCGACATCCGCGATCGCGGCTCGCGCACGCGCCTGGCTGGACGATACTTGCTGCGGTCCGGTCTCGGCAGACTGGTGGTTCGCAATGGCTTGCGAGAGCCGGCTCCGTGCCTGCTGCACGAATTGCTGCGCCGCGGATTCACTGGCTTGGGCCGCGGATACCGTCGCGGCGCTGGATTTGGCCGCGGCCAGTGCCTGATCGTAGATTTGCTCCGATACTTCACGCTTATCGACCAGCAACTTGTAGCGATGCAGATCGTCCTGCGCCTTCACGTCGTTGGCTTCAGCGGACTGCACCTGAGCATGAGCAGCAGTCAATTGTCTCTCGGCAGCGATGACTCCAGCGTTGGAATCTTCGATGCCGGAGGCCGCGAACCTCAGTTGGCTCGAAGTATTCACGGAAGTGATCGGAACTGTGATGTCCAGAGACTTGGCAGTAGCTTCGGCGCTGTTGAGACTCGCCTGCGCTTGGGCAACCGCGACCTCGTAGTCTTTCGGGTCAAGCTCGACCAGCACCGTTCCCTTCTCCACCCACTGGTTATCGTCGACGTTAACCTTCACCACGTATCCCGACACGCGCGCACTCACGGGATAGAGGTGAACGTCGGCCTGCGCGTCGTCCGTTGACTCGTAGCTGCTCAAGTAGCGCCACAGGAAGATGCCGCCCACAACCAGCACCGCGATCGCGACAACGATAATGATGTTTCTGCGACGCTTGGCATTCCGGCGAGCAGGGGGCGTGTACTCCCTGCCTGCCGAAGACGTTGGAGTGGCGTGAAAGTCGTTCTCTGTGCCTGTGTCTGGGCCTGCACCCGGTGCTGAACGGGGTGGGTTTTCTTCCGCCATGTTTATTTTCCTTTGAAATATTCTTTGACGCCTTGCTCAGCGATTCCAACGGCGCGAGCCAGGGAAATTTTTGCATAATTGTAGCTGTAGAGACTCGATATGTACTGTTCGTGCGCGCTCGCGACCGCCTCTTGCGATTGCGTCACTTCCACCGTATCGGCGACACCTGCGCTGAAACGATCGCGCGACTGAGTCAGCGCCTGCTCCGCCAGATCGATGTTGCTGCGCGCCACGTTCACTTCTTCCGCCGCAGACTCGAGATTCAGCAACGCAGCGCGCACGTCGGCGTCAATTTGCCCTCGCAGATTCTCGAGGCGCTCGCGATTCTGTGCGAGCTTCGCGTCGGCCACCAAAACATCGCCGTGAACTTTGCCGCCCGTAAAGATTGGGATCGTGAGCGTTCCGCGCACGTCCGCGACGGGCGTTGCCGTCGACGGATGCGCGCCTCCCAGCCCGTAATCGGCGTCCAGGGAGAGTGATGGAAAATAGCCAGCCACCGCCGCTTTTTTAGCGTATTCGGCCGCGCGGACGTCGGTCATGGCGGCCTGAAAATCCGAGCGCGACGCATAGGCGCGTTTCAGGGCCTCATCTACGGTGATGGCTTCGAACGGTTCATACGGAGACTTATCTGTGAATTCAAATTCCTGGCCGGGAGCTAGGCCGATCACACGCGCGACGGTCAGTTTCTGAATGGCGAAGTTGTTTCTCGCCTGGATTAATTGCTGTTGGCGGGTCTGAAGCTCAACTTTAGCGCGCAGCGCATCGATGTCGGGAGAGGTTCCGGCGTTGACCTGATCGGCCGCCTGATCGTAGACCGCCTGCGCTGTCTTGACCTGCGCGTCTGCCGTCTCGATGCGGGCTTCGTCGGCGATGGCCTGCAAATAGGTATAGCCCACTGCCAGCACGACCAGATCGCGCGCATCTTTAAACGTATAGCCGGCCGATTTCAAACTTTGGCTGGCCGCGCGGGTCGCGCTGATGGACTTCCAGTCGAACAGCGTCTGGCTCAAATTGGCGCGCGCGTCGAAATAAGAAAAAGGACCAACGGAGGGCGAGATATGGAAGAGATTCGCAATCCCGCCGAGACCGGCTTCATCGATATTGGTCTTCGAGTCCGCCACGTAAGGCGCCCCCGTGACGTGCGGCAGCAGAGAACTCAACTGCTCCCACCGTTCTCCACGGGCTGAGCGAATGTCTGCATTCGAGAGGAGCAATCCCAGATTTTGCTTTAGACCGCGGTCGATGGCGTCGCGCAACGAAAGCGGCAAAACGCCCGGAACGAGCTTTGCCGGCACGCTGCCTGCGAACTTGTTAACTCCGCCTGTCCCGGGTATGGCTTCGCCTGGACTGCTCGGACCGGGTGTCGCGGTCTGCGCAACGCCTGTCGCTGTTCCGCAAATCAGGATTCCGGCCAACAGGAAAATGCCGCCGCGTTCATGACTGAGCCTCAAGAGAGTCTCCTTCCTTCTGGTCATATCCCAAACTGCCAACCCCGAGAACTGGGTGGGATGAAATGATATGCCAGCAGATGAATGCGTGCACATTCGTGATTCAAATTGTTAGCGTGGAAAGGATTTTGACGACCGTTGAGGCCGCGTGAAAGCGGCAACTATCTTGCAAGCTGAGAGGCGGCTCTAATAACAACTAAGTCAGGAGGGCTCGCGCGGCGCGTGCCGTATCACCCTCGATCACCAGGCTTGCCCGTGGCCAACGTTCGCCACGATCTTCCGCAGCCATTCGGGGGATTCGCTGCGGGCGATTGCCTCTTTTTTTTCTCCAAGCGCAGCCTGTCCTTCATCGAGAGTAGCGCCGATCCCGAACGAGAAATCAGTTCCCTCAATCGTCTGGATCCGGCCCTCTGCGTACAGTTGAAAAGATCCTCGGAAGATTTGCCGCGCCTTGGAAATCTGCGCATTCAATTCCTCGCGCGTCTCTCCCTTGCACAGAAATTCATCTTCCTGACCGTGGTAGACCTCCAGGTCAACGCTGACGAGGATCTTTGCCAGTCTTCGCAAAAGCATGTCACCGGCAATGCGGCCGTACGAGTCGTTAAAGACTTTCATCAGGTTGACGTCGACGATGCCTACAAATGGGCTCGCTTCTCCTTCGTCAAAGGCCAGATAGTTCGGCAGGCCCGTAAGCGCCGAAATCAATGCGACGTGGCGGACTGGTTCCTTAATCTCCATAGCAGGCTGAACGCCCCGATGAAGAGAGATCGTGGCTTTCGCCTCTTCCAGGTTCGAAGAGATTCCGCTCTTCACCATGAACGCGGCGAGGAAGCCTGCCGAGCGCGAGATGCCGTACTTGCAATGGATCAGAATCCGTTCGCGTTTCGCGGTCTGTTGTTGCAGCCACACCAAGGCTTCTCTGACATGGCCGGGCGAGATGAGTCCTGTGTCCGGGGCGGCAATCCATTTGTACGCTTTGCCCGGATGTTCAGAAGATTGATCCCTTCCTGGAGGCTGATAGGCGTCGGGACCGCGCACATTCAGAATTGCTGTGATCTCTTCGGGATTGTTTTGGACCAATTCATCCGCGTCTTGCTGACCGCCGAGCCAGAGATTGTTAATGATATGGTCCATATCCAAAAAACATTAAAGCAGGCAAAACAAAACGCCCCAAGCTCAAAGAGTCTGGGACGTTCGGCCAAAGCAGCCCTCCCCCGAAGTCTGCTCCGTAATCAGAGTAAGCGAGACCTCGAAAGCTGGGAATGGCTCGGACGGGCTACAGGGCCGCATTGCCCTGAAAACAAGATAGTTATTGCTCATAAAATGGTCTCACCGACCATCCTTTCGAGTTTTCCATGAGCCATTTTTTCGTTCTTTTTCACATTTAGAGAGTAGGAACGCACCGCGGCCAGTTTTCCGGACCGATTTGCGACGAGGGAAGCGGATCGCTCGGGCTTTGGGACCTGCGTTTCAAATACCCGGAGGCTGGTGGGCCTTGGAGAAAAGGCCCTCCAGTTCGGGTGAACCATGCAATCCACGGTATCGACTCTCAATTTTCAGGAGCTTTTTATGAAGCGCACACTTAGCTTTCTTGGCATGGCACTGATCCTGATTCTGCTCGCGACGATTCCCGTATGCGCGCAATACACCGAGCTGCACAACTTTGACTGGCACAAAGAAGGAGCGAATCCACTCTATCCCGCGCTCTTGGCGCAAGGGCAGGATGGAAGTCTCTACGGCACACTCCAGACCCAGCTCTCAGGCGAGGGCTCTGTATTCAGCTACGCGCTCAATGACACTTTTACCCAGTTATACGGGTTCACTGGAGATGACGGAGAGTTCCCGCAATCGGGTCTGAGTCTTGGATTCGACGGCAATTTCTACGGAACAACCGAAGAGGGAGGGAAGGCACGCAAAGGCACCGTCTTCAAGATTGGGCCGGGCGGTATGACGCTGCTCCACGAATTCCAGGACGACAGCAACGGCGCTTATCCCTGGGCGCCGCCCATCCAGGCTCCGGATGGAAACATCTATGGCGTCACTTATAACGGCACGCATCCGGGGATCGCATACAAAATCACGCCCTCTGGCGGGTTCTCGGCGATCGCGACGTTGCCCTCGGAAACCTGGGCTCCGTTGATTCTGGGCGCGGACGGGAACCTCTACGGCACGACGCAATACGGCGGAGACTTCAATCAAGGCACCGTCTTCCAACTCACCACCAAAGGCAAGCTGAAGGTCATTCATAGTTTTGGGGCCGATGGGTTGCATCCCGGCGGCCCCGTCATGCAAGCCGACGACGGCAAGCTCTACGGCACAACGCCGTGGGGAGGAACAGGCAGCATTGGAATCGTGTTTGTAATGTCGACCAGCGGCGCAGGATACAAAGTTCTGCACAACTTTCAAACCCTCGATGGCGTAAATCCAGCCTCGGGGATGGTACAGGGCAGCGACAAATTTCTTTACAGCGTTGCCTCCAGCGGCGGCGCGAACGGACAAGGCACGCTTTTCAAGATCAATACAACCGGCAAGACCTTCTCGGTGCTCTACAACTTCGACACTCAATTGGGCGCTGAGCCGACCGGAACTCCCACGCTTCACACTAATGGCACGATCTACGGCGTTACTTACACCGGAGGCCCGCAATTCTCCGGCTACGGCGTGCTTTACAGCTTCCAGAATGGCTTGAAGCCTTTTGCATCGCTGGTAGTGATCTGGTCGGGCAAACTCGGCACACAGGTTGGGATTCTCGGCCAGGACTTCAGCAAAGCTACTGGCGTCCAATTTGGAACTGGGCCCGGCACATTCACGGTCGTGAGCGACACTTATATGGTTGCGTCGCCGGCGACCAATGCCACCACTGGCCCGGTGACTATCCTGGAGCCCGGCGGAAACATCGTTACCACACAGTCGTTCAGTGTGCTGCCGGATATTCTCAGTTTCAGTCCGCCCAGCGGCTCGGTCGGAACACAGGTCGTCGTCACGGGTACTAGCTTCCTTCAAACTACGGCGGTGACGATCGGGGGCGGAAAAGCCACGAGCTTCACTGTGAACTCAGACACCCAGGTCACGGCGACAGTCCCCGCCGGCGCAAAGACAGGGAAGATCACGATTACTACCAAAGGCGGGAAGGCCACCAGCGCGAAGAAGTTCACGGTGAACTGAATCGACGGTCTACAAGTCCGCAGAGTCCGCGGCGACGGGCCAGAGCGCGCCGTCGCGGACTCTTTTTTTCTAGTACGATGTCCTCGATGCGGAAACCGTTCCTCTCTCGTCTTCTCCTTGTTTGTGTCCCGCTAATTATTGGATTGGCGGCAACCTCCGCCAACGCAGGTTCGTTCCAGTATTTTCGTCTCGGCAATAAGGAGGACGTTCAAGCTCGCCCCCGCGGCGGCACCGCGATGATGGGGGGTGGAACCGATCTCGACGAGGCCTTTCGGTGGCTTTGCGAGAAGGGCAACGGCGGCGATTTTCTAGTTCTGCGCGCGAGCGGAGACGACGATTACAACGACTACGTCAACAAGCTGTGCAAGCTGAATTCGGTGGCAACGCTGATTCTTCCCGACCGGGCGGCGGCGGAAGATCCGGCGGTGGCTGAGATCATGAAGAGGGCGGAAGTTATCTTCATTTCCGGCGGCGATCAGGGGCACTACATTCGCGCCTGGAAAGGCACACCGGTTGAAGAGGCCATCAACGCGCATGTGGCCGCAGGCAAGCCGATCGGAGGTACGAGCGCGGGGCTCGCAGTGCAGGGCGAATTTGTTTATGGTGCGCTGGGCGATAAGCCGGACGACAATGATCTCGCTTCAACCGACGTTCTGCCTAATCCTTACTTCGATCGCGTGACGCTGGACCGCGGCTTCCTGAAGATTCCCCATCTTGAAAATCTGCTGACCGATTCCCATTTCGCCAAGCGCGATCGCATGGGGCGCACCCTGGGATTCCTGGCTCGAATCATGCAGGACGGTTGGTCGAAGTCACCGCGTGAAGTTGCCGTGGATGAGAAGTCGGCGGTGTTGGTCGAACCGGACGGCAAAGGAACGGTCGTCGGCAACGGAAAGGGCGCATATTTTCTGCGGCCCGCGCGCAAGCCGGACATCTGCAAAAAAGATCAGCCGCTGACGTTTCGAAAAATAAGTGTCTATCGCGCCGCCGCCGGGGCGCACTTTGATTTGGTGCGCTGGAAGGGCAACGGCGGGATCGCTTATTCTCTCTCCGTCGAAAATGGGAAGATCCAGAGTACGCAAGCGGACCACTCGATCTACTGAGAACACTTTCAATTCCCGCCTACGGCCTGAATCTTCTCTTGCGAATCCGGCATTGAGGCCGTAGACTTCACGCGCATTCGTTTTTAAGAATTTGCGCCGCGTCGATTTTCATCATGAAGAAGAGATTCGATTCCGGTTGCCGGGCCCATTCCTCTCGGGGAGTTCGCTTTCTGGTCGACGCCGGTAAACTCGAAGCCGGCCTCTAATTCCCTGCCCTCCCGCGAATTCTACCTATCCAGGTTTCAAGCGCAGCTGCAATACGTCCGGCTTCAAAGTGAGGCCGGAACACGAAAAGCAAGGGAGCCTCCCGTGAAAGCGATTCGTCTACTGGTATTCGCCGTCGTAGTCATACTGGCCTCGGCATCTTTGTTAATAGCGCAGACCTCGCAAGGTCGAATTCTTGGGACAGTCACGGATGCTTCCGGCGCGCTGATTTCAGGCGCGGCGGTCACCGTCACGAACGTCGCAACCGGGGTTTCGCGAACGGCAACTTCCTCGACCGCGGGCGAGTATGTGGTGCCGGAGCTCGAGGCTGGCCCGTATTCCGTCAAGGTTCAATCCAAGGGCTTCGCGACCATTGAGCGCACTGGCATTCACTTGGAAGTGGCGAAAGATGCACGCGTGGACGTGCAACTGAAACCGGGTGCCGAGACCGAGGTGATGACGGTGAGTGGAGAGGCGCCGATTATCGACACGAGCAGCGACGTGCTGGGCGAGACGTTCTCCAACGAGGCGATCAATGAACTGCCGCTGCAGGGGCGCGACTTCCAGAATCTGGTGATCTTGCAGCCGGGAATTCAACGCGAGCCAGGAGGCGGCTTTCTTTCGATCACGGCAAACGGAAATCGTCCGGAGGAAAACAATTTCATTATCGACGGAATCGACGACAACGATGCATATTACGGCACTACGGTGATCAATGCCGAAGGAGTAGAAGGGACGCCCGCGACTATTCTTCCCATCGACGCGATTCAGGAATTCAACATTCAATCGAGCCCGGAGGCTGACTACGGGTGGAAGCCGGGGGCGATCATCAACGTTGGCATCAAATCGGGCACGAATAATTTTCACGGGTCCACCTATTACTTCAACCGCAATAACGCGATCGATGCGCGCAACTGGTTTAACCCGGTCGTCGCCGACGACCCAATCGCAAGCAAGGTTTCCGCTATTAATTTGCATCAGTTTGGGGCTTCGGCGGGCGGGCCAATCAAAAAGGACAAGCTTTTTATCTTTGCCAACTATGAAGGCGTACGCGCAAAGGTCGGAAACCCGTTGCAAGTAGACACGCCCGTCTCAGTGTCGACTGGCGATCCCAGCGTCAGCATCGTGGACGCGATGGCAGAATGCGCACCCAATTGCAGTCCGATCAGCACCGCTCTGGCCGCCTACCTGCCCAACAATCCCGGGCCGGACACCACGATCTTTACCGACTTCAACAACCGGAACCGCGGTGACAATGGAATTGCGAAGCTGGACTATACCTTTTCACAGCGGCACAGTTTTTCTGCCGACTACTTCATCGGCGACAGTGTGCAGACTGAAGAAGATGTGACCGTACTGAACCCTCTTTTTCTGTCACAAGCGAATACGCGAGCGCAGGTTCTCGGCGGCAGGTGGCTGTGGGCGCCCAATTCACGGTTCACAAATCAGTTCCACGTTGGTTACAACCGCTTCTGGCAGCAAGTGGTCGTAGCCGACCACAACTTGAATCCCGACAGCGTAGGCATCAATACGGGGGTTACCAATCCCATCGACTTTGGCCTTCCAGAGATTCGTATTTCTGGATTCACCAGCCACACGGTTGGCGGAAATGGAAGCTGGCCACTCTACACGACGCCCAACCAGACGCTTCAGTTCACCGATAATGCCAGTTATGTAAGAGGGAAACATTACCTGCGCTTTGGGGGTGAAGTGCGCACGGGCAGCACCGATAATTTGCGGGACACTTATGGACCGGGGTACGCGAGATTCGACTATAACGGCCCCGAAAACTCCCCGCTCGAAAACTTCGTCTTTGGGTACCCAGATTACGGCTATGTCGCGGTCGGCGACAGTCATCGGTTTGTAACTCAGACATCGATTGGGGGATTCATACAAGATCAATGGCGGATGAGACCCAGCCTCACTCTGAATCTCGGACTGCGCTATGACGTGACGTTGCCGATTCACGAACGGCACAACTTGCTCGCGAACTTCGATCCTACGCAGGGGTTGGTGCAGGTCGGAAAGCAGATCAGTTCGCCCTATAACACGGATTTCAAAAACTTCGGCCCTCGCGTGGGTTTTGTCTGGGATCTATTTGGCAACGGAAAAACGGTGCTGCGCGCCGGAGCGGGAATCATTTATGAAATTCCGCACATCTCCGTATTCATCGGGCAGAACAACACCGAAGCGCAGGGGCTGGCTCTGATTCCCACGGGACTCACTTTGACCGACATCAATGGAAACCCGCTGCCGTCCCCGGGCACAATCAATGCAACGACGCTGACTTTTGCGTCCGGGCTGACCCAATTGTCCGACAACTGGCAAGCTGGCGGGCCCATCTTCGGCAATCTTTCACCGAGCGCCGTCAGTTGCTCTTACGACCCTGATGATGGTGTTTACAATCCATGCCCAATTTTTGGCGTCAACCGCAATATCAAAACGCCGTACGTGACAAATTGGAACCTCAACCTTGAACACACTGTTTGGCAGGACGCTGGCTTGACCATTGCTTACGTCGGCACAAAAGGAAACCGCCTCTACAGCATTCGCGATATCAATCAGAATAATTATCTCGTCGATCAGGCGAATCAGGGAGACGAACAATCCGGGCGCCCCTTCCTCAATCAGTTTCCCTATCTGAGCTTCATCGATATGCTGGGCAACGGGGACAACTCGATCTACCATGCGCTTCAGGTCACGCTGAAACAGCGCACGCATAAAGGGTTGTATTTCATTGCCGGGTACACCTTTGCGCACTCCATCGATGATTCCAGCACCAATCGCTCCTTTGACATTCAGGACAGTACGAACCCGGCTGCGGAACGCGGGAATTCGGATCATGACATCCGTCACCGCTTCACAATCGCGACAACGTATCAATTACCGTCGCGGCCTGGGCATGCCCAGATGCTGCAAGGTTGGGGACTGAACAGTATTTTTACCGCCCAGGCCGGGGAGCCCCTATTTTTCTATGATGACGTCGACGACATTAGCGGCACGGGCGAGTTCACCGATCGCTGGAATTTCACGGGCAATCCGTCAGCGGTGCATTGGACGAAACCGCCGGCGGAGCTGCCATTCTTCGCGTATGACGGGTCCCCGGGGAGCACCAATCCCGCTTGCGACGCAGTCGCCTCGCAGGGGCAACTCGAAAGCTATGGCTGTTTTGCAGGGAACGGCTGGACCATGACGCCGCCCGAACCGGGCCTGTTCGGCAACATGGGACGAAACGTCGTCCGCGGGCCGGCCTATGTAGATTGGGACTTCTCTGTGATCAAGACCTTCACGTGGCATGAGCGGCTGAGCCTTGAGGCGCGCGCTGAGTTCTTCGACATCCTGAATCATCCAAACTTTGCGGGCGTTGACACCGATCTCGTCGACGGCTACC
>Ga0210389_10002456_pt1 | contig 14591 bp, 11 predicted proteins | sample IncBWH28OmetaG_FD_160127 | JGI IMG/M metagenome (GOLD analysis project Ga0210389, IMG submission 160127) | Forest soil microbial communities from Barre Woods Harvard Forest LTER site, Petersham, Massachusetts, United States - Inc-BW-H-28-O ...
CACCGCGCGGCTGATGCGCCAGGTAATGGACTACTGCAATTCACTCGATCTAGCGGTGATTGACCACTGCGAAGATCCCTCGCTCTTCGCCGGCGGCGTGATGCGCGAAGGCCCGCGCTCCATTCGCCTCGGCCTGAAGGGCATCCCCGCGGAATCCGAATCCATCTGCGCCGGACGCGACGTCGAGCTCGCCATTCTCACGCGCGCGCGCCTGCATATCGCGCACATGTCCACTACCGGCGCCCTCGAATACGTGCGCCACGCCAAAAAACAGGGCATGCGTGTCACCTGCGAAGTCACGCCGCACCATTTCACGCTCAGCGACGAAGACGTCCGCTATGACACAAATTACAAAATGAATCCGCCGCTTGCCTCGCGCGCCGACCGCACCGCGCTAATTGCCGGCTTGGCAGATGGCACCGTAGACGCCATTGCCACCGACCACGCCCCCCATCATCCCGCCAGCAAAGACGTGGAATTCGATCGCGCGCCCTTCGGCATCATCGGATTCGAAACCGCTCTCGCTCTCACGCTCGGCGAACTCGTGCACATGGGAAAAATCTCACTGCCGCGCCTGGTGGAGCTTTTCACCACCGGCCCCGCGCGCGTCCTAGGCATCGAACGAAAAATCGCAGTAGGCGGCGCCGCCGATATCACCATTTTTTCGCCCGACCTAGCCTGGACGTACCACGCATCCGAATCGCCCAGCAAATCCCGCAACACTCCATTCGACGGCCGCACCTTCCGCGGCGCACCCGTAGCCACAATAGTAGGCGGACAAATCGTCTATCGCCGCGAACTCAGCGCTACCGCTGGATAGATCTTGCCTTTGTAGCGGCGCCCTTCAGGGCGCCATCGGTGATGCGACGGATCGTAGTGTGCTTCGAATCGGTTTTGTGCTGACGGAACGATAGCGGTCTGAGGACCGCCGCCACAAAGCGGTATCCGATTTGCCGACAAATCGTCCAGTTGTTGAAGCAGTGATTTCTGATTCAGGCGAAAAACTCGGCAATGTTACCGCTGGAATTGCACGGTAAGGACCATGTGCGTCGCCGTAGGTTTCCCATCAGTAAGCGCCGGTTCGAATATCCACAGCGCCACGGCGCGTTCGGCCTCATGTTGTAGCACGCGCGGACCAGACAGCGCTTTCGTGGACCGCAAATTTCCCTTCTCATCAATCAACGCGTCCACTTTCACCACGCCGTCCGTGTCCAGCCCCTTCGCCCATTTTGGAATGGCCGGTGGAGGCTGCGCCACAATTCTTGGTGGAATCGTTTCTCCGCGGCTCGGCGCTTTCGTGTGGCGATGTATCGGCTGCCCCGACGCATCCAGTTCAGCTTCAGGCCCGCTCTCGCGCACTTGCAACTTAGGTGAAGCCAAAGCCACGACTACTGGCGCGCTCACGGCTGTGCCTGTGGCTGACGGTGAAGATGACGCTGTGGCGCGATTCCCAGTCGCAGCGTTCGTGCCGGGCGTACCAGTCTGCTGCTGAATCTTTTGCGCCGCTTGCGCCGGCGTCGCGCCTGAATTGTTGCCGTGCGCTGGAGCTTCCGCTTCGCCGCTCGAACTGCTCGGCGTTCCCGGCGACGCAACCTTCGCGTCGTGTTTTGCTTGAGCCAGCGCCGCCACCGCGCGAACATTGCTGCGAATCTTGGCGCGGTGCGAATGCCACGCCCATCCCAGCAACGCGACGAGCACGAGCGACGCGGCGACTCCGGCTTGAATCGCGCCTTTCCCGTACGTATATCTGTGCAGCCGGTGACCCACCGGCCGCAGCATTGAAATTAACTTCGCCTTGGCGCCATGCTCGCCGCCACCGTCGCTCTCGTCTTCAACGTGCGTGCCCAGCTCTCCGTGCGATGGCGCATCCGCGGACATCGCGTCTAATCCGGACTCCTTCGTCTCCGCTGGCGCAGCTTCGCGCTTCGGCTTTCGTTTCGGGTCTTTGGCAATCAGCGCGGCCAATAACTCAGCGTCTTTCGTGTCGTTTTGCGCCGCTTCATCCTCAGACTCCGGCGGCTCTTCCAGCATCTCAGTCAGCCGCGCGGCGCGCTCTACGGCAGCCGCTTCCGCAGCCGCCGCAGGTTCCGGGGACACACTAGCAGTCTCGTCAGCAGCTGGCGCACGAGTTGCCGCGACCTGCGTGGCATCCGGAGCCGGCTCGGACACCCCAAGCACTTTTTCTTGCGCTTCAGCAGGTGGGGGCGCAGGAGCCGCAACCACGGGAGCCGCAACCGCAGGCGCCTGCATTACCGGAGCGTCCCAAAAATTCGGATCGCGCGTCGTGAATTCCAGGTCCGCGTAACCTGACTCCGCGACTTGCCGCCACTCCAGTACCTTGCACAGAATCTCTCTTCCAGTGCGCTCGTTGCGCAGAAAAACGCACTGCCCCTGCGCCACTTTCGAACTCAGATTCACCACCGCGCCATTACCGAAGACGATCGTCGTTTTCGTCGGCTCCGTGAATATCTGGCGCTGCTCCGATCCCTCGACGTGCTTCGCCCCTTGAACCGTCACCGGGACTTCCAGCACCGTCGCTTGATCGTGTCCGGCGGAATCAGCCATTACTCTTCACACCATTGAATGGAATTTGTTGCATTGCCGCGCTGCCCCCCGGCATCGAATCCCAGCCGTTGTCCGCACGAACACCCCAGCGCCGATCGCATTTTCCGGCGGCCGTTTCGCGGATAGGCTATGCCAATATCGTGCCCTCCGAGGCCGTCCACCGCAATAGCCGGGTAGTACCAATTGCCCTATTACTACCGTCGCGTCCGGCAGTTACAGGCTTTTTCGTTCCATTCGCGCACCGCCGGCATGTATCAATTCGACACCCGACACCATGACTCCGCCACCGGACCCTTCCGATGTCGCGACCTTCTCGCCTGTTCTTTATCGGCCCCTGGCGCATCCGAATCACCCACCAAATGCGGCACTCCCAAACCGCTGTGATACATTCTTCGCCATAAGAAATTCAATTTGAGGGTCTGCAAAAATGGAAACGCGTCTCTCTCCTGTTCTCCGTGTTCATCTTTTCGCCATTTTCAGTTTCCTGCTGATCGCTGGAGCCACGGCCACCGCTCAGAAATCAGCGGCAACCGCGTCGTCCACGGCAGCTACGGCCGAAAACCGCACCGCGCACGCGCTCGACCTCGCTCGCACCGATCCGCTGAATCTCTACGCGTTTTTAGTTCGCATGCCCAAGGGTGCGGATTTGCACAACCATCTCTCCGGTGCGGTTTACGCCGAATCCTGGATTCGCGCCGCCGCTGAAGACAATCTCTGCGTGGACCTCGTCACTCACTCTTTTTTTCAATCGCGCGCCATGACGGACAGCCTCCCGGCGCAGCCAGTTTGTGGTGACGGCAATATTCCCGCCGCTCACGCCTTCACCGATCAGCATCTATACGACGCGCTCATTGACGCATTCTCGATGCGCAGCTTTGTCCCCTCGGCCGGCGTCAGTGGCCACGATCACTTCTTCGACGCCTTCGCGAAATTCCACGGCGTTTCGCACACTCATACTGGCGAATTCCTGGACGAAGTCGCCACCCGCGCCGCTGCGCAGAACGAGCAATACCTGGAACTAATGGAAACTCCGCCCTTCGAGCACACCGCGGCCATCGCCAAAGAACTCGGCTGGCAAGCCAATCGCAGCTTCGGAGAATTCCGCGATCAGCTTTTCGCCAAAGGTCTGCGAGATGACGTCGCCTCAGCGCGCGCGCATTTCGATGAAGCCGAATCCGTCCGCCGCCAGGCCGAACGCTGCGACCAACCCAATCCAGCCGCTGCCTGCGCCGTGCAACTCCGTTACATCTACCAGGTTCTGCGCGGATTTCCCCCCGAGCAGGTTTTCGCCCAGACTCTGCTCGGTTTCGAAGTCGCCTCGGCGGACCCGCGCGTCGTCGGCATCAACCTCGTGATGCCGGAAGACGGCTACGTTTCCATGTCCGATTACGCGCTGCAAATGCGCATCGTCGGCTTCCTGCACGGTGTGTATCCCAAAGTGCACATCACCCTGCACGCTGGCGAACTCGCTCCAGGCATCGTCACCTACGACGGACTCTCGTTCCACGTCCGCCAGGCGGTTGAGATTGCCCACGCCGAACGCATCGGACACGGTGTTGACATCATGTATGAGGAACGGCCCTACGACTTGCTGAAGGAAATGGCGGCAAAACACGTGATGGTGGAAATCAATCTCAGCAGCAACGATTTGATCCTCGGCATCAGCGGCAAGAATCATCCGTTCCCGATTTATCGCAAATTCGGCGTGCCGGTCGCGCTCTCAACGGATGACGAAGGCGTTTCGCGCATTGACATCACGCACGAATATGTTCGCGCGGTGGAAACCTACGGACTCACCTACACAGACTTGAAACAAATGGTTCGCACTGGCCTCGAACACGATTTCCTCCCCGGCCCCAGCCTCTGGCGCGAGCAAGATGTCTTCTCCCGCCCCGTAGCCGTGTGCTCCAGCGAATTCCTCGGCGGCGAAAAGCCATCCGCCGCCTGCGCCGCCTTCCTCAAATCCAGCGAAAAAGCCCAGCAACAATGGGAACTAGAACGCCGCTTCCGCGCCTTCGAATCCGCCAACTAACGCGCAGCCTCGCAGCGCCGGCGTCACGCCGGCCCCCTGCATTCGATTTGCGGTTGAATTTGTAGCAGCCGCCTTCAGCGGCGCGGTGTAAGGTTTGCAGTTCGTGGCACGGCCACTCCTGGCTCTGCTCTTTCTGTTGCCGTAGTCATTGCCATTGAAATTGTAGCGCCTGCTTTTCAGGCGGGCGTAGTTGACTCTGATTTTGTAGGCCACTTACGGCATCGAATTACTCGGTGAACGGAACACAAACGCGACGACCAGATCCACGTCCATTTTCTTTTCGTTCATCGTCGCTGGATTCACCGTCCAGGTCTTCACCGAAGCGATCGCCGACTCCGTCAACGACTGCACGGAGCGAACTGGCGTCACCTTTTTCACTTCACTGTACTTGTTTATCAGCAGATCGAGCACCACGGTCCCCGTCGCCACACTGTTTGGAGGATAAACAGCGTAAAACGCCTGAGCCATCTGCGGCGGCATGTATCCCGCAGGAAGCGGAGGCGTAACCAGCGCTCCAGACGGCAATTGCAAACCCTGGGTTTGCGGCGTGCCGGGATTGAAGACTACTTGAACATTGATCGTGGACGAGACTTGGTTCCCATCCATCCTTCCGGGCAAGAAGCTCCACGTATTCACGGCGTTCGTCGCCGCGGCCGTCAAGCCCGGAATGTCGCGCACCACTTGCACGTTCTGCACGTGACCTCCCGGGTCCACGTTCACCGCGAGTGACACCAGCCCGGACGCAATACTGTCGGAGGGATAAGGAATGTCGCTCGCCGCAGTGAGGCTCGGCGCCACAAAATGCGAACCGGCCGAAACTCTGTTTCCTGTCGCCGCGAATCCGATGCAAACAAGCAGCAGCGAGGCGAGCATTAATTTTGCATTCTGTCTCATACAGCCCTCTCTTCCGGCGACCATGAATGGATTTCGTCGCCACCGAGCATTTCTGCGATTCGCGTGCGAGATTGACTGGCCAATCAGAGACGAGAAGCCCAGCACTTGGCGCTTATCGTAGGTTGAGTGCAGGGGTATGTCAACGAATCCCGAATGTTCGCAGTCAATAGCTGCAGAACGCGGGATACTCCGTGATCGTTTCGATTGAAACTACATTGCGCGCTAGATTTAGTGCGCGGTAGGTTCTGCTGCGGGGTGCATGCCGTGCTGCGGCACTTCGTGAACTCCGCGCAGCGGCTGTTCCTGATGAAATCTGAAGAGTTGATTCAGCGGTCCGGCGCCCTTGCCGATCGCGTAGGATTTCTCGATCGCTTTCGTCACATAAGCCTTCGCCAGAATCACGGCTTCGCGCAATTGTTGTCCGCTCGCCAGTTGCGCCAGAATCGCGGATGAAAATGTGCAGCCTGAGCCGTGCGTGTTCGGGCTTTTAACGTGGTCGCCGCCGAATGTTTCCACTTCCGTGCCGATGCACAGCACGTCAATCGGTTTTTCCAAATGTCCGCCGGTCACAACCACCGCCCGCGCGCCCATTTCCACCAGCTTCAGCCCCGCCGCTTTCATTCCCGCGAGATCTTTCACTTCCAGGCCGGTCAAAAATTCCGCCTCCGGAACGTTCGGAGTGATTACGCTCACGCGCTTCAGCAATTCGTCGCGCACGAATTTCAGTCCCGAAGTATCCAGCAATTCCGCGTTACCCGCTGTGGGACGAAACACCGGATCCAGAACTACGTGCGCGAATTTGTGCTTGTCCAGAAATTCCGTAACCACTGAAGCGTTCGCGCGGTTCGCCAGCATGCCGATTTTTACGCCAGCAATCGTTATATCTTCCACCAGCGTGTCTAGTTGAGCGCGCATCGTGGCGGAAGGCGTCGCATGCACTGACACAACTCCCTGAGTGGATTGCACGGTAAGCGCCGTCACTGCCGCGACGCCGTAACAATTGTGCGCCGCAAACGTTTTCAGGTCGGCTGCGACGCCCGCGCCGCAGGAAGGATCAAATCCCGCGATCGTCAGCAGGATGGGTGGTGTGTGGCTCGTGTGTCCGTTGTGATTACTCAATTGCCAGTGCCCTCCGCGCGAGACCGCTACAGACAACTACGCCGGCGCCGCCATTTTTCGCATTGGCGCACCGGCTAAAGAAAATGTACGCGCGTTCTTGTGCATCGCGCAAGAACAATATTTGAAAAATGCCGGGCGGTGACGACAATAACGAAATGATGTGAACGAAGATAAGAAAGTGCTAAGCAGCCATCTGCTTTTGTTGACATGCTGCGTCGCAAGAAGGATCTTTTCAATACCCGCGTTCCGCGGACTCGATCCCTGCGTAACGCCGCGACACCAGCGCCGGAGGCGCGGCACAAGTTAGCCCAGCCCGGGAGGGCTGGGTAGCGAAGGGAAAAAACCAGAGCGCCGTAGGTGCGACACATTTATGAGGGAGGCTGTTAACGCGGTTAGATGGGTTCTATCTACGCTCAAAAATCACGGAAAAAGTCCGCGCACCAGCGTGGCATCCGCTACTCGACCCACCGCCAGCACGTAAGCTCCGGTGCGCAGGTGCGCGCGATGTTTCCGCGCCATCTCGTGCACTTCGTGAAACGCGCGCCGCATCACCAAATCCAGCTTTGCGTTCACTTCCGCTTCCGACCAGAAGAAACTCTGCAGATCCTGCACCCACTCGAAATAGCTTACCGTCACGCCGCCGGCATTTGCCAGAACGTCCGGAATCACCAGCGTGCCCTTGCGCGCCAGCACTTCATCCGCATGAGGAGTCGTCGGCCCGTTCGCCGCTTCCGCCACAATTTTCGCCTTGATCTGGTCCGCATTATTCAGCGTGATGGAATTTTCCAAAGCGGCCGGCACTAAAATGTCGCACTTCATGGTCAACAAATCATCATTCGAAATCCGCGAAGTTCCCGGCATGCCTACGACGGTCCCGGAACGCTCCTTGTAACGCATGGCCTTCAGCGGGTCGATCCCCCGCGAATTGAAAACGCCGCCGCGTGAATCGCTGATCGCAATCACTCGCGCTTTTTTCTCCGAAAATAATTTCGCCGCGATCGAGCCCGCGTTCCCGAATCCTTGAATCGCGATGCTCGCCCCGCGCAAGGAAATCTTCTTCACCTTGCAAGCTTCTTCCACCACGATCACGCACCCGCGCGCCGTCGCTTCATTCCGTCCTTCCGACCCGCCGATCGAAATCGGCTTCCCGGTCACCACTCCCAGCGACGAGTGTCCCTTGGTCATGGAATACGTATCCATGATCCACGCCATCGTCTGCGAATCCGTGTACACATCCGGCGCGGGAATATCCTGCTCCGGCCCGATGATCGGCAGAATTTCCGCCGCGAACCGCCGCGTCATGCGCTCTAGTTCGGACTTGCTCATCCGCTTCGGATCGCAGATCACTCCGCCCTTCGCGCCGCCGTACGGAATATTCACCGTCGCGGTTTTCCACGTCATCCACATCGCGAGCGCTTTCACTTCGTCCAGCGTTACCGCCGGATGATAGCGGATGCCGCCCTTCGCCGGCCCGCGCGCCACGTTGTGCTGCACGCGAAATCCGGTGAACACTTTGATCTGCCCGTTGTCCATCTTCGTCGGGATGGAAACTTCCAGCACGCGCTTGGGCGTGCGCAGAATCTGGCGCATTCCCGGGTCAAGCTTCAAATACTCGGCCGCGATATCAAATTGAATTTGCGAAATGCGGTAAGGATTCAGGTCCTCCCGCGGCGCGATGCGCGGGATAGGCTGGGTGCTAGCAGGTTTGGCAACGGTTGCCATTCGATGTTCCTTCCTGACGTGGCGAGCAACTACGCGATAAGGGCCGTAAGTCTTGCGCGAGTCGAAGTTTAGTCAAGCCGTACAGGATGTCAATGGAAACCAATAAAATTACGGTAAACACTCGCGTAAGTGTTCATTGCAACGGACGCACGTAACGACGTCACAGGCATCTGTAAACATATGTGCAGTAAGTACTTACACGCACGATAGCTGCTTCCTCGCGTGCGTATTTCCACCACGGCCATGCCGCAGGAAATCGCCCCAGAACCCCGTTGACCCTGCCACACCAACAAGTTACGCTGCCACCACAGCGGCGCAGCCGCGCGGCTCTAGTAGGCGAGTGGGTTCCGGCGGCGCAATCCGGAATCCCTTCGCGCGCGTATCTATTAGGAGAAGCATTTACTTGGTAACGGCGGAGAAGCGAGCGGAGTTGAAGGCCACGGACGCGTCGCTCATTGACCGGATCGTTCAGCGTGACGAGTCAGCGCTCGCCGCGCTCTACGACCGTTACGCCGGCATGCTCTCGTCCGTCTTGAACCGGATTTTGCGCGACACCCAGGCCGCCGAGGAAATTCTGCAGGACATTTTCTATCAGTTGTGGCGCAACGCTGCGCAATTCGATTCGTCGCGCGGTTCACTCTCTGGCTGGCTGCTGGTGATCGCCCGCAATCGCGCCATCTCCCGTTTGCGGCGGCACAATCCCGCCAGCGGTGATGAGCTCAGCGAAAACACGGTCGTCGTTGCCTCCAATCTCGAAAGTTCCGTCGCACAGCAGCAATTGATGGCCAAAGTGAAAAGCGCGCTGGACAATCTGCCGAAAGAACAGCGCGCCGCGGTCGAGCTAGCCTACTTCGAAGGACTGACGCACAGCGAAATCGCGCAGCGCACCGGCGATCCACTCGGCACCGTGAAAACGCGGCTGCGTTCGGCGGTAGAAACTCTGAAACGGGATCTGCATCCATGAGCAGCGAACATCCAACTCGGCCGGAAGATTTCGATCTCTACGCGTTAGGCGCCCTCGACGACGCCGAACGCAAAGCGTTCGAATCGCACGTAGCTTCCTGCTCGGACTGCGCCGAAAAACTCGCCGCTGCGCGCGGACGCATCGCGATGCTCGCGTTTGCTGCGCCGGCCGTGGCTCCCTCTCCTGGCGTGAAGGAAACTCTGATGCGGCAGGTCATCGCGTCGGCTGAAGGGCCTGGCGGTGGTGGCGCGCGTGTGCATTCCGGGTCGGCTGCGGACGGCGGAGTGTTCGCGCGCTGGTGGGCTGTGCTGCTGCCGGTCGCGGGGGCGTTTGCTCTCGCCACCGTTTTGCTGTGGCTGCACAACGAGCAGCTTGACCGGCAGCTTGCTGATCTGCGCAACACTATTGAGCTGCAGAAGAAGGAACTGGCGGAGACGCGGCATCAGGCTGATCTGATTGCACAGCGCGAGACGCTTGTGGTTCCGCTGTGGTCGCAGAAAGGCGCTCCCGCGGATCACGGGGAAGGGCATGCGCGGGTGCTTTATAACGCTAAGGAAGGAATGATGACTTACGACGGTTGGCTGCCTTCGGCGCCCGCCGACAAAAGTTACCAGTTGTGGCTTGTGCCGATGAATGGCGCGCCGATCAGCGCTGGAGTTTTCAATCCGAAGAACGGCGAGATGAGCCACATGATGATGAAGCTTCCCGCGGGCGTCACTGCAAAAGAATTCGCGGTGTCGCTCGAGCCGGCCGGCGGAATGTCGCAGCCTACTGGGCCGATGGTTCTCGTCGGCCCCATCTCGTGATCTGCCGCGCGCGCAAAATTTCGCACGAGAAAAGTTTTAGGATTTCGCGCCGCTCGGAATCAAATCCACGCCCATGTACGGTCGCAAGGCTTCCGGAATCGCGATTGAACCGTCTGCGCGCTGGAAATTTTCCAGCAGCGCGATCCAGGTGCGTCCTACTGCCAGGCCGGATCCATTTAGTGTGTGCACGAACTCGGATTTTTTTCCGCCGGGGGGCTTGAAACGAATGCCTGAGCGGCGGGCTTGGAACGCTTCGGTGTTCGAGCAGGAGGAAATTTCCATGAACTCGGCGGCGGAGGGGAGCCACACTTCGATGTCGTAGGTTTTCGCTGAGGCGAATCCCATATCGGCGGTGCTTAGCAGCATCACGCGATAATGCAGGCCCAGGCGCTGCAGAATTGCTTCGGCGTCGGCTACCAGCGCTTCCAGCTCGTCGTAGCTGTGCTCCGGCCTCGTGAATTTGAACATTTCCACTTTTTGAAATTGGTGCTGGCGCTTCAGGCCGCGCGTGTCGCGGCCTGCGGCGCCGGCTTCGGAGCGGAAGCAGGCCGTCCAGGCACACACTTTGATCGGCAGGGCGTCGGGTTCGAGCGTGGTGTCGCGATACAGGCTGGTTAATTCCACTTCGGAAGTTGGGGTCAACCACAGGTCGGTGCCTTCCAGGTGAAACATGTCTGCTGCGAATTTCGGCAGCTGGCCCACGCCGGTGAGCGAAGTGGTGTTAACGAGGAAGGGCGGCAGAATTTCGGTGTAGCCGTGCTCGCGGGTGTGCACGTCCAGGAAAAAATTGGCGAGGGCCCGTTCGAGGCGCGCGCCCAGGCCTTTGTAAACCGCAAAGCGCGAGCCTGCGATTTTTATCGCGGCGTCAAAATCCAGAATTCCCGCGCCCTCGCCTAATTCCCAATGCGGCTTTGGCTTGAAATCGAATTGTGGAGGCGCGCCCCAGCGGCGCACTTCCACGTTGTCCGCCGCGGATTTTCCCACCGGCACGCTGGAGTGCGGAATATTCGGCACGGTCAGCAGGAATTGCTTCAGTTGCTCGTCGAGCACGGTGATGGTTTCGTCGTCGCGCTTGATTTGGTCGGAGACCTGCTTCATCAGGGCCAGCAGCGCGGTGCAGTCTTCGCCGCACTTTTTCATGCGCGCGATTTCTTCGCTGGCCTTGTTGCGCTCCGCTTTCAGGCGCTCCGCGGAAGTAATCACCATGCGCCGGTCGGTATCAATCGAGCGAAAAGGCGCAAGGTCCAGAGTGGCGCCGCGGTCCCGCGCCATCTTCTCGATCACATCCAAGTGTTCCCGCACATATCCCAAGTCCAGCATAGGCCCAGCAGAATACATGAATCCGCCATGAAGTGAAAAGCGCCGACGGGTCGAGTCAGGTGGCACAGGCAATCCTGCCTGCGCGCATTTGATTTGCTTTGAATGATGTTGCGAGAGCGCAACCCGCGACCGGAGAGCACGGGCAGGACTGCCTGTGCCACGGAGGGCAAATTTGTACTGAATAGAAAATCGTTTCTCCTTTGTTTTCATCGGATCGCTCACCAGAATGATGATTTGGCGAGCTTTATTTGTATCGAATAGAAATGGCGGCGCGATTCGCGGGATGGGATTGGTGAGGTGTGGAACGGACGCCGAAAAGTCGAACTTTGTAGCGATTAGAAAATGTTTTCTCGTTTGTTGTGAGCGGGTTAGGTTGATATTTAATAATTGGGTAGCGATTAGAAATGGTGGGAAGAGAAGGTGGGAGCTGGCGGTTGAAGCGCGAGCAGCGTGGACCATGTAGCCCCCTTGTGGTGATGGAATCAGCGCACGACTGATGATAACACAGTCGTTACGGTAATTCAAGTGCAAACTGCCGGGGTGGATGGGTGGGCCACTCGCAGGGGCAAGGAAAGTTCACATGCCGAAGGCCCCGAAAGAAACACCAAGCAGCGTGAATATCAGCCAAACGACAAGCGCGCAACACATTCCGCCGCGAAAGGCCCAGCGGAGTTTCCCCGTCTCCTTCGCCTGGTGCGCCATCTTCCGGAATGCGACGATGCTGCTTAAGCCGAGCATTGCCAAAGAAATACTGAAGAGCCAAAGGAGCAACGCCCCGAATATGGCAAGTTGTGGGTGGAGCCCGTTCATCAAATTGGCAAACGGCGGCAGCATCCCACTAAACACTGCTATGAAGAAAGCCAGATGGCGCCCCGATCCCGACAACATCAAGACGAGTGGGAGCAGGGTAATGAAAGGCGTTGCCGCGCCCAGTCCAAGCGCAAATGCCAGTGAATTCTTCCCACTACGGAACAAAAGATAGAGCAGCGCAAGGCTGAGCGACCCCCAGCGACCAAAAAAGGTCAGGGCTACCAGCACATTCTGATCAGCCGCTGCCTCAGATACAAACCCTACGCCCAAGGCGATCGCGCAAATCAAGGCGAAGCACCGGGCCGCCCACAGCCAGCGAGAACCCGCCAGACTGATGGGCTCGCTCCTGGAGGGAAGTACGCTGTCGAACATGGATGCCTCCCATTTGAACACGAGTGACTGATGGAACTATTCTTTCATTTGCCTTGGCTGAGCAGGGCTCCCACAGCTTCCTCCACCCTCTGGAATCCCTGACTCTGGTTTGGCGCGGGCTGCAGGCTTCCTTCGCGGTCGATCAGAAAAATCGTCGGATACTTTGCTATTTCGCGGTAAAAGGCCGGCACCCCGGGCGTGGTTATTAGAAGCGGATAGGTGATCGGAACTTGATTTAAATATGCTTGCTGTTGGGCGATTGCCTCATCAGAAATGCCCAAGACGACGAGACCGTCTGACTTTCGGGATCGGTAGAGATTGTCCAGTTGAGGCATCTCGGTACGGCACGGCTCACACCATGTAGCCCAGATGTTTACCAGCACTACCTTGCCTTTGTAGTCTGCCAATCGCTGCGGCTTACCTTGAATATCAAGAGTGTCGAACAGCGGGGCCGGCACATCGTGCATTGCCATGTTGCGTGACTGTTTCGAGCGGGCAAGGCCGTCCATCACGGGCTTCGCGATAAGCAGCAGTGAACATGCCGCGATTCCCAAACCTATTTTCGCGGAAAGAGAAAGAGGGCCCTGGCGCCGATCTCTCAGGGCGAGCATCAGCGTTGCAAGAAAGGGAACCGGCAATGCGAGACTGGAAACGAACAAACGAAATCGCCAGTTGCTTTCGGGATTAGGACTTAATGCAAGCAGAGTCTGAATAAAGATGACGTTCAACACCAATGCGAGCACCGGTGAAAGGATCCCTGCAAGTAGTACGCGGTATTTCGACAGATTAGCCACGCAGCTTTTCTTTCCGGCGCGAATCATCTTGCGCAGCCCGGGGCCGGGCCGGTCGAGTGAGAAGTTTATACCATCAATGGGAGGGCTGGTGGGCCACCCGCGTAGTCAAGAACCGAAGCGTGCGCCACCCGCCGCAAACTAGAACCAGACTGTTATTAAGCTATGTATAATCTAGCTGGGAGGACGCAGGATTGCTTAGAGCAGACTGGAAGGCGGAGTTTGCCGCCGAAAACTTCACGATAGCTCGTTTCGTCTGCCCCCATTGCGGCATTCCGTCGAGCTTCAACGCCGCCGCGGTGATCATGGAGCGGGTGGGACCCCGGATGGCGTACCACCTCGTATTGAAATGCAACTATGCTCCTTGTCGAGAACTCGTTTATGTCGTCACGACAAAATTGCCGCATCAACAGCAGCATCCCGTGACTGACAGTCTGACCATTTTCCCGACTCGACCAGTACTGGCAGCCCATCAGGCAATCCCTGCACCCGTCGCTGAGGATTGGGTAGAGGCGCAAAAGGCGTTCGAAGCAGGCGCGGTGAAGGCGGCCGCCGTAATGTGTCGGCGCGTGCTTTATGGAATTCTCTTAGACAAGAGATGTAAGGAACACCCGTTGCACGAGGGAATAGCGGAACTGGTTCAGCAAGCAAGACTGCCAGGGATAGTCGAGCAATGGCTTAACGAGATAAAGGACGATGGACACGACGCGGCCCACCCACACCGGGCGTTGGTCGTTCCTGCCGAAAATGTCGGAGAGACTATGGACTACACGAAGGAATTGCTACGGTTCGTTTACATTGAGCCTTACGATCTGGCGCAACGATTGGCCAGGAAAGCGTCACAAACCGAACAGTAGGGTGCATCCGGCAACCGCCGGCTGCTTCCTCGCCCATTACAAACTTGCTTTGTGATTCCCTTGCACAACACCAGTAGCACTGTCAAACGACCGAAGAGCGGCGGACGCTGCATTCACTGCCGCCAGAAAATGGAAAAAGGCCAGGAAACGGCGGACCACGTCTTTCCGGGTTCCTGGTATCCCGACACGACATCAGAGACCGTCCAACGGTGGACTGCACCTAGCTGCACGAAATGCAATGGCGAGTTCGGAGAAAAGGAAAAGCAAATCTTGATTCGCGTGGCCCTTTGCATCAACCCGACGAAACCGGAGGCCCTCGGGATGGTGAAACGCGCCTAC
>Ga0210389_10002458_pt1 | contig 14584 bp, 8 predicted proteins | sample IncBWH28OmetaG_FD_160127 | JGI IMG/M metagenome (GOLD analysis project Ga0210389, IMG submission 160127) | Forest soil microbial communities from Barre Woods Harvard Forest LTER site, Petersham, Massachusetts, United States - Inc-BW-H-28-O ...
GCCGCCAGTGGCGCGAGAACGCGTATTGGTGGGGCCACAATTTGCAGCGCAATGTCCACCAGTTCAGCACCGGTACAGGCTATGGCGGGCACCTCGGCGCAACGCTGATCATTCCGATTCTCGCCGTCTTCAATGCCCTTCTGTTCTGCGTGTGGATCGCTGCGATCGTGTCGCTCGCCACCACCGGGGCGATCTTCGGCTGGGTGGTGGCCGGATCGATTCCCTTGTGGGTCTCGATCCTGATCCTGATGTTCTTCTACAGCATGATTTCGCGGCCGCTGCGTCACGCGCGCCGTGCAATCTACTGGAACACGAGCGGCCACAATTACATTTGGTTCGCCGCGTGGTATGAGATTTTTTCGACCGCCGTACTCATCCTGGTCTGCTGGTTCGCCTACACGCATGTGCCGGAGGTTCGCGATTTCTTTCAGCACTTCGCAAATAATCTGGCTCTGATGTGGAACAACATCGTCGAATCATTCCACCACACGGCCGCTCACAAGCCGGCCGGGATCGACTCGCGCTTGCCCGCGGCCGCCGCGGCCGCCTCGACCGGCGCCTTCCTCGCGATGCGGACGTGATGCGCCTGCGGCGACGGTGATATTCTGCCCCTCGGCGTGTTGAATCGAGGGAGCGGCGATGCCGGGAAGACTCGACGGGAAGGTGGCTGTCATCACGGGCGCGACCAGCGGCATCGGAGAGGCGACCGCCCGATGCTTCGTGGCCGAGGGAGCGTGCGTCGTCATCGCCGGCCGCTCTGAGGAGCGTGGCCGGCACCTTGCCGGCGAGCTCGGCCAACGGGCGATTTTCCATCGCGCCGACGTGATGCACGAGGCCGAGATCGCCGCCGTCATCGACGCCGCGGTCAGCCGCTTCGGAAAACTCGACTGCCTGTTCAACAACGCCGGCGCCTCGACCCCGGGTGAGCTCGAGAGCATCACCGAGGAGCAATTCGACTACGGCATGAAATTGCTGGTGGGCAGCGTCATGTTCGGCATCAAGCACGCCGCGCGCGCCATGAGCGCAGGGGGCTCCATCATCAACAATTCGAGCATCGCGGCGCATCGTCTCGGTCAAGGCGGTACGCTGTATTCCGCGGCGAAGGCCGCCGTGAGCCATATCACCCGCATTGCCGGGGCGAAACTCGGCCCCAACGGCATCCGCGTGAATTCGATCTCTCCCGGCGCGATTGCCACACCCATCTTCTGGGGCGGCTCCGCCAAGGCACAAACCATGAGCGCCGAGGATAACGCGCGCAAGCTTGCGAAGCTTCAGGGAAATCTGGCCAGAGCCACGCCGCTGCCCCGTTCCGGCGTGGCGAACGACATTGCATACGCCGCGGTGTTCCTCGCGAGCGATGAAGGCAGCTTCATCAACTCGCACGACTTGGTCGTCGACGGCGGCCGAATTGCGCAATTCTTCGAGCGTCCGCAACCAGGCACTTAGGACCAAGGAGCCTGAAGGCTCGAAGCGAGAGGCGACTCATGTTCAAAAGGCTGCTTATCGCCAACCGCGGCGAAATCGCGATTCGCATCGCGCGTACTGCCGCGGACCTCGATATCACGACCGTCATGATCCATTCGCAGGACGATGCCGCATCCCTGCATGTGCGGGCGGGCGATGAAGCCCTGACCCTTGGCGGAGAGGGCCCGGCTGCCTATCTGGACGGGCCGCAGATACTGCGCCTGGCGCTCGAAGCGGGCTGCGAGGCGATTCATCCGGGCTACGGATTCTTGAGCGAGAATGCCGCTTTCGCGCGCCTCTGCAACAACGCCGGAGTCGCCTTCGTGGGACCCTCCCCGGAGGCCCTCGTCCTGTTTGGCGACAAGGTACAAGCCCGTGCGCTGGCCAAGCGCGTCGGCGCACCGGTGCTGCCGGGATCGATCGGCGCCGCGACGCTGGAAGAGGCCGAGCGCTTTTTCAGCGGCTTGAGCGCAGGAAGCGCCGTGATGTTGAAAGCCGTCGCCGGCGGCGGCGGGCGCGGCATGCGCGCCGTGCATGCGCTCGCGGACATGGCCGCTGCCTATGAGCGCTGCCGCTCCGAGGCGCGGCAGGCATTTGGCAATGGCGATTTGTATGTCGAGCAGATCATGCCGCGCGCGCGGCATGTCGAAGTGCAAATCGTGGGCGACGGCACGGAAGTGGCGCACTTGTGGGACCGTGAATGCAGCGCGCAGCGTCAACGTCAAAAACTCATCGAGTCCGCACCCGCGACGGGGCTGACGGCCGACTTGCGCACGCAACTCCTGGAACTGTCGGTCGCACTGGCCAAGGCGGTGAACTACCGCGGCCTGGGAACGATCGAATTCCTCATAGATCAAGACGCCGCCGGCGCGGCCCCCTTCGCCTTCATCGAGGCCAATCCTCGCCTGCAGGTCGAACACACCGTGACCGAAGCGATCACCGGTCTTGATCTGGTCCGCATCCAGCTGCAGCTCGCCGCGGGCGGTTCACTGGCAAAGATGGGACTGCGCCAATTCGCGATTCCGCCGCCGCGCGGCGTGGCGGTACAGGCTCGCGTGAATCTGGAGGCCATGAATGCGGACGGCTTCGCCCGGCCGACCGGCGGCACCCTGTTGCTGTACGAACCTGCATCCGGCCCCGGCATCCGCGTCGACGGCTTTGGCTACGCCGGCTATCGCACCAGCAGCAGATACGATTCGCTCCTGGCGAAGGTCATCGTGCACAGCGCAGAGGGCGATCTGGCCGCGGCGGCGCGCAAGACCGACCGGGCCCTGTCGGAATTTCGCATCGCCGGCGTTTTGACCAACATTCCCTTCCTGCGCGCGCTGCTGAGAAATCCGGCCTTCGCCGCTGCCGCGGTTCACACGCGATTCATCGAGGAACAGGCGGCGGCCCTGCATGCGGACGCCGCCGCGCTGGCACCGCCCGACAGACAGCGGCGCGCCGAGGCCAAGCCCGCGGCGGCGGATCCACTCGCGGTACTCGAGCATGGCAAGGGCAACGGCGAGGCGCCCGCGCAAAATCGCCCGCCGCCGGAGCCCCCCGGCGACATCGCGGGGCCCGACGGCGCCATCCTCGTCCCCGCCCCTTTGCCGGGCACCGTCATCAGCATCGCCACCGCCGCCGGAAAGGTGCTGCGGGCCGGCGATCCGGTTGTGATCATCGAGTCCATGAAAATGGAGCATGTGATCGGCGCGCCGATCGGCGGTGTGGTGCGCGCGATCGGCGTATCGCAGGGCGAAACGGTATTGGAGGGTCACGCGCTGGCATTCATCGAACCGGCGGACACAACCGACGTGCAGCAGGCCGCTGCGCCGCAAATCGATCTTGATTTCATACGCCCAGATCTTGCCGCCGTCATCGAGCGGCATCGCGCCACCCTGGATGCGGGCCGCCCCGCCGCGGTGGCACGGCGCCGCAAGACCGGGCAGCGCACCGCGCGCGAAAATATCGACGACTTGCTCGACCCCGGATCCTTCATCGAATACGGCAGTCTGGTGGTGGCCGCGCGCCGCAAGCGCCATTCGATGGAAGAACTGATGGAACAAACGCCCGCCGACGGCATGGTCATGGGCTTGGGAACGGTGAATGGCGCGCGCTTTGGCGACGAGGCCGCCCGATGCGCGGTGATGGCCTACGACTATACGGTGCTGGCCGGCACTCAGGGCGCCTACAACCACCGCAAGATGGATCGCCTGATCGAGACCGCGGAACGGTGGCGCCTGCCCACGGTTTTCTTTTGCGAGGGCGGCGGCGGCCGCCCCGGCGATACCGAAGGAGGCGGCTATGTGCGCGGCTTCGAGCTCTGGGCCCGTATGTCGGCGGTTGCGCCCCTGATCGGCATTACCTCGGGCCGCTGTTTCGCGGGCAACGCCTCGGTGCTCGGATGCTGCGATGTCATCATCGCGACGCGGGGTTCGAATATCGGCATGGGCGGCCCGGCGATGATCGAGGGCGGCGGTCTCGGAATTTTCAAGCCCGAGGAAATCGGTCCGGTCGAGGTGCAGGAACCCAATGGCGTGATCGATATCCTGGCCGAGGATGAGGCGCACGCCGTCCGCCTGGCCAAGCAGTATCTGTCGTATTTTCAGGGAGCGGTGGCTGATTGGACCTGCGCCGATCAACGCCTGCTGCGGCAGGTCATTCCCGAGAACCGCGTGCGGGTCTATGACATCCGCCGGCTCATCGAGACGCTGGCGGATACGGGCTCGGTGCTGGAGCTGCGGCCCAAATTCGGCACGAGCATGGTTGCCGCGCTGATCCGCATCGAAGGGCGGCCCATGGGTGTCATCGCCAATAATCCCAAGGTGTTGGGGGGTGCCATTGATTCGGACGGTTCGGACAAGGCCGCGCGCTTTCTGCAGGTCTGCGAGGCCTTTGACATCCCGGTCCTGTCGCTTTCCGATACGCCCGGCATGATGGTCGGTCCCGAAGTCGAGAAAACCGCGCTGGTCCGCCATTGTTCCCGCTTGTTCATCATTGGCGCGAATTTGACCGTGCCCATGTTCAGCGTCGTGCTGCGCAAGAGCTACGGCTTGGGGGCGCTCGCCATGACCGGCGGCAGTTATCCGGCTTCGGTGTTTGCCGTCGCGTGGCCCACGGGAGAGTTTGGGGGCATGGGTCTCGAAGGATCGGTCAAGCTCGGCTATCGCAACGAACTGGCGGCGATCACCGATCCTGCAGCGCGGCGGGCCAAGTTCGACGAGATGGTCGCCGCCGCGTACCAACACGGCAAGGCATTGAACCAGGCGTCGACTTATCATATCGACGAAGTGATCGATCCAGCCGACACGCGGCGCTGGATCGTGGCGGGAATGCGTTCGTTGCCGCCGGCGCCCGCCCGGCTCGAGAAAAAACTTCGTTGGATCGATGCTTGGTAAACAGTTTCGCAGACGGGGAAGGCCTATGCCGTACGTAGAAAATCGCGTCGTGCACGATGCAGACTCGCATCTCATGGAATTGCCCGATTCGCTCGATGCGTTTCTCGAAGCAGGATTTCGCGCGCGCTACGACGCGCTGCCGAAGCTCGAGAAACAGCCGCGCGACGCCGACTTCGTCCGGCAGGCGCGCGCCAAGCAGGACGATCCGCTGTTTCGGAACACCGCCGCGGAAAACATCCTGCTGCGCAAGAACTACGAAGCGCTGGGATCATTCAGGCGCGAGGACCGTCCACGCGCCCTGGATGAGCTCGGCTTTAGCAGTCAGCTGATTTTCACAACCTGGTGCCTCGGCAATTTCGATCTGGATCAATCGGGCGATCCGGACCTGTGCTACGCGGTCGCTCGCGCTCACAATCGCATGATGAGCAGCTTCTGCTCGGTTGATCGGCGCTTCCTCGCCACCGGCTACGTGCCCCTGGTGAATTTCGAGCAGTCGCTCGCGACGGCGCGCCAGGCGATTGAACTGGGCTGCAAGGCCCTGCTGATTCCCTCGCGATGTCCGCCGGGGATTTCGCCCAGCCATGTCGGCTTCGAGCCGCTCTGGTCGCTCGCGCAGGAAGCGCGATTGCCGATCGTGTTCCACGTGGGCGGCGAGGAGAAACTGCAACCCGACTATTTCAACAATGGCCTGCCCAGGGTGAAGGATTTTCACGGCGGGGAGGAAAATTTCACGTCCTTGAGTTTCATGCCGATACCGCATTCGGTGCAGATCACCCTCGCCGCGTTGATCATCGACGGCGTGCTGGAGCGACACCCGGATTTAAAGTTTGGCGCGATAGAACTCGGCGCATCCTGGGTGCCCAGTTGGATGCGATTCATGGACTCCGCCGCCGCGGCCTTCGTCAAGAACGAGCCGCGTCTGCAGAAGTTATCCCTGAAGCCCAGTGAGTTCGTACGGCGTCAGGTTCGGGTAACTCCGTATCCGCATGAAGATGCCGGCTGGATCATTGCCAACTCCGGCGAGGAAGTGTGCTTGTTTTCCTCCGACTATCCTCATGTCGAGGGCGGACGCAATCCCCTGAAGCGCTTCAACGATTCCCTGGCGCACACCAGTGTGCGTGCCGTGGAGCGGTTCTATTGCGACAACTTCGTCGATCTCATGGGCGAAGGCCTGCCCCAGGATTTGCGCAGACCCCGGGATTTGAGCGCCGCTTGACCTCTCGTCTAGCCGAAGGGCCCGCGCGGCGGTGGTGGTGGCGGCGGCGGGGTCCACGCGCCCGACGCAATTTTGCCGCCCTTGGCCGATACCGCGAGCTCGATGATCTTGTCGGTGATGTTGGGCTCGTAGCCCTCGGTGTGACCCTTTTGCATTTTGACGACGTCCGCGACGACTCGGCCATCCCGGCAATTCGGAAACACGTAGACCGAGGCGCGGCCGGATTTGGGATAGCGGCCCCAACCCTCGGAACCCGGATCCTGCCGGGTCGGGTCCCATACATAGCCCGGCTTCGGATCGAGCACTTCGGGCAATTCCTCGCGCTTGCCGCAGCTGAATTTCTCGGCGAGCGGCGAGGTGTCCGCCGGAATCGATTCATACTCGCCATTCGAGAAAATGAAGGAGTAGTCGCAGGCGCCGCCCGGCGGCCCGGCCGGCGTCGGCGGCAGCCGCAGCGGCGGCGGCGGCGCTGCCGCGCCGCCGCTCTTGTAAACCGGTGTGCCGCCGAAAAATCCGCGATCCGCTCGAGTCACGGCCCCTACCCGTCCGCCCGACAGGCTGATGCGCACGTCGACTTTGTCCTTGAAATAATCGGTGCACACCAAGCGGCTGGAGGTCAGGCCGCCTTGGCTGTGGCCTGCGAGAATGAAATGCTGCACATTCTCCTTGCCGACCGTTGCGACGACCAGGTCGACGATGTTGTGCAGGTACTCATCGTCGGCATCGCTCCAATAGCGCACTGGGGAACCCGGGGTGATCACGATGAGCTTGTACTTGTCCTTGACGTCCATCGCCGGAAAATAATTCCTTTGCCAATTGGCGTAGGACCCGTACCCGTGCAGGCTCAATATGATGTTGACCTTGTCGCCGGGCTTGTAGTCGGCGGGGCAATCGAGAAAAAATGTGCGCCGGGTCTTCAATTCGACCGAGTCGCCGGGTTGGGTCACCATCGGGCCGGGGCAGTCCGCATCGGGACAATGATAGGCCGGCGGTGCCGCGCAGTTCACGCCCAGCAGCGTGTGCGCCGGCTGCGCCATGGCGGAACCCGCGGCCAACAGGCTCAGGCTCACCAAGGCTCGCGCGAAGTGCATGGATGGTTGCCATCGTTTCATCGGCCGCTCCCCGTCGACTGTACCTAAGTATATTTAATATAACCCCACTCTACTACTGCCACTGCGCCGCTTCGGTGAGCTTTTGCCTGTAGATCGGCCTCACCAACCACAGCAGCGTGATGGCGGCTACCGCCGCGCAGAAGACCACGATGATCAGACTGAAGCGAATTTTCAGCGGGTCGTGGAACAGGTGATCATTCAGCAGCGGCACCAACGCCGGCCCGACTCCCAGCCCCAGGGCATTGACCACGAACAGATACACTGCCGACACCTGCGCGCGATATTGGTTGGGCGTGACTTGGTTGACGGCCAGGGGCCCGACGCCGTTGTAGGCGTTGAAAGTAAAGCCAGCCACGAATATCGCCACCCAAACCAGCGTCACCGTGGGCATGACATATGGGAGACAGGCAAACACGGCAACGCCGCCAGCGGAAAACAAGGCGACGAGGATCGGCGCGTCGTTCCGGCCTCGCCGGGTAAGGCGATCGCACACGACACCGGCCAGCAGCATTCCCGAGGAGTTCATGAAAATGGTCGAAACGCCGAGCACCTTGCCCACCTGGCCGTAGCTTACGCCATAGGCACGAATGAGCGCGGTGGGAAGCCACGCCGCCACGGCGTAACCGCACATCGCCAGCAGGGCCAGCGCAACGAAATGTAGACAATAGAATTTTCTATTCAGCCAAACATAGCGGAGAACTTCCTTTAAGGGCGGCCTGGGCAGTGCGGCCGCCCGGTCGGCCGGCGATGTGCGCAGGATTCCGCGGCGTGCCGGCTCGCGAAGGGTCAGCAGCAGCAGCGGCAATACAAGGCCCGGCGCGCCCGTCACGATGAACACCATTTGCCAGGCGCGTACCTCGCCCAACAGCGGCAGCGTGTAGCTGGCGCCCGCGTGCGACACCGCGGCAACGACGATGCCGCCCACCAGGAATGCGACACCTGCTCCGATCGTGATGCCGATGTTGTAGACGCCGAACGCGCTGCCCAGCTTGGAGCGCGGAAAGCTGTCGGTGATCATGGAATACGCCGCCGGCGAGAGAGCCGCTTCGCCCACGCCGACCCCGATGCGTGCAATGAACAGTTGCAGCGCGGTGCGCGCCAGGCCGCATAGCGTCGCCATGATCGACCAGATGAACACGCCGGCGGCAATGATGCCGCGCCGGCTATGGCGATCCGAAAGCCGCGCAATCGGCAGACCGAGAAAGGTATAGAGCAGCGCGAATGCCAATCCTTGCAGCATGCCGATCTGGGTGTCGCTGATCTGCAGATCCCGCTTCATCGGCTCGACGATCAAGGAAATGGTCGTACGATCGATGAACGAGAAAATGTACATCAGCATCAGAACGGCGACGCTGTACCACGCGGCGAACGACGAAGGATAGGAGGACGAATCGCTGTTGGCCGCCGCGTCGACGGCCTGGGACTGCGTTGCCATTTAACCCCCGGGCGCTGATCTGCAAACTCTGAGCATCGTTCGAAGCCCATCCCGCCAGGGAGAGCAGTCGCGAGCATACACTTTTTCTACTAGGCGCAAGGGTCGGGGGCTCTGACCGGCGCGTTACACCGGCGCCGGCTCGCCCTGTGCATCTGCCATGGCAATCCCGCGGCGTTCCGGGCCCCATATCACCATCAGGACAATGATGACGGCCACCGTGCCCACCACGCTCGCCATGGCGAGGCCGTAATTGTTGCCGTACGCTTCCGCGATCATGACTTGTATGGGCAGATTTCTGGACGCAATGAGATTGCCGAGTTGATAGACAACGCCGGGGAAAGTCGCGCGAATCTCCGCCGGAGCCAGCTCATTCAGATGCACGGGGATGATGCCCCACGCGCCCTGCACCGCGACCTGCATGAGAAAGGCCCCGATGGCCAATACGGCGGGCGTGGTTCCGAACGCCCAGAACGGGATGATCGGCAGGGCCAGCAATGCGGCGTAGGTGATCGCCCGGCGCCGGCCGATGCGCTCGGACAAGAACCCGAAACCGATCCCGCCGAGAATGGCTCCAATGTTCATGATCGCCGTGATGGTCGATGCGCCATGAGTATCGAAGCCATGCTGACGCTTCAAGAACAGATTCGCATAGGCGTCCTGGGATCCGTGGCTGAAGAAATTGAACGCGGTCATCAGAACGATGGCATACAGCGCCAGCTTCCACTCGCGGGCGATGACCTCGACCAAACTGTGCTCCTGCTTCTTGATGCGCTTCTCGATGAATGCCGGGGACTCATCGACGCCCATACGGATGAAAAACACCAAAATCGCCGGAACGATTCCGAGCAGGAACATATAGCGCCAGCCGAAGCTGTCGTAAAAAAAGTACGTGGCGATCGAGGCGACGAAGTAGCCGCTCGGGTAGCCTGCCTGCAGAAGACCCGACACCACGCCGCGGGCGCGAACCGGTATCGTTTCAAACGTAAGGGCTGATCCGATTCCCCACTCACCCCCCATGGCAATGCCGAAGAGGAAACGCAATACCAAAAGAGACGGGAGCGAAGGCGCAAATCCCGATGCCGCCTCGAGAATCGAGAATGCCAGAATATTCCACACCAGAGTGGGTTTGCGCCCGAAGCGGTCCGCAAGCCTGCCGAAGACAAAGGCACCGATGGGCCGGGCCGCCAGGGTCAGAAACGTCGCCTCCGCCACGTTTTTCACGTCGGCATGAAATGTCGCCGCGATGTCGGTGAACATGAACACCATGAGAAAAAAATCGAAGGCGTCCAAGGTCCAGCCGAGGTAAGCCGCGATGACGACATTTTTTTGACTTCTGGTCCACTGCATTTGCGGCCCCCCGAGGCGTCGGTCGATCCTAGCGGCGCTGGGCGCAATTGTCGACAATTGACAAGGCCGCTTCCATTCTGAGGGCGTTGGGCCGAAACTTCGCCTTGCGAACAGACTCTGAAGCAGAATCGCCTGGGCGCGATGGGGGCTTGGAATGCTCAGACCCTTGCATGAATATCCGATGCGTACGCTCAACCGGCCTGCGCCCTGCGTTGAAACGCGCCGCGCCGATAACGGCGTCGTGTACTTGAGCTGCGGTCTGCCGTATGAGCCCGGCCTGCCCTCCCTCATCGACTACTTGGTCCGGGCCGCCGAGCTGCGTCCGAACACGACATTCCTCGCCGAACGCGACGGCGCGAAACAATGGCGCCGGCTGACCTACGCAGCAGCCCTGCGCGATACGGCGGCGGTTGCAACCTGGCTGATTCGCGAAGGTTTGGGGCCCGACAGTGCGCCCGTGATGATCTTGTCGGAAAACAGCATCGAACATGCGCTACTGATGCTCGGCGCGATGCGTGCGGGCGTCGCGGTGGTTCCCGTATCCCCGACCTATTCCTTCGGCCGTGATCTCGGCCGGCTTGGCTACGCCTTGGACCTCACGCAGCCGTCGCTCGTGTACGCCGGCGACGCCGTTCGATATGCGCCGGCGCTCGAATATGTCAAGGCACGGCTGCCCGGCATTGTCGCCATCGCCGGCAATGAATTCTCCGCGCTGCTGCAATCCGTCGATGCGGCGGCGGTGGCGGCGAGGCGGCGGCTGATCACGGATGACACCATTGCAAAAATTCTACTGACCTCCGGGTCGACCGGCCGCCCCAAGGGCGTCATCAACACCCACGGCAATATTGCGGGCTCCATCCAAATGGTGCGCCTGATCAGCGAACCCTTCGATCCGGAGCGCGTCAACACCATCGTTGATTGGCTGCCCTGGCATCATGCGTTCGGCGGAAACGCTCAATTCAACGGCGTGCTTTCCCTGGCAGGCACGCTTTATATCGACACGGGCCGCCCGGTTCCGGGGCTGTTCGATGCGACCATCGAAAACTTGAGAGAGATTTCCCCCACCAGTTTCGGCTGCGTGCCGGCGGCCTTTGGCATGCTCGCCGCGGCGCTCGAGCGGGATGCGGATTTGCGGCAGAAATTCTTCAAGAATATGCGCGCCCTCGGCTATGGCGGCGCGCTGTTGCCGCAGCCGATCTGGGAGCGGATGCAGCGTGTGGCGGTACAGGAAATCGGCGAGCAGCTGCCGTTCGGCACTGGCTGGGGCATGACCGAAACCACCGCCTCCGGAGTCGCGGTGTACTGGAACACCGAACGCACGGGATTGCTGGGGCTGCCGCAGCCGGGCGTGACGCTCAAATTGGTGCCCAGCGGCGACCGGATGGAGCTTCGGATCAAGGGTCCTCACATCATGAGCGGCTACTACCACGCAGATGCACTCAACGCGGCGGCGTTCGACGAAGAGGGCTTCTTTCGAACCGGCGACGCCGTGCGCTGGGTGGATCCGCAACGCCCCATCGAGGGACTCGAGTTTGCCGGCCGCATTTCAGAGGACTTCAAGCTGCTGTCCGGAACATGGGTTCAAGCCAGCATCGTGCGCCGTGATTTGGTTGAGGCATTGCAGCCCTATGTGAGCGATGCCGTGATTTGCGCGCCCGATCATCCCTGGCTGGGCGCGCTGATCTGGCTGACAATGCCCGACGATGCACGCCTGCGAGCAGGGCTTGCGCAAAAACTTGCGGCATTCAATCAGGCCCGCCAGGGAAGCGCCGACACCATTGCGCGGCTGTTGATTCTGAAGGACCCGCCTTCGCCCGAAGCCGGTGAAATCACCGACAAACGCTCCATCAACCAGCGGCTCGCGATGGAGCGCCGCGCGAACGAGGTGGCCCTGCTGTACGCAGAGCGAGCGGATCCGCGCCTCGTCGAGCCCGCCGGCGCCGGCGAGCTTAGGAGCCTGTCTGAACATTCCGCGTGAGCCGCGGCCACGCGGCCCCTCACGCTATGGCGCGGCGCTGAGCACGGGCAACGTCATTGCCGAGGGATGGCGCTTGTCGAAATAAATGGTGTTGGTCGCCACGCGCGGCTCGGTCGTCGTCGGCGCGCCGAACGGCTCGCCCGTGTTCGGATTGATCTCGAACTTGGTGGAATTCGACGAGGTCACCGTCACTTGGATCTTGTGCCCCTTCTCGAAAGTAAACGCGGTGTTCCACAGGTCGATGTGCAACTCTTCGGGCTTTCCCGGCGTCATCAGCGTCACATCGTCAGGATCGCGTCCATGCCGGTAGCGCGTTCGGATGGGATTGTCGAGAATGATCTGCTCGTAGCCATCGGGATAGACGTCCACCAGCTTCACCATGAAATCGGTGTCGAGGCCATCGGTCGCCGCCCATAGGGTCATGTCGACATGGCCGGCGATCGCCACGTTCTTCTCCAGAACCGGCGATTCGAATCGCAAGTAATCCTGGCGCCGGCCAATCGGCCGTTGATCAAGGGGACCCGCGGTCTGCAACAGGTTCGAGCCGCCGTAGGTCTTCACCGGATTCGCCGGGTCAAACTTGTAGCTGAGTTTCGCATCGGATGCCGTCGGCGCCTTGGTCGACAGATGCATGTCGCCGGTCAGATAGTACGCCGTCGGGTGATTGGCGGGCGGCCAGTTCGGCGACTTGAACACATGGCTCGCCGCGGAAGGATGGCCCTTGCGTCCCGAGGCCATCATGAACAGCGTGACGGGCGGTTCTTTCATGATGCCGTTGTCGGTGCCCTTCAGCCAATATTCCCACCAGCGCATCTCTTCGCTGGGCGGCACCAGCGCCCCGGGCTGATTGTATTCGATGTCGCTCTTGTCGCCCCCCAAACCGCCATGTCCCGCCGGCACCATGTACAGCTTCTGATTGCCGCGCGCACCCTTGGAACCGTAATTTTGCAGCCAGCGGAAATTCTCGACATTGCCGTCGTTGAAAATGTCGTACCACCCGCCTTGGTTGTACATCGGGATACGGATGAATTTGCGTTGCGTGGTCATCGCATGCTCGTTCCAGAATGCAGAATTGGCGGCGCTGCCCCTGACCACGTCCAATTGCGCCTGAGTTTCCCCCTGCCCCTTCAACCAACCGAGCGTGTCCTCGTCCTTCAGGACCCCGCCGGGAAAGGTATTGAGCAGCTGATCGTAGGGAGCGACGATGACGTAAGCGGCCACCAGGTGCGGCGGTGCCGCCATGGCAGCCAGGTTGGTGGTGATTCCCAGCGCGGAGCCGCCGACCATGCCGACCTTGCCGTTCGACCAGGACTGCCTGGCCACCCATTCAACGGTGTCATAGCCATCCTCGAGATCGGGAATGAACGCCTCGTAGAAGCCCTCGGAATGACCTTTACCGCGCACATCCTGCATCACGAAGGCCAAACCCGCGTCGGTATATTTCTTGGCCGAGTAGCCGGCCAGGTCGCCGAGCGCGTCCTTGAGATACGGTGTGCGCGACAGAACCACGGGGAAAGGGCCGGATCCTGCCGGCAAAAAGACATTTGCCGCGAGCTTGACGCCATCGCGGGTGGTCATGCTCATTTCCGTCCACTTTGGAAGCGCAGCGATCTGCTCGGGAGTCAGTTGCGGCATGAACCGCGGTCGCGCCTGGGCCGGCTTGGGCGCCGGCGCCGGTTGCGCCTGTGCCCAGGACAGATTTGAGAAGGCGAGTGCCGCGAAGACGGCGGCCGCGATGAGCGCCGGACGGAAAGGCAACTTCATTATTTCTCCCTTGTGGCGCAGCCCCGTGTGGGTTACGCGGACGGCAAGTGTGGGGCGTGCCGGCTGATTCAGTCAAATAGCTTGCATATACCCGCGCCGCCGGGCATGCCAAAATTGCGTGGGAGCGAAGGCTCGCTGCGGCGAGATCCAAAGCCTTGGCATCGAGGAAAGTCATGAATAAAAAGGTGTGTGTGGTCACCGGATCATCGTCCGGCATCGGTGCGGCGAGCGCGATCATGTTCGCGCAGCGCGGTTGGGATGTTTGCGTGAACTATTCGAAGGATCCCAAACCCGCGGAGAAAGTTGCGGCAACCTGCCGGGATCACGGCGCGGATGTGCTGATCGAACGCGCCGATGTCGCCGATGATGCGCAATGCGTCGAACTGGCGAGGCGCGTCAAAACGCATTTTGGACGCTGCGATACCCTCGTCAACAACGCGGGGACGACCAAGTTCGTCGACCTCGCGGATTTGAACGGACTCAGCGCGGCCGATTTTCAAAGGATTTACGGCGTCAACGTCGTGGGTCCCTTTCAAATGATTCGCGCGTTCGCACCGCTGCTGGAGAGCAGCGCGAGCGGCGCGGTGGTCAACGTGTCCTCGATTGCCCCGTTGATCGGCGGCGGCTCGAGCGTTGCCTATATCGCCTCGAAAGGCGCGCTCAATGCCTTGAGCTTGGTATTGGCACGGGTGCTCGGCCCGCGGATCCGAGTGAATGTTGTCGCTCCCGGAATGGTTGATTCGCCGTGGCTGAGGAACGGCTTGGGGCCGGAGCGCTTTGCGGCCATGCTGAACAACTATGAGTCGGCCTCGGCGCTCAACAGCATGGTGCGTCCGGAGGAGGTGGCCGAAACAATCTACTACCTGGGCGCCGTCGCATCGAAGACCA